>ERZ1090861.1349-NODE-1349-length-12682-cov-4.628178_pt1 | contig 12682 bp, 6 predicted proteins | sample MGYA00478482_ERZ1090861 | MGnify/ENA primary metagenome ERZ1090861 (study PRJEB33644, sample SAMEA5815744) | chicken gut metagenome | biome: Chicken; feature: Gastrointestinal Tract; material: Caecum | place: Ireland | collected 2019-01-01 | study: A study of the... | reverse complement strand
GGGAACGGTGATCACCATGTTTTTCACAGGGCCCCTGATCCATGTTTTCCAGGAGATACTGGCCATTCCTCTTCTCAGGGGACGTAATCCTGTAGCTTACAATATCCGGAAGTTGTATCTCCGTATTAAAAAGGCTTTAAGACAAAAATCTGCAGGCCGGCATATATAAAAAGGCCAGTCCTCAGGAAAATCTTTCAAATGTAGAGAAATGATCCTCCTGAGGGCTGGCCTTTTCGTTTTACTTATTTATAAATATTACGGCTCCAGAATCCCATATTTTTTCTTAATCCTGTCCAGCTTCCTCATAATGGGATTTCCCAGCACCGCAAGAAATACCACTGAGGCCGTTGCATGTATCATATTCATAGGAAAACCGCTGATATAAGCGGCCAGAAAAGCGGTCTCCTGTACAGCTCCCAGTCCCATAAATACACTGGCCGTATCCATGAGAAATCCATAAATGATCAGTGTAGACAATCCTCCGTAGATACACAGCCACAATGTGAAATGTTTCCATTTTCCCCGTTTTCTTCGAAAGATCAATCCTGCCAGAAATCCGATGATGCCAAAGGAAAACATCTGCCAGGGAGTCCATGGCCCTTGCCCGAAGAAAAAGTTGGAAACAAATCCTGCCAGGGCGCCTGTGAGGAATCCTGCTTCTGCCCCCAGACTGACTCCGGTAATAATCACAATAGCCGCTGTAGGTTTAAACTGAGGCAGCATAAAGAACGCTGTCCTGCCTGCTACTCCAAGTCCTGCCATAACGGCGATTACTACCACCTCCCTGGCCTGAGGCCTCCGATTCTCAAATACGAAAAAAAACGGCAGCATGGATAAAATGATCACACACAGGGAAATAAAGTAATCACTTCTGTCATTGAGGAAAAAGATGCCAAAGAGGATCACACCAGGTATAGCTGTGAAGATAAGGATAAAGGCCAGGATCGTTCTCTTTCCGATTCCCTGATCTTTTGTCTCTCTTCTGTCCTGATAGAACTCGGCGGCATACTCTTTCCTGGTATCCAGCAATTTTCGAAGAAAAGGGATCAGAAGGACTGCCAGGAGGATCTGCAGATAGGCTGCTGCCGTAAGCTGCACATGGCTGTAAAGAGTCAGATTAGCAAAGCTGTTCTCTCTCCCTTCCAATATATTTAAAGCCATGTTCGTATCCGTCACCCAGGCAAAAGCAGCCCCTGTCAAAAAAGCATTCCACAGAAAAGCAATCCGGCCAAAACCTGCTGCTCTTACCTTTTTCCAGAATGCCAGAATGATGAAAAGCACCCCCAGAAGAATCCCTGCTGCCATTCCCAGACGCAGCAGAGCTGCTGTCTGCTCTGCTGCCCTGGTCATAGTCTCCGGCACCGGATATGCCCAGGCAATGCCGGCAGCCGTCTCTTCCAGTTTCCACAGCATGCCGGCTGAAGAATAGGGGGAATACTTCAGGTCCGGCACAGAAACCCAGCGGAAGCACAGCATAGATAAAATTTCCGCTGTCATAGCAATAACCGGCAGCATAGCCTGGGTATCCATTCCTTTTGCCATTTCCCGGTCCTGGGCTTCCTTCCTGGCAAACTTTTCTCTGTTGTTGTCTTTTTGTCTTGCTATTTCCGGCATCTTTCGATCACATCCTTTGCTGTCACCACCTCCGGACACCATTTCCTGGCCATCCGGTTTGTGGCTGTAGTATAAAAGCTGTTTCCCATAAAAAATTCCCTGGCCGGCTTGCTTGTCACTGCACTTCCATAAAAGAACATGGCACAGGTATCCCCAAATTCTGCACAGAATTCTATGTCATGGGAGACCATCAGTATGGTTCTCCCTTCTGCCGTAAGTTCTTTTAATATCCCGGCCAGTTTCTGTTTATAAAAGCCGTCCATTCCTTTGGTAGGCTCATCCAGAAGGATGATCTCCGGGTCCAGTAGGAGCACTTTAGCCAGAGCTGCTCTCTGTTGTTCTCCTCCCGACAGATCATAGGGATGGGTATTCAGCAGATGACGGATTTCCGTCTTTTCAATAACCTCTTCCATCCGGTTTCGATCTCCATGTCTGCCGGCCATTTCCCGCAGATCCTCTTCCACGGTATCCTTCACAAAGAGGCACTGGGGGTTTTGAGGCAGGATTCCCAAAAGAGAACCATACAGTTCCTGCTCTCTGTATTTACTGATATCTTTTCCTTTCAGAAATATCTTCCCCCGGTATGGTTTCCGAATCCTGCCAATGAGATTCAGGGTGGTGGTTTTTCCTGTTCCGTTTCCTCCCATAAGGCAGAACAATTCCCCTTTTTTCACCTGCATACTCAAATCCCTTACCACATCCGGAAGGTCTTTCTCATATCGGAACCAAACGTCCCGTATTTCAATAACAGGCGTTTCCTTTTCTTTTTTCTCTCTTTTTCCACGCTGCTTTCTCTCCCCTTCATTTTCCGTCTCCTGTACAGGCTCCGGCCTGGGGAATTTCTGGAGCCATTCTCTTCCTTCCCGGACGGTTACCGGAGATTTTCCCTTTCCGCCCAGGGCGTCAAAAATACGCATGGGAACCGGCATAGCCTGGAACATATCGTTTCCGTGAAGCTTCTCCCCCAGATACTCCGGAGGCGCCATAGCCAGGATCTTCCCGTCTTCCATGACCATGACCCTGTCTGCATAAGACAGTACTTCCTCCAGCCTGTGCTCAATAAGCACAATGGAAGTTCCCAGTTCCGCATTGATCTTCCGCAGTGTAGCCAGGAAATCTCCCGCCGCCAGAGGATCCAGCTGAGATGTGGGCTCGTCCAATACCAGTATATCCGGCTGCATAGCCATCACCGCCGCCAGATTTAAAAGCTGTTTCTGCCCTCCGGACAGTTCGTCCACCTTTTTCATAAACCAGGTCTGTATTCCGAAAAAGCTGGCCATCTCTGCTACCCGCAGGCGGATAGTACCTGTATCATATCCCAGGTTTTCCAGTCCAAAGGCCAGTTCATGCCATACCTTGTCTGTAACGATCTGATTATCGGGACTCTGGAGTACATATCCAATACGGGCCCCCTGTTCCCGGACAGAGACTTCGTTGAGAACCCTTCCGTCAAAAAGTATTTTTCCTGTACGGGTGCCAAAAGGTGCCATCGCAGTCTTAAAATGCCGCAGAAGGGTAGATTTTCCGCAGCCGGATTTCCCGCAGATTACCAGAAACTCCCCTTCTTCCACTGAGAAATTCAGGTCTTCCAGGGCTGGTTCCTCCTGGCCGGGATATGTAAATGTCAGATTTTTGATCTCAAAGAGCGCCATCGCAAGTCCTCCACAATATTCAAAATTAAGGGCAGGATACACAAAAGCCCATACAGCCCATAGGTCAGCACTGCTGCCGGTGTAACCTCATTCATAGTAAACACTGGAAAGTATAGGATGTGGATCTTTTTAGCCCCGATCCCTGCCAGAAGCAGCCCGAAAACTCCTGCCAAAAACAGCAGAAGGCAGCCGTCTCTTCTGTCAAACCGATAAATTGAGAAATTTGTCCTTCCCCGAAGTCCATAAGCTCTTGATTTCATAGAGTCTGCTGTCTCTACGGAATTTTCCAGGGCCCAGGTGGTGGTAATAGAAAGAATCTTCAGTCCATGAAGGGCCCTCTCCCATATCCTGCCGTTGTTTACATTCCGTCCTATGCATTGCTGAGCCTGGGCTACTCTTTTGATCTGTCCTGTAAATCTTGGAACAAACCGCAGACACATGGACAAAAGCAGAGAAAAGGCAGGGATGACCCGTCCGAAAAGATACATGAACTTATCTGAAGTCATAACCTCGTGGAATGCAGAAAACCAGGAAACCACACAGGCCAGCATGGTACCGGAACCGATCCCATATAAAATAGACTCCAGAGTAATCGGATTTCCGTTATCCAGGTAAAAAAGTATGGTCGCTCCCTCATGACTGAACATGGGATTAATGACTATCATTACAAGGCAGGCCGGCAGCATTCCAAAAACAAAGACTTTCACCGTCTTTCTGCCTTTTAAATAGATAGAATAGGCCAGCGAACCGGTCAGGGACAGCGCCAGCAGGACCGGGTGCATATAAAACATGGAAATCCCGATGACCAGGGAAAAATAAACAAAGTTTATCAGAGGGTGATATTCTGAAAAAGTATCCATATTCATTCTCCTAAATAGATAAAGATTTGGGCGCTCCTGTTTCGGAACGCCCAAGGCTCTTACCGCTGCCACTCAGATGCATCCCGGCCAAGGTCCCGGCCAAGATCACAGGTATAATGCCATTCGATCACATCTCCCTGCTGTACCTGGTAACGGCTGCACCCATAATTGGGATACCACCCATTGACACAGTACATCCAGCCGGACCACCGTCCGCAGTCAAACTCATAAAGATTGTTGATCCCTTCTACATACACACTGTTGTACATGGCTGAAAAACTGGATTCCATGTGGATCCGGCTGTTCTGCATTTCTCTGAGCAGTACGTCATAGACAGATTCTCCTTCATAGAAAGTTACTGTAGTAGTGTCATAGATCACTCCATCAGAAGGGACCAGGGATTCTTTTCCCTCTGTGAGATTTTCCATATTATTCAGGATCGTGGAGCACTCTACCAGCAGTGTGCAGGTCAGGGGGCTGTCCGTATTGACCTGGGCGTCCTGAGGCTCTACAGGCTGAGGCATCCCTTCTGGTATGGGATCTGTATAATAGTTCTCAGCACTTGCCTCTTCACTGACAGTCGCTCCGTTTTGGCTTCCGCTTTCTCCCGCCTCAGTACTTTCTTCTGAAGCTTCCCCGCTGCTTTGCGCTTCTCCAGATGAAGCAGTCTCCCGGCTGGTATCTGCGGACGCTTTATATTTACTCAGATCCTCTTCCTGACCCTCTCCGTAATTCTCATCTACATAAGCTTCGTCAATATATTCCTGCTCTGCTTCCTGTTCTTCTTCAGTATTTCCAGTATCTTCTTCCTGGGAGTCTTCCTCTGTTTCTTTCTCCGGCTCCTCTGAAGAGGCTGTCTGTACCTGATCTTCCTCTGAGGCTGCCTGAGCCGCAGAAGACTGGCAGCCGGAAAATACCATAGTGATCACCAGCAGAAAGCAGAGCAAAAAACTCTTTTTTCTCATACCCTTCCTCATCTGTGTCTCCTCTTTCTTCTATATATAATAAGTCCTGCAATAAGCACTGCCGCGGCTGCTGCTGCCGGCAGTATATAGACAAGAGGTCTGGAAGTATCCTGTACTCCAAGTACTGCTACTTCCTGGCTTTCGTCCCATGTATCTGCAGCATCGGTACCTCCGGCTCTTGTCTGAACAGAGGCCTCTTCCACTTCAATATCATTCAGAGAGCCTGACAGAGCTCTTTTTGCAATAAAGTAGTCTCCCCCTTTTTCCAGAGTAAAGTCAATAACACCTTTCTCTATGGTAAGCTTTTTCACATACACGGCTTCTCTTGTCTCGGGGTCATAAGAGAAAAGCAAGGTCGTGCCATCTTCCATTTCTGTATTCAGGGTAACCAGCATCTTCCCGGGGAAAGTCTCCATAGATTCCATACACAAGATCAGCGGCTCCTGGGCCAGCGTCTCTATATCTTCCTTATGCTCACAGTCTTCTCCTGTACGGATCCGAAACTGAAAATCTTCGGTCCTCTCCACATCTTCTCCGTTGATCGTAAGAGTATAACTGATCTTATCATTCAGTTTTCCCTCACCCTGGAGATTTCGGCTGGTACCTTTGATCTCCTCTAACTCTTCCTTGCTCATGATGCCTTCTGTCTCTACTTTAAGAATATTCTGACTGGAGCTGGCTGCAGAAGATGTGGAAACTTTTCTTGCGCTTCCTGTGGAAGCGCTCCTGCTGGTACTGATACTGTAGCCTGAACCGGTGCCGGCAAGGCTTTTCTCCGTATCACTGTTTCCAAGGATCGTAAGTTCCCCCTGAGCGTTGGACGTCAGTCCTTCCGGTGTTCCGGAATTGTCGTTTCCATTTAGTCCCAGGATTTCCTTCGCCAGCCAGTAACGGCCTCCTATGGAAACCGTCATCTTCAGCTTCCCCGAGGCAACCTGAGCTGTTCCTGCACTCTGGATAGTCAGTTTGTCCGGGTTGAGCCAGTATAAGTCGTAGGTTCCATCTGCTGCGCTGCAGGTCATCTCCAGTGTCACCGGACCGTTCATGCTGCCGTTCTGTAAAAATTCCACCTGAAGGGCTGCTCCTTCTACACTGCCGTCTCCCTGAGAAGTCTTTACGCCTGCCTGAATCTCTGCCGCCGCCTGGATCTCAGCGCCCTGATAGGTCAGAGTATAGTCTGTTCCGTCAGCCAGTTTTCCCCGGTACACAAAACTTTCCTGGGTTCTCCGGATATTCTGAAATACCGCTTCAGGGATAACTCCGTCCTCCAGGCTCTGGACAATTTCTGCTGCATTCAGAAGACTCTGGATATTTACCAGCAGCTCCTGCTCTTCTGTTTCCAGCTGGCTGTATCTGGTCATCAATGCATTTACCGTATCGGCGCTGTCCTGGCTTATCCTGAGGGGATCGATCTGATTCCAAATATCCTCATCCAGGGCATCTACCACAGCCTCCCGCTCTTCTATCTGCTTCAGATATTCTTCCAGCGTAGCCTTCAGTTCTGCTTTCTGGGGCCACTCTCCCAGGGCCTCCAATTCAGTGAGATATTGATGTATCATAAGTTTGTCAGAAATTTTCACCGGCGTCTCAATTCCCTGGATTTTTTCCTGGAATTCCTGCCGTTCCTGATCCCTGGCTTCCTCATCTTCCGCTTCCAGTTCCTGAAGCCGGGCCTGAAGTTCCACAAGTTTTCCATAGTTCGTCACCTGAGCCTTCTCTTCCTCTGTCAGAGAATCATAGGCTGCCTGAGCCGCCTGTACAGCTGTCTGGTGTATCAGAGTCAGTTCAGATACAGAAGGAAGCCGGTCGATCTGGCTTATTACAGCCTGCACTGCAGCGGCGCCGTCAACCTGAATGGTCAGTGTCCAGTTTTCCTGACTGCCGTTCTGCCGGTACACGGTAATATTCAATACCGTACCATTCTCCACAGGAATAGTCCCTTCCACCGGAGTGCTTCCGTCGGCTTTTCTCCCTGCGGTGCGGTAGGTATCCTCTCCAACTGTTATTTCTGCTGCGTCATAGTTTCCTATAGGAAGGTTCTGTATCTGGATTTCCTGTACATTGCTGCCTATCTCCAGCACTGCCTCACTGCCGGCGGCGCAGGTATAGGTCATGGCGCCGGCCTGGACTGTATAGGCTGAAGTATCTGCCTGGGCTTTAAAATCCCAGACACTGATCTCCTGCTGCCAGCACCTGTATGCTGCAATGGCATAGAGGGCCTGATCTGTTGCCATACCGTTTGACTCTGTATCTTCTGCCAGATGCTTAAACCCTCCTGTACTGGTGTTATAATACTTTGCCAGACCATCCAGCAGTGACTTTCCCGATGAAGAAGTCACGGAAGCCGGGTCGATTCCCATGGCAGCAAAGGCTGCAATAGCCTGAGCTGTAGATTCACAGTTGTAGTCTCCGCTGCTCTGGAGATCTCCATCCTGGGAAATCCCTGCTCTCAGCACAGAAAGACCGCTGTCCACTGCTGTACGGATCTCCTGGTCTCCTGCATAATAAGGAGCAAGAGCATAAACGGTCATCCCGGTTATATCTGCATCTGCTGCGTCCTGACCGCCGTAAAGACTCCAGCCTCCTCCCGGGGCCTGATTGTCCAGAATATAGCGGATCAGGCTTTCTCTGTCATAGGTACTTCCTTCCGGAACTTTATATCCCAGGCTGTCCAAAGCCAGAAGCCCCCAGACGGCTCCATTGATCCCCTGCTGCCAGGGCTCTCCTATAAGACAGTTATACACACCGTCTGCGATCAGGTCATGGCCTCCCACAGATGTAGGGTCCCCTCCTGCTGCAAGTACCGCCAGGGCCAGCCTGTGCCATTCTGTGGCCCGGTTATAGCTCAGCCCGTATTCCGGGTCTTCTGTATATTTATCTGCCACGTAGGAATCTGCCGCTGACAGAAAACCGCTGAAGTTATCCTGGATTCCCAGCCTGGCCAGTGAAAAGACTGTCCAGTCCGTATTGGTGCTGCTGATCTGAGAAAGAAAATCGTCGTTTAATATCTGCCCATTTTCTCCTTTCAGCCAGTTTACTGTCTGCCCGATCATAGTATCCCAGTCACCTGCGTCCGCTGAACGCAGAACCCCATTTTCATCTGCATCTAAATCTGAGATACCAAAAACAGAAATTTCTGCGGGAGCGCTGCTTTCTTCTGTGGCAGAGTCTCCTGCTTCTTCTGAAGTCTCCTGGTCTTTTGTACCGGTTACTGTAATTTCTTCCGGCAGGGCCTCTTCCTCAGCTTCTTCCGGGAAAGAATTCTCCTGTGTTTCTTCCGGCGGGGCCGTCTCCTCCGTTTCTTCCGGGAGAACTGTCTCCTCTGTTTCTTCCTGAGGAACCCCTTCCTCTGTTTCCTGAGAAAATTCCTCTTCTGTTGAAGGCGCTGAATCTTCTATATTCTGTATAGTCTCTGTTCCGACGGCAGGATCCCCTTGGGCGGCCCATACATTGGCCGGACACAGAGAAAAGGTAAGGGCGGCGGCCAGACAGATACTGGTGAATTTACGTCCTTGGAATTTTTTTCTGTCCTGCTGCGCCTTTGAGTCTTTCATAATCCTGTACCTCCTTGTGAGCCTTTTAGCCCCTGTCCGGCCTGACGCCGGAAAGAGGCTAAAGACTCTTTTGCTTATTTATCTGAAGCTTTTCTTCTCCTGCCGCGGATCATCAGAACTGTTCCTGTACCTGCTGCAAGGATAAGAGCCATCACATAAGGAAATACCACTGTGTCATCTCCTGTTTTCACACTTCCTGTGCTGCTCTTGGATCCGGAGCTTCCAGAACTGCCGCTGCCGCCGGAGGTTCCGGAGCCGCTGCCTGTTCCTGTACCGGAGGTAGCTGTAGTCCCTACTGTAGATGCGTCCACTACTGTACCGAATTTACTCAGTGAAGTCACAGTTACCTCTAATACGCCGTCTGTAACTGTTCCTGTCAGAGTTTCTACTTTTCCATCGTGAGTAACGTGGAGTACCTTCAATGTCTGTCCGTTATATTTCTCACCTACCTGGATATTCAGAGTAATGGCTTCTTCCGGCTGAACCTCCTGGCCGTCTTTCAGAAGTTTCACATCGTACAGACGAATGAGTGCCTCTTTGGAAGTGATCTCCTGCTGCATCAGCTTCACATCACTGTCTGACGCTGTCAGAGCTTCCAGCTTCAGTTCATAGCCGGACAGTCCTTTTCCTGTTACAGAAATCGGATAATTCAGATATGTCAGTGTGATTTCCTCATCTTCCTGCGTTGGATCTTCCTGTCCCGGATCTGGCGTCGGTTCCGGATCTTACTGTCCCGGATCTGGCGTAGGTTCTGGGTCCGGCGTTGGCTCCGGATCTGGGGTGGGCTCTGGTTCCGGATCCGGTTCCTGAGCTGCTTCCAGTTCCTGGATGCGGGCTTCTTTCTCAGTAAGAAGTGTCAGGATTTCCTCAGAAATCTGAAGCTTCATGTCATCAGCCAGGGCGTTATAAGCGGCTCTGGCTGCTTCTACCGCCTCTTTATCATCCAGGGTAAGAGCCGCTGTCTCCGGCAGCGACTGTATGGCGGATACAACCTGATCTACCTGCTCCTGCCGCTGGGAAAGGGCGTTCTCCAAAGCTTCCAGTTTTGCTAATGTGTCGCTGTCTACATAAGCCTTCTGAGCCTCTGTCAGAGCGTCATAGGCGGCTCTGGCTGCGCTGACTGCTTCTGCCGCTGCAAAGGTAATCTGGTCTGGCTCCGGCAATGCTGCAATCTGGTCAATAACCTGCTGGGCAGTCTCCTGGTCTGCGGCCTCACTTCTCAATACTTCAATGCGGTCTGCTGCTGCCTGCAGCTTATCTATGATTTCCTGAGGCAGAGCGGCTTTCTGTTCCTCGCTCAAGGCATTGTAATGTGCCAGGGCCGTGTCCACTGCCCCTGCGTGTTCCAGAGTCAGTTCCTCTGGTGCCGGAAGCTGGCTGATTTCTTCCTCAACCTGAATAATAGCTTCCTCCTCCAGCAGTTCAGCAATACGCGCTTCCAGCCCGGCCAGAATCTCAAGTGTCTCTTCCGCTACCATAGTCTTCTGGGCATCTGTCAGGGCTTCATAGGCAGCTCTGGCTGCTTCTACCTGCTCACGGTTGTCCAGTGTAAGTGCCTCCAGAGAGGGCAGAGCGTAGATCTGTTCTGTTACAGCATCTGCTGCAGCCTGGTCAGCTTCCTGCTGAGCCAGAAGTTCATCATATCTGGCTTCTGCTGCTTCCAGTATAGGCAGTGCCGTTACCAGCCCTTTCTGAGTATCTGTCAGGGCATCATAAGCGGCTCTGGCATCGTCAATGGCTCCTTTGCTCTCTAAAGTCACTGTACCGATCTTGTAGATCAGCAGGTCTGTATTATATGCTGCTGCCTGGTCTGCATCAGCCTGGGCCAAAAGGTCCGCAAGAGTGTCTTCTGCCTGTTCCAAAACTTCGTAGTTGGTCACATATCCCTTCTGCTCTTCCGTCAGGGCATTGTAGGCGTCACGGGCTCCCCGGATTGCTTCCTCGCTGTCCAGAGTTACTTCACCGATCTGGCTGATCAGATCCATGACTGCCTGGGCTTCAACTGGAACTTCAGGCTCCTCGGGATTTCCTGGATTTGCAACTGCTTCTTTAAAGGCTGCTTCTGCCGCATCTACAGTTTCCTGCGTATTGGCGATATTACTGATAGCTGCCACTGCGTTTTCGTAAGCCTCCTTGACATTTTCATAGCCCATCAGCTCTTCTCTGTTTTCAGAACTGTTAAACTCCGCCAGAGTCCAGGTCAGGCTGTCTCCGTCTACATTTGGCACAAAGTATTCCACATAATTATTGCCGGAACACAGGTCGCCCTTCACCGCTGTAAAACGGATTCGAATCACATCTTCATTTTCAGGCGTTGTATCGCTCATACCTACATTTGGCATATCATTATTTAACGTATACATCCAGCCTGACTGCCGGGTGTAATCGAATTCGCCCAAAGTAGCTCTTCTTCTTTCATTTGTAATCTCTATGCCATTTTCTTCCGCATACTGGAGAATGATCTCCGGAAAGTCTGCTGTAAGACTGCCGTTTTCATCTAATATCCAACTGAGATAAAAGCTGCTTTCCAGACTTCCTGTATTGTCATATCTGAGTCCATTTGCTGTGAGAAGGGCATCCAGGACTTCTGCTGTAGTGTCTTCACCTGGCTGAATCTCCACCAATACCGGCTCTACCAGGTAGCCCTGCCCGATGGTGAACTTTTCAACAGCCACTGCCACATAGCCTTTCTGTTCTTCCTCCTGAAGCTGTTTATAAGTTTCTTCTGCTGCTGTCAGGGTATCCAGCTTGGTCACCAGGTCTTTCTGGGTATCTGTCAGTTTGTCATAGGCTTCTCTGGCTGCCTGGATGGCTTCTCCGCTGTCCAGGGTCACTTCGCCGATTCTGTCGATCAGGGCATCTACTGCTGCCGCTGCTTCTTCATCTGCCTTTTCCTGGTCCTGCAGCTCCTGATAACGTGTTTCCGCCGTTGTCAGGGTATCCAGCTTGGTCACCAGGTCTTTCTGGGTATCTGTCAGTTTGTCATAGGCATCTCTGGCCGCCTGGATGGCTTCTCCGCTGTCCAGGGTCACCTCGCCGATGCTGTCGATCAGGGCATCTACTGCTGCCGCTGCATTCTTATCCTCATCAGAAGGTCCTTCCGGCTCCTCTGGTTCTTCACCGCCCATTATATCGGTCATATCATAGATATCATTTTCTCCTGCTGCGAATCTCTCCCAGGCTGCTACGGCCAGCAGAGTCTGCTGCGTAGCCATTTCATTTACAGCGCCGCCCTTGGTATGGGCAAATCCGCCGGTCTCAATCCGGTACTGATCTGTGGCAGTAAAGATATTTGCGCCCCAGGCGGTAAATCCGCTGTCATCTGCTGAAGGATCAATACCCAGCATCAGCAGCGTTACGATCACCTGATCGTTAGATTCCACTGTACCATAGTCGCCCATGCTGATTCCGCGTTTCAGATAGTCCAATGCTTTATCGACAGCTGCCTGTACATCTTCCCGGTCTGTATATCTGGACAGAGCCTGGAGGGACATGGCCGTCATATCTATGGAGCCTGTTCCGGACACCGGTTTGGAAAGCACAAAGCTTCCGTCATCTGCCTGGAAGGATAAGAGTTCCTCTACCAGAGTATCCCGGTTCCATCTGCTTCCCTCTGGAATATTTGCTGCATTTGCATCTACCGCCAGCAATGCGTAAGCCGCCTCATTGGCGCCTTCGCTGATCCTCTCGCTGTCCAGTATCCACTGGATCAGGTCTACTGTACTTCCGTCCTCCATCTCAATGTTTCTGGGGTCGAGTCCCAGGGCATACATAGCCAGGGCTGTTCTTTCCAGATCCGTGGGCTTTCCGTCAGCCGTCAGCTTACCATACTCATCTGCCAGCGCCTCCTTTACAGAAGCAAGATAAGCCTCTTTATCCACTCCCATGTGGATACCGGCACGCTCCAGAGCGATAATGTTCCACTCCATCCCGTATGTCCAGGACGGTTCGGAACCCTCATAATACTTCTGAATAGACTCCTTCCAGGTGCCCACAAGCTCCGTGGTATCCGGAAGCACCGGTTTCTCTCCGCCGCT
>ERZ1090861.1348-NODE-1348-length-12682-cov-11.890156_pt1 | contig 12682 bp, 10 predicted proteins | sample MGYA00478482_ERZ1090861 | MGnify/ENA primary metagenome ERZ1090861 (study PRJEB33644, sample SAMEA5815744) | chicken gut metagenome | biome: Chicken; feature: Gastrointestinal Tract; material: Caecum | place: Ireland | collected 2019-01-01 | study: A study of... | reverse complement strand
GTTTCCTGAAAGAAGACCCATGGGAAAGACTTCGTAAATTCCGTGACGGATTTAAAAATACAAAACTTCAGATGCTGTTCAGGGGACAGAATATTTTAGGATACCGCCCTTATGCAGATGATGTGGTAGAGTATTTTGTGCAGAAATCTATTGCCAACGGAATTGATATCATTCGTATCTTTGACTGTATGAATGACCTTAGAAACCTGCAGACTGCAGTAAAAGCCGCCAACAAGGAAAAAGGACACGCTCAGGTGGCTATGTCCTATACTTTGGGCGAGGCTTACACACTGGATTATTGGGTAGATCTGGCAAAGAGAATCGAGGATATGGGGGCAAATTCTATCTGTATCAAAGATATGGCCGGCCTGCTTCTTCCATATGCAGCCACAGAACTGGTAACCGCTTTGAAGGAGGCTGTAGATATTCCCATTCAGCTTCATTCACACTATACTTCCGGCGTAGCGTCCATGACCTATCTGAAAGCAGTAGAGGCAGGGGTAGATGTGATCGATACAGCTATGTCTCCGTTTGCACTGGGTACTTCTCAGCCTGCTACAGAGGTTATGGTAGAAACCTTTAAGGGAACCCCATATGACACAGGATTTGACCAGAATCTGCTGGCAGAGATCGCAGATTACTTCCGTCCGATCCGCGACGATGCCCTGGATTCCGGCCTGCTGAATCCAAAGAACCTGGGCGTAAATATTAAGACCCTTCTGTACCAGGTACCTGGCGGTATGCTTTCTAACCTGACTTCACAGCTGAAAGAACAGCATGCAGAAGATAAATATTATGAAGTTCTGGAAGAGGTTCCGAGAGTTCGTAAAGACCTCGGCGAGCCTCCGCTGGTTACTCCGTCTTCTCAGATTGTTGGTACCCAGGCTGTATTTAATGTGCTGATGGGTGAACGATACAAGATGGTAACCAAAGAAACAAAAGATGTATTAAGCGGTAAGTACGGCGCTACTGTAAAGCCTTTTAATTCGGAAGTACAGAAGAAGTGCATCGGTGATGCAGAAGTGATTACCTGCCGTCCGGCAGATCTTCTGGAGCCGGAACTGGATACCTTAAGAGGAGAGATGGCACAGTGGTCTGAGCAGGAAGAAGATGTACTGACTTATGCTCTTTTCCCACAGGTTGCGACAGACTTCTTCAAATACAGAGAAGCACAGCAGACGAAGGTAGATCCTAAGGAAGCGGATACAGAAAACGGAGTATATCCGGTATAACAGATTTATAAAGTAAGACAAGCTGCCTTTAGAGAGAACGGTCAGAAATATTTTGAACGTTTCTCGGGGCAGCTTCTTTTGCTTTCTTGGAAAAAGTGTGTTATGATAAAAAACATGTGAAGAAAAAGAAAAGAAGAGGCACATGATATGAATAATAGTACGGAACATCTGCTTGGCAGGATCAATCATCAATTCCACAGTTTCAGTAAAGGCCAGAAAAAACTGGCATCCTATATCCTGGACAATTATGATAAGGCAGCATTTCTAACTGCTGCAAAGCTGGGAGAGACTGTGGGGGTCAGTGAATCTACGGTGGTACGTTTTGCCATACATCTGGGGTATAAGGGATATCCGGAATTTCAAAAGGTTCTGGAAGAATTGGTTAGGACTAAATTGAACTCTATACAGCGGATGGAGGTAACCTATGGGAAAGTACCTCAGTCAGAGATACTGGATACAGTGCTCCACTCAGACATTGATAAGATCAAGCTGACTCTGGAAGGAATCGATCATCAGGCCTTTGAACTGGCTATAGAGCTCCTTCTTTCTGCCAGGAACATTTATGTAGTGGGAATCAGGAGCTGCGCTCCTCTGGCAAGCTTTATGAGCTTTTATCTGAATCTGATTTTTGATAATGTAAGGCTTCTGACTACCAGCAGTTCCAGCGAAATTTTTGAGCAGATGATCCATATCGGCGAGGAGGATGTGATCGTAGGGATCAGTTTTCCGAGATATTCTATGCGCACTTTGAAAGCCCTGGAATTTGCCAACAACCGGAAGGCAAAGGTGATCACTTTGACCGACAGTGTTCATTCTCCTATGAATCTGTACTCTTCCTGTAATCTTATAGCCAGAAGCGATATGGCTTCTATCGTAGATTCTCTGGTGGCACCATTAAGTGTGATCAATGCATTGGTAGTGGCTCTCAGTATGAGAAAACAGAAGGAAGTAGTAGAAAGACTGGAATCCCTGGAAAAAATATGGGATGAATATCAGGTATATAATAACGATGAAATTGATCCAGCAGACAGCGAGGAGATCCAGCTGCTGGATCCTAATCATTCAGACAGATAGAGATGTCGGAATGTGAAGACTAAGAGAACTGGAATTATAGGAGCGGTACATGGAAAAGATAGTGATTATCGGAGGCGGCGCAGCAGGCATGGCTGCAGGCGTTTTTCTGGGAGAACAGGGACATAAGGTCCACATTTTTGAAAAAAATGAAAAGCTGGGGAAGAAATTGTTTATTACAGGGAAAGGAAGGTGCAATCTGACGAATTCCTGCGATGAAGAAACTTTTTTTCAGTCTGTGGTGACGAATCCTAAATTTCTTTACAGTGCTTTTTATGGCTTTACAAATCAGGACGCGATCCGTTTTTTTGAAAATTTGGGACTGAGGATAAAAGAAGAGCGAGGAGGAAGGATCTTTCCGGTATCGGATCATTCTTCAGACGTGATAGGCGTGTTGGAGAAAAAACTGAAGCAGCTGGATGTGAAGATCCATTTAAAGAGCCAGGTACGGGAAATCCGGACTGAGGAAGGGCCGGAGGGGGAAAATAGAGTAAAGGGAGTTGTGCTGGAAAATGGGGCCGAGATTGAAGCAGACAGGGTCATCGTGGCTACGGGAGGATATTCCTATCAGGCTACCGGCTCTACAGGAGACGGCTATCGTTTTGCCAGAGAGACAGGCCACGGGGTGACGGATATCCGCCCGGCCCTGGTCCCTGTGGAAATCCGGGAAGAATACATTGTCCGTATGCAGGGCCTTTCTCTGAAAAATGTGGAACTGTCTGTAAAGGATGGAAAAAAGGTTTTGTATAAAAATTTCGGGGAGCTTTTGTTTACTCACTTTGGTATGTCAGGGCCTTTGGTGCTGACTGCCAGCTCTTATATCGGAAAACGGCTGGAGAAAGGGCCTCTTCAGGGGTTCCTGGATTTGAAACCGGCTCTGACTGTGGAACAGCTGGACAGGCGTCTTTTGCGTGAATTTGAAGAGGGGCTAAATAAGCAGTTTAAAAATGTGATCACAGGCTGGTTTCCTGCAAAACTTTATCCGGTAATGCTGGAACTGGGGGAGATTCCTCCGGAAAAGAAAGTCCATGAGATCACAAGAGAAGAGAGGATGGCTTTTCTTGAAAGAGTAAAGAAATTTCCATTTACTATTACAGGTCTGCGGGGTTTCAGGGAGGCAATTATTACTCAGGGAGGCATCAAAGTAAAGGAGATCGATCCCGGGACCATGGAATCCAAAAAGGTGAAAGGTCTCTATTTCATTGGGGAGGTGTTGGACCTGGATGGGGTTACCGGAGGATTTAACCTGCAGATTGCCTGGTCTACGGCAAAGGCGGCAGCCAGGGAGGAATAGGTGATTGGATTTGCATAAACCACGGCATGATGCTGTGGTTTTGTTTTTAATCTGGGAAATTTTGTGTTATAAAATGAAAGAAATAAAATTATGAAGGGATTATTTGTGATTATTCCGAAGTTTTCTGAAATGTGCGAATAAAAAACAAAGATATATACAAAAGATAGGCGAAAAATAAAAAAGTATTGTGCAACATTTCCGCTTTAACTGGAAAAAGGTTATGTATAAAAAAAATCAAAGGTAGATTAAAATAGAAATATACGAACCGGAAAAAATTTTTAAGGAGGAATGTAGCATGAGCACATTAAAAGTGGGAGTAATCGGAGTAGGACAAATGGGAACATATCATGCCCAAATTTATCGGAAATTACCGCAGACCGAGCTAGTTGCCTTGTGCGAGTATAATGACACAAGAAGAGCACAGCTGGAAGAGGAATTCCCGGGGGTGGAAACCTATAAGGATTACAAAGAAATGTTGGAAAAGGCTGATATTGAAGCAGTCAGTATTGTACTTCCAGACAATATGCATCGAGAAGCAGTGGAACTGGCGGTACAGCACAAGAAACACATTCTTTTGGAGAAACCCCTTGCTAAAGAACTGGAAGACGGAAAAGCACTTTATGAAATTACCAAGGATTATGATAAGGTGTTTACCACAGGATTCCTTTTAAGATTTGATCCTAGATTTGCAATGATCAAGGAAAGACTGGAAAGTGGTGAACTGGGAGACATTATTCACTGCTATGTTCGCAGAAACAGTCCGATTATTGGACCGAGACGGTATATAGGCGCATCTGATTTAAGCATGCATGTTATGATACATGACATTGATTATCTGAACTGGTGGATGGACTGCCAGCCGGTCAAGGTATTTGCCAGAAATCGCAGTGTGCTGTTGAAAGAAAATCATATGAATGATGTAATCTATGCTATCGTGACTTATGAGAACGGGGCGATTGCTTGTATGGAAGCCTGCTGGACACTGCCTGAAAACTCTCCGACTATCATTGATGATAAGGTAGAATTGGTTGGAACCAAGGGCGTAGCTTATGTGGATTCTTGTGATCATGGTGTTCGCTTTGTGTCACAGAAAGGAATTGAATATCCGGATTCCCGTCACTGGTATTATGTGAACGGAGATGTATGCGGAGATCTGGCAGAAGAAGTAATGGCATTTGTAAATAATATTGCTTCCGGAACGAAATCCATCATTACACCAAAGCAGTCTTATGATGCACTGCGGGTAGTAGATGCCATTGAACGATCTATTAAAGAAGGAAAAGAAGTAGAGATTTAGAAAGGAAAAAAATATGGGGAATGAAGTTTCTTTACGTGTGAAAGCACAAAGATTCGGCGGAAAGTTAAGTGCTATGATCCTGCCGAACTTAGGTGCATTTATGGGGTGGGGGATTATCACGGCAATCAATGCATTTGCACCCAATGAGATTCTGACTGCCTTTGTGTCTCCAGCACTTACATACCTTCTTCCTTTGTTGATTGCAATATCGGCAGGAAGAATGATCTATGAGGAAAAGGGCGCTATTATAGCCGCTTTTGCAACTATGGGAGTTATTCTCGGGGCGGATATTACCATGCTCTTGGGCGCTATGATTATGGGACCTATAGCTGCCTGGGTATTAAAGAAGGTTGATAAATGGATAGAGCCTCATATACCCATCGGATTTGAACTGCTGATTGGAAATTTGACGGTGGCTGTTTTAGGCGCTATTCTTACTATACTCGGCTATGTAGCGCTGGCACCGGCTATCAGCTCTTTATCCAGCGTTTTTGCCGCAGGGGTATCTTTCCTTCAGAACAGGTCACTGCTCCCCCTTACGGCAATCTTTATCGAACCGGCTAAAGTACTGTTCCTGAATAATGCCATCGGACAGGGAATCCTGACACCTCTTGGAACAACACAGCTTGCAGAATTTGGTAAATCTGTACTGTTCCTGCTGGAGTCTAATCCGGGACCTGGTATTGGTATCCTGCTGGCTTACTGTGTATTCGGAAAGGGAAATGCCAGAGCAAATGCTTATGGTGCTTCCATTATTCATTTCTTTGGTGGAATCCATGAGATTTATTTTCCGTATATATTGATGAAACCAAAGCTTGTGATCGCAGCTATAGCAGGTGGCATCACTGGTACATTTGTATTTACCACTCTGGACGTGGGACTGGTTGGCGTAAGTTCCCCCGGAAGCGTTATAACGATTATGATGATGGCAGCTTCAGGAGACAGGATAAAAATTCTTATAGGAATCTTGGCTGCAGCTCTGGTATCCTTCCTGATTGCCTCAGTCATTGTAAAAAGCAGTAAGACAGATGAACAGTCGGTAAATAAAGAACTCAAAGAAGCTGCAAAGCAGATGGAGGCTTTGAAAGGTAAGAAATCCCGTATTTCTTCTGTATTCGAGGATAAGGAGGAGGCACTTGACTATGCATCTATCCGTACAATCCTTTATGTATGCGATGCCGGACTGGGATCCAGTGCAATGGGAGCATCTGTTGTAGCTAAGAAACTTAAAAAGATTGGTATTGAGGATATAAAAGTGCCTCATGCAAGAGTGATTGATCTCCCACAGAAGGCAGATGTTATCATTACACACAATTCTTTGAAAGATATTGTTCATGAAAAACAGCCTGACATTACAGTGATTGCTATTGAAGATTATCTAAATGCACCGGAATATGATGATCTGGTGAATAAAATTGTGGAAGCAAGAGGGAAAAAGTAGAGTGAAAAACGGAGAAAAGGGGAATTCCGTAAATGGGTTCTCCTTTTTTCATAAGGAGGCTATATGCTGAAAGCGTTGATTTTTGACTTTGACGGAGTAATTGTAGATACAGAAACCCAATGGTATGAGATTTACAGAAACTGGCTGAAAACAGAGTATCAATATGAATTAGACATAAAAGATTATCTGGTATGTGTAGGATCTAACAACCAAAAGCTGTTCGAGTTTCTTAGAACTGTTATTGGCCCTGAGGTGAATGGAGAGGAATTCGAGCGTATGGCTACAGAAGAATTTATTCGCAGAAGCAATTCCCTTCCGCCTATGAAAGGTGTGGTGGAGCTTATAAAAAAAGCAAAAGAACATGGTTTAAAACTTGGAATCGCAACTTCCGCAACAAAGAAAAAGCCAGTATTTCATCTGAAAAGACTAGGGCTTCTGGAATATTTTGATGCTTTTTCTACGGCAGATATCTGTAGAAACATTAAACCGGCGCCGGATCTGTTCTTAAAAGCCGCAGAGCTTTTGGGAGCGACACCGAATGAATGTCTTGCAGTGGAGGATTCCGGAAATGGCTTGATCAGTGCAAACCGTGCAGGAATGCGCTGCCTTCTTGTTCCCAATAATATAACCCGTCACTGCGAGTTTGAGCCATGCTATCGGCGTGTGGAATCTTTGGAAGAAGTAGAACTTGAGAAAATTGAGAAAGATTTTCAGTAGAAAGGAGAACTTTATGATAGAAAATATTACAAGGGATGATATTGATGTTCATGTGAAAGCAGAAAACTGGGAAGATGCTATAAAAAAATCATCGGAATATCTTCTGAAAACAGGGAAGATTACAGAGGAATATATCGATTCTATGATTGAAGCAGTACATAGAGTGGGACCATATATTGTTCTTGGGCACAGCGTCGCCCTCGCACATGCACGTCCGGAATGTGGTGTTAACGAACTGGCGGTACATTTTACGACCCTTGACCCACCGGTGCCTTTTGGCAGTGAACAGTTTGATCCGGTAAGTCTTCTGATTACCTTAGCGGCTATAGATGCAGACAGCCATCTGGAATTAATGAGCGAACTGGCTGGGATTTTAATGGATACAGAAAACGTAGATAGGCTTTCGGAATGCGATTCTAAAGACGAATTCCTGGAGAATCTGCAGCGCATGGCAATGGAGGCGTAAGGCTATGATTGCTTTGTTTGATATTGGCGGGACATCTATCAAGTATGGAGTCGCAGATGAAAACCGAGAAGGATTTTTTCTTGTAGAGTCTGGAGAAACCGACAGTAATGCAAAAAAGATAAAGGGACAGGGAATTGAAAAAAAGGTGATTCAGCTGACAGAACAGATGGCCGGGAAATATACCATTTCTGGTATATCGATTTCTACGGCAGGAATGGTAGATGAGTCAAAAGGACGTATTGTGTATGCCAATGAAAACATACCGGAATATACTGGTCTGGACTGGAAATCGGATATTTATACATATTTTCATTTGCCATGTGAGGTGGAAAATGATGTAAATGCTGCCGCATTAGGCGAATATGTCTATGGGGCAGGAACCGGGTGCAGAAGTATGCTTATGATGACTATAGGAACAGGCATCGGAGGAGCGATTATTCAGGAAGGAAGGATCCTGAGAGGCCATACTAACAGCGCAGGTGAAATCGGATATATGTATATGGACGGCAAAGCTTTTCAAGATATAGCGAGTACCACGGCATTGGTACAAACGGTCCAAAAGCTGCTTGGAGAAAAAGAACTGAACGGACGAATCATATTTAAAAGAGCTATGGAAGGCGATAAGATCTGTGCCGGGGCTATAGAAGAAGTTTGCCGGAAAATAGCAGCAGGCATTTTCAACTGTGTGTGTCTGCTGAATCCGGAAGTAGTACTGCTGGGCGGAGGCATTATGGAGCAAAAAGAATATCTGCACCCGATCTTGGATAAGTGTCTGAGAGATATTATGACAGAGGAAACATATAAACATCTGCATTTAGAGTTTGCCGCATTAAAAAATCAGGCTGGACTGGCAGGAGCATATTATCATTTCTTAATAAAAAATCAGACATAGGAAGGTCAAATTATAGAAAGAAGGAGGAGGCCAGAGTGGATAAAGACAAAAGAGAAAACCCCCGGGAATTGTTCCCTTATGGAAGGCTTAAAGAAATACTATCCTGGTTTCTCTCGCACGATGAATTTGTGACTTCAGCTGATCTGGCAAAGAGATTCAATGTTTCAGAGAGAACATTACGGACAGACATTCATAATCTGAATGATATTCTGAAACAGTTTGATTCCCAGATTATTCAGAAGCGAAGGAAAGGATATACATTAGAGACATGTTCTTTCCAGCTGTTATACAGACTGCTGAGCGAGGCTCAGGACTCATCCTTGGATTCTGCTGATCAACGGATAAACCATCTGATTATGACGCTTTTATATGCAAAGGACTATGTTGCTCTGGATCAGCTTGCAGAAACTGTTTATGTAAGTATCAATACTATTCTGAATTATCTGAAAGCGATACGGAATATTCTGGAAGGATATTCTCTGAAACTTATCAATAAGGTAAATAGGGGCTATAAAATTGAAGGAAAAGAAACAGATAAGAGAACCTGCATCATGGATCTTCTGGAAGGTAGCCGGCAGGAAGATAACTTTCAATTTTTGAAAGAATATCATCCTATATGGGATGGTATTCCAATTGAGGAGATTCAGAAAAAAGTATTGGAATTCAGCCAGAGGCAAGGCTTTTATTTTTCAGATTACAGCCTGCATAACCTTGTCTGGAATATAGCTCTTTCTATATCACGTATACGAAGTGGAAACGAGCTGCAGTTTTATCAGGCACCGGAGGATTCCCATACAGAAAAACTTCTTGAACCATTAATAAAGAATCTGGAAGATCTTCTGAATATTCGGTTCAGCCAGCCGGAAAAAAGATTTTTATACTCCTGTTACATTTTAAATGCCGGAAATTTTCCCAGCAAAGATGTAAATATGGAGTATGTTCATGGATTGGTAGTTAGGATTTTGCAAAATATTTATGATTGTTACCAAATTGATGTCAGAGATGATGCGATACTGGTTAAAAATTTGTCCCATCATCTGCACTCTATTTTACAGTCAAAATACTATCAAATAAACAAAAAGAATCCATTGCTGGAGATTATTAGACAAAATTACCTTCTTTTTTATGAAATAACGGAAACAGCTGTATATGAGACTTTCCAAAATGAAGAGTTTTCTTTAAATGCAGACGATATTGGTTATATATGTCTTCACGTAGGAGCAGCAGTTAAGAGATATTTTGATGTCAAAAATATCAGAAAACAGAGAACTGTGATTGTAACTCCAGGCGGTTATTCTGTGGGCGGTTTTTTGGAAACACAGCTTAATTCTGTGTTCGAAGACAGGCTGGAAATTGTGGGAAAAACTTCTTTTTATGAACTGGAAAGCTGTTCTTTGGAAAATATTGACTTTATTATTTCCACGGTTCCCTTAAAAGAAGAAAAAATTCCGGTAATCACAATTGAAATTCCTATGAGTAAGAAAAACATGGAAGAGATTTTCAAAGAAATTATTTCTGGAAAAACAGTGGATTCCGGATGGATGAACCGGCTGTTTCGACGAGACTGCTTTTGGCGTTTACAATGCAAAAGCAGAGAAGAAACGATTCATCAGATGTCTGTGAATCTGCTGAAGCAGGGATATGTTAATGAGAACTTCGAATGGGAGGTTCTTGAAAGAGAAAAGAAAATTCCCACGGTGATGAACGAGCGGATGGCAATCCCACACCCACTACAAATTAGTTCCCTGGAAAATGTGGTAGCTGTAGGGATTTTGGAGAATCCTGTTGAGTGGGGAAAAGGCCGTTCTGCTCAAATCATTTTAATGCTGGCATTAAGTGAAAATTACGGAAAAGACATTGAACGTCTCTATGATCTGTTGGTAGATATGGCAAATCATGTGGAGCTTCAGGAACAACTATTAAAAAGCCTTTCCATGAAAGAATTTTTGGATACTATAAATGGATTTTTAAATAGTATAAAACAATATGATTAAGGAGAAATGAAAAATGTTAGAGAAAATTAAGCATAAGTTGGTAGTTTCCTGCCAAGCGCTGCCGGAAGAACCGCTCCATTCATCATTCATTATGGGGCGAATGGCGTTAGCAGCCGCACAAGGCGGAGCTTCCGGAATTCGGGCCCAGGGAAAAGAGGATATCCTGGAAATAAAAAAAACAGTAGATCTTCCGATAATAGGCATTGTAAAGAGAAATTATCCTGACAGCGATATTTATATAACCCCTACTCTCCGAGAGATAGAAGAACTGACAGAGACGGGATGCGATATGATTGCACTTGATGCTACTTTACGGAAAAGACCAGGCGATGCATCTTTAGAAGAACTGGTAAAGAAAATCCATGATTACGGTTTTCTGGCTATGGCAGACTGCTCTACTTTTGAAGAATGTATCCATGCAGAAAAAATAGGATTTGACTGTGTATCAACAACACTTTGCGGATATACGCCATATTCAGAAAAACATGATGGGCCCAGCTTTGAACTGATTAAAAGAGTATCAGAGGCATGCCAGGTGCCTGTAATCGCAGAAGGTAAAATCAATACACCGGAAGATCTTGCGGCAGTATTTGCAGCAGGTGCTTACAGTGCTGTAGTAGGCGGAGCTATAACAAGGCCTAAACAAATTACGGAACGTTTTGTCAGAGCAATCTCTGGAAGTAACTGTTAATCGAAATCTGATCAGAAGTAGATTTTAGTGTAAATGGCTTGCTCATTTTTTGAATTTGGATTATACTCTGTTCAGAGTCGTAAAAATACACTTATAAAAATAACTGCGGACGATATCCAAAAGTACCATGGATAGCTTTAAATGGAAAGGCGGCTCCGGGCATAGAATTTAAAAACTATGCCAGAGCCGTTTTTAGTAGCAGCAGATATTATGTAATGCACTCCCCTGGCGTAAATTCCTTATGATTTTTATGTATAATATAAGGTAAATGTTGAATAGAAATGCATGGTAAACGGTTACGCTGTGGATATGGGACAGAAACGTATCTGCTTATATTTCGGTACTGTCTAGTAAGAAAAGACTGAGAAAAGGAGTAAGAGATATGGCAGTAAATATTGCAATTGACGGACCGGCAGGCGCCGGAAAAAGCACCATAGCCAAAGCGGTAGCAAAAGAATTGGCATTTATTTATGTGGATACGGGAGCTATGTATAGGGCTATGGCTTTGTACCTGATCCGTCAGGGGATTTCTCCCGAAGAAAAAGAAAAGATGGAAGAGGCCTGTCGTGAGGCAGACATTTCTATCGTATATGAAGATGGGGTCCAGCAGGTGATCCTGAATGGGGAGAACGTAACGCCTTACCTCCGAAATGAAGAGGTGGGGAATATGGCATCGGTAAGTTCCGGAAATCCGGTGATAAGAGAAAAACTGGTAGAACTTCAGAGAAATCTGGCTGCCAGATCCAATGTAGTGATGGATGGGAGAGATATCGGAACCTGTGTCCTTCCGAATGCAGATATAAAGATCTATCTTACTGCAAGTGTCAGAACACGGGCATTGAGAAGGTGCAAAGAGCTTGAAGAAAAAGGGATTCCATGCAGTCTGGAGGAGATTCAGGAGGATATCTGCCAGAGAGATAAAAGAGATATGGAGAGAGAAATCGCACCTCTGCGTCAGGCTGAGGATGCGGTCCTTGTAGATTCTTCGGAATTAAACATCCAGGAGGTAAAGGAGGAGATCCTTCGCCTTTACAGAGAGAAAACCAGGGAAGGGAAGTAAGGAAATGGAAGTAAAGGTTGCAAAGACCGCCGGTTTTTGCTTCGGTGTAAAAAGAGCGGTGGAAAAAGCCTATGAAGTGGCGGACGCCCATAAGGGCCCGGTATATACTTATGGCCCCATTATTCACAATGAAGAAGTAGTCTCAGACCTGGAAAAACGAGGAGTTCGGGTACTGGAAACGGAGAAAGAATTGAGAAGCCTGAAAGAAGGAACCGTGATCATCCGCTCCCATGGAGTGCCGGAGGATATCTATGATCTGCTGAAGGAGAAAAAACTGGATTATGTGGATGTTACTTGCCCTTTCGTCCTGAAGATCCATCGGATTGTGGAAAGAGAAAGTAAAGAGGGACGCCATATCGTGATCGTCGGAAATCCGGATCATCCGGAGGTGGCAGGGATCCGCGGGTGGTGCCATGGTCCTTCTACTGTAATCCGCACAAAGGAAGAAGCAAGGGATTTTCTGTCGGAAGAACACGAAAAAGTTTGTATTGTGTCTCAAACGACATTTAATTACAATAATTTTCAAG
>ERZ1090861.1347-NODE-1347-length-12683-cov-18.009661_pt1 | contig 12683 bp, 18 predicted proteins | sample MGYA00478482_ERZ1090861 | MGnify/ENA primary metagenome ERZ1090861 (study PRJEB33644, sample SAMEA5815744) | chicken gut metagenome | biome: Chicken; feature: Gastrointestinal Tract; material: Caecum | place: Ireland | collected 2019-01-01 | study: A study of... | reverse complement strand
CTTTTACATTTTCTAGGGCTTTGTTTATTTTATCGGTTATTTCTTTTGCTTTTTCATGTACATTATAAAGTGTTATTTTTCAACGTTTTTTATTAGCTCACGTCATTTTATTTTTCATCATATTATTTTTTTTGTACCTAATTTGTACCTAAAATATTTTCTTTTCTATTGTAATCACAATTTTATGTTTACAAACTAAATCAAATAATAACTGTATACCATAATTCACTTCATCTGCTTCATATTTTTGTATACTGATTGTGCTTTTTCCTATTTCTTTCGCAAATTCTTTTTGTGTTTGATCATTCCACTCTCTTATCATTTTTATGACATCTCCTCTTGTATATGTTTTGTCAACAAAAAAGTCCTATCTCCATACAGGATAATAGGATCTATATAAATTATACCATAAAAAAAGAACCAGCCTTCCATGAAGACTGGTTTTATAATATCTATTCAATAAAAAATGTGTCATCATAAGACTGTAATATCTTTAACGAAAACCCAAGAATAAAGTTCTTTTATTAAAACTTTATCACCGTTTTTATGGAGTTGCTGAACGGTATAAGTTTTATTTTTGTAAATATTTGGAATTTTCTCTCCCGTCGCATATGTAGAAGCGCCCGAATTGATTTTCACTTTACTCCCTACTACCAATTTTTTTGCCATATTGTTTTGTACATTCAGAATTTCATTGACTTTTGTCTGCACTTTATTATAGTCATATCCTTCTGCTTCTAATTTTTGACGACGTTCAGGATTGTTTCCATATTTACCGTTAATAACGTCATACGCCACTTGTTCAATGTTTTTCTGTGTTACTGGTGTATTTGTATTGGATGAACCGTTTTCATTCGAATTTGAACCGTTATACGCTAATTTAACCATATCCATGAATCTTTCCCATCCCATATCTAAAGTACGATGTGGACAATATTTTCCGTTCCAATCTTGATGTTTACGAACTCTGTCAAGCCCTAAATCCCATCCTTTTAAAAGATCTGCAACAACAATTGCTGCGTTCTTTTCAGCTTGAATAAAACGATCCCCACCTGATTTAGAATAACAAATTTCAACTGCAATAGATTTTCTATTACCAGTTCCATTTGCTCCGTCTCCTGCATTCCAAGTATTCCTATCCGTAAGAACTCCTTGCACTGCCTCTTTGTCATCGACTGCATAATGAAATGATACTTCGTTATTATTTGAAATCATATATTTAACTTCATTTTCTGCAGAAGCATCATTTGCAGTATTATGAACTGTAATATATTCAGGTTCCATTTTATATGGACATTTAATATTCCATTTTGATTCATCAACCAACATTTGTCTATATTTCATGTCTACTCACTCTCCTTCTTCTTCGTAAAATAAAACATAAAAACCATAGTCGCTAAAGTTATATACTGATCTTCTTGAATTTTTCCAACAACGAATCCATATAATAATCCTCCTGTTACAATCATTGTTACAATACTTTTTAAATCAATTAACTTTGCTATTTTTTCTTTCATATTATTTACCTCCCAACTCTAAATACTTTTCTTGTATATATTTCATCTCGACTTTGATTTGCCCATTACCTCCCATTTTTCGATATTTCTCGTTGATTTCAAAAATATGCTGGAATTCTTGAGCAGTATATTCTCTCTTTCTATTTCTCATATTATTTGCAAATGTAAATATTTCGTGGCGAATTCGATCTTTTTCGTTGTTGTCGACTTTTGTTTCTAGCTTCGAGATACGATCTATCATTTCTCCGTTAAAGTTTTTTCCTAGCCATTTCAAAATACTCGAAATTGGATTAAACTTTATTGGAACAAATTCGATCACCACTCCAGCCATACATATTAAGCTTAAGATTTGTTCAATTATTTCGTTCATGAAAAATTATCCCTCTCCTCATTATAAAATTCTGTGCCATATATTCGCCACAAAATAAGGATTCATGATATCCATAGGGTCTCCATTACCAGTTTCTTTAACTCCGGCGCTATTTGAAGCAGTTGTTCCTGAATAAGCTAAACCACTTCCGTCTCCTCCAACAGCACCACCTTTGCTTAAAATGTGCGTGTGTTTTGCCATTTCGTTAACGGTTTGAGTATGAGTTTTGTTTCCGCCTGTATTTTTTAAAGTATTAAAATCATTATCGCTTTCATCAAACCCAATAATCATTTTTCCTTTTATTTTTTCCCAAGTTCCACCATACACAACATTAGGGTCAAAATCATCACTTGCATTATATATAATACTTCCTATTGGAAATATTAAATTATTTATTGCATTTTTAATTGAATTAATGTCATCAGCTGTAATTTTGTTTGTATTTGCAATTTGTGGATTTTCATTTAATGTAGTTTTATCTTCAAATGTTATTAAATTCATATCGTCCTCCAATTCTAACTCGTTGTTTAAACGAGTAATATTTATTATTAAAATCTGTATTTGCCAGATTATAAGTTAAATAAACTGTATTTTCATCCTCTGAAATCAAATCTAAACTACTAGCTTGTTTTGATAAATAAAACGTCATCAAGAGGTCATAACTTCCATCATCTTGTAATGTAGCTTGTAAGTTCGATACAGAATTAGTACCGTCTTGATAGTTAATTCGATATTTAGTTAATTTTAAATCATCGTAGTCAACTGGATTATTTATTGATGTATTTAGTTTAGTAGCAACATTGTTGTTATATACTGATTGTGTTTCGTTTTGATTTACTACTGATATTGTGTTTACAAAGTTTAAATAAACTGTTTCATAAACATTTTTTGTAAATCCGTTGGTGTCAGAAATAATGATGTTATTATTCTCTGATAATAGATTTTTAGTGTCTACTAAGGTATCGTTTAAGTAGTTATTTGGTATTTCTATGGTAGATGTGGTAGTTGCTCCATTTTGCGACTTATTGTAAAGATTACGGGCAAATACTGGGATATCATTTGAATATAGTACTGCACTATTTGAATTAAGTGAGTTGGTATTTGTGAATGGCTCGCCGTTGTAATTAGCTGAGTTGTATATTTCTTTTATATTGTATAATTTCCATGTTTGTCCTCTTGGATTTGTGGGATACATTATTATTTTTAATAAATTAAAATTGTTTGTAACATAAAACGCTCTTTGGGTAAATGCAAAATTTTGTTGTTCACTAACTAAAATTGGAGACCACTTAAAGTTTTCTAATCTTTGGCAATAGTAATCAGCCAAATTATTTGTATTATCTATATTGTTGTTAAATTCTATATATAAATCATTATTATTTTGAGTTATATAAATAGCTTCTAAATTACAAAAATCATAATCACCAAGATGTTTTTCATAAATTGTTTTAGTTTGATTAGTTGAAATATTATAATAATATAACCCTATATATTTCGCATCTAATCTACCAGAGTTACCCCATTGTTGATTATTCTGAACAAAGTATAATTCGTTTTTATTAAGAAATACGCTTTGATTTTTATACTGAAAGCTATCAACATAAGGATGAAAATCAAAAGTCATAATTGATTTTAAGGTAGGATAAGTTGCTGAATAATCTTTTGTCCATATAAATAATTCTCTCGAAAAATTTAATGTATCATTAAGCAGAATTTCAAAAAAATAATTATCGTCTTGAAAATCTACATAACTATCTCCTAATAACCACCCTGTGCCATCATCGTCAATTTTATTCCAATTATTTTCAGAACCAGTATTTACTTTTAATTCTACAATCCGTATTCCATCATAATCCGGACTATCTTGGTTTCTTAAATAGTTTCCAACCATAACATAACGAGCAGAACTATTATCTTTAAATAATTTTTGACAATAAAAATTAAAATAATCAGCTGGAAAAATATAACTCTTTTGAAGTGTTAAAACGTAATCATTATTTATAGGTTGAGTAAAATTATTAAACATTAGAAATCTTTTTTGGCTAGTAGTAAACGACCATTCTTTCTCTGTTGGAAAATCAATACAATCAATAGCATAAAATGTATTATCTTCTGCTTGCTCCATACATTGAATATATCTTAAATAAGTACCGCTATCATATTTGAATATCGATTTTAAAGGTTTAAAATCTTTATTTAAAATTGTTATAATCCCTCGCACTTCGTTGGTTGAGTATTCTACATATCCCCCATATAAAACTAATAATTCACTATTTTGTACTTGTATAAGTCCTTCATATCTGAAATCATTCCAAGATGATGGTAAAATCCCATTATTTTCCCAGTCATCTCTGGAAATATCATTTATACTCTGAAATATCTCTTCTTCAACACCACTCTCACTTGGCATTTTACCTAGCATGTAATCTAACAAATTTTTCTTTGCTTCTTCTGTCATATCATCACTCCTATTGCGTAAACGGTGCATTTAATGGCGCATTCAACACATTGTCTCCCATTTCAACTTCGATTAGTTCAGCATTATCAAATATAATAAGCGCTGTATTTTCAATATCAACATTTCTAGCTATATATTCTCCTTGCGAAATATTTCCGTTTGCTTTTGAACGTTGATTGTCGAAATAATTCAATTCATTTTCAACATCGAATGAATTAGTTAGTTCATATTCGTAAACAAACCAATTGTATTCATCACTTTGAGTTACTGATGTTTTCTTTGTTTTAACTAAATAATCGCCATTTAACTGACTTAATGGGCCATTAAAGGTATATTTGCCACCGAGTGTTAAAAAGTCGCTCCTAGACGTAATAGTGAGTGTTATTTCAGGCATTCCCTTAAATTTTATATAAGACTGCCCCACCAGCTGTAATTCTTTTGAGCTTGTAACATCGGTTCTATTTTCATATTGAGAAATAGTTCCATTTCTCCCTAGATTATCATTGATACGGTTTATTTCTGATGTATTGTAAGATACTTCTCTCCCTTGAACTATTGGGGTATATTTTATTTCAATTTCAGCTCCAGCTGAATAAGTTGAGTTTGATTCAAACTGATTGTCAGCAACTGTATAATAAAAATCGGCTGTTATGCCAAGATCCTTTTCATCACTTGTTGCGAAAGTTTTTTCAGATCCATTAACAGTAATTGAATTCATTTTCCCTATTTTTTGTTCAGCAATAAATGATGTATCATATCCATTTGAAAGAATAGTTTGAGTTTGTTCAATATTTCCAAATACTTCATCTGATGTTATAATCTGCTTATTTCTATAATCGTCGGTTGAATAATCATAAGTAATGCTATCGATATGATTTTGTGAGCAATAATCTTTTGTTAATTCAATAGTTCCTTGACTTTCTAAAAGTTCAGGACTAAAGAAATCAATAGCTGTAGTATCCTCATCTACCATACGAGTACCCCATCTAGTTAGAGAAATTTGGCTTAAATATTGAAACACATCAAAAGGAGCTTTATCCAAAGTAGAATAAGCCCCTATTAACGTATCATATTGCTCAGGTATCTGAATGTTACCAGCAACAAAGCCATAATCTGATATACTCGAAATAACTTGATTTATAGCTTCTGTAACAGTTTTATTTGCGATTACATAATCAAGTGTAGTACCCTCACTAAGTAATGTAGACGGGTCCAATATTTGCAAGCTACAGTAATGCGGTTTTAATGGATTTAATTCCATATCCGCACTATTTTTTACTATTCCTACAAAATACAAAATATCATCTTTATAAATCTTACACTTTGTATAATCCTCTGGAAAATAGTAGTTATTTAATAAATCATCAACAGACCAACTTGCTGGATAAACATTTGTAAGAATTATTGATGATGGATTCATAAACTCTTCTTCTATATCAAATTGATTATCACATTTTACTTCTATATCATCAATGTAAATTTTAAACATTATTTACCACCACCATAATTATATGAATTCTTAGTTCCGCCTGAGAAAGTCTTGATATCTCTAACAAAAGCTTTCCCAAATTTGTTAACATCCATATCAGCGTTTACAGTTACATAAATTGGTTGATTGAAGTTTCCATATCCACCGATTGCTGGATTATATTTTTTAGGAACGACCGCTTCTCCTTCATGCAAATAAGCTAGCCCCTCACCTGCCACATAGTTAGTACCTGTATCTAATTTAGGAATAAGTGGTATGTTTATTCCTTTACCGCCAATCGCAGGTACCCAATCAGGCATTTTAATTTTATTTAAACCTTTAATAACACCATTGATTAGTCCTATCAAACCATTAATCGGAGCTTTAATGATGTTCACTACACCACTAAACAAATTCGAAATAGCATTTTTTACAGACGTGAATACTGATTTAACTATATTAGCTACATTTCTAAACGCCGATATAATGCTATTAATTACACCAGAAATAATTCCCCATATAAAATTAAACACTGATTGAATAGTATTCCAAATTGTAGTCAATACTGTGCTAACAACATTAAATATTGTCGACCATACTGTAATCCAAAAATTAACATAATTTTGAACTATTGTCCAAATAAAATTAAATACTGTTTGAACCACAGACCAAATTGCATTAAATACTCCGCTAACGACATTAAAGACAGTTTGAAATATATTCCCAATAAATGTAGCTACGGTTTGTATTACTGACCATATGGCGTTAATTACAGCCATAACTCCATCCCTAAACCATTCACATTTAGTCCATAATAATACTATAATAGCAATTAGAGCTACGATAGCAATAATTATTAAGCTAATTGGGTTCATATTCATCACTGCATTTAATGCACCTTGTGCTATTGTCATTGCTTTTGTTGCGACTGCTTGTAATTTAGTCACAACTTCCCATTTTTTCATTGCTTCCGTAATTTTAGAAATCCCCGTTCCTATAGTTATAAGACCACCAATTGCAGTAGCCACAGGACCTATTGCCAATGCTATACCGCCTAGTATAAGTACTACTCTTTTACCTGAAGCATCTAAATTATTAAACCATTTAATAACACTTTGTAATGCTCCTAAAACATCATTAACGATAGGTAGTAACTGTTGTCCTAATTCAGCAGACAATGTTTGAAATTGCAACATTGTTGTTCTTGTTTTATTGGCCGTACTATCGGCTGTTTTACTATAATCACCTTGTGCATCTGCTGTTGTTTCCATTATATATTGGTATCTTAATGTCGCTTGCTCTGCTTGTGTCATACTATCATAAGATTTAGTTATACCTTTGCTCATAGCAAAGGCTTCTAAGTTTACCACAGACATGTTAATACCTAGCTGTTTTAAAGGTTCCGTTTCTCCAGATATACCAGACCTTAATTTTTCAAAGGCTTCTTCAGGATCGAGATTATAAAAAGATGCCATATCCCCGGCTAAGCCGGACAATGCTATAGACATATCAGTAATGTCTTTATTCCCAAGCCCCATAGACTTAAGCATAGCTCCCATCGTTCCAGTAAATTGTTTAGCTGATAATTCACTGATACCAAATTGTTCTGCTGCACTTTTAGCAAATTTATTAATTGTTTCAGAGCTATTTTCGAAAGTAGTATCTACTACGTTTTGGACTTCATTTAAATCACTAGCCATTTTAACCGCATAAGTTCCAAAAGCAGTTATTGGTACAGTTAAACCAACTGACATTTTCGTACCAACACTTTTAAACTTGTTTGCTAATTCATCAGCTTTTTTTGAAGTCTTGTCAGCTGTCTTTTCTATTTTTTCCATACTCTTTATAGCGCCATTACTATCAAGAGTTATCTTGTAAGAAATTTCGCCATCTGCAAACATTTGAATATTTAATTTTAAATAATCATTCTTTATTGTCACCTGCCTTTTTTTCAACATAATTCCACAGTTTTTCTAAGGCTTTATCTGTAGTTATTCTGTTTGGTAATGCATGAATTTGTTTCATTTTCATACGATATTTATGCTCATTTGCTTCTGCAGTTTTAATATTTTTTGAAGGTTTTTCATAAAGTCTAAATTCCATATGGTTATATAAGCTAGAATTCTTATCCCTAAAACACCAATCTAATAACTTATCAAATTCCCACCAACTAATTTCATCTTTGTTAAGATTAATTCTATATTTTTCAATAAAATCTGGAAAATAGTAACCATAATCATAATAAAAATCAAATGTTTTTTCTGTTGAAGAATGTTTTTGGTTAACATCAAAAATATATTTGGTTATTTCATCTAAAACGTATGCTTGATCATCATAAGGCAAATCTGTTATTCCTAAAATTTTCAAACTCTCATTTATGCTTTCTGCTGTGTTTTTCTTACTTAATTCAAAAATTTTCATCATTGTTTTAAATGTAATATTTAATTTATACTCTTTGCTATCTATTTTTAAAAGATTTATTTGTTCGAAATCTTGCGAAGGCTTGTAGTTAAAGTATTCATTTGTGACATTCTCTTGTCTACAAAGGCATTTACGAAAAAATTAAACATCATATCAACCAAATCAAAATATATTGATTCACCTGCATTTTTTTTAATGTTTTCTCTCTCGTCTTTAAATACAATTTGTTCAAATTTATCTTGTCTTGCCTTTGCTCGCTCAAGAATGTTACTTTCTAATGTTTCGTACTCATCTGCTTTTCCTTCTTTTTCTAATTTAGCAAGTTTTCTTCCATCTTTAACGTCTTGTTCATCAAAAATAATGTTTCTTATTTGTATTTTTTCTTCTGGAGTTATTCTAACTGTATATTCTACTAATAAATTCCCATTTTCATCAGTGACCTGAATAGGTTCTTCAATTTCATATTGTTTTCTTGTTAATTTTATCATTAAAAATCCTCCTATATAAAAATAATGGGTAGACTAGATTAGCCTACCCTATTTTTTAAGCTGCTGGTGTATAATCCGTTTCTTTAAAACTAGAATTATCATAAACTTTTAAATCAAAATCCACTTGTAAAACTTCTTCGGCAGTAGCTTCGTAAGTAATTGAACTTAATGTAGCTGTAAAGTCGATTTGTTTTCCCTTCGTTCCTTTTAAAAGATTGATAATCCTTGTTTTTGCCGTTGCCTCTGCTCCTACTGCAAATTCTTTATCTAAAATGAATTGACAAACTGGACTTGATTTATCTAACTTAACAGATACTGACCATGTTGGGTCTAATCCAGTTTTTACGTTATTAGATAAGAAATTATATAAATCTTGCCACGTATCAAGTGTCTCTCCTTGATCGTATGACATTGTTAAAGCGATTAAATCTTCCCAATCTGGAGTCTCGTTCTCGCTTAAGTCAAATTGAATTTTAAATTGTTTAACTGAACTTTCATATTGAGCCTTTAATATCACTCCTTCCACTCAACTTGAACATTACAATTGATATTGTAATGTATTCTTTGGTTTTCATCTCTAAAAGCATAATTCGGTAAATTGCAACTTATTAAAATTACTCTTAAATTGTCGTTTTCTAGGTTTGTTTTATGGTCTAATTGCTTAAAAATAGTATCAGCAATACTTCTAGTCTCTGTATCATTAGAAGTGCCTCTAATAAGCAAATAAAAAGGTATTCTAGAGTATAGAATATCTTTATTTAAAGAACGTTCATTAGTACCTTCGCCTAACGAAATAGAAACTATTTTTTTAAGGCCTTGAGGTAAAACTGGCGAATAACATTTATAGCCAGTTTTTTCAATTTCATTTCTTAACAACGTGATTAAACTTTCTGTATTCATGTTTCACCTATTTCTTTTCTTCTAAAATCTTTCCCCATTGTTTTTTATAATCATCACCATATTTTGCAACGGTTTTTTCAAACCATCTAGGTTGTGCTTTAGGGTTCCCTGCCCCTGCTTTTCCACCTTCATAGTATCTACGCCTTGCGTAAGGGGTTCTTTCAGTAATTATTCCCTGATTAAATTTACTTAATAATTCACCTGATTTGTACATATCTCCGCTTTCGCGGTATGTAAATTCGTTTGAATCTTTGTAAATTTGTTCAGCAATTGTTCCTATAAACGTATTGTTAGTTGCATCCATTAAAGCTTCAGCATAAAGCATTGCACTTTTAAAATCATAAAAAACATTTTTCTTAAGGTTAGATTTTTTTACATTTTTTGGCATTATTTTAGCATTACCTCGTAATGATGAGGACTATCTTCTTCGCCACATAAAACATCAGTATCTACTACTCGATATTCTCTGCCCTTAAAGATAATTTTGCTATTTTGAACAGGTTTAGCAGACAAGCCACTAGAATTAGTCAAATCATAGAATAAACGAGCATTACCAACGATTTCACGACCATTTGAAGTAACCTTCAATTGCGTTTTTTCTTCAACTTTAACAAATTTAAGTGGAGTATCTGCTCCCCACTCATCACCCTCTCCAGTATTGCCTAAATACTCTTTATAAGTGCAATTATGCGGTAGCAGTCTTTTCGGTATCGGTTTTATCATCTTTTTTATCCTTGTTTTCTGATTTTTTTGTTTCTATTTTTTTCCAACCAGCCATTTGATACCACTTCTCAGAGCCTTTAGGAACATCTTTAACAACTGCCCCCATTTTATACTTTACCATAAACAACAACCTCCTAACTGGCTTTGTAACAAGCCACAATTTAAAAGAATTTCATAAGCAACTGGACTTAACCTACTCATGCTATTAGATGTTTCGTTTGTACCAGTTCCACCTTCCGAATAGCTACCTAATGTATAACTACCAGAAGAAGAATCGGTAATTAAGTCTGAATTAAATTCATAAAAATTAATCTGTTCCAAAATGGCTTTTTTAAAATCCTTATAGCAAGGGCAAGTTTCTTTTGGAACAGATTTAGTAATTATAGATTTTAGTGTATTCAAACTTATAAATTCTAATCTTGAAAAATTAGAAGGAGCAGATTGCCCAAAGTATTCTTCGTATTCTTCCTTTGTAACCATAGCATCGCTCCTCTATTTTCTACTTCTTGATTTTGCAGCAGTTTTTAATTCTGTTTCTGAAAAATCAAACGTGATAACACTTTCGTTATCTACTAAAACTTCAAATTTATCTGTTTTTGAAGTAATCCTAAATACATTATTTTTTTCAAATGAAATGTTTTCTTTTGAAACTTCTCCATTTTTCTTAAATGTCATATTAGTACCTGTCACTTCTAAACTAAATGGGAAATAGTTTCCTGATTGCTCTTCTTCATTCGAGCTGAAATCAGTATAACCAGTTACATAGTTTAAAGTACCAGTCACTTTACCATCACTTTGAACCTTTAAATTTGAAGCTAAGTCACTAACTGTTTTCCCGTAAAGTTCGGTTTCTTCGTTTGGAATACTTACTTTATCACTTAGATTGTTTTTTTTTTTTACAATTACAGCTTTAGCGTCAGTAACTACATTTTCGTAAACGAAACGTCCTTTTAAAGCTGAAGCGCCAATATATTTGTCAGAACCATTTGTTAAATCAACGATAACTGGATTAACTTTCCATTCATCCACTTTTTGACACCAATCAACAGCATAAACAATGTATTCAACATTTTCTCCTAAATCTTGAGTAATTACTTTAACACCGTTGATTTTATTAACAACACCTTCACGTGCTAATTCTGCACCAATTTGTGAAGCTGTATTTGAATATTTTTCATCAGTTAATAATAAACTCTCAATATCGTAAGAAATTGCTACGTACATGCGATTTTTATCAACACCTAATTTAGCAATATTAGCAATATCTTTTACAATATTCTCGTAAACGTTTTCTTTTGTACTATCTGGCTGAGTAGATGCTGTATTTTTCGCAAGTAATGCAGCAATTGCATCATCTTCTAATGTTTTGGCACTAGAATATGCAGCACTTTCTAATCTTTGAGCAACGATATTATCAGGAACTGCTGCTGCTTCATATCCATCAATTAATTCATTTAATCCTTTATTTTTATCAATAGGGACTGTTAAATAACTTGTAGTAGATTGCTCTAATCCAATTCCATTTTTGATGTCATAGTCTCTCATTGTAACATCAGTATTTCTTACTGGAACTTTTACTGCGCCTGCAGTTGGAGTCCCTTCGTAATCTCTTGAAAATGTATTTCTAATTTTTAATGATGGTCTCATTAATTTAACAATAGTATTTGCATAACGTTCTTGTCTTTCGTGAGTACCATTTGTTGCGATTGCATTTGCCTTTTAAATCACTCTCCTTCTTAAAATAAATCTGGGTGTTTTGCTTTCAAAATAGCAGTAACACCATCATCGGCATCATCACTGATTTTTTTAGTTGCTACACCGTTACTTTTTGGTGTTTCAACTTTACTAATTAAAAATTGAGGATTTTCTTTGAGATAATCTTTTAGGTTATCTTCAAATTCTCCTTCCATTTCAGAAACTTCTGATAAAACAAACTTTTGAAATTTAGAATCAACACCAGCATTCGCGACTACTGATTTATTTTCTGCATAAACAAGTTGTTTTTTCAAAGTTTCATTTTCTTGTAAGATTTCGTTTTTCTTATCTTCTTCTGTTTTTTGACTTTCTTTCCACTCATTAAAAGCTTTCATGTCTTCTTTGCTAGGCATTTTCTTTTTTTCTTTAGCTAACATTGCATTAACTTCCTCTTGAGTAAAAGTCTTTTCATTTTTTTCAACAGGTTGTTCTCCTGACACCTCAGTTTTTTCTTCAGTTTGAGTAACTGCATTTTGATTTTCTTCCATAAATACCTCCGTTTTTTCTATGGGTAACAAAGTAATTCCCACACCTTAATCTCTTTATTGTCTAACTAAGTAAAAGACATAATAAAAGAACGTAT
>ERZ1090861.1345-NODE-1345-length-12696-cov-6.145400_pt1 | contig 12696 bp, 10 predicted proteins | sample MGYA00478482_ERZ1090861 | MGnify/ENA primary metagenome ERZ1090861 (study PRJEB33644, sample SAMEA5815744) | chicken gut metagenome | biome: Chicken; feature: Gastrointestinal Tract; material: Caecum | place: Ireland | collected 2019-01-01 | study: A study of... | reverse complement strand
AACTCAATATTTACGCTGATATGACTGTCCGGTTCTTTGTGGGACAAAAGAACCAGCGTCTCAACGTGCTTTGTCTGCGGGAACATATCAAACGGCTGTATGCTTTCGATTGTATAATAACCGCTTTCTCTGCCCTCCGCATACTCCGGATTTTTCACCAGTTCTCCCTCCCGCTCCGTCAGGCTCCCCGTCAATATCCCGAGATCCCGCGCCAGTGTCGCGGGATTGCAACTGATCACCGCAATCCGCTCGATTCCCGATTTCAGCACCGCGTTCAGCACGCTCCGCGCAATTCCCGCCCGCGGAGGGTCCAGGATCAGCCGCAATTTCTCCCCGCGCTCCTTTTCCAGCACCGCAGACAATTTCTCCTCCACTTTGCCGCAGATGTTCGTCATATTGCTCAGGCCGTTTTTCTCTTTCAGCGAATCCGCACAGCGCACCGCTTCCTCTTCCAGCTCGATTCCGTATGCCCGTCTGCATTTCTTCGCAAACATCGCCGTCAGAAGTCCGCCGCCCGAATAGGCATCGACGATCACTTCGTCTCCGTCGGCCGCCAGAGCGTTCACCGCCGAAGCATACAGCTTTGCCCTCACCCCGGCGTTCACCTGCACGAACGTCACCGGCCCCGCTTCATAGCGGATTCCGCCTTCCTCCCCCTCGAAAAAGCCCGGCCCCGACTGCAACAGAAATTTCTTTCCGAAAATCACGTTCGTGTTCTTGTCGTTGATGTTCAGCCAGAGCGTAAACTTCGGGAACACCGTCCCGAGCAATTCTTCAAAATACCGGAGATTGGGCAGTTCCGGCGAAGCGGAAACCAGCACGACGATAAACTGATTCCCGATCTCCCGCACGACGATATGGCGGATCTTCCCCTTTCCCGTCTCCTCGTCATATCCCTTCACCGCGCATTCCTTCATATACCGACCCAGGGCTGCGATGAGTTTCCCCGCCCACTCCGGATGAATGGGACAATCGGAAACGGGAATGATCCGATGACTGCGCTCGGCGTAAAATCCGATGACGCTGTTTCCCTCTTTGTCCGCCCCGACGGGAAGCTGCAATTTATTGCGGTAGCCGTATGACAAATCGCTCTTGACTGCGGCGGGCACGGAAATTTCCAGCCCCGCGATTTTTTTCAGCGCGTCGCGGACCACGTTCCCTTTGAACCGCAGCTGACAGCGGTAATCGAGATGTTGCAGCTGACAGCCTCCGCAACGGGAAAAGACGGGGCACACGGGACGCACCCGCTCTTCCGCGGGGGTCAGAATCTCCTCCGCTTTTCCGTACCCGATCCCGTCTTTGACCTTCAGTACCCGGAACGTGACTTTCTCCCCCGGCAAACAATAAGGCACGAAAAAAGTAACTCCTTCGTGCCTGACAATTCCTTCGCCGTTACTGCTCAAAGCGTCTGTCACGGCACTGATTATCTGATTTTTTTCAATCATCCGTTTGCTTTTTTCCTCCTTATTTTATTCCGGTTGTTTCCGTTTGTTTCCGGTTTTTTCAGTTTTTTCCGCCCGGGCCGACAATCCCGCCCGCTCCGATCCTTCCCCCGATTTCCGGTCTCGGACGCGCTCGTCAAAACCCTGTCCCAGGCATTTTTCTGCCGATAAAACACTTTCTTTTATTTTTTCCGCGCAGAAACGCGCGGCAACATTCATTTTTTGCCGAGGAACCTGTTCACCAATACGTTTACGGCGCCCTGACAGCGGAAGAACAGCCGGTCGTAGACCAGGAAAAACAGCGTTCCGCCGATCAGGATGATCGGAAGGATATATTCGTCCACAAACGCGAATGAATTGGTCATTCCGCCGAACACGAACCGCCAGACGAGATACATCGACGCGTCAAACCAGATCGCCTTGATCGCGGCAGCAACCCAGCGGTTGATCCTGAATTTAAGCTGCAGGGCGTTGACCAGGGGATGCAACCCGAAAAAGACGATGAACGGCAACGTGTCCCAGATTCGGAACCCGTTGAAAAAAAGAGTGAGGATACACGCGCCCGCATAGGCGAGCACATCCCCCCACCAGCAATTTTTTGCCAGCGGGAGCATCAGCGCAAAAGAACCCAGCAGGTAACCGGTGAACAACAGCGCGGACCAGAGCGTCCCCGCCGTCATGGCGATCGTAGCCAGCGCGCAGGCGACCGCCGACAATGCGATTTCGTGCGCGGAAATCTTTTTCATGGAGAGGCCGTTACCTGCAACCGCAGCAGAGGTTGAACAGGCAATTCACGCAAAGATAGGTGTAGCAGCAGGAAATGCACTCGGTACAGGCATTGCCGCCCATCTGATCCCCGTCGTGGACGGGCGCGCCGTTTCCGGGCGCATACGGATCCTGTGTCTGCGCACTCTGGCGCTGGTAATCGTTCTTCGCGTTGAGTTTTCCGTATGCTTCCTGATATTTGCGGTTGCCGGGATCCATCTGCATGGCGATTTCAAGCTGTTTCTTGCTCTCGTTCGACCAGTTCTTTTTGTAAAAGACCACCGCCTGCAGATAATGCCATTCGGCGCCCCGCTCGTTGAACGCGTCGAGCGCCGCCTGCGCTTCGGAAAGTTTTTCCGCTTTCAGCAGTTCGGTGATTTCCTGATAAGCGCTCTTCCCCTCGGTGTTTTTCGACCGTTCCCGCCGCTCCGACATGATCTCGGCGTAAGCGGCGTCCAGTTTTCCCAGCATTTTCGCCGCTTCGTTTCCCGCTTCGCCGTCCAGCCAACGGTCTTCGTTGTACTTCTTTTTCAGTTCCGAGTAGCGCTCTTTGAGTTCTTCGTCCGTCGCTTCCTCCGTGAGGCCGAAGAGGTCGTATAATTGGTTGTTCATGTGCTGAAAATCTCTCTCCTTTTTCCGTCTCTTTCCGGACGGCAATCATTTGGTCGCGGCCTCGGGCGGCGCGTCCCTGCGGCACTTCCCCCCGCAACAGCGCATCACCCGCTCAGTCTCCGCGGGAAGCCCCCGCAATAATATATTATCCGACAAATCCCGATTAAAATGAAATTCCGACCTTGACAAATTTTCCCTTATGTCAAAAAACAGGGCGTGAAAGAGGTATTCCACCTCTTCTTTATGCCTGCGCAGCATGGACTGTCTGTCCTCTGCGGGATAGGCCCGCACAAACGGGTTATACGCGCCCTTCTTCTTGTCCTTGTCGTAATCGTCCAGCGCGTCGATCAGATAAATCCATTTCCCGATCGCATAAAACAGATTGTGCGTATACGGGGTGCGCTTCTCCCCCAGCAGGTAGTCGGACAGCTCCGCCATCATGTTCGCCGAAGCGTCCGCCGCCCGGTCCGGACTGTCCGTGCCCGATTTTTCCGTCTCCTGCTGCTCCGCAAGCCGCTCCCGGACAATCCGTTCGATCTCCGGATACGCCTTCGCCGCACGGCGGTGCCCCGATACGAACCAGAGCCGCTTCCCCCTGCCGCGGTCCCCGTCCTGAATGTCGTCCGTGTATTTATAATACACCAGCACGGTGTTGAGCGCGCCCAGCTGTTTTGTCAGTTCGTCCGGCTCCGCCATCAGACGGGTGCGGATGCAATGGGTCAGACAATGAGATTTTCCGATCTTTACGTCCTGCCCCGCGAGATTGTGCAACAGCACCGAAAAAAAGGTGACGTCATAGGAAAGCCCCATCCGCGCCGCCTGTCCGCAAACCGAAGAAATCCCTTTGCAGACCCCGCAGTACATGGCGCGGTACAGCGTCTGATCCTTGATATATAAATACGGCGTATCCGCCCGAATATAACCGAACATACACTCCCCGTCCGCCCCGGCGCCTTTCCGTTCCCGGATACGGCCCCGTGTCACGGCTTTTTATTATTATAACACGACTTTTTATAAATTGCAATCCGAAAACAGCCGCTTCACCATAAATAACCGAATTTATCACATAATCAACAAAAGCGGAGCGCGCGCCGGCGCACTCCGCTGATCCGCCCGGTCTCCCGGCGCCGGAAAACCGACGCCGGGGGATAAATTCCCTCCCCCGCGCGCATCAGATGTTCCACGGGAAACAGATTCGGGGGCGCGGAGCAATCCGTCCGGTTCCGCGGCCCGTCGGCCCTGCGGAAAAACGTCGCGTCCGGCCTTATTTCCCGGAAGGAGCGGGCACGGGCACGATCTCCCCGTCCGCAAATTTCAGCAGTTCCGCGCTCAGTTTCTTTTCGTCCGCCGCCAGCGTCTGCCTGAACCGGATGGGTTTATAGCGCAGGTCGAGCAGGCATTTGGGCGGTTTCATCGCCGTCAGCAGATTCAGCCGCTTGATCCCCTTGAAGCAGTCCTTGACGTCGTTCCCTGACAGCGCATACAATACGTCCTGCGGGAACTTATAAGGATTGGCGGTGGAGAGCACCACCACCGGGGTCTTGTCCTTTTTATCCCGCTTTTCGCGGAATACGTTGGTCGCGTGCATGGCCACGCCGGTGTGGGTGTCCATGGGATAGCCGTATTCCTCGAACACTTCGTACATCGCCTCCACCGTCTCGTCCTCGCCGGCAAACACCGCGTAGAAATCGCTTTCCAGCGCTTCCCGTTCTGCCGCCGTCACCTCATACCTGCCCCGCTCGTTCAGCTCTTTCATGCGCGAAGCGGTCAGGGCGGAATCCCTGCCGCTCACCTCGAAGAGCAGGCGTTCGAGATTGGAGGAGACGAGAATGTCCATCGACGGGGACATGGTGCGGAAGAAGGGGCGCCGGGCGTTGTATTCGCCCGTGCGGAAAAATTCCGCCACCGCGCGGTTTCGATTGGACGCACAGACCAATCTGCGGACGGGAAGCCCCATTTTCTTGGCGTACCAGCCCGCGAGAATATCCCCGAAATTTCCGGTGGGGACCGCAAAATCCACTTCGTCCCCCGGCTGAATCTGTTCGGAGGAAAGCAAGTCCGCATAGGCGGAAAAATAGTACGCGATCTGCGGCACCAGCCTTCCGAAATTGATGGAGTTGGCGCTGGAAAGCCGGATATTGCGCTCGCGGAGCTGCCCGTTGAATTCTCCGGAGACGAACAGGCTTTTGACGGCGCGCTGGCAGTCGTCAAAATTCCCCTTGACCCCCGCGACGAACACGTTGCCGCCGTCCTGGGTGCACATCTGCAGCCGCTGCATTTTCGACACGCCCTCATCGGGATACAGCACCGCCACTTTGACGCCGGGCGCGTCGCGGAACCCTTCCAGCGCCGCTTTGCCCGTGTCCCCGCTCGTCGCCGCGAGAATGAGAATTTCCTCCTTGTCCCCCGTCAGTTCGCAGGCCCTTTTCAGCAGTCCGGGCAAAAGAGAAAGCGCCATGTCCTTGAACGCGCAGGTCGGGCCGTGAAAGAGTTCGAGAATATACAGCCCTTCGTCGATGCGGACAAGCGGCGCGGGATCCTTCCCCTCAAACGCGGAATAGGCGGACGCGCAGGCGTCTTTGAGAAATTCCTCCCCGAATTCGCCGAGATATTTCCCGATGATGTGCGCGGCGCGCTCGGCATAGTTCATCCCGGTCATCTGCGCGATTTCGTCCGCCGTGACGAGAGGGAAAGTTTCGGGGACAAACAGTCCGCCGTCCGACGCCAGGCCCTTTACGATCGCTTCCGCGCCCGTCGCCGTTTCGTTTCCTCTTGTGCTGACAAATTTCATAGATTACCTCTCCATAAGTATTCCTTTCCCCTCGCCGGGCGTGACGAAACAGGGAAAAACCGCCGGGGAAAACTCCTTTGCCCGGCCGCTTGAAAAAATACGAAAAACCGGACGGTGAAGCCCGCCCGGCGTCTGTCTGTTCCGGCGCCCGCGCGCAGAACTTACGCGCGGGCGGACCTCCTCAGAGATATTTTGCGATAAAATCGGGAAGATCTTCTCTCGCCGCCGAAACGGTGACCGTAATCGTAAGCCCGTTCTGCTCCGCAACTTTATCCAGCATATAGAAGAACCCCGCAAGTTCGTCCACTTTCTTGCCGGCAATCCGCATCACGCCGTCAATGTACACATACTCGTTGTCGTGGTTGCCCGCGATCACGCCCTTGATGAATCCGCACAGCGCCGCTTCGCCGGCGACGTCGAAATCTTTGAGATCGATGAAACGGACTTCCCGTTCCAGATCATACATACAGCGCTTATTGTCGGTGATGAATACGAGATGTCCCTTCGCGTTCGCCACCGCCGCGTTTGCGGCGTCGATAATCTGCTTGGTCTTTCCCGTGCCTTTGGAACCGTAAATCACTTTGATCATAATACATATCCTCCCGGATTTTTTTCGGTTTTTTCCGCGTCCCGGAAATTTTTCCGGAGCCTTTCGGGTTTCTTATATTTTATCAAGTTTTGACGTTAATTTCAAGACCTTTTGTGAAAATTTTTGTGTTTTTTCACAAAAAAAATTTTTCATATCCCCGCATATCCGCTCCCGCGCCCGTTTCCGATTGAATTATTCCCGCCCCGGCCCCTTTCTATTCATGCGCAAATCTGCGGAAATTTTGTGGGAAACGCACGGAACGCCAAAGAAAAACTCCTCCGGTTTTTGCGGGAAACCCGCGGCTCCGTCCAAAAACGCAGCCGCGGAGCAACGGAATAAGCGAAACAGACCAAGGCTTTCCGGAAAACCGGGCAAAGCCGGGAAAGCGCGGAAAAGATCAGGAAAGCTCGGAAACAAAATGCGCGATCCGGCGCAAGCCCTCCTCCATCTCCTCTAAAGAGATGGAATAGGACAGGCGGAGGCAATCGTCCGCCCCGAACGAGACGCCGGGCACCGTCGCCACTTTCTCCCCTTCCAGCAATGCGTCGGAAAAGGCGATCGAGCCTTCGATCTTCCTGCCCCGATAGCTCTTGCCGTATAATCCGCCGACGTCCAGCATCACATAGAACGCGCCGTCCGGCTTCACCGCCGACACGCCGTCGATCTCCGCGATCATGGCGAGCATTTTCTCCCGCCGGCGGGCAAACACGTCCACCATCGCCTGCACTTCCGAATCGGGAGAAGCAAGCGCTTCGATCGCCGCGTACTGCGTGATCGAACAGGCGTTGGAAGTGGCGTGGCTCTGGAAGGAATCGATCGCCTTCGCCACGTCCTTAGGCGCCGCCAGATACCCCAGCCGCCAGCCCGTCATCGCATACGTCTTGGACAGGCCGTTGACCGTGACCGTCAGCTCCTTCATCTTTTCCGAGCAGGCCGCGATCGAAAAGGGCTTCACGCCGCCATAGCAGAGTTTTTCGTAAATTTCGTCCGAGAGCACGAAAATCCCCTTCCGCTCGCACACTTCGGCGATCGCGCGCACTTCGGGTTCCGTGTACACCGCGCCCGTGGGATTGGACGGGGAATTGAAGATGAGCAGTTTCGTCTTGTCCGTGATCGCCCTTTCCAGGTCCTCGGCCGTAAATTTGAACTGATTTTCCTTTTTCCCCTCTATATACACGGGCACCCCACCGCACACTTTCACCACTTCCGGGTACGTCAGCCAGTAAGGCGCGGGAATGATTACTTCGTCCCCCTCTTCCAGCAATGCGAAACAGGCGTTGAAAATGGAATGTTTCGCGCCGTTGGAAACGATGATCTGCGAAGGCTCGTAATCCAGCCCGTTGTCCCGTCTGAGCTTTTCCGCGATCGCCTTTCTCAGCGGCATCAGCCCCGACGACGGGGTGTATTTGGTACAGCCGCGGTCCAGCGCGGCTTTGGCGGCGTCGATGATGTGCCCGGGCGTGTTGAAATCGGGCTCGCCCGCGCCGAAAGATACCACCGATTCTCCCGCCGCCTTCATGGCTTTCGCCTTGGCGGTGATCGCAAGCGTCAGCGACGGCGCTATGGAGGAAATTCTCGAAGCGATTCTCTGTTTCATATCTGTAAACCTCTTCCGTAAAAATTGTTTTTTCGATTTTAAGCGAGTCTAAACTTCCTTTTTTCTATCGCACACTATTGTACTCCCTTTCCCGAAAAAAATCAACCGGAATCGCGCCCAAACGCAAATTGCCCGAAAAATTTTCTTTCCGGCCGATCTGCTTCCCGCACCGCTTTTTCACCCTCTTTCCTTTCCGGTCTTCTCCCCTCTTTTCCCGCCTTCCTCTCCGCTTTCCGAAAAGCGCCCGGGCGAAAAAAAAGCGGAGGAATCACTCCTCCGCGTCCGGCTCTCCCGCCAGTTGCGCTTCTCTGTCCGCCAGCGCCAGCGCTTCCACCATCGAGTCGATGTTTCCCAGAATAAAGGAATCGAGATTGTACTGACTAAGCCCGATTCTGTGATCGGTCACCCGGTTCTGCGGGAAATTGTAGGTGCGGATCCGCTCGCTTCGGTCCCCCGTCCCCACGAGCGAACGGCGGTTTTCCGTGCGCGCCTTCTCGCTCCGGCTGTTGTAAAAATCGTACAGGCGGGAACGGAGCACCTTAAACGCGCGTTCCTTGTTCTTCAGCTGAGACCGCTCGTCCTGACAGGTGACGACGATGCCCGTCGGGAAATGGGTGATTCTGACCGCCGAAGCGACCTTATTGACGTTCTGGCCGCCCGCGCCGCCCGAATGATAGATATCGATGCGGATATCCTTGTCGTTGATTTCCACTTCGACGTCCTCCGCCTCCGGAAGCACCGCCACCGTCGCCGTGGACGTGTGAATCCTGCCCTGGGTCTCCGTTTCGGGCACCCGCTGCACCCGGTGCACCCCGCTTTCGTATTTGAGAAGTTTATAGGCGCCCTTGCCGGAAACGTGATACACCGCCTCTTTGACGCCCCCCAGTTCCGTTTCGCTGACCTCTTCCAGTTCCATTTTCAGGCGGTGCTCCGCGCAATAGTTCTGATACATCCGCCCGAGCTCCGCCGCGAACAGCGCCGCTTCCTCCCCGCCCGCGCCCGCGCGCAGTTCGAGATAGCAGCTCCGCTCGTCGTTTTTGTCCTTGGGCAGAAGCAGAACCCGAAGTTCCTCCTTCAATCCCGCCAACCGCTCGCGGCAGGCCTCCGCCTCCTCGGCAAACAGCGATTTCATCTCCCGGTCAGGCTCCTGTTCCGCCTGTTCGAGATCGGACCTCATCTCCCGTTCGCAGGCGAGGTATTCGAGGTATTTTTCCGCCGTATCCTTTAATTCCGCATGCTCTTTGGATACGCTTTTCCAGGTATCCATGTCTGCGATCACCGCCGGATCGGCCAGCCGATCGGACAAGAGCGTATAGCGTTTGAGTACATCGTCCAGCCGTTTGAACATGAGTTTCTCCGCAAATTGAAAATCCGAAAATTCAGAGCCCGCCGAGCGTCAGAACACGATTTTGACGAACCGGTCCACGCCCTGCATATCTTTGACGATGATGGAATAATCGCAGTATCTGAACAGTTTCACGACGCTCTCCGCCTCGCCGATGCCGACTTCCATGATGAGCATGCCGCCGCGGACGAGGTATTTGCCCGCGTTTTCCGCGATTCTGCGATAAAAATCCAGCCCGTCCTCCCCGCCGTCCAGCGCGAGCCGGGGTTCAAAATCCCGCACTTCCCGCTGCAGCGACCCGATGTCCTTCGTGGGGATATAGGGGGGATTGCTGACGATGATGTCATACCTGCCCCGCAGCTTTGAAAAAAGATCGGACTGCACAAAGCTGATCTCCGCGCCGTTGAGCTCCGCGTTCTCCTTCGCCAGCGCCAAAGCCTCCTCGCTGACGTCCGAGGCCGTGACGGTGACTTTGCATTTCTTCTTTTCCAGTTCCTTGCACACCGCGATCGCCACCGCGCCGCTGCCCGTGCAGAGATCGAGAATTTTATTCCCCTCTTCCGCCGAAGCGATCACCTGCTGCGCCAGTTCCTCCGTCTCCGGACGGGGAATGAGCACCCGTTCGTCCACTCTGATCTTATAGCCGTAAAAATCGGCGTCGCCGATGATATACCAGAGCGGCCTTCCGGTCAGTCGTTCGTCCGCCACTCTGAGAATTTCCTTCGCCTGCGAGACGCGGAGAATATGCTCTTCCGTATTCACCGCGCTCTTGGGAACGGAAAGGAGCAGAGAAAAAATCCACTCCGCCTCCTCTTCGTCCACGCCGTTGTCCTTAAAGCGCTTTTTGGTACCCGCGAGCAGTTCGCTCATCTTGCACGCCGTCGCAAACATCGTTTCGGGAACGGACGGATCGGCGTCCATATCGTACACTTTCTGAAAGGCCGCGATGGCGCATTCGATCATCCCGTCATCCGGTTCGCGGGTCGTCACCCGCTGCAAGAGCAGGCCGGGTGCCTTGAAAATCAGAAAAAATCTGTTCTGCGTCTTTGCGAGCCCGCGCAGAATTTCATACGACACCCCCGCCACGATCGGCAGCATCAGCAATTTGAACGCCATGCGGATGAAAAAATCCGCGGTGTCGTTGCCCGTATAGATCACCGCCCCCGCCAGCGCGTTGGCCAGCGAAAACACGAAAATGCTGACCACCATGACGAGAAAGAGAAAGGTGGTGCCGCAACGGTCGTGCACTCTCGAACAGCCGCGCACGTTCTCCACCGTCAGCGGAAGTCCGCGCTCGAAACAGGTGATCGTCTTATGCTCGGCCCCGTGATAGCGGTACACCCTGGCCAGCGTCGGAAAAACCGAAATCCCCACGATGTACAAAAGAAAGATCACCATGCGGATGCCGCCTTCGATGAGGTTGAACCAGAGCCCTTCCAGCCCCGTCGTCGCAAAGCCGGTAAATCCGGTCAGATACTGTGGCAACAGCACGAAAATCAGGACGGCCAGAAGCACGCCCAGCACGATCGCCGCGATATTCCAGACGGAATTGAGATTGACCTTGTGCTTTTCCGCCAGCCATTTTCCCGCCTTGGAGGGCTGTTCCTCGTCCCCTTCGGCGACCTCGGCGCTGCGCATGAGCACGCGGTTGCCGACGATCAGAGACTCGACAAAATTGACGACTCCCCGCACGAACGGCAGACGGGAAAACCGGCTCCGCTCTTCGGGCGGCCGGACGCGCACCGCTTCCACCTGAATCTTGCCCTCGGGATCGCGCACGGCGGTGGCCATGGCGCGCTTGCCGCGCATCATGACCCCTTCCATCACCGCCTGACCTCCGATATAGGTGCAGTTCTTTTTTTCTTTTTTCCGTTCTTTGTTCATAATCATTCTATTATATGCCGCAAAGCGCGCAATCATGGCTTTCCGAAACTCCGCCCCGCGTCAGTCGGACGACGGCTCCGCCGCCGCTCCGCGCGGGCCGTCCCGCACTTCCGCGGCGGACAAACCCTTGTCCGCCGCGGAAAAACGCAAAACCTGCCGGTCTTCCCCGCAAAAGCGGAACAACATGACGGGCGATAAAGAAAAAGGGCTTTAAGATGGGAAAGACACACCTTAAAGCCCGCTTGGTTCTTCCGTTACATGCCGTATCTTTTCTTGAATTTATCGATACGTCCGCCGGTGTCGACCAGCTTCTGCTTGCCCGTGAAGAAAGGATGGCAGTTGCTGCAAATATCCACTTTCAGAACGTCCCCCTCTTTCGTGGTACCCGTCTTGAAGGTGGCGCCGCACGCACAGACTACCGTCACTTCGTGATATTTGGGATGTATATCGGCCTTCATGCTTCTCACCTCGCTGTTCTTGTGCTTTCCATTCAGATGCTTTCCCATTATAACGCTTTTTTCACCCCCCGTCAACTGTTTTTATGCGAATTTGCAAAAAATAGTTGCAAATTTACCACAAATGCGCTATACTGGTTTCAATGAAAGTTTTGCTTTCAAGGAAAGTTCTGCCGCAATGCGGCGGATGTGCAAGGACGTGACTCATGAAAATCTGGCAGCTCAATTCCCCGAACCACTTACAGCGCGAAGAAGCGCCCGATCTCGTACGCGGCAAAGATCAGGTGAAAATCAAAGTGACCAAAGCGCTCCTCTCCGAGGCGGACGTCTCCGTCTTTACGGGGCTGGTCAAAGTGCGCTATCCCGCCATCCCCGGCAGGTTCGCCATCGGCCAGGTCACCGAATGCGCGCCCGACAGCTTCATTCAGAAGGGCGACCGCGTATTTCTCGCAAGCGTCACGGAAGACGAATGCGCGCCCGACGGGCTTCGCGTCGCGGGGGAAACGGCGCCCGGATTCTATCGCGATTTCGTGCTGGCGGGGCCGGACGAAGCGTATGTGCTCCCCGCTTCCGTCTCCGACGAAGCCGCTTTTCTCATCGACGCCGTCGCCATGGCGGAACACGTCGTCGACGAAATGAACGTGTCCGTCGGCCAGCATGTGCTGGTGATCGGCGGCGGACTTTACGGCAACGTGCTCTGTCAGATCCTCATCTATCACCGCGCGGTGCCCATTCTCGCCGACAACAACGCCGAACGCCTGGCCCGCGCCAAAAAGAGCGGAATTTATTACACTTTTCCCAACGATGAGACGCTCAAAGGCCACATTCTGGAAGTGACGGGCGGAAAACTGGCGGACGCGGCCGTCTATCTCGCCTTTTCCAACAAGAGCGAGCCTTCCTCCCTCTTCTCCCTCGTGGCGCGCGGCGCGCACGTCGCTTTCTGTGCGCCGGTCGGAAAAAACCTCATCGTCAATCTCGGAAACGCGCTGAAAAACAACGTCACCGTCAAGGGAATCACCGAAAGCCGGGAATTTGTTTCCACCGCGATCAATATTCTCGCCAATAAGGCGGTGAATTTCAACGAATTCCCCTATCGCAGTTTCCCGGAAGAGGCCCTGCCCGACACCATGCTCCGGTACGCCGAAATTTTGCGCGAAACCGGCAGTCTGCCCGAGGAAATGGACATCTTCAGATTTATCTTTTAAGCCTTCGGCGC
>ERZ1090861.1336-NODE-1336-length-12751-cov-25.337508_pt1 | contig 12751 bp, 10 predicted proteins | sample MGYA00478482_ERZ1090861 | MGnify/ENA primary metagenome ERZ1090861 (study PRJEB33644, sample SAMEA5815744) | chicken gut metagenome | biome: Chicken; feature: Gastrointestinal Tract; material: Caecum | place: Ireland | collected 2019-01-01 | study: A study of... | reverse complement strand
CTACACGAGCCTTATCGTCGGCAGCGTCAGATGTGTATAAGAGACAGTGATTGTTGACAGCTTTAAAAGCTCGTCCATGCTCTCCTGCGGATTTGCAAGACGCAAAACTGCCACTTCCTGCAGGTCTTCTGGTAGGCTTTCAAGACCTATCTTTTTATTGATATAGTTTATTGCCTGAATTTGCTTCAAACTTGCTTCAACCGTTTTATTGATATTTGCATTTATGCAGTTTACCTGTCTATTGACAGTGTTTCGCAAATCCCGCTTAGCCATTTCGTCTGAAAGGTCAAGCACGCTCTGCTGTGCACCGACAAGTGCAAGTAGGTCTTTTATAGCTTCGCTATCTTTTAAGTATAGAACATAGACCTTTTTGCGCAGGGCTATCTTGCTTGTGATATCAAAATATTGCAATAGTCCTTGCAGTCCTTGCAAAAATTCAAGCTTATGTGAAGAAAATTCAACATGATAGCCTGTTGTTGGTGATGCCGAGCCAAGCTCCGATAACTTTATACTTGAAGTTGCACAGCCAACATAAGCCCCTTTGATAAAACTTTTCTTGGTTTCATCATCTGCAACTAAATTGTTATCAATTTCAGCGACAAAAGAAAGTTCTCCATTTTGTGAAATAAGAGAACAATCCTTAAGCACCTGCAATGATATATCATAAGGAAATTTTATACGATAATAGGTTGTTTTGTTTATGATATAGTCATCAGAGATTTCAAGGGAAAGTTTCTGCCCATACAAACGATTGACAAGCCTGTTTAAAAACTCAAAAACCTCTTTAAAGTCAGTGACAACGTCTAGCCTTATGCCTTCGGCGTTCTTAGTGATAGTTCCACAGGCATGAAGTAAGCCCGACAAAAAAGCCTGACCGCAATCTGCGTCTTCAATGTCAGTTTCAATTATCTGCAGTTTACTATCTTTTGCAAAGCTCATAAAACTCCTTATAAAATTGTTTAATATTTTTCTTTGTTTGTAAAATTTTTGTATTTTTTGTGTTTTTTCTTAAATTTTCGATTATTTTTTAACGTTTTGATGCAAATTTAGGCAATTTATCTATATTTACAACTTGAGAAATTGGAAGCCCAAGCCTAAAAATAACGTCAAGACCATTGTTGCACTCGCCTACTCGCTCTGGTGAGTGTGCGTCAGAATTAACAATAAATTTCACGCCTTCACTTGCCATAATTTCAAGCTCTTCGTCTGTGAAGTTGATTCGCTTCCCATTAAGCTCTATAAGCGTGCCTTTTTCTTTTGCCATACGTGCAACTGCCAAAGTATCTGTTGGACAGCCATAGTTAAGATGCGTGATTACGTCTATTGGGTATTTGTCAAGTGCTTTTAAAAATGCCGTTGTGTTGCGGTTTTTACGTTCCTGACTTGGTGCATAAGGTGAGCCGGACATATTGGCAATAATAAGTTTGTTAAAATCCTTCATGGTTGGCGTCTTAATCATTCTATGATGTCCCATAAGCAAGATGTCGAGAAATTCAAAATCAGTCTCCACAACGTCGATTTGACCGTCTAGAGAGATTAAATTTGCTTCAACCCCAAGCAAAATGTCAACACCTGTGACTTCTTTTGCATTCAATATATCTTCTTTGACTGATGGTATATCTTTTCTTCTAACGCCATAGAACATGTGGTTGAAGCCATGATCTGTGATAGCAATCTGCTTTAAGCCCTTATTTGCAGCAACGGATGCATTTTCAAGCACTGTGCCCTTTCCATGATTATGGCGAGAATATTTTGTATGTGTGTGATAGTCACCAAAAAGTATCATAAATCCTCCAAGAAGATAAAAATCTCATATTAACAATTATATATCATTTTCAAAAAAAGTCAAATAAAGATTTTGTATATTGCAATAAAAAACAGGCTTTTTAAGAATAAATCCTTTTAAGCCTGTTTTTAAATTTCAAAGCCTTCTACTCATCTATTCCACCACCAGTATTTCCTCCTGCTCCATTCTCATTATATATGATATCTATGCTTATAGCAACATCGCTATCTATGTTGTATACGCTACTTGTCATTGAAAGGGTATGAGGAAGAATACCCCCATCTTCAGTAATACCACCTCCTGAACTCTCAAATTCATATTGAGTCTCTTGGTATATTGCAGGCTCAAATGTTATGACAACATATTCTGCATATGGATGACCATGTGGACCTCCTTCGCCTTCTACAAAAAATTGAATATTTGTGACACCATTCAATATAATATGTGAAGAAGTTACTTCTATTCTTTCTCCGCTATTTATACTATAAAATATTTTTGCTTTATATCGCTTAATATCGTCTATTGCGTCAATAACGTCTATTTTGTCAGTTCCACTTTTATTTTTCCATCCACACGCTCTCTTCACTTTTCACCTTTCACTCTTCACTCCCGCTTAGCGGTTTGATTATCTGTTTTTTATCGACAAATATATCTATAACGTCGAATTTATCAGTTCCTTGAGAGCGGAGATAAAATTTATTTTTTAAAAACACTCAATCGGACAATCGTCAAACATTTGGTTTGAAGAGCGGAGATGTAGGTTGGAGAATTAAACAAAAAAACATATCAACTTTTAAAGTCAATATGTTTTTAAATATAATAATAATGAATATATGTTATTACAAAAATACAAAAACAACAGTTTAATTGCGTAAGGCTTCGATAGCGGCAAGTTTATCATGTGCTTTATAGACATAAGAGCCGCTGACAAGCATATCAGCACCTGCTTCAATCAGGTCCTTTGCATTTTCAGCATTAACCCCGCCGTCAACTTCTATTTTATATTTATAGTTGTTATTGGCACGAAGCTTGCTGAGCTCCTTAACTTTTTCTATTGCTTCTGGCATAAATTTCTGCCCGCTTGCACCTGGCTCAACTGACATAACAAGAATCACATCAAAATCATGCACATACACCTTAACTTCATTGACGCTGGTCTCTGGCTTGATTGAAAGCCCTGCAAGCACGTCTGCCTGTTTAATCTTATTGACAGCAAGAATAATATCATTTTTATCTTTGAAAGCTTCATAATGCACTGTTATGATATTTGCACCCGCTTTGATATAATTATCTATTGATTTTAGCGGCTCATCACACATAAGATGCACATCAAGCATGATAAGGCTATGCTGGTTTATATTATAGACAAGTTGGTCATCATATGTTACATTTTCAACAAATTTGCCGTCCATGATATCGCAATGCAAAAAGTCGGCGTATCCTTGCATCTCCTGAGCATAGTCTGTTATCTTCTGATATTCTTTGATTGGATCGGTTGAGACTGAAATATAAATATTTTTCTTCATTTTTTCACCTTTTTTATTAAATTTTTAGTTAATTTTTAATATTTTTTTGCATTTTTTAGCTCCTCTAGTATCTTTAGATAATTATAATAGCGAAGTTCTGATATTTCTCCTTTTTCCACTGCTTTTATCACGCCGCAATCATTTCCGCCTTCATGCAAACAAGAGCGATATTTACACTCAGCTCGTGCCTGTAAAAAGTCTGGGTAGTACGCTGAAAGCTCATGATAATCAAGGTTGCTCACATAGGACAGGTCAAGCATTGAAAAACCTGCGGTGTCCGCAAGATAGCCTTCACTAAGCTTATAAAGGGTTACAAGTCGTGTGGTCTGTTTGCCGCGTTCTATCTTCTTTGACAGGCTGCCTGTTGCTGCAAGCTCGTCATTATATATAGCGTTTATTATTGAAGATTTGCCAACCGCACTCTGCCCTGCCATTGCACAAATACCTTTTATATTTTGCTCAATCTCTTTTATTTGTTGGTCTTTAGCAGAAGATTTTATGATTTTTACAATTTTTTGATAGGTATTTGTTATTATATTAAGAAATTCATTATCCGCTATATCTATTTTGTTTACAACTAAGATCGGCTCGATATCATTTAAAGTGCAGTAAATCAAAACTTTGTCTACAAGATTAAAATCCGGCTTAGGTTTTGGTGCAATCACAATAAAGAGCCTATCAAGATTTGCAAGCGGCGGCCTTATAAGCAAATTTTTTCTTGGCAGCACCTTTGTGATAGCATCTTGAAACTCTACTTTGTCGCCAACAAAGACCCCAGACGTTTTTGTTTTACCGCTAGGGCTAACCTTGTAAATTTTGCCTTCGCTTTCTATTGTGAAAAGGTTGGCATTTTTTGTTAAAACAATTCCTTGCATTAAATCTCCATTTCAATATTTTTATAGTAAAGTTTGTGGTTTTAATCAGGCAATCGTGAGCGTGAGCCTTTAGGCTCACAAAGAAAAGCGAAGCTTTTCTTAAAAATTTTGAAGGGACTTCAAAATTTTGCTCACGATTGCCCTACCCTTTTTCTTAACTCTTTCTACACCTTTATTATACATTATTTTCTTATTAAACAAAACTTTTATTAGTCTTGTGACGATAAAATCTTGTTTCTAAGTTGTCCACACGCCCCTTCTATATCTTCACCCATAGTGCGTCTTACGGTTGCAGAAATGCCAAGTGCCTTTAGCTCATCTGCAAACTTATAGGCAGCAAGTCTTGTGGTTGCTTTAAGGTTACGTTCTTTTACGACATTCAATGGTATAATATTCACATGAAAATTATACCCTTTCAAAAGTTTTGCAAGTCTCTTTACGTCATCTTCGCCATCGTTCACATCTTTAATCAAGGTATATTCAAAATACACTCTTCTGCCTGTTTTATTATAATAATCTTTGCAAGCCTTTATAATTTCATCAATCTTATACCTATTTGCGATTGGCATAATCTCTCTACGTTTTTCATCCGTTGTTGCATGAAGAGAGATTGTAAGAGATATATTAAAGTCCTTTTCAAGCAATTTGTAAATCTGCGGAACAAGTCCACAAGTTGATAATGATATATTTCGCTGACTTATTCCTAGCCCACGATTTGAACTTATAAGCTCTATAAATTTTACAACATTGTCAAAATTATCAAGCGGCTCACCTGAGCCCATCAAAACAACATTTGTTATCTGTCTGTTTTTTCTGCTGCCACCAAGGTCACGATTAACCAAAAATATTTGTCCTAGCATCTCGCCCGCAGACAAATTTCTTGCAAGTCCATGAAGTGTGGAAGCACAAAATTTACATCCCATTCGGCAGCCCACTTGCGTTGAAATGCAAATGGTATAGCCATATTTATATTTCATAAGCACGCATTCCACAATGTTTTTATCTGCAAATTCAACTATGTATTTCTTTGTGCCGTCTTTACTTTCAAATTTCTTAAGAAGTTTATAACTTGGATAATCATCTTTGATTATATCTTTTAAAGCTTGTGGTAAGTTAGATATTTCATCAAGCGTTTTACCGCTATAGATTGCATCAAAAATTTGCTCACCCCTAAAAGTAGGCAAGCCCATTCTTTTTACATAGTCTTTAATTTCATCAAAACTTAAATCTGCAAGCATAAAATACCTAATTTTTTCTCTTTTTTTAGTTTTTTATTGAATTTTTGTTATTTTTCCTATTTTTTTATTAAATATTAAATTGAATTTTTATTATTTTGTCTTTATAAAACTGTTTGTCCTAAAATATCATTATGACCATTTATATAGTCTCTTCCTGAAACCATTTTACCAGACGGAGATTGACAAGATAAAATTTCCACCGCACCGCCATTGCAACCTATGACAAAATTTTTCTTATTTTGCATGATTCTATTTTGCTCAACACTATATTTTTCAGAAACATCACATGCTTTGTAAACCTTTATTATTTTATCTTCAAGCATTAAAAAGCAGCCAACTTCTTCAGCAAGCGCTCTCACGCGGTTTACAATTTGTTTGGCTGACTGCGAAAAATCAAGTTTGCCATCTTCCTTATTTATCTTTGAAACAAGCACCGCTTTGCTATTATCTTGTGGTAAAAATTTCACGCTGCCATCTTCTATTGACTTAAGCACTTCTATTGTCATTTCACCACCTAAGGTGGCAAGTTTTTCTTCAAGTTCTAAATAATATTCGCCATTTAGCGCAAATTCTCTTTGCAAAATAATATCACCAGCATCGACTTCTTTCGCAACCTTCATAATTGTGACACCTGTAACCTTATCGCCATTAAGAATTGCCGATTGAATTGGCGTTGCACCCCTATATTTAGGTAGTAATGATGGATGAACATTGATTGCAAGTTTATAATCCAAAAACTCTTGCGGCAATATCTGCCCAAAAGACGCAACAACTGCAACATCATAGTCAATTTTTTTGATTTCTTCCATATGCAGTCTAACTTTATCAAAAGTATAGACTTCTATATTATTTGCAAGTGCAAACTGTTTTACTTCTGTTGACGTCAACTTGTGACCGCGTCCGCTTGGCCGGTCGGGCTGAGTTATTACCGCTGAAATATCAACTTTATTTGAAAATAATTTTTGCAAAACTATTTTTGAAAATCTTGAACTTCCTAAAAATAATATTTTCATTTAATTCTCGCTTTTTATTTATTTTTTAATAATTTAATTATTTTTTATGATTTTTTGTTATATTTTCAATAATTTTTATTATTTTATATTTTATTTATTATTTTTTATTTAAATTTTCCCGCCCTGTTTTAGATATTTATCTTTATCAAGGCATTTATCTATAAAAAGCACTCCGTTTAAATGGTCGACTTCATGGCAGATACATCTTGCAAGCCATTTTTCACATTTTATTGTGAAAGGATAGCCATATCTATCGCATGCCTTAACAGTGATTTCATAAGGACGTTTTACTCTTCCTCTAAATGTGCCAACTGAAAGACAACCTTCTTCTTCAATATCTTCACCTTTTTGTGAAATAATCTCAGGATTTATAAGTTCGATAAAAGTATTGTTGACATCAACAATAATAACCCTTCTTAGTATTCCTACTTGCGGTGCTGCAAAACCCATGCCGTCATTGGCATACATGGTTTCCTTCATATCGTCAAGTAGTTGCCATAGTGATTCGTCAAAGTCTTTGACTGGTTTTGACTTCTTACGAAGTGTGCTTTCCCCTACATAAACTACATTTCTTATTGCCATATTTTTCTCCTTTTTTATATAACGCCTTCTATAGGCACACGAGCAAAAAGTGCTTTAGCACTTTTTCAAAAAACTGCAAAGCAGTTTTTTAGATTTTGAAAACCTTTTCAAAATCTGCTCGTATGCCGTCCATAGCATATTTTGAATTATTATTTTTTCTTAATTTATCCGCCTTGTCATTATTTTCAGACCTATCAAAAATATAATTTATGATAAATTCTGTGGATTAACTTCAAAAAACACAGATGTTTTTGAATTTTTGTCAACGATATTGAAAACATCCTCTTCAATTTCATCTGCGCTCGGAAGCTTAAAACGCATCATGATTTGATAGCGATATTTATCTTGAATACGTTTTATTGGTGACTTCATTGCATCTAGGTATATTATATCATCACCATACTTATCTTTCAAGCCTTCTATCTCAGTATAGCAAATTTTTAAAAGTTCTCGAACATAATTTTCATCATGATCGGCAAAAAGAACCCTTAAAATACGCGTAAAAGGCGGAAATTGTGCGGTTTGCCTTATATTTTCTTCCTTTCTGAAGAACCCTTTATAGTCATAGTTAGATGCAAACTTATAAACATAATGACGCGGCGAATATGTTTGCAAAACAACCTTGCCTTCATTTTCGCTTCTTCCTGCCCTCCCTGAAACCTGTGTGATAAGCTGAAAAGTTCGCTCTGTGCTTCGATAATCTGCATGATACAAACTTTGGTCAGCATCAACTATTCCAACAAGCACAACATTTTCAAAATCATGACCTTTTGCTATCATCTGCGTGCCAACAAGTATGCTTGGCAAGGTGTTTTTAAACTCGCTAAGTATCTTCTGATGTGCATTTTTTGTTGATGTCGTGTCGTTATCCATGCGTAAAATTTTTACATCTGGGAAATACTCTTTTAGCTTATGCACAACTTGTTCAGTTCCCACCGCACCATTTTTTATATTTTCACTGCCACATTTTGGGCAACGCGTAAGCACCTTATATTGTTTTCCGCAGTAGTGACACTTTAAGCGGTTATCTTCTCTATGATAAACTAAGCTGACATCGCAATCCACGCATTTTGCAATATATCCACAATCTCGACAACGCATAAAAGATGAGTAGCCACGTCTGTTGATAAAAATCATTGCTTGTTTTTTATTGTTTATCACATTCGCAAGGTCTGCAAGCAGTTGATTTGAAAAAATACCGCTGTTGCCTGTTCTGATTTCATTCATCATATCAATGATTTGAATTTTAGGCAGCTCCTTGCCATTTGCCCGAACAGCAAGTTCAACAAGTTGATACTGCCCTTGTTTTGCCTTCTCGTAACTTTCTATAGATGGTGTTGCACTTCCAAGCACAAGCGGACAATGATTGTATCTTGCCCTAAACTCTGCAACGTCATGAGTATCAAAACGCGGATTAGATTCAGAGATATAACTTTGTTCATGCTCTTCATCTATTATAATCATACCCAAGTTTTCTATTGGTGCAAAAATTGCAGAACGTGCACCTATTGCAATTCTAGCCTGCCCGCTGAATATACGTTTCCATTCGTCAAAACGTTCGCCTGCAGAAAGACCGCTGTGCAAAAGTGCAACATTGTCTCCAAAACGTGCCTTGAAATTGGACATAATTTGCGGCGTAAGTGAAATTTCAGGCACAAGCATAATTGCATTTTTGCCGTCTGAAAGTGCCCTTTCTATTAGATGCATATACACTTCTGTCTTTCCGCTGCCCGTCACGCCATGCAAAAGATAGGTTTTATCTTCCACTATTGTTTCAAGCGCATTCTCCTGCCCTTTATTTAGCTTAACTTTCTTTGCGTCCATAGAAAGAACAAAAGGTGTGCGTTTGACTTCTCTCTTTTCTTTCTGCAAAATTCCTTTATCGCATAAGGCTTTTATCGCACCGTAACCGAACTGTGAAATCTCACTTGAAGCTGCTCTGCCATTATGTGATTTTAAATATTCAACTATTTCTTGCTGTTTTTTTGCGTTTTTTTGCAGTTTTTCTGCATTTTCTTTGCAAAGTAGGTAGATTGATTCAAAAAGCTCTTTAACCTTGCCTTCACGCATTTCTGCCGGAATAAAAAGCCTTAAGATAGATGCAAGTTTAAGATGATTTTTCTTAGCCATAAACTTCATAAGCTCTATCATCTCAGATTTGATAGCAGAGAAATCTTCAATCTTTGATATGATTTTTTTAAGTTTATTTTCATCATACTCACAGCTGTCACTTAGCCCAACCACAAAGCCTTGCAAAACACGACTGCCAAAAGGCACATAAACACGCATGCCAACTTCTATCGTCATTTCCTGTGGCACAATATATTCAAACACCTTATCAAGAGCCTTTGCATCTTGGTCTATAATAATTTTTGCAAACTTTGCCATATATAGCAAAATTATATCATATTTAAAAGACTTTAACAAATTATTTGTTAACACATAAAAAACTCTTATCGAAATGTTGTTTAAAGTTTTTAACTTTAACCCCATTCCCAATAAGAGCTTTTAACTATTTTTTATACGAACAAGTTTTTAATTCTTAAACCAATAATATTGACAATAAGTTGTTTTCAAACAAGTTGCTGCAGTTGTCGGATTAGATAAATCATCTGTGATTGCTGTTAAGTCTGAACCACTTATTGAAGAAGAATATCCCCACCCATCAGGATCATCAAAAGTTACATTAGTAAGATTACTGCAACCATCGAAAGTAGCACTACCTATACTTGTCACACTGCCTGGGATTGTTATATTTGTTAAGTTACTGCAATTATAGAAAGCTCGAGCGTCTATACTTGTCACACTGTCTGGGATTGTTATACTTGTTAAACTACTGCAATCTTCGAAAGTTCGAGCGCCTATACGTGTTACACTGTCTGGGATTGTTATACTTGTTAAATTACTGCAACCATTGAAAGCCATAGAAGCTATACTTGTCACACTATCTGGAATAGTTATACTTCGTAAACTACTGCAGCCTTGGAAAGATTGAGAGCCTATACTTGTCACACTATCTGGAATAGTTATACTTTCTAAATTACTGCAAATAAAGAAAGCAGAATCATCTATTATTGTCACACCTTCTAGGATTGTTATACTTGTTAAACTACTGCATTGATAGAAAGCACGATAACCTATAGCTATGCAAGTATCTTTTATTGTATAATTTGTTATTGTTGTTGGTGCATCAACAAGATATATATACGGAGTATTATCATTCCCTAAATAACTTACTCCTTCTTCATCTACCTTATATTCTAAACTATCGCAATCTTCGAAAGCTCTACCACCTATACTTGTCACACTAGTAGGGATTGTTATACTTGTTAAATTACTGCAACCAGAGAAAGCATACCTACCTATACTTGTCACTCCTTCTGGGATTTCTATACTTGTTAAACTACTGCAACCTCGGAAAGCAGCTTCAAGTATACTTGTCACTCCTTCTGGGATTTCTATACTTGTTAAACTACTGCAATTATAGAAAGCATAAGTTCCTATACTTGTCACTCCTTCTGGGATTGTTATACTTGTTAAACTACTGCATTGATAGAAAGCATATTGCCCTATACTTGTCACTCCTTCTGGGATAGTTATACTTGCTAAACTACTGCAACCCCAGAAAGCAGAACCACCTATACTTGTCACGCTAAATTCATAAGGTGAAGTGGCTGACCTATATATTGCTGATGGGATTGTTACTTCAGTTGCACTTGTATTACAATCTGATACACTTGCTGTGCCTGATGAAGTGGTATAACGATATGTCAAATTACTATTTACTGTTTCAAATATTGCATAGTAAGTTGTTGGTGATTCTTCGGTGAAGGTGAAGGTGTAGTCTAGCGAATATGAAACCAAATCTTCTGCTTCTAAGCTTGTTTTCCAACCTAAGAAGTCGGCATCAACGCCTACGAAATCGGCTGATATCGTAACTTCGTCGCCATACTCTGCAAATGCACCTTGTGCTTGTCCTAAGGTTTCGTCAGATGATATTGCTATAATATCTGGCTGTGCTTCATCTATTGTGACTGTTATCTCACTTAAATCTATTCTAGCAGAGTTTGGTGCCATGATTGTTAAGGTTAGTGTGCCATCTGCTTGTGTTGTTGCAGGGTCAAATTCTTTAAAGCCATCTCCATCTGCATCGGTTAGCTCATTCACGCCAATTATCCCGCCATGTCTTTCTGACACTCCATCATTTGCAAGAGCTCCTAAATCTACACTTTCTATTGACCACAGAATATCCGTTGCATTGATTATATCAAAATACAAGGTAAAAGAGCCGTGACCATTCTCTTCGGTCTCTAAAGACGTTAAGTCCATATTAAAGTTTCCATTTATGTAACCCGGTGTGAAGCTGTCAACAACTATCTCTTCACCGCCCGCTTCTTGATACCTGACTTCTTTAACAAACAAGCTTCTATCAGGCACGACAAAGCTTAAATTGCCTTGTATGCTTATTTGCTGCTGCGTCGCTGCATATACCCCAAGTATCAACGCCCCTAGCATAAGCATAAATAGTGAAATTGTGGATATCAATTTTACCTTTAAACTCATATTACCATATTCTCCTTTTAATTTTGAGTTTTTTCTTTAGTTTGTTAAAATACAATGTTTTTATGTAAATTTTGTCAATTTTTGTATTTTACAGCCTTAATATAGCACTTTTTAAAAGTCTTGTCACAGGGGTGACGGCACGATGCCGTCAAATCACGACCCGAATTTTCGAACCATATGTTCGACGATTGTCCGATTAAGAGTGTCTAAGTTTTAAACTACATCTCCGCTCTCTAAGCCTAACGCTTGGCGGTTATCCGGCAGAGTGAGAATAAGAGATAAGCTATGTCTCCGCTCTTAAGCCAAATGTTCGACGACTGTCCGGCAAACTTAGTTTGCATCACTGTCCGATAAAGTGAATATAAGAAACAAACTTTATCTCCGCTCTCTAAGCCTAACGCTTGGCGACTATCCGGCAGAGTAAGTTGAAAAAATAAACTTTGTCGCCGCTCTCAAACCTTACGTTTGACGATCGTCCGCGAGCCAGATGCTCGGCGACTGTCCCTGAGCTAATTGAAAGCACAAACCTTATCTATCATGTCTTTGCTTGCGGAGCGAGCGTTGCCGCAGATATGAGAAGGCATAAAGGCTGACAAGCCTTTTGGAAGGCAAAAAGTTTTTGCCTTCTTGTGCATTTTGAAAAAATGCACATGCCTTCTCACACTCGCGGCGAAGCCGCTCGCGATGGACATAGTATGTCCATCTTTTGCTATTAGTATACCCCCCCCGCAGCCCTTGTCAACAAATTTTAAGCATTTTTTAAAAAAAATTTTATTTTTTTTGAATTTTTGCGGATTTTTGGTTTGAGAGCGGAAATATAGTTTATGTTTTAGGGTTGCTCTATCGGATAGTCGTCGAACATTTGGTTCGGTGCCTTAGGCACTTTTTATCGACAAGTGTATCTTTAACGCTGAGTTTATCAGTTCCATGAGAGCGGGGATAAAGTTTATACTCGTAACTCATCCTGCCGGACAATCGCCAAGCGTTAGGCTTGGTGGCTTAGCCACATTTTGTCGTCTAGTGCGTCCATAACGTCGAGTTTTTCAGTTCCAGCTTAGCCACTTCCTTTTGATAATTTTTCCTATCTCCACTTTATATGAATAACTTTTCATAGCTATAATTTCCTTGTATAACCCCTTTCTTTTTCACTTCAGCTTATAATTTGTTT
>ERZ1090861.1335-NODE-1335-length-12780-cov-51.012888_pt1 | contig 12780 bp, 9 predicted proteins | sample MGYA00478482_ERZ1090861 | MGnify/ENA primary metagenome ERZ1090861 (study PRJEB33644, sample SAMEA5815744) | chicken gut metagenome | biome: Chicken; feature: Gastrointestinal Tract; material: Caecum | place: Ireland | collected 2019-01-01 | study: A study of... | reverse complement strand
GTTTGGACTTGCTTTTCAGAAATTCCTCTCGTGCAGCTTCTTCATCTTTCAGAACAAAGTCGCATTTTGCGCGGATATCTGCGAGCGCGAGTTCTTCAATGTCTTTCCTCTGAATGGCGTGGGTGGTGCAGTAGTTCTTTCCGAGATTTGCATAAGTGCGGCAGATGTAGCACTCACAGTCATAGTCTTTGCCGTCCGGCTGCTTTTTCTTGGAATGAACTATCTTCATCTTGTGTCCGCAGTCGGCGCAATAGATAAATCCCGAAAGAGGGTGGGTTACGCCGCTACTTGTGCGTTTAGAGCGCGACACCGAACGTGCGGCTTCCTGCGCCTTCTCCCAGACTTCCTCGCTGACGATAGGCTCGTGTGCATTCTGCTTTACAATCCATTCTTCCTGCGGCAACCAATAGGTGTTGTGGTTCTTGTAGGAAATGGTCGAACGCCTGTGCTGCACAGTACAGCCTTTGTATGTGGGGTCTGCAAGCATCTCTCTTACCGTTTTATGACTCCACCAGTTCGGAGCGCGTCTGTTGATTTTGCTGCCGTCCTTCTTCGTCCTGTAAAGCGTTGGGTTAGGTATGCCCTCGTCTGAAAGTACGCGAGCTATGCGGTAGGGTGAAAGTCCCTGTATTCGCATATCGTAAATTCTTCTCACAACCTCCGCCGCAGGCTCGTCTATGATCGCCGTGCGGTTTTCGTCATCGCCTACAAGATAGCCGTAAGGATAACAGCCCGAAGTGTACTTGCCCGCTTTCTGACTTGCCTCCAACACCGCGCGTATTTTCTTTGAAGTGTTCGCCGAGTGCCACTCATTAAACACGTTCATAATGGGCATCATGTCCATTCCCGTGCTGTTTCTGTCGGCGGTGTCTACATTGTCGTTGATCGCAATGAAACGTATGCCGTAGGCGGGGAAGATATAGTCGAGGTATTGTCCTACCATGATGTAGTTTCTGCCGAAGCGGGAGAGGTCTTTCACCACAATGGTATTTATCCGTCCCGTCTTTGCGTCGTCCAACAGTCTTTTCACCTGCGGACGTTCAAAGTCCGTACCTGAAAAGCCGTCGTCCACATACTCGTCGACTAAGTTCCAGCCGCGCTCTGCAACGTACTTTTGCAGAATCAGCCGCTGATTGTCTATGGAGAGCGACTCGCCCGCGCGCTCGTCGTCCTTGGAAAGTCTTAAATAAATTCCCGTATTATTCAGTTGTCTTTGCTTTGATTGCATTCTTTTACTCCTTTGCATCAAAGCAGCCAAATTCAATGTATGGGTATTATACCACTAAACACTGAACTTGGCAATGCCCTGACGCTCAAATGGTTTATCCTATGCCCAGCTCACGTTTAGCGCGGTCGGTTGCCAGGGTATAGATAACTTGTTCTATGTCTTTTTCGCCAGCATAGTGGCTTGTTACTATGTATTTCTTTCCCCTTATTTCATATTCATTGATGGAAGTGGGGGCAGAGCTGAACTCTGCGCACATTTCCGACATTGTCTTTCCCGTAAATTTCCCTCCTGATTTTTTATTTCGTTATAAGTATTCAGTTTTCATAATTTTCTTCCTTTCGCCCAAGTCAGGCGCTTAAGACCGTTATGTGCGGATCTCTCTTTCATGTCGCCGTAGCCGCTCTTTCAATCCCTGTTCTCTGATTTTTCTTAATGGGACACCTGTGCTGCGGTCGGCTTTTATTTTCCTGTTACTTTCCGCCGCGGTCGTTGCCGCGGCTGTTTGCCTTGAATGACGGAGCGGATTGCTTTGTTCTCGACTTCTTCAACAGCTCATCAAATTCTTCTGGGTAAGCGGCAATCATGTCGCTCACCATTCTGAATGCTGAGTCCTTGCCTTTTCCAAGCCTTTCGGCGCGTTGAAGTTGAGCAAATAAATCTGTGGCGTCCTTGCTCTTAATGTCAAGGCTCTTTTGCAGAGCGGCATTCTGCGCGCGCAAAGTTTTAATCTCGTCCTCTGCGTGCTTTCGCTTTGTGGGTATAGGCTTGTCCGCCGTGCTCTCCACCGATTGCACTATGCCGTCCAGATATTGCTCGGCTTGCTTTTTAGTTGCTTCAGCGGATGCTCTTGCGTTAGTTATAATTTCATTTGCCGTATATTCCGCCGCTTCAACGTGCCTTGCAGTGCTGCCTATCTTGCCGCGCTTCAAGCCCCATTTCTTGCCTACGACTTCCGCAAGCTCTGTCTGTAACAGAGACAGCTTTTTCGGACTGAACAAGTCCTTAGAGCAGAGCTTGCCGCCTGTAATGGGTACAAGGTTGAGGTGAAGGTGGGGAGTGGTCTCGTCCATATGTACGACAGCCGAAATAATGTTCTCCGCGCCGTACTTATCGGAAAAGAACTTTACGCAGTCCTCAAAAAATTCCTCTTGTTTCTCTGTGGGCATACCTTCAAAAAACTCGTGCCCCGAACTCAACACAAAGGTGTTCATGTAGATGGCGTCGCTCCGCACCTTACGTTTAAGATTTAACGAAGCAATGCGCTCATTTATAAAGTCTAAATAGCTCTGAGGTGGGGCGATGATATGGTAATTGTTGTGCGTGCGCGAGAGGTCTATCTTCGGGTTCTTCGCCTCGTAAGTTTGGTCGCGCTCGTTTTCCCTTTCAACATTACCGACGCTCGGACGCTTAAGCTTTTTCATATTGCATACAATAAAACTTATACTTGTTTACCTCCAAAAAATAATTTCTCCACTTTTTTATAAAAGTGTAGCTCACTACACTTATTTCATAAGTTGCGTTCGCCCTTGCAGGGAGCGATGTGGTTTGCTTGTAGTTTTGCTTGCGTAAAAAATTGAGTGGCATATATCCCTTAATTAACGGCGTTTTTATAGCTTTCTACGGCCTTATAGAGCGACAGAATTTGTAAGTCTTTATGTGCTTTTACAAAGTCATAAAGTTTATTGAAATCAACGCCTTCAAGTATGGGATTTTCCGAGTTTAAATTGCCCGTGCAACCGAGTGCTTTAATGTCGTCTATCGTGCGTTTAATCGGCTTTGATTTTGCCTTTGTTTTTCCGCCCTTTGAGCCTGCCTTTTTGCGTTCGAGAGATACATCCAATGTAAGCCTTGCAAGCGAATAAAACTTCTCTGCCTGCGGCGATAAATCTTTTGCAATTTTACCTTCGAATGCCTGCTCGCATATAGCTCTGATGTACGTTCCTCCATCGTTCAAATTCATAAGTTTCAGCTTGTCATAATAGCTCTTCTTAAAGGAGAAATGCCTCCATAATCTGTCGTACTTTGACACTTTCTTTCCGTTCAACTTCTCTTGACGTTGAAGGGAGAGGATATCCTTTAAATCTGCCCATATTACATTGAATTTCTGCTCGTCAAAGTCAGTATCTTTCCCCTCAAACATATACTCGCAGATTTGGTGTAGCATACAGGCAATATCCGTGTTGCTCTCGTCTTTCAACACATTCCAGAATAGCTCATAAAAATTGAATTCTTCTATTGTCTTTACCTCCTCATTTTTTATTGAATTTTGTGTTTATACTTGTGGGCTATCTTACAATCATATATCGCATCACCTCCGTTTAGTTTTTTATCTTTACCCCACGCCAAGGGCGCAGGGATTATTTGAGGTGTCCTCACTTATCCAAGGACACGAAATTTGAAAAGTTTACGGTCTGAGTAACAATTTCATTAGGTTTTCATCTTTAAATCCCTCCATATATCCAAGGACACGAGATCGCAAAATATTGACGTTCGCGAAGATATTTTTTTATCCCAAAAGTGATTGTTTGCCTTTGTAAAAAAGTCCCTTCATAATTACCTGACAATTAAGGGTAAAAACTTTGACGTTTTTCCAAAAAGTTATCTGACAACACGAAAAGTCCCTTCACTTAATAGCCACGAGAAGCAGCTTTTTTGGGGTAGTGTTTTCATAATTCCTCAAATATTTTGCTTGCCGGCACAAAGCTCCTCGCTTAGAAGCCACGAGAATGGCAAAATCGGAGCCCCTGACTTTAAGATTTTTTTGTTGGCAACGTAAAAACAGCTCCTTACAAGTGGTAGCCAAGTAAGGAGCCGTTTTTATGCATATAAGGCTGAATTTTCATCTGCATGAAAATAACCAGCGGAGCATTAAAAACACCACTGGCTGCAAAGAACAAATCTCTGTATATACTGTATATATAAGTAGATCAAATTTACACCAAAAATTTCAGAAAAAACGAAAAAAGTTAAAAAATTTTTGAGCCGCCCTTCTGAGTATACAACCTGCTCCGTCTGGCGGCTTTGCTGTTACGCTATAATTGTTATACTCTAAAACACTAATTTCACTTAATCTATTGCATTTTTGGGGAATTTATGTTATAATGTTCTATGTTATAGAACATAGAACAAATTAGAAAGGAGGTGCCGAATTGCCTAATATTGTGGCGGTGGATCAACAATCCAAGGGAAACATAAAAGAACTTGGGCAGTTGATTCGTGATTGCCGTGGAACGCTAAGCCAATCAAAATTGGCTAAGAAAGTCGGATTACCTCGTTCTAATATGAAATATATAGAGGACGGCGTTAATGCTCCGACAGCAGAGGTTTACGAAAAGCTGATCGATACACTAAAACCCGATCCTGAAATACACGCTAAAATGGATGCGCTGTATATGGCAATTCGGAGGATTCCTCCGCCGGATATTTGCCGAATTATCACAAGAAACAAGGATTTAGTAGATGCAATGCGAAAAATGGGAGATCGTGAGTTGACCTTAGAACAGGTTAAAAGTGTTGACGCATTGTTTGCATCTTTTCAAGAAAGTAGAGAAGGAGAAGTCTGGAAATGAAAGAGAAATATTTTTATGAAGTAATGTTTGATGATACGTCCATTGACGTAAGCAAGGAAGTCGGATTGGTCTGGTCCATTGCAAACTCCCTCCGTGGTGCCTATACTTCGGATAAATATAAGGACGTTATTATCCCCATGGTCATCATTCGCCGGTTTGAGTGTGCTTTGGAGGCTACCAAAGATGCAGTTGTGGCGAGGCATAAGCAGAATCCGAACCTTCCGGCTGCGCTTCTTTGCCAGATTTCCAAATATCCTTTTTATAACTATAGTGATTACACTCTCAAACGCCTTCTGGATGACAGCGACAGCATTGCCTCCAACCTGAAATCTTATATTGAAGGATTTTCTGCCAATATTCAGTTAGTTTTGGAAAAACTGCTGAAATTCAGTACCCAGATTGACAAGATGGACAAGAGTAACCGTCTTTACAGCGTGGTCAAAAAGTTCTCTGATTTGGATTTGTACCCCGATCATGTGGACAGCATGAAGATGGGCTACATTTTCGAGGATATTATCCGTCGCTTCTCTGAAAACGCCGAGGCCGGCGATCACTATACGCCTCGTGAAGTAATTCGTTTGATGGTCAATGTACTTTTGGCTGAGGGATGTGATGACCTGCTTACCGAAGAAGGCAAGATCGCCACCGTACTGGATGCTGCCTGTGGTTCCGGCGGTATGCTCTCTACTGCCTATGACTTTTTACGCCGTAAAAACCCTTATGTCGATGTTCGTCTGTTTGGGCAGGAAATTAATCCGGAATCCTATGCCATTTGCTTGGCAGATATGCTCATCAAAGGGCAGGATGTGAAAAACATTAAAGGAGACGAAGAAGCCAATACATTAAAGATTGATTGCTTTCCGGATCAAAAAATGCGGCTGGTGATTATGAATCCTCCGTTTGGTACACCTTGGGGCGGAAAAGATGCGCCCGAAGGACAAGAAAAGGCGGTTCGCGCGGAATTTAAGAAGGGTGGCCGATTTGAACACGGCTTGCCCGGCACAGGCGACGCGCAACTGCTGTTTATGCAGCACGCTATCAATAAACTGGATGAGAAAAACGGTCGTGCGGCAATCATTTCTAACGGTTCGCCTTTGTTTTCCGGGGGCACGACCAGCGGGGAAAGTCAGATTCGGCGCTGGATGCTGGAGGAAGATCTTATTGAAGCAATCATAGCCTTGCCTTCCCAGCTTTTTTATAACACCGATATAGGTATCTATATTTTTATTCTGTCTCGCAACAAACGTCCCGGTCGCCGCGGAAAGGTGCAGCTGATCAATGCGGTAGATATGTGGAAGCCCCTGCGCAAGTCTTTGGGTAAAAAGCGTCGTGAAATCGACCGGGATAGCATGGCAAAAATCACCGAGCTGTACTCCAAATTTGAGGAAAATCAATATTGCAAGATTTTCCCCAACGAGGAGTTTATGTACAAGGAGTATGCGGTTTATCAGCCGTTGCAGCGTCGGGGTGTGTTGGATGCGGAAAGTATCGAGCGGCTGCGGACCAGCAGCTACTTTACCAGTAACTCCAGTATTTTTAACGAGATTGATTTTGAGCAGTTGCAAGAGATGAATCCTCGTAGTGCGGCAGACGAGAAGAAATATCAGAAATATCTGGCAGGTCAGCAATTTGTGGCGGACGTACTGGCAATTTTGGAAGCCAATCTCTCTGAACGTGTGTTTATGGATTACGGAGTGTTTGAAAAGCATCTGAACTCCCTGCTGGGCAAAGTCAAGGGAATGTCTGCAAGTCGGCTGTCGGGTATCGCTATGGAACTGACGATTATGGACAAAACCGCCGTGGTACAGAAAGACCGTAAAGGAGAAATCATCAAGGATACTACGACCAAGGATACCGAGATCATCAAGCTCACTCAGGACCCGGAGAAATATTTTGAGGCGGAAGTGTATCCTCATGTACCGGATGCTATCTGGGCTTATGAATTTGACCCTAAGAAAAAGGAGAGCTCTACCAATAAAGAAAAACTGGGCGCAGAGTTCCCATTTACCCGATTCTTCTACGAGTACAAGGAGCCGGAAAAGGCAGATGATTTGCTGGCCCAGTTTATGGAACTGGAAAAATCCCTCTCCGAAAAAATTGCAGCCTTGCAGGAAAGTGAGGAAGTGTAATGGCAGAGCAGATGAAACCCAGTGGGATTGATTGGATTGGAGATATTCCAAAAAGTTGGAAGGTTAAGCCAATCGCATATATGACCAAATCACGTAGCGGTGGAACACCGGACAGAAATAATTTATTATATTGGGAAAACGGAACAATACCATGGATGTCTTCGGGGGAAGTAAACAAAGTTAACATCTATGATACGGACGAAAAAATTACCACATTAGCAGTACATCATTCCAGCGCAAAAATTATCAGTAAAAATGCAGTTATGGTTGCCTTAAATGGTCAAGGTAAGACAAAAGGAATGAGTGCAATCCTTCGCATTGATAGTGCGTGTAATCAATCATTATGTGCTTTTTCTTGTAACGCCGGTATTTTATACTACGAATATCTGTTTTGGTGCTTTCAAACAATGTACACCTACTTGCGTCAGATGTCTGGAGATGATGTTCGAGATGGGTTGGCAGCAAGTTATGTTAAGAAACAAAAAATACCTGTTCCGAAATATGAAGAACAACAGGCTATCGCAGATTTTCTCGACAAAGAATGTGCTCAGATTGACAGCATTGCCGCAGATTTGGAAAAGCAGATTGAACTTTTGCAGCAATATAAAAAATCCCTGATCACCGAAACGGTAACCAAGGGGCTGGATAAGACTGTGCCGATGAAGGACAGTGGGGTTGAGTGGCTTGGGAAAATTCCTGAGCATTGGGATGTAGAACCTATCAAATATCGTGTCACATTTCACAATGGCGACAGAGGAGAAAACTATCCATCTAAAAGCGAATTACAATCTGAAGGAATACCGTTCATAAATGCAGGTCATCTTGAGGGCGATGGACTTAATATGGATAATATGGATTATATTTCTGAAGAAAAGTATCGCATAATGGGCGGCGTTAAGCTTAGGTCGGGAGATATCTTATACTGCTTGCGAGGAAGCGTTGGAAAAAATGCCATTGTTGATATGAATCAGGGAACAGTTGCTTCATCATTAGTGGCCATTCGTAGTGTGAGAATCTCAGCCAAGTATCTTTATTATTGCTTGAACTCTCACATAGAGGAAGTTCAGCGATATTTGTGGGATAATGGTACAGCACAACCAAATTTATCAGCAGATAATCTTGGAAAGTACAAGATTTGCATTCCACCGGTCGAAGAACAAATGACTATTGTTGAATACTTAAATAACATTTGCTCTCAAATTGACAATTTAATTATTGGTAAAAGGAAGCAGCTCTCTACCATCCAACAACACAAAAAATCTCTCATCTACGAATATGTCACCGGCAAAAAACGAGTAAAGGAGGTGCGGTAAGATGGCTATCAAAGCAGGACAATTAAAGGAACGGGCAGATTATCAGGCGTACATACTGGAAATGCTGCAGGAGGAAAACGGCTATCAGGTGCGTCCCTCTACTGCCTACGATCCCGGCTACGGCATGGATGTGGAGTTGCTGTTCTCCTTTTTGGAAGCGACACAGCCAGATGCATTGGCACGGCTGGAAAAGCTCTATGGCGACAAGACCCGCCAGACCATTCTCAACTACATCAACAATGAGGTCAACAAGAAAAGTCGCAGTCTTTTGGATGTACTGAAGCACGGCGTGGAGTTTGATAACGGTGTATCCCTGACCCTTATGTACCGCAAGCCTGCAACCACCTTTAACCAAAAAGCGGAGGCGCTGTATCAGCAGAATGTACTCTCGGTGATGGAGGAAGTCTGGCACAAAGAGGGCGAGCGCATTGACCTTGTGATTTTCCTCAACGGCATTGCCATTTTTACCTTTGAACTGAAATGCAACACCAGCGGACAGAATTATGAGGATGCGATCCGGCAATATAAGTATGAGCGGGATTACAAGACTCGTCTGCTGAAATTCAAGGCGGGCTGCTTGGCTCATTTCGCCATGGACTTGAACGAAGTCTATATGTGCACAAATCTGAAAGGAAAATCTTCCTTCTTTTTGCCATTCAATAAGGGTTGCGGCGTTGGGATTCACTCCGGCAAGGGCAATCCTCACAATGAAAACGGCATCAATGTTTCCTATATGTGGGAAGATATCCTCAAAAAAGACACGGTGCTGTATCTGATTGATAAAATCATTTTCCTGCAAAAGGAGACCAAGAAAGACCCGGATACCGGAAAGCGTGTCACCAAGGAAACGCTGATTTTCCCCCGGTATCACCAATTCAATGCCGTGCGTAAGCTGGTGGCAGACGTCGTAGAACATCACAGCGAGAAAAATTATCTCATTGAGCACTCGGCTGGTAGCGGCAAAACCAATACCATTGCATGGCTGGCACACCGTCTCGCCTCTTTGCACGACAGGGAAAACAAAGTTATTTTTGATACTGTCTGCATCATCACTGATCGTATTGTGGTAGATCGTCAACTTCAGAATGCCGTACTGTCACTGGAGCATAAGGCAGGGCTTATCAAGGTCATGGATGAAAAATGTACCTCCAAAGACCTGGCTGATGCTCTCAACAGCAATACAAAAATCATTGTGACTACCATTCACAAGTTCATGTACATTCAGGAACTTGTGCAGGCGCTGAAAAGTAAGACTTTTGCCGTAATCATCGACGAAGCTCATTCCTCCACCGCAGGAACTGCCATGGAAGCGGTGACATATGCTCTTTTGGAGAGCCGCAAATTGAGCGAGGCTACCCCTATTGATGTATCGGAAGAAGAAAAATCAATGGGCGATATCATTGAGGAAGAGATTGCTCGCAGCGGAAAGCAGCCCAATGTTTCCATGATTGCCTTTACCGCAACCCCCAAGCCGACCACTTTACAACTGTTCGGCTGCCTGAATGAAGAGGGAAAAAAGGTTGCCTTTGACTTGTATTCCATGAAGCAAGCGATTGAGGAAGGTTTCATTCTGGATGTGCTGCAAAATTATGTGACATATAAAACCTATTTTGAGCTCAATAAAGCGATTGAGGATGATCCGGAGTTGGAGACGATTGCTGCAAAGCGTAAAATTGCAAAATATATTGAACTGCATGATACGAATATTGCTCAAAAAGTGGAGATCATTATCGAGCATTTCCGCAACAACATCATGAAAGAGTTGGACGGAAAGGCAAAAGCAATGGTTATAACATCTTCACGGCAGGCGGCGGTCAAATATCGTAACGAGTTTGAAGCCTATATTTCCAAGCATGGGTACACGGGTATTCGTGCATTGGTGGCATTTTCCGGCAAGGTTTCTCTGGACGGTCACGAATACACCGAAGCGGTTATGAACGGCATTAAGGAAGAAGATTTGCCGGAAGCGTTTGACAGCAACAGCTATCAGGTACTGTTGGTGGCGAATAAGTATCAAACCGGATTTGATCAGCCGAAGCTCTGCGCCATGTATGTTGACAAGCGCCTGCGTGGAGTTAATGCTGTACAGACCCTTTCTCGCCTGAATCGTATATGTGCGCCTTATGATAAGAAAACCTTTGTGCTGGATTTCAAAAATGAATATGAGGATATTCAAGCTTCCTTTGCCCCGTTCTATACCGAGACAATTCTGAACGAAACTATTACCCCTTCAGATATTCGGGCGGTGGAAGCTCAGGTGGATCAGTATAATTTTCTGGATATAGACGATATTGAGGAATTTAACGGATACTTATATCAAGAGAAAAGAACATCCAAAGAAAAGGCTCGGATGTGGGCGCTACTGGACAAGTCTTTACAACTCATCAATCGTCATTCGGAACTGGAAAAGTTGGAAATTCGTGCAACGATCAAGCGTTTTTTGCGGTTTTATAGTTTCCTGATTCAGGCAACCTGTTTTGAAAGCGTAGATCTTCATAAGAAGTACAATTTCCTTTCATACTTGGTTAAGGAGATTGAAGTTGGGAGCGGTGGAAATGATTTTGACATTGCGGACAAAATCATTGCCTCTAATTTTCGTCAGAAAAAAACTGGAGAAAAGACGCACGAGATTGAATCCAAGCCGGAGGTCAGCCTGCCAACCCCCAACGAGGTCTTTATGGACGAAGCCGTGAAAAAGAAATTGTCCGAAATCATCGACGAAATCAATGCAGCGTATAACAAAAACTTTGATGTGGATATCGCTACCAAGTCTGCGTTGCAAATGCGGGATATTCTGCTGAAAAATGGACATCTGCGGGATAGTGCACGGAATAATTCGCTGAAAGATTTCCGCTTCGCCTATTTTGACGCCGTACAGGATGCCCTGATTGCCGGGTATGAGCAGAATCAGGACTTCTTTGCGCTTCTGCTTGATAACGACGAGAAGAAGCGGGAACTGATGCAAGTTTTCTTAGAGGATATTTATAAGAAACTAAGAGAGTCATAAAAGAAGATATGGTACATCTAAATGTATGATAGAAGTGTAAGCGAAGAAATTAAATATGAACAGCAAAAAGGAAGCTCTGTTGAAGAACTTCCTTTTCTGTTTTATAAAAAATTACAGCAGCATTCTTACACAAATTTATAAAGCTGTTGTTTCGATTTGTTCATTGAATTTCGGCTACTTTGATGCGATAATTATTTTTGGGTTTCCTTTTTGAACGCATTCTTTGCAGCGGGTGATGAACGTGTACCTCAGTTCATGTGGGTGTCGTTCGGGAAACAGCCGTTTGAAAGTCGTTTCTATCGTATGTATGTTCGTGGCTTTAGCTCTTTCAAAGTCCACATACGGCAACACCCTTTTAAATACAGGCGTAAACGGAATGGTTCGTCTGACCTCTCCCCTGCCCAACCTTGTCTTGCTTGTCACGCAGGTCAACTTTTCGCCTTCCACGCTTATGCTTGCAAGTTCCGACTTGCGCAGTCCGAAGTACAGAAGCACCAATAGCGCAGAGCTTGCCGCGTTGCGGCTGTTTTCGGTACAGAACTTGACAAGCCGGCTTTCCTCCTCCAAGGTAAAGCACCTGCCCTTCTTGGCTTCATAATAGGGAAACACTATCTTCTTCATCGGCGAAGTTACGCCGAGGTCATCGCACACCAAATCGAATTTTAAGCTCATCAGAAACAGTGTGAAAAAACAGGTAGTGCTTTACGCTCTCCACATATTTTATCTCGTTGAGCGGCACCATTCGCATTACCCCGGCGTTATGCACGGCAAAAGCCGTATGCCCTCGCCTGCCGATATGCTCGCGAACTCTGTCGAGCTTTAAACAGAACAGCTTGTAGTTTACCGGCTTGACCAAAAAGTCGAATGCGTTGACCTCGTATCCCTTTATGGCGTACTGAGCGAGAGTGGTGACAAAGATCAGGCAGACGGTATGGTCTATCCCGCGCAATCTGCGCGCCGCCTCCATGCCGTTCATATGCGGCATGGCTATATCCATCAGCACGAGGTCGTACCCGCCTCTGTAATCGCTGATAAAGTCCCCGTCGGAAAAAAGCTCGACGGAATAGGGCTGTTTGATTTCGCCAAAATACTTTTTCGCGTAGTCGCTGAAACTTGCCGCCTGTTCTCCGTCGTCCTCAACAATTGCGATCCTGAACATAATCTTCTCCGTAACATATTATCTTGTTTACAATAGAGTATAGCGCAAAAGCCGTCGGTTTTCAATACTTCAGCAAAAAAATGCGCCGATTATGGCAAGAACTGGCCTTAATCAGGCAAAAACTGTATAGTCCGTTATATGGCATAAATTCATATCCGGAACAAATCTGAAAGCCGGAAAACGGCAACGTCGCCCGCCGCGATTCCTCCTGGCGCCGCCCCGATAAGGTTTTGGGGATTCACCCGGATTTTTTTTTTTATATTTACGGCGACCTCCTTTATATCCACCAGCCTTATGTTCTGAAGCGGAAGATTTTATTATTCTCGATGAAGAGGAAGCCGCAAGAAGAGAAGAGGAAGAAAGACGGCGTCAGGA
>ERZ1090861.1334-NODE-1334-length-12794-cov-7.876756_pt1 | contig 12794 bp, 5 predicted proteins | sample MGYA00478482_ERZ1090861 | MGnify/ENA primary metagenome ERZ1090861 (study PRJEB33644, sample SAMEA5815744) | chicken gut metagenome | biome: Chicken; feature: Gastrointestinal Tract; material: Caecum | place: Ireland | collected 2019-01-01 | study: A study of the... | reverse complement strand
GTATTTCTACCTTATTTTCTTTTAATTTTTTAGAAAAACATTTTAATACATCTTGTGAATGGTCTGTTACGGGGAATATCCTATTTCCTCTTTCTTCTTTTACATCTAATCCTTCTTCTTTTAAAAATCTAATAATATCTTTATTAGTAAATTTTTGATAACAACTATATAAAAATTTTCCGTTTCCTGGTGTATTTTTTATAAAGTCTTCCATAGGTAAAGAAGATGTTATATTACATCTTCCTTTTCCTGTTATTAATAATTTTCTTCCCAAAGATTGCATCTTTTCTATAAGAATTACTTTATTATCTTCTCTACTTGCAGTTATTGCAGCCATCATTCCAGCTGGACCACCGCCAATTACTACTACCTTCATTTTTAAACCTTTCTTTATTTTTCTTCTTTCTTAGTTGTCTTTTTTGTTGTTTTTCTTGTTGTTGTCTTTTTTGGTGTTTCCTCTGCTTCTTTTGCTTTCTTTGTTGTTGTCTTCTTTGTTGAAGACTTTGTTGTAGATTTTTTAGTTGTTTTAGGCTCTTCTTTAGTAGTTTCTTTTTTGGTTGATGTTGATTTTTTTGCTGTACTTGTCTTTTTAGAAGTTCCTTGTTTTGTTGATGCCCTTTTTCTTGTTGTTTTCTTTGGTTCTTCTTTTCCTTCCTCTTCTTCATCTCCGTTTAAATATCCTATATTACTTGCTTGAGCTTCTTTGATATATCTATCTAATTCATCATTTATAGCATCTTTTTTCTTTTCTTCTTTTTTTGTTGTTTCTTTTTTTGTTTTTTCTTCTTTATCTGGTAACAACCATTCTATAACTCCACTATCATCATTTTCTTTTTCTTTTTCTTCTTCTGCCTCTTTTTTACTTTCTGCTTCTTCAATTTTCTCTTCTAATTCCTCATCTTCACTATCTTCGTTTTCTTGCTCATCACCATTCAAATAAGGAAGTTCTTTTGCCTTTTTTTCTTCTTCAATACTATCAAAAGTATTATCTATATCAAATTCATCAGATAAATTTAAATCTTCTCCATTTTCTTCTGTATCTTCTATTTTTTCATCTTCTTGTTCTTCTTCGTTGTTTTCATTATCATCTTTTTGGATTTCTTTAAATAAATCTACATATTCTTGATTTGTATTTTTAATACTGTTTCTTTTTTCTTTTATCTGTTTTTTAGCTTGTTTTTCTGCTTCTTTTCTTTCTTTTTCTTCTTTTCTTTCCTCTGCTCTTCTAGCACTTCCTCCAAATATTAAAACTGCTGTTATTAAAACAATTAAAATTAATAATATAACTACAACAACCATTTTCCCTCTTCCTTTCTTATTTTTTCATAAACTCGATTGCTTTTAATATTCCGAGTTTACCATATTCATATGTAAGTCCTCCTTGCATATATGCAATAAAAGGCTCTCTTATTGGTCCATCACAGCTAAGTTCTATTGTTGAACCTTGTGTAAATGTTCCAGCTGCCATTATTACTTTATCTTCATATCCTCCCATGTCTCCCGGATAAGGAAGTACATTTGAGTCTATTGGTGAACCTTTTTGTATTCCTTGGCAGAATTTTACCAAGTTTTCTTCTGAACCTAAACTTAATGTTTGTACTATATCTCCTCTTTTTTCATTATATTTAGGTTCTACATTATATCCTAATTTTTCCAAACATCTACTTGCAAATATGGCTGTTTTTAAACTACTTCTTACAACTGATGGAGCAAAAAACAATCCTTTAAGTAATAACGGGTTTTGATTTAGTGAAGGTCCTATTTCCTTTCCAATACCTGGTGATGTTAATCTTTCTGCACATAATTCAACTAAATCTTTTCTTCCCACTATATATGCTCCAGATGTTGCAATTCCTGCTCCTAAGTTTTTCATTAAAGAACCTACTGCAATATCTGCACCTATTTCTATTGGTTCTTTTTCTTCTACAAATTCTCCATAGCAATTGTCTACCATTATAATTACATTTTTATTTACTTCTCTAATTAGCTTTATTGCTTTTTCTATTTTATCTATAGTTAGACTTTTTCTTGTAGAATATCCTCTTGATTTTTGAATTTCAACCAATTTTATATCATTCTTCACAAGTCTTTTCTTTATTGCTTCTAAATCGAAATCATTATTTACTAATTCTATTTGTTCATAATCAATGTTAAATTCTTTTAATGAACTTTTACTTGTTTCTTTCCCTATCCCTATTACTGTTTGTAATGTATCATATGGTGCTCCTGTTATGCTAAGCATTGTATCTCCTGGTCTTAATAAACCAAATAGAGTTACTGTTAAAGCATGTGTTCCTGAAATTAATTGTGTTCTAACTAATGCATCTTCTGCTTTAAATATTTTTGCATATATTTCTTCTATTTTATTCCTTCCCGGTTCATCAATTCCATATCCTGTAGATGATGATAAGTGACTTTCTTGTAGGTCACATTCTTGAAAAGCATCTAATACTTTTTTACTATTTATTTCACAAATTCTATCTAGCTCTTTAAATTGTGGTTTTATTTCTTCTTCTACTTCTTTTACTAGCTTTTCCAATTCTTTATCCATATATTCCTTCCCTTCTAACATTTAATATTTTACAACAAATTTGTTAATTTATCAACTTATAAATCCAAATAACTTATTAATTTTATACCATTAAATCTTTATTACTTACTCTTTGGGAATTTTTTATATATTCAATTGCTTTTTCATTTTCTCTATTTAGGTTAAAAACAAAAATTGGAATATTTAAACTTCTCGCAACTTCTCTTCCATAATCTATTTCACTTTCTTGAAACCTTCTTGTATCTTCTACTGTAACTTCTACATTATCTCTAATCATTCTTCTTGCTACTATTATTTCTGGCTTTTCCTCTAAAATCATTATTTTACTAGGATTTAATTTATAAAATGTTTCTATTGGTATTTTCTCTATTTTTCCTTTTTCATTTAATAAACAAAAATGTCCATTTAAAATATATTCACCTGATAAATTCTTAGTCTTTATTGCATTTATTAAATAATTTTGATTTTCATTTATATTTTTAGTTTTCTTATCTTCTTTAAATTTTATTTTTCCATATTCTTCGATTAATTTACTAGCAGAATATGTTTTTAACCCTGTTTTTTCTTCTATATCCTTTAAGAATATATCTTTTCCGTACTCCATGTATGCCAGCAACAAATATCATTAAAATCATCTCTTTTTTATAATTTCATTTATATTATAACATAAAAGAGATAGCTTTTTAAAGCCACCTCTTTATATATTATAATACATATTTTTTAATTAAGAATACTCCTCCTGCTATTGTAACCAATATTACAAATCCTAGTGTAAAGTAGACTTTTGCTCTACCTGTTCCTACTGATAACATTACTGGTGCATTATCTATATCATCTTCTCCCTCTTTTTGGTTATCTGGTGTTGAGTCTTTATCTGGTACTCCATAATCATTGTAATCTTCTGATATCTCTGCTGTATTTACTTTTAATCCCATATTATTTGCGTCATTTATCCATGTTAACACTACTTCTATATCTGCATATTCTCCTGGTTGTAATAATGTGTTTTCTAATAATCTGCTTGAGATTACATTGTTCCCTTCATCTGTCCATCCTGGATTATCTTCTGCTACAAATTTTAATCCTTCTGGGATATAATCTGTTATCTCTTTTGCATATCCTGCAATTTCTCCTTCATTTGTTACTCTTATAGAGTATCTGAATTTTACTGTTACATCATTTATGTGTTTTCTATTTAAATCTACTTTTACTATTTGTTCTGGGTCATCATATGGCTGATGTCCTGTTTCTGTTACATTCTCTCCATTTTTATCTATTACTATTGCTTGTGTTACCCATTTTCTTAAAGATAAATCAAAATATACCAATTTTATATATTCTTTATCTTGGTCATCTTCTCCTTCATTCCATTCATCTGGTACTGAATCTTTATCATCTATCTCATTTCCGTTTTCATCACTATCGTCTGATATTTGTGCTGAGTTTACTATTATTCTATCTGAACCATTTGGTTCTATTACCTTAAATGCTACTTGTACATCTCTATATTCTGGGTTTGTCTCACTAATTTCCTCATTTGGATTGAATGCATGTAATAAATTCTCTCCTTCTTTTTCTTCTTGCTCTTTTGATAAGTAATCTGTTTTTATTGATACTGCTTGGCTTACATCTTCTGTTTCTTCTCCATTTGCATCATACATTACCCATCTATATTCTATATTTGTCTCGTTTTCTGGTAAGAATTCTAATCCTTCTGGTATATCATCTGTTATTTCTTTTGCATATCCATTGATGTCCCCTTCATTAAATATTCTTATTGTGTATGTTACTACATTATTTGTTACTACTTCTACTGGCTCTTTTGTATGATTATATGTTATTTGGTTTTCTTCTGCATCATAACTTACTTCTGGTATTCTATTTGTTATGTCTTTATCATCTACTTTTGTTATGAATTTTCTTAATGCTAAGTCAAATTCTTGTACTATTATCTTTTCAAAGTCATCATCATCTTCTTGTCCTGGTACATAATCTTTATCTATTTCTTCTTCTTTATATCCTGGTAAGTCTTCATCACTTGGAAGTTTTACATTATCAGTTGTAGAATCTCTATCTGGTACATCTTCATGGTCGTTATTTAATTCTTCTGTTATTTCTGCTAAGTTTGTTAACTTTTTGTTCTTTTCTGCTCCGTCTCTTATTTTACAAACTATTTGTACTTCTTTATAGTCTAAGTTTTGTCCATCAAATGCTTTTATTAGATTTTGTCTTTCATCTGTTTCTTTTGCTTTTGATAAATAGTCTGTTTTTACTGTTCTTCCATCTTCACCTAGTTGCCATTCATATTCTTGATTTACTTCATTATCTGGTAAAAATTCTAATTCAGGTGGTAAGAAGTCTGTTATTTCATTTACATATCCATCTGCTTCACCTTCATTATATACTCTTATTGTATATGTAACTATATCTGTTGGTCTTACAGATACTGTTGTTTTTGGATGATTATATGTAGCTGTTGTTGATGTTCCATTTGCTAAATTTATTACATCTACTTGTGGTGCTCTATCATATTCTGTATCATTTACTTTTGATATATATTTTCTTAAAGCTAAATCAAATTCTTTTATTCTTCTATTTGATACAACTATTTTTATTGTATTTCCTTCTAATGTGGCTGTTGTTCCTTCCACTTGTCCACTAGTTATATTAACACTTTCTGCAACATATTTACCATCTTTTATCACTTTACTTACTTCTAATGTCATAGTACCTAAAATTGGGTCATAATTTTCTGGCGCTTTTGTTTCTTTAACTGTTATTGTATCATTTTCATTTATTCCTGTTATTTCAACAGTTCCTAAATCTATTAATCCATTTTCATCTGTTACAAAGTTTTGAGCACCTTTACCTGGAAGCGTTACGCTAAATTCTGCTCCTTGTAATTTCTTAGTATTATCTTCAACATCCACTTTTTCTAGTTGTAAATTATAATTTCCTGTTATCTTATCATTTGCAACTACTATTTTTATAATATCTCCATCAAGAGTTACACTTGTTCCAGTTACAGCTCCTGAAGTTATTGTTGCTGATTTTGCTTTATATTCTCCGTTAACTAATTGTTTTTCAACTTCTATTGTCATTGTATCTAATATTTTGTTATATCCATTTGGAGCTTTTGTCTCTTCTATTGTTATTGTATCTTTTGTTCCTACATTTGTTATTTCAACAGTTCCTAAATCTATTAATCCGTTTTCATCTGTTGTTTTAGTTGCAGCCTGCTTTCCTGGTAATAGTACACTAAATTCTGCTCCTTGTAATTTTTTGTTATTATCTTTGCTGTCTACCTTTTCTAGTTGTAATCCATAATTTCCTGTTATTAATTCATCAGCAACTGTTATTTTTATAGTATTATCATCTATAGTAAGACTTGTTCCATTAACTTGCCCTGAAGTTATTGTTGCATTTTTTAATGAATATGCTCCATTTAAATCTTGTTTTTCAACCTCTATTGTCATAGCATCTAAAATTTTATTATATCCTTCTGGAGCCTTTGTTTCTTCAATTGTTATTGTATCCTTTGAGCTTACATTTGTTATTTCAACAGTTCCTAAATCTATTAATCCACTTGAATTTGTTGTCATTGTTTGTGCTGCTTTTCCAGGAAGTGTTACACTAAATTCTGCTCCTTGTAGTTTCTTACTATTATCTTTACTATCTACTTTTTCTAGTTGTAATTTATAGTTTCCTTCTTTCTTTTCATCTGCTACTACTATTTTTATTACATTTCCATCAAGAGTTGCTGTTGTCCCTTCTGCTTGTCCAGATGTTATTGAAACTTTATCTGCTACATAACTTCCATCTTCTACTTTTTTGCTTACTTGTAATGTCATTGTTCCTAATATCTTATTATATCCATCTGGTGCTTTTGTTTCTGTTACTGTTATTGTATCTGTTGAACTTATATCTGTTATTTTTACATTTCCTAAATCTATTAATCCATTTGAATCTGTAGTTTTTGTTATAGCACTTGCTCCTGGTAATGCTATACTAAATTCTGCTCCTTCTAGCTTTGTAGATTGGTTATCTTTGTCTACCTTTTCTAATTGTACTTTATAACTTCCTGTTATCTTTTTATTTGGTACTACTATTTTTATTGTATTTCCACTAATTGTTGCACTTGCTCCTTCTACTCCTCCTGATGTTATTGATACTGTATTTGCTACATAACTTCCATTTTCTATTTTTTTAGTTACTGACAATTTCATTGTATCTAATATTTTATTATATCCGTCTGGTGCTTTTGTTTCTTCAATTGTTATTGTATCTGTTGAATTTACATCTGTTATATTTACTGTTCCTAAATCTACTAATCCATTTGCTCCTGTTGTTTTATTTGTTGCGCTTTGTCCTGGTAGTGTTACACTAAATACTGCTCCTGAAAGCTTTGTACTATTATTATCTTTGTCTACCTTTTCTAATTGTATATTATAACTTCCTGTTATTTGCTTTGTTATTAATTTTTCAAAGTCATCATCATCTTGCTGTCCTTTATAATAATAGTTTGAATCTGTTAAATCTAATTTATTACCATTTCCTGTATAATTTTCCATATTGTCTTTATTTACATTTGGTGCTGTACTTGGTTCTGAATCTCTATCATCTCCAACTTCATTTGTTATTACTTTTCCATCTATTGTTTCTTCTTCTGATATCCATGCTACATTTGTTAATACTTTATTACTTTCTGTTGATGTTACTTTACATTCAAGTTCTAATGTTGTTGAATCTAAACTACTTCCTCCATCATATGCTGTTAATTTATCATCATTACTTGATTCTCTTGTTATTGTTACTTTATTACTTGATGAATCATAACTTGCTGTATATCCACTTGTATTTAATTTTGAAAATGTTAGTCCTGTTGGTAATTGGTCTACTATCTTATTTACATACCCATCTATGTCTCCTTCATTATATACTTGTATTCTATATGTTACTGTATCTCCTATTCCTACTAACACTGGGTCCTTTTTATGTTTATATGAAGCTGTTGTATCAGTTAGATTCTTTAGCCCTGTTACATCTATTTGTGGTACTCTTGATGCTGTTACTTCTGTTCCATTTACTTTTGTTATGTATTTTCTTAATGATAAGTCAAATTCTTTTACTCTTTCTATTTCCATTAATGGTTGTTCGCCATTATTTTTTGTTGATGAGTATAATGTTAATTTTGTTTTATAATTTTTATTACCACTTTCACTATTCGCATAAATTGAACTATTTGCCTTTGCTGTATTTATTAAATAATTATATAATCTGTTTGCTTGTTCCAATCTTTGTGTTCCATAACTTTCTCCTATTGGTACATTTGTTGGATTATATGATGATAAGCTAGTATAACTAATTCCATCTTCTGTATAGTTTAGCCAAACATCATCATCTGTTTTATCATATTTATTGTTTTCTTCTCCATAATTTGTAAAATACCATATTGCTGCTTGTTGTACTGCCTTTACTTCATCTAGTGTCAATTCTGAGTCAAACTCTCCTTCATGTATTCCAGCTCTTGTAAAATATGCCCTTAAATCTTCTTCATCATCTACTCCTGGTAAATATAATAAATTTGCTAATGCTAGTAATTCATCATAATGCCCCCCATCTATTAATCCCTTTAGCGTATTATTTTGCGCAGCAATTGATACTTTATCCTTATACATATCAAATGAAAGATTGTATTCTGCAATTTTATTAACGCCATCCATAAATCCTACTCCTGCTTTTACACAATAGACATTTACTTCTTTTGGATCATTTGATGTACTACTACTATACTCTCTTATATTCCATAACTTAGCTGCATCTCCTGTAACTCCATTTGTTCCTGGATCACCTATTGCATATCCTAAATGTGGAGTACTAAGTGTTCTTAATTCAGTTATTCCAAAATATTTAGGTGTTGACATTGTTGCCGCTTCTACAGGCTTTACTCCAATACTAAAATATAATATTCCTATTATAATTAAAATAAAAGTTATTTTCCAGTTAGTTCTCATAATACTTCCCCCATGTTATATTTATACATATATTATATCACATATAATCCAAACTTTTAGTTGGTAATTATTAGATATCACAAACTCTCTTACGGATATTCATTTAGCATCTTTTGTTACATTTTCATTACATTTTTATTACATTTTTGAAGAAGAAAAAGAGGATGTCCTAAAATAGGAAACCCTCCTTATATTTATAGTATATATTTCTTAATTAAGAATACTCCTCCTGCTATTGTAACCAATATTACAAATCCTAATGTGAAGTATACTTTTGCACTACCTGTTCCTACTGATAACATTACTGGCGCATTATCTATATCATCTTCTCCCTCTTTTTGGTTATCTGGTGTTGAATCTATATCTGGTACATCATAATCATTATAGTCTTCTGATATCTCTGCTGTATTTACTTTTAATCCCATATTATTTTCATCATTTATCCATGTTAACACTACTTCTACATCTGCATATTCTCCTGGTTGTAATAATGTGTTCTCTAATAATCTTGTTGAGATTACATTGTTTCCTTCATCTGTCCATCCTGGATTATCTTCTGCTACAAATTTTAATCCTTCTGGAACATAGTCTGTTATCTCTTTTGCATATCCTGCAATTTCTCCTTCATTTGTTACTCTTATAGAATATCTAAATTTTACTGTTACATCATATATGCTCTTTCTATATAAATCTACTTTTACTATTTGTTCTGGGTCATCGTATGGTTGATGTCCTGTTTCTGTTATTTGTTGGTTGCCATCTTTATCTATTACTATTGCTTGTGTTACCCATTTTCTTAAAGATAAGTCAAATATCTTTATTACAACTTTTTCAAAGTCATCATCATCTTGTTGACCTGGTACATATTCTCCTGTTTCATCATCTTTATATCCTGGTAACTCTTCATCACTTGGTAAGTTTACATTATCTTCTTGTGAATCTCTATCTGTTACTGGCTCTTTATTTTCATCTTGATATTCTGTTATATCTGCTATATTTGTTATATTCTCACTTGTTTTTGCATCTTCTTTTACTTTACACATTATTGGTACTTCTACATATGATAATACATATTGTCCATCTTCATTTTTTTGGGCTGCATCTATTAAGCTATTTTCTAAGTATCTTGTTGTTACAGTTCTTCCATCACTTGACACTTCCCAGCCATATTCTTGGTTGAATTCATTATCTACATATTCTAAATATGGTGGTAAGTGGTCTTTTATTTCTGCTGCATATCCATCTAGGTCTCCCTCATTATATACTCTTAACATATATACTACCATATCATTTGGTTGTACTAATACAGGCTCTTTTGTATGGTTATAAATAGCTGTTGTTATTATATTTCCATTTTCATCTGTTGTATTTAATAATGATGTGTCTACTACTGGTGCTCTTGTATATGAACCATCTGCATTTGTTAAATATTCATTTTCATCTATTTGTTCATCATCACTTACTGCTATTATGAATTTTCTTAATGCTAAGTCAAATGATTGTAAAACTATATTATCATAATCTTCATCATCTTCATATTTTACCCATTCTTCTGTATCAGAATCTCTATCATCTACTGGATTTCCATTCTCATCTGTATCTTCTGAAATACATGCTTCGTTTCTTATTGTTGTTCCTGATACATTATCTGAGATAACTTTTAATTTTACAGATACTTCTTTATATGAAATATCATCTTCTGTTTTTGTTCCATCATTACTTCCAAATGCAGGAATTAAATTCCCATTAGGTTCTGTTTCATTTTCTTTTGATAAATAGTCTGTTGAAATTTGTACTATTCTTTCTCCACTTTCATCATAAACGAAATTTCCCCATAAATAATTTTGGTTAAATTCTATAGCTTCTTTTTCTGCATCTGTTAATGTTGTATCATTTTCTAAGTCTTCTCCCTCTTTTTCAGACCATATAAACTCTAATCCATCTGGTATATCTTCAGTAATTTCTGAAGCATATCCATCAATTGTTCCTTCATTATATATTCTAAATGTATATGTTACTATATCACCTTTTTTAACTGCAACTGGTTCTTTATTTAATGTATAATTTCCTGTTGTAATAAGCTTTCCATCTTCTCCAATTGTATTTAAATCGCTTACATCTACACTTTCAATTCTTTCTGGTACATTTTGGTTATTTACTTGTGTAATTCTTTTTATTAATTTTAAGTCAAATGATTCTGGCATTAAAATTAATTTTTCAAAGTCATCATCATCTTGCCAACCTTTATAATAATAATTTGAATCTGTTAAATCTTGTTTATTACCATTTCCAGTATAGTCTTCCATATTATCTTTGTTTACACTTGGTGCTGTACTTGGTTCTGAATCTCTATCTGCGCCTGTTTGGTTTGTTATAGTTACATTAGTTTCTCCATCAACTTCTTCTGAAATCCAAGCAACATTAGTTAATACTTTACTATCTGTTTCATCTGGCTCAGCTGTTACTTCACATTCAATTTCAATTGTTTCTGAACTTAAATTACCTTCTGTATATGCTGGTAAATTATCTTCATTTTCTGATTTTCTTATTAAGTTTAATGTATTTGTATCTTCATCATATGAGTCTACATTAAAATTGCCACTTACAACTCTACTGAATTTTAATCCTGTTGGTAATTGGTCAACTACTTTTGTTGCTCTTCCTGGTTTTTCACCTTCATTATAAATTGTAATTTTATATGTTACTGTATCTCCTGTTGATATTACAACTGGGTCTTTTTTATGATTATATGTAGCTGTTGTTCCTGATTCTAATGTACTTTCATCTATATTAGGCACTCTTGAACTTGTTCCTGTTAATTCAGTTCCATTTACTTTTGTTATGTATTTTCTTAAAGCTAAATCAAATGGTTTTTCTTCTGGTGTTACTTTTAGCTCAACATCTACTGAGTCTTCTACTTTTTCAGGTATCATAACTGGTTGTGTTTGGTTTCCTCCTGATGATGCTGTCCATAAAGTAAGTTTATTTGTACTATATTTAATAGAAATTGAAACAGAAATATCTGTTACTGAATCTTTAGGTAAAGAAATATAGAAATCTTGTCCTACTAAATCCTTTACAGTTGTTCCTTCTTGTACTTCTTGTTTATTACTATTTAATAATTTATAATTTGAAGTTTCTGTTCCAGCATTTTTAACTATAAAATCTATTGTATATGGTAAATCATTTTGTTTTGATATATTAATTGGTCCTACTATATAATCTGAACCTGATTCTTCATATTTTAATGATGTTGTATTTACTTTAGCAGGTGCTCTTGTAGTTGTAGAACTATTTGAATAATTATTAGCATTAGCTTTTGCTGTTCTTATTAAATAATTATATAATTGTTCTGCTTGTTGTTGTCTCTGAATTCCTTCATCTGTTCCTTGTTCATAATCTGATAAACTAGTATAAGTATTTCCATCAAGTGTATAATTTAACCATCCTGTATTCTGAGTCTTATCATATTTTGGATTATCTGCATCATAGTTTGTAAAATACCATATAGCTGCTTGTTGTACTGCCGCTATATCATCATTTGTTAAAGGATAATCCCATGCTTGTGATTCAATTCCTGCTGATTCTAAATATGCTGCTTTTGCTTGTTCATCAATTGGATTTTCAATTAAATATAGCATATCAGATAATGCAAGTAAGGCATCGTATTTACTTACAGTTCCACTTCCATCAGCACTTGGAACTGTTCCTTCGACTATGCTTCTTAGTGTATCATTTAATGCTGCTATATTATCTCTTTCTGTTTTCATATCAAAGAAAAGGTTATAAGTTGCACGTTTATTTGTATCGCTAAAACCTACCCCTGATTTTACACAATATATATTTTTATTTCCATTTGCTTTTTCTGGGTCACTATCATTTGGACCTGTATATTCTAGAATATTCCAAATTTTAGCTGCATTTCCTGAAGTTTGATTATCATTAGGGTTTCCAATTGCATAACCCATATTAGGCGTATCATTTTTTCTTAATTCTGTTATTCCTAAGTATAATGGTGTAGTAGCTTGTGCTGCATTTACACTAGTTGGTAATATGCTAACTAAAATTAATATCATTAACACAATACCACTTAATAAAAGATTTTTTCGGTTCATATTATTCTCTCCTTTTTCTACTTATATATGTCCTACTGTATATTATTTTACTAGTTTTTTTATATTAGTCAATAGGGCAATTTTTGTATTTTTTTAACTAACTTTTTACTCTCT
>ERZ1090861.1332-NODE-1332-length-12799-cov-9.383945_pt1 | contig 12799 bp, 9 predicted proteins | sample MGYA00478482_ERZ1090861 | MGnify/ENA primary metagenome ERZ1090861 (study PRJEB33644, sample SAMEA5815744) | chicken gut metagenome | biome: Chicken; feature: Gastrointestinal Tract; material: Caecum | place: Ireland | collected 2019-01-01 | study: A study of the... | reverse complement strand
GGACGGCGAGATCGAGCTGGAACGCGCCAAAGAAGATTATGCGGTCGCCGAAGCGGATGCTGAAGCGGAGCTCGCCGCTGCGGAGGAACGTCTGCAAAACACAGAGGATGAGATCAACAACGTAGAAACCCCGCAGTGGTATGTGCTGGACCGCACATCCGTGCCGAGTTACGCTTCTTTCCAAAACGATACCGAAAGCATCCGCGCCGTCGGTACGGTGTTCCCGATCATCTTCTTTCTTGTAGCGGCGCTCGTATCGCTCACGACCATGACCCGCATGGTCGAGGAGGAGCGCACCCAGATCGGTACGCTCAAAGCGCTTGGCTACGGCAAGCGCGCGATCCTCTCCAAATACATTTTCTACGCCCTGCTCTCTACCCTGCTCGGGGCGATCTTCGGGGCGGTGCTCGGCGAGGCGCTTCTGCCGAACCTGATCCTTCGGACCTATCGCCTTGTATACACAGGGCTTTCCGAAACCGTCTTTACCATTCACATTCCCAACGCAGCGATCGCCGCTGTGCTTTCCGTGCTGGCGACCGTAGGCGGTGCGGCTGTCGCCGGCGGGCGGGTGCTCGCCGAAAGTCCCTCTGCGCTCATGCGGCCCGAAGCCCCGCAAACCGGCAAGCACATCGCGCTTGAGAATGTCGATTTCATCTGGCTGCGGCTCAATTTTTCCCAAAAGGCAGCCTTGCGCAACCTGTTTCGCTATAAAAAGCGGCTGTTCATGACGGTGTTCGGCGTGGCAAGCTGTATGGCGCTTTTGCTTGTAGGCTTCGGCATCAGCGATTCCGTGGAACGTGTTCCCGATAAGCAGTACGGCGATGTCTTCGCCTATCAGGGCACCGTCGGCACAGACACCTCACTTTCGCGCGCAGAGCGCCGGCAGCTGCTTGCTAAGGTCGGCTCCGTACAGGGTGTTGCCGATTACCTGCAAGCGCGTTCCGTTGTCACCTACGCACAAACGGATGCCGGTGAGGCCACGGCTTATCTCATCGTGCCGCAGGACACCGCGAAATTCAGCGAATATGTCCGCTTGCAGACGCGCGTCACCAACGAGCCCTTTGGGCTTACCGATGACGGCGTGCTCATCACCGAGAAGTTCGCGAAGCTTTTGGACGTGCAGGTCGGCGACATGATCACCCTCAAGGATGACAAGACCGCCGTGCCCGTAGGTCAGGTGCGTGTGGCGGGCATCGTGGAAAACTATTTGAACCACTACATTTACATGACGCCGAACGTCTATCAGGCGCTTTACGGCGAGACTGCTACGCTCAATGCGGCGCTCATCAAGACCGAGGCGGGTGCGGATTCCGATGCCGTCGCCGCTGAGATCCTCGAGATCGGCGGCGTGACCTCCGTCACGATGAACACCACCGCCGAGCGGCAGGTCCAAACGATGCTCGACAATCTGACCGTCATCATCGCCGTGCTGATCGTTGCGGCAGGGCTTTTGGCGTTCATTGTGCTTTACAACCTCAACAACATCAACATCACCGAACGCCGGCGAGAGCTTGCTACGCTCAAGGTGCTGGGCTTCTATAACCGCGAGCTTGCCGCCTATGTCTACCGGGAGAATGTCATCCTGACGCTCACGGGTACAGTCTTGGGGATCGGGCTCGGCTTCCTGCTGCACTGGTTCGTCATGCGCACCATCGCAACGGACATCGTCATGTACAGCGTGGAGATCGCCCCGCTCAGCTGCCTTTGGAGCGTGCTCATTACCCTGGGCTTCTCCGTGATCGTAAACTGGCTGATGTACTTCCGCTTGAAAAAAATCGATATGGTGGAATCCACAAAGAGTGTGGAATAAAAATCTTTTGCCCTCTTATGCAATGTGATATTATACAACTCTCCTGGCCGAAATTTAGTTAAACTGCGAATGGATTTCCAAGCAATGTTATGTTATAGTGTGCACTGAGGATATATTTGAGGAATTAAAGTTTTCAGTATTTCACATGCAATTGCGGCGTATGTGTGAAAACGGCGGGTAGAGCATAGGGCGTTTGCTGTTCAACACGGCGTCTGCATTTGCAGACGCCGTGTTTCTATGTCAAAGGGAATAAGACAGTATACTCTCATTTACTGCCGGCTTGATACGCAGAAGAAAAAAGCTGCTATTTGCGGGGAGCTTTTCACAAACTCCTTAAATCGCTGTAAAATTGCTGTAAACCGTTACCTCTGTAGAAAGGAGAGTTATAGTGCAAAAGCGAACAAAATGGATTTTAATGATTGTTGCGGCAGTTTTGGCGCTGGTCGTCCTTGTTCCTGCCGTCGGATTGGGGGTGGAGCTTGCCGCATCTCAGATCCGTTCCTCCAAGCCCGTCAACTACTATGCGGACGCATGGGGTATTGAATTCCCTGAATCTGCAAAAGAAACCTACTCCCTGCAAACGGAAGGCCGCGACTGGTGGGAATACAGCGTTTATACTGTCGAGCCCGGTGACGATGCGGCTTTTGCAGAATATGTTGACGCGCCCATCGATGCAACTAAGCTCGAAAATCTGACTGCCATTTTAGACGACGTGCAAGTACCACAGTCCGAACGGCCGGATTTAGAGCAGGCATACATCTGGCAGCACTTCGGAAAAGACGAAAGTCTTTTGGGCGATTTGCCGAATGTGGACAAATATACGGACAATTTATATGTGCTGTATAACGCCAAAACGCACACGGTGTATACGTTCATCACGCACATATAAGTACGGGCGAAAACGCTCGTGTGAAACGCTTGAAAAACTAAAATCAGACATTTTATATCTTGTGCAATCTGTCTATTGCATTTTCTGCGGGAATCCGATATACTGAAACCACAATGAAACGGCGTGTGCGACTGACGGGAAAACGCAGACAAACTGCGGTGGAGCACACAGCCGAATATATGCCGACCGTCTGGGCGATCTTGCAAAACGCAGGGTTGCCCTTTTTGTTTTGCAGGAATGATCTTCATGGGAGTGAACAGCATGGATTTCAAACAGTGGGAAGGCTTTCGCCGCGGCGAATGGAGCGAAAAGATCGCCGTGCGCGATTTCATCCAGCAGAACTACACGCCTTACACGGGCGACGGCGCGTTTCTGGAAAAGGCGACCGCCCGCACCAAGGCGCTTTCGGAAAAATGCGCGGCGCTCATGCAAGCTGAGCGCGAAAAAGGCGGCGTTTTGGACGTGGACACCGAGCACGTCTCGTCGCTCGTTACCTATGACGCGGGCTATATTGACAAAGACAACGAGCTGATCGTCGGCTTGCAGACCGACGCGCCGCTGCGCCGCGGGGTAAACCCGTTCGGCGGGATGCGTATGGCGCGCAGCGCGGCTGCGGCTTACGGCTACAAGCTTTCGGACACGATCGAGGAGATCTTCAGCTTTAAGACCACCCACAACGACGGCGTGTTCCGCGTGTATACCGACGAAATGCGCGCGGCGCGGCACATCGGGCTTCTGACGGGGCTTCCCGATGCCTACGGGCGCGGGCGCATCATCGGCGACTACCGCCGCGTGGCGCTGTACGGCGTGGACGTGCTTATTGCCGAAAAGAAAAAGGATAAACAGAAAATCGGACAGGGCAACATGGATGTGGACGCCATCCGCCAAAGCGAGGAGCTGTACCAGCAGATCCACTTCTTAGAACTGCTCAAGGAAATGGCAAAGCTGTACGGCTGCGACATCAGCGCGCCCGCTTCGAACGCGCGCGAGGCGATCCAGTGGCTGTATTTCGGCTACCTTGCCGCGATCAAGGAGCAAAACGGCGCGGCGATGTCCTTGGGGCGCACCTCGACATTCCTGGACATTTATATCGAACGCGACCTGCAAAACGGCACGCTGACCGAAGGCGGCGCGCAGGAATTGATGGACGACTTCGTGCTGAAGCTGCGTATGGCGCGGCACCTGCGCACGCCCGAATACAACGAGCTGTTCGGCGGCGACCCGATGTGGATCACCGAAAGCGTCGGCGGGCAAGGCTTGGACGGCAGGCCGCTTGTCACAAAGAATTCCTACCGCGTGCTCAACACGCTGTATACGCTCGGCCCCGCGCCGGAGCCGAACCTGACAGTGCTTTGGTCGGAGAAACTGCCCGCGCCGTTTAAGACGTTCTGCGCGCGCGTCTCCGTGGACACCGACGCCATTCAATACGAAAACGACGACCTGATGCGCCCCATCTACGGCGATGATTACGCCATCGCCTGCTGTGTCTCCGCCATGCAGGTGGGCAAACAGATGCAGTTTTTCGGCGCGCGCTGCAATCTTGCGAAGCTGCTGCTGCTGGCGATCAACGGCGGCTATGACAATGTGTTCGACCGGCATGTCGGCCCGCAGATGGAGCCCCTTTCGGGCGATACGCTCGACTATAATGAAGTTGCGGGACGTTTTTCCGTTTACCTTTCGTGGCTTTGCAGGCTGTATGTCAATACGATGAACGTCATCCACTACATGCACGACAAATACGCCTATGAAAAGATCCAAATGGCGCTGCACGACACCGACGTTACGCGCTTTATGGCGTTCGGCGTGGCAGGGCTTTCCGTCGCGGCGGACAGCCTTTCCGCGATCCGTTACGCCAAGGTACACCCCGTGCGCGACGAGGCGGGGCACATTGTGGACTTCGTGACCGAGGGCGAGTTCCCGACCTACGGCAACGACGACGACCGCGTGGACGCCATTGCCAAAAAGCTCTTAGAGGACACCATCACAGAGCTTCGCAAAACGCCGACCTATCGAAACGCCATCCACACGCTGTCGGCGCTGACCATCACCTCCAATGTGGTCTACGGCAAAAAGACCGGCGCCACACCCGACGGCCGCAAAAAGGGCGAGCCGTTCGCGCCGGGCGCGAACCCGATGCACAACCGCGAGAAAAACGGCGCGCTCGCTTCCTTGAACTCCGTGGCAAAAATGCCGTATGACGCATGCCGTGACGGTATTTCCAATACCTTCTCCATCGTGCCGCAGGCGCTGGGCAAAACGCCCGAAGAGCGTTCGGAAAACCTGGTCAGCGTGCTCGACGGCTATTTCAAGCAGCACGCGCACCACATCAACGTCAACGTCCTCAACCGCGAAATGCTGATGGAGGCATACGAAGACCCGACAAAATACCCGAACCTGACCATTCGCGTTTCGGGCTATGCAGTCAACTTCCATAAGCTCTCGAAAGAGCAGCAGCGCGAGGTCATCATGCGCACGTTCCACAGCGCGATGTAAAACCGCAATAAACCGACCCCGTCCCTTGGCAGCGCCAAAGGACGGGGCCGGTTTTCTGTATTCCTTATATTGAGCCGCTTACCCGCGCAGCTCTTTGCTCGCCATTTCGGGATGGTCGCTCATCACGGCATCCGCGCCGATACAGGCGAGCCGCCGCACCTCGGCGGGGTCGTTGATCGTCCAATACTGCACGGCGATGTTGTATTTGTGCGCGTAGTTCACAAGCCGGGAAGTCCCCAGCTGAAACACATAATCGTTTGTCGGGATCTGCAGCGCATCAAAATGATAATGATCCGGTTTATGCCGGATCCCGAACAGGCTTGAGAAATAGAAGCCCGCCACCTCGCGGATGCCCGCCGAACGCAGCATGTCGGGATAGGTTTCTTCCATATACGCTGTGATCTCACCGTGGAAGGTGCCTACGACCACGCGCCGCAGCATATCGTATTCTTGTAAAGCCGCGTACAGCTCGTCGGCAGCGCGGCGGCCGAGCGCCTTGCCGTCCTTGATCTCGATCACAAAGCCGTAGGACTTGCGCTCCCGAAAATAGGCGAACACATCCCGCAGGCGCGCCACGTGCAAATCAGGCGGAATGTCCGCCCCGCGAAGCCCCTTATAGGGCGTATCGCCCGAGTCTGTCTTAAAATGCTCGCCGAGGTTGAGCACCTGCAGCTCTTCATAGGTCTTTTCGTGCGGCAGAACGCCTTTGTGTCCAAACGCTTCCTCGGCGTTGGAGGTGCGGTCAAAGGTCTCGTCGTGCAGCAGGATGAGCTGGCCGTCTTTCGTCAGATGCACATCAAACTCGAAGATGTCCACGGGCAGAGCTTCGACCTCCACGCAGTTTTTGAGCGCCATGAGCGTATTTTCGGGCGAAATGCCGCCGCCCAAACGGTGCGCTGCGACCATGGTGCGCCCGGTGGGGACGATATACGGATTGCGCGCAGTATCCGCTTTATCCGGCACAGGCACGACCGCGTCACGGTAATCGTGCGAGATCACAAGATAAAACACCCCAAGCACCGCCAAAACGCAACCCAGCACGATACAAAACGTCATCATATGTTTTTCAACCTCTTTTCTGCACGGCAAGAGCTGTTTTCTGTATTGTACCCCGTTTTTTTCGGGAAGTCAACGCGTCTGCGTGCGGCTGTCGCGGGATTTTGTTTGACAGCCCGTGTACTTTTATGGTATGATGATTTATATAAATCGCACAGTAAAATAAGGGGGATCGGGCAGACGCCCGCCGCCGCGGAAAGGTTCTGAAATTCATGAAAAAACTCGTTTCCGTTCTTTTGGCTTTCTTCCTGCTGGGGGCGCTCGCTGTTCCGAGCTTTGCAGCTTCTGCCGTAACCGCCGATACGTCTGTCGTCGTTTCCGAAGACGGCGTGCTGACCCTCACCGTCTCGGTGCCCGAGGGCAGCGGTCTTGCCACCTTTGAAAGCACACTGCAATATGACGCTGCGGTGCTCGAAGTGCAGGAGGTTACCTACGGCGCAGGCAACATGACCACCTCCAACACCGACACCGCCGGGAAGATCGGGCTGTTCATGATCTGGACTGAGACACAGGAAACTGCCGCGACGCTCGTGACTGTAACCTTCCGGGTCACGGACAGTGACGCCGATGCGACAAGCCTTACCTTTACAGATACCGCCGCTACGGACAATGACGACAATGCTGTAAATTTCTCCTTTGCAAACGGTGACACGCTGGAAGTCGCACTTTCCGAAGAACAGACGATCACTGATGCCGACATTCCCTCCACCGCGGGCAGATATGTTGCCATAGGCGGCGCTGCGGCGGTAGCGATCACTGCGATCGTGGTCACGACCGCAGTTGTCAAGCGCAGACGCAGCGCGTAAAGTCCGCATACGAAAAACCTGCCGCTCGGACACAGTTTCGGGCGGCTGTTTTGATTTTGATACTGTACTGAAAGGATACAAAAATCATGCAGCTTGTCCGTGCACAAACCCGTAAGCAGCTTCGCGATGTGCGCCGCCTGTATCGGACGGCATTCCCGCGCAAGGAACGCAAGCCTTTTTCGATGATCCCCCGAAAACAGAAAGCGGGCGAAATGGAGATCTTTCGCATCGAAGACGATGCAGGCTCTTTTTTGGGCCTTGTCGTCACCTCCCTTTACCGTGACCTTGTGCTGCTCAACTACTTTGCCGTCTCGCCGAATGCGCGCGGAAAAGGCATCGGATCCGAGGTGCTGCACATGATCGAAGCACATCTGGGCTCGCGGCGGCTGATCTTAGAGATCGAGCGCACGGATCTGCCCGCTGAAAATCTGGAACAGCGCAAACGCCGTAAAGCATTTTATCTGCGTGCCGGCATGCAGGCCGAGCCGTGGCGTGTACGGCTTTTCGGCGTGGAGATGGAACTGCTCACCAAAAACGGCTCTGTTACGTTTGAGGAATATCTGGCTTTGTACACACATATTTTTTCTGCGCGCGTAAAACGGTTTATCCGTTTGCTGCCGCCGGTCGACAGCGTTTGACCGCTTGCGGCACGCAGCGCGCTTTCTCGGCTTTCCGCGCTCGAGCCGTTGACATCGGCAAGGGCTTATTGTATAATTTCTTTGTATGTTTTCCCCTGTTGCCCGCACATGCGGCGGGTATATTTAAAGGAGGTTTCCGTATTATGGTCAAGGCGATCGTCGGCGCAAACTGGGGCGACGAAGGCAAAGGCAAGATCACCGATATGTTTGCCGAAAAGGCAGACATCGTCGTCCGCTTTCAGGGCGGCGCAAACGCGGGGCACACCATCATCAACGACAAGGGGCGTTTTTCGTTCCACCTGATGCCCAGCGGCGTCTGCTACGATCACACCACCTGTGTCATCGGCAACGGCGTGGCGCTCGACATTGAGAAATTCTGCAAAGAGCTGGAAGATATCCGCCGTGCGGGGCTTTCCCCGAAGCTGCTGGTTTCCGAACGCGCGCAGATCCTGATGCCCTACCACATCCTGTTCGACGTTTATGAAGAAGAACGGCTCGGCAAAAACGCATTCGGCTCAACGAAAAGCGGTATTGCACCTTTCTTCAGCGACAAATACGCCAAGATCGGCATGCAGGTCAACGAGCTGTTTGACGACGAAACGCTGAAAGCGAAGCTGAAAAACATATGCACGCTCAAAAACCTGACTTTACAATACGTTTATCATAAGCCGCTGCTTTCCGAGGACGAATTGTATGAGACCTGCGTGCGCTACCGTGAGATGATCGCGCCGTTCGTTTGCGATACGCGGAAATTCCTGAACGACGCGCTCGCAAACGGCAAAGAGATCCTTTTGGAAGGTCAGCTCGGCACGCTGAAAGATCCCGACTTCGGCATTTACCCCATGGTGACCTCCTCCTCCACCCTCGCTGCCTACGGCGCAGTGGGCGCGGGGCTGCCGCCGCAGTCCATTTCCGACATCATCGCCGTAACCAAGGCATATTCTTCCGCAGTGGGCGCCGGTGAATTCGTTTCCGAAATTTTGGACGAAGCCGAGGCGCAAGAGCTGCGCTTGCACGGCGGTGACAAGGGTGAATTCGGCGCGACGACGGGCAGACCGCGCCGTGTGGGCTGGTTTGACTGCGTGGCAACGCGGTACGGCATCGCCTGCCAGGGCGCGACGAAGGTCGTCATGACCGCGCTTGACTGCCTTTCCTATCTTGAGGAGATCCCCGTCTGCATCGGCTACGAGCTCGACGGCAAGGTGCTGCGGGACTTCCCCACCACACCGCTTCTCAAAAAGTGCAAGCCCGTTCTGAAGGTCCTCCCCGGCTGGCACTGCGACATCCGCGGCATCCGTGACTACGACGCGCTGCCCGAGAAGGCGCGTGCCTATGTGGAATTCATTGAAAACGAGCTGGGCGTGAAGATCGACATGGTCTCCAACGGTCCCGAGCGCGAAGCGATCATTTACAGATAAGATAAGACGAAAGGAGACGGCCGCGTGGAAAAGGTTCTGGTGCTGGATTTCGGCGGGCAGTATAACCAACTCATCGCACGACGTGTGCGCGACCTGCACATTTATGCGGAGATCCTCCCCTATACAACAGACCTCGCCGAGATCCGCAAGAACGGCTACAAGGGCATCATCTTCACAGGCGGGCCAAACTCCGTTTATGACGAAAGCTCCCCGCATTATACAAAAGACATTTTAGACCTCGGCGTGCCGATCCTCGGCATCTGCTACGGCTGCCAGCTTATGGCGTGGATGCGCGGCGGCAGGGTGGAAACTGCGCCCGTGTCGGAATACGGCAAAATCGATTTGCACGTTACCGCTGAAAGCCCGCTTTTTGACGGCGTGCCTGCCGACAGCGTGGTGTGGATGAGTCACACCGATTATATCGCCGAACCGCCCGCAGGCTTTGAGACGATCGCCGCCACGGACAACTGTCCGTGCGCCGCAATGCAAAACACCGCAGAAAAACTCTATGCCGTGCAGTTCCACCCCGAGGTCACGCATACCGCGTTCGGTACGCAGATCTTGCGGAACTTCCTGTACACGGTCTGCGGCTGCAAGGGCGACTGGGTCATGGACAGCTTTATTGAGGACACCGTTGCCGCGCTTCGCGAGAAGATCGGCGACAAGCAGGTGATCCTTGGGCTTTCGGGCGGCGTGGATTCCTCCGTCGCGGCAGGGCTTTTGTCCCGCGCCGTGGGCAAACAGCTGACCTGCGTATTTGTCGACCAGGGGCTGATGCGCAAAAACGAGGGTGATTTTGTCGAGCAGACTTTCACACAGCTTTTCGACATGGATTTTGTCCGTATAAACTGTGGGGACGCCTTTTTACAAAAGCTTAAAGGCGTAACCGACCCGGAAGAAAAGCGCGGTATTATCGGCGATGCCTTTTATGAGGTATTTTGGGACGAGATCAAGACCCGCGCAAAAGGCGACGCCTATTTTGCGCAGGGTACGATCTACCCCGACCGCATTGAAAGCGGCAAGGGCGCTTCAGGCACGGGCGCGGGCAGCGCCGTGATCAAAACGCACCACAACCAGCGAGACATCCCGCAGGATGTTGAATTTCTCGGTGTGATCGAGCCGCTTGCCGATCTGTTCAAAGACGAAGTGCGCGCCGTGGGCGAAAAGCTGGGCATTCCGCGTGAACTTGTCTGGCGGCAGCCGTTCCCGGGTCCGGGCTTAGGCGTGCGCATCATCGGCGAGATCACCGCCGAAAAGATCCGCATCACACAGGATGCGGACTTCGTGCTGCGCGACGAAATGGCGAAAAACGGCTATGAAAAGGCGCTGGCACAGTTCTTTACCGTGTTTACGGGTGCAAAAGCGGTCGGCGTTATGGGCGATCATCGCACGTATGAAAATGTCATCGCCATCCGCGCCGTCACCACCGACGACTTCATGACCGCCGATTGGGCGCGTATCCCCTACGACATCCTCGCCACCGTCTCCAACCGCATCACAAACGAGGTCGAAGGCGTCAACCGCGTTGTCTATGACATCACCTCCAAGCCCCCCGGAACCGTGGAATGGCTGTAAAATACAGTGGAGTCACAAACACAGGAGGAGATATTTTGGAAAAAATCAGAATCGGGATCGTCGGATACGGCAATCTGGGGCGTGGCGTGGAATATGCGCTTGAAAACGCCGAAGATATGGTCCTTTCCGGCGTCTTTACACGGCGCGATCCGCAAAGCCTCTCGGTACGCACAAACGTCCCCGTTTATTCTCTGGAACAGGCTGCCCGGATGCGCAACAGCTTTGACGTTATGATCCTCTGCGGCGGCAGCGCCAACGACCTGCCGGAGCAGACCGTGCAGTTTGCGCAGGATTTCAACGTTGTTGACAGTTTTGACACACACGCAAAAATCCCGGCGCATTTTGCGGCGGTCGATCAGGCCTGCCGTGCAAACGGCAGACTTGCGATCATCTCTGCCGGCTGGGATCCGGGCATGTTCTCCCTCAACCGCCTGTACGGACAGGCGATCCTGCCAAACGGCGCGGATTACACCTTCTGGGGGCCGGGCGTAAGTCAAGGACACTCCGATGCGATCCGCCGGATCGACGGTGTGCTGGATGCAAGGCAGTATACGGTTCCGTCCGAAGCAGCGCTTGAGCGTGTGCGCAGTGCACAGCAGCCTGTCCTCACCACCCGCGAGAAGCATACGCGTGTCTGCTATGTCGTTGCAAAAGACGGCGCTGATCTGAACGCGATCGAAAAAGCGATCAAGACCATGCCGAATTATTTTGCCGACTATGACACGACGGTGCACTTCATCAGCCGCGAGGAGCTGCTGGAAAAGCATGCCGGCATCCCCCACGGCGGCGTTGTTTTCCGCACCGGCGCCACGGGCGAAAACGGGAAAAACCGGCACGTGATCGAATATCGTCTGCAGCTTGATTCCAACCCGGAATTCACGTCCGGCGTGCTCGCCGCATGCGCAAGGGCAGCATTTCGCATGTACAAAGAAGGGCAGTCCGGCTGCAAAACGCTCTTTGACGTCCCGCCTGCCTATCTGCATCCCGCAAGCGGTGACGAGCTTCGCAGAACACTTCTTTGATCGGCAGTAAACGCCTTTATTCACAGGAAAACGGAGGTAATATGTATGGAAAGCTGTAAACGACCCGATACGATGGAGCGTATCACCACATCCCGCCTGGCGGATGCGTTTATCGCAGAGCAGGTGGAGGCGATCCAAAAGCAGGTAGGAAATAAAAAGGTGCTTTTGGCACTTTCGGGCGGCGTTGACTCCTCGGTTGTCGCGGCGCTTCTGATCAAGGCCATCGGCAAACAGCTCGTATGCGTCCATGTCAACCACGGGCTGCTGCGCAAGGGGGAACCCGAGCAGGTCATTGAGGTTTTCCGCAATCAGATGGACGCCAACCTGATCTATGTCGATGCGGTCGACCGCTTTTTGGACAAGCTTGCCGGTGTTGCGGATCCGGAGCAAAAGCGAAAGATCATCGGTGCGGAATTTATCCGCGTATTTGAAGAGGAAGCGAGAAAACAGGAAGGCATTGAGTTCCTGGCGCAGGGCACGATTTATCCCGATATTATCGAAAGCGACGGGGTGAAAGCGCACCACAACGTCGGCGGGCTGCCGGAAGATCTGCAATTTGAGCTTGTGGAACCGCTGAAGCTGCTTTATAAGGATGAGGTCCGTGTTGTCGGAAAGGCACTGGGGCTCCCGGATGGGATGGTCTACCGCCAGCCGTTCCCCGGCCCGGGGCTTGGCGTGCGGTGTCTCGGCGCGATCACCCGCGACCGTCTGGAATGTGTCCGGGAATCCGACGCGATCCTCCGCGAAGAATTCGCCAAAAACGGCCTGGCGGGCAAGGTGTGGCAGTATTTTACCGTTGTGCCGGACTTTAAATCGGTCGGCGTCAAAGACGGCAAGCGTACATTCGCCTACCCTGTGATCCTCCGCGCCGTCAATACGACCGATGCGATGACCGCAACCGTGGAGGACATTCCTTTTGCGCTTTTGCAGCACATCACACAGCGCATCACAAGCGAAGTGCCGGGCGTAAACAGAGTCTTGTATGACCTCACCCCCAAACCGTCCGGGACGATCGAGTGGGAATAAAACGAAACGCTGTAAAAACCCAGTATTTATGCGGGTTTGCGGCGTTCGGAGAAGTCTTTTGATAAC
>ERZ1090861.1331-NODE-1331-length-12807-cov-7.628294_pt1 | contig 12807 bp, 14 predicted proteins | sample MGYA00478482_ERZ1090861 | MGnify/ENA primary metagenome ERZ1090861 (study PRJEB33644, sample SAMEA5815744) | chicken gut metagenome | biome: Chicken; feature: Gastrointestinal Tract; material: Caecum | place: Ireland | collected 2019-01-01 | study: A study of... | reverse complement strand
TTAACTTAAAAATCAAAACCTAAAAACAGGACATTTTAACTTGTAAATCACATTATACAAAAAGGGAAAAAACAATTTAAAAAAATTGTGATAAAGTAATAATTTTATTACATATAAAAACTGCCAACAACTAGTTAGCAGTCTTTTTTTGAATCATTTTTTCAAGGAAACAAATGAGATAATAGAAAAGAAAGGAAAGAATTCCTAACAAAAATACAGAGGTGATGACTAAATTAATGTTGAACACTTGCGTACCATACATAATTAAATAGCCGAGCCCTTTTTTAGAAACCAAAAGTTCTCCCATAATAACACCGATAAAGGCCATACTAACATTGATCTTTAGATTGTTAATAATATTAGAAAGATTAGCAGGAAGAACAACTTTTAAGAAAATATCTTTCTTATTCGCCCCCAAACTCTTTAATAGCGTAATATAGCTAGAATCGGTATTTAAAAAGTCATGATAGATATTAATGATAGAAAGAAAAATACAAATGAGTAGGGCCATGAAAATAATGGAATTCATGGAAGCTCCAACCCAAATAATAATAAGAGGTCCTAAGGCAACTTTGGGAAGAGAGTTTAAGATCGTAAGATAGGGATCGAGTATTTTAGCGAGCCGTGGAAACCACCAAAGAAGGGTAGAAACACTTAAACCAATCAAAGAAGCAATAGCAAAACTTAAAAAGGTTTCATAAGCGGTAATCCCAATATGACTAAGAAGATCGTTTTGTTCGAATAAAGATAAAAATGTTTTAAAGACTAGGCTAGGACTAGAAGATAAAAAAGTATTGATCCAATCAAACTGAGCAGCAATTTCCCAAAGAAGTAGGCAACAAACAAGAATGAGAATTTGAAAGAAAATAACAATTCTTTTCTCTTTCTTTTTCTTCTTTAAATATTCTTCTCTCTCATTCGGTAAGGTGGACATCCAAATCCCTCCAAATCTGATCATAGTACATACTAAACTCTTTACACTTTCGATTCTCTATTGGTGTGGAACGACCCGTTAATTGAATCTCATACATTTTCTTGATTCTCGCCGGACGTTTGGTTAAAACAACGACAATATCCGAAAGACTGACCGCTTCCGCAATATCATGAGTAACCATCAAAACGGTTTTTCCTTCCTTTTTAATCATATGATAAACATCATCGGAAAGAGCGACCCTAGTCATGGCATCAAGGGCACTAAAGGGTTCATCGAGTAATAAGATATCCGGCTGAATGGCTAGGGTCCGAATTAAGGCCACTCTTTGTCTCATCCCTCCAGATAAACTACTGGGATATTTATTTTTAAAATCATGAAGACCATAAGTATCTAATAGATGATGAACATAATGAATATTTTCCTCCGTTAACATTTTTTTAAGTTCTAAACCCAATAAACAATTATCGAGAATAGTCCGCCAGGGGAATAAGCTATCCTTTTGGAGCATATAACCTAGCTTAATATCATCCTTATGAAATTGAATGGTTCCTCCTGATTTTTTCTCAAGTCCTGCTAGAATCGATAATAAAGTACTCTTACCACAACCAGAAGGTCCCACAATTGAGATGAATTTTCCTTCCGGTACCTCTAAATCAACATCCCAAATCGCTTCGATTTCACCACTATCATCTTGATAATTTTTTTTAAGATGTGATATTGTTAAAATGTTTTTCATGGTTCAAACTTCAAATCTTCATAGGGAGCAAGGGTATCAAGTTCTCCTGCTGCTTGCATAATCTCTTGTAAGTGATTGAATGATTCTTCTTTATATTCTGTGGTCTCTGGCCAAGCATCAATGGACCGATAACGTGCAATAACTGTAGTTAGATCTTCTAAAGAAGTATCAGGAAATTGCGGTAAAATAGCTTTCGCTACTTCTTCATCACTAGAGTTATGAACAAAATCAAGTCCTTGTTGAATGGCTTTGGTAAAGTTTTCGATCAGTTCTTTATTTTCTTCCAAGTAACTCGTTCGAGCAAAATAAGTGGTATAAGGAACAACGCCACCCATTTCTCCAACACTAGCGACGACATAACCATAGCCTTCTTGTTCTAGTTGAAGAGCATTTGGCTCAAACAAAGAAACAAAATCTCCCTGTCCACCAATAAAAGCCGAACTCATAGCTGCAAAGGCCACGGAAGTATCAATATAAAGATCCTCTTTCGGATCGATCCCATTTTCCCGTAACCCCCATTCTAAAGTCATTTCCGGCATTCCACCAGCTCTTCCTCCAATAATCGTCTTTCCTTTCAAATCTTCTATGGTAAAATCTTCGATTTTTTCTCTTGAAACAAGGAAAGAACCGTCTTTTTGTGTTAATTGAGCGAATGTTTTCAAATAATCTTTTTCTCCACCATTATAAACATAAATCGTTGCTTCACTACCGGCAAAACCAATATCCGCATCACCAGACAATACAGCAGCACTTACTTTATCGGCTCCAGAAGTAAGAGTTAACTCAATTTCAATTCCTGCTTCTTCAAAATAACCATTTTCTATCGCTGCATACATTGGTGCATAGAAAATCGTGTGTGCTACTTCTGCCAGTTTCACTTGTTGTAACTCATCTTTCTTATCCTCTTTCTGATTTATATTGAAAAGGACAGCACAAACAGCAGCAAACACAAGTAAGATCGCTACAATATAGACAATAATTTTTTTCAAACTAAATCCTCCTTTCAGTTCAAAGTATTATATGTTTTTGAAAGAAGGATGTTCATGACCAAAACATACGACTTTTCCGTAAATTCTTCAAAATCCTTGCCAAACAAAAGAACAAACCCTATAATGATTCCAAGGAGGAAATTTATGAATCTTAGTACCTTAAAAAATTTAATGAAACGAAAAAAAATAAAAAGTTATTTTCAATTAGCAAGAGAAGTAGAAATCCCTTATACAACGCTTTTAGATGTCGTTCATGGAAAAAGCAAGAACTCTTATTTAATCAAAACATTAGCAGATTATTTTGATATCAAAAGTACCATTCTCTTAGAAAAACTAGAACCTTATCAAATAATTTTAGAAGACGGTAGAAGAAAAAGATTTCTCTATACGAAACCACTAGAAGAACAAAATGCCTTGGTACGACTTTTATTACAAGAAAATTTTGATTAATTCTTTTGCTTTTCTCTCCCATGTGATACACTAATACTAGGTGATGAACATGGGATTTTTAGACAAATTAAAAGCAAAATTTACCAAAAAAGAAAAAAAGGAAGAAAACCAACAAGAAATAAAAGAAAGTGTTAAGATCTATGAAAAAGGCTTAACCAAAAGTAGAAAAAGTTTTACCTCAAAACTAAATGAACTAACGAATCGGTACACTCGAATTAATGAAGAATACTTTGAAGAATTGGAAGAAATTTTAATCATGGCCGATATTGGCGTTGGGACCGTTATGTCCTTTATGGATAAACTAAAAGAACGTGTTACCAAAGATAAGATAACCGATCCGAAAGAGTTAAAAGAAGTCATTGTCGATGAATTGTTTATTATTTATGTGGATGGGGAAGTCTTATCCACAAAACTGGCGGTAAGTGAACAAAAACCAACCGTTTACTTATTTGTAGGGGTAAATGGAGTAGGAAAGACGACGACCATTGCGAAGCTTGCCCATATTTATAAAGAACAAGGGAACAAAGTGTTACTTATTGCCGGGGATACCTTTCGGGCAGGTGCTACCAAACAGCTCAAAGAGTGGAGTGAGAGAGTTGGAGTTTCTTTCTATGGAAAAGAAGAGGGCGCTGATCCTTCGAGTGTTATTTATGAAGGCTTAGAAAAAGCCAAACAAGAGGGAATGGATTATGTTTTTATCGATACTGCTGGTAGATTACAAAATAAAGTAAATCTTATGAAAGAATTAGAAAAAATGAACAAAGTAATTGGTCGACTCGTGGAAAATGCTCCTCACGAAACATTATTAGTCATTGATGCCACCACCGGACAAAATGGTATTAGTCAGGCCAAAGCCTTTAAAGAAATAACCCCTTTAACAGGAATTGTCTTAACGAAATTAGATGGTACGGCTAAAGGAGGAATTGTCTTAGCGATCAAAGAAGAAGTAAATCTTCCCGTAAAGTTTATCGGTCTTGGTGAGCGTAAAGAAGACTTACAAGAATTTGATATTGAAAAATATATTTATGGTCTATTTAAAGACTTTATGGAGGAAGAAGAATGAAAAAAAGTATTACAACGATTAACCCGAAAGTCAAAAAGAAAGAGCAAACACCAAAAAAAGACAAACGAATTTATCTTGTCTATCTACAATTCTTTTTAACCATTGCCATTGTCGTTATGGGTATCATTACCATCTTTCAAAGATCTTTCTTTCCTTGGTTTCAATTAACCTTAGGGATTACTTTACTACTGATGGGAATCAATAACCGTTTTACCTACCGCCGAAAATATTTTACCTTAATATATAGCATCATTGGAATTGGTATCATTGTCTTTTTCATACTGGGACAAATAGGGGTGTAGGATGGAAGATATCGTTTATTATACCCTTCTTTTTGATACATATGGGGACTTGTTAACCGAAAAACAACAAACGTATTTTAAAGAATATTATTTTTTAAATTTATCTCTTGCGGAAATTGCCGAAAAATATGGAGTCAGTCGCAATGCCATTCATAACTTGTTAAAAGACACAAAAAATATTTTAGGGCATTATGAAGAAGTCTTACACTTAGTGGAAAAACAAGAAAAACTAAGAGAAATAGCAGAAACGATTCAAGATGAGAACATCAAAAAACAATTAGAAGATATGATTGAAAAATAAAAAGAGGAAGGAAATGTGATATTATGTTTGATAAGATTATTTATATTGGAGATCAAGATGCGGAAATAAAATTAAAGGATAGTGAAAATATTGCCATTAATTTAATGAATTTGCATCTTATTTTTGAAGATGATACCAAAACAATTTTAGGAGAAGTGGATAGCTTACAAGACGACATCGTAAAAGCTCGTTTTTTAGGAGAAATTGTGAATGGAAAATTAAAAAGTGGTGTCTTAAGAAAACCAAATCTAGATGCTAAAATAAGAGTGATTGACCAATCGGAAATTCCTATGATCCTAGGAAAAGAAGAAATTGGGACGATGTTGTTAGGGGGAAGCCCTTTTTATAACAATCAACCCATCTATTTAAATGTAAACAATTTTTTCAGTAATCACTTCGCTATCTTTGGTAATAGTGGAAGTGGTAAATCGTGCGGAATTTCTCGCATGTTGCAAAACATGTTTCAAGATAAAAAACTAAATCCTTTAAAAGCCAATATCTTACTCTTTGATTCCTCAGGAGAATACTATAATGCTTTTAAAGATATTGATAAAATTTCTCCGGATTATCATTATCGTTTTATCACAACCAATGAAACGGAAGGGAAAGGAGAACCACTCCGTCTTCCAGTATATCTTTTAAAAGAAGATGATCTTGCTTTACTATTGCAAGCAACCGATCATTCACAATTACCAATGATCGAAAGAATGTTAAAACTAACCCGAATCTTTGCTCAAGATGACAAAGCCAAACATTTTAAAAATCATTTAATTGCCAAAGCCCTTATGACCATTATTTATAGCAATGAAACAACGGCTCATAAACGGGATGAAGCTTTCTCTATTCTTGCGAGTTGTTCTACTTCGGAATTCAACTTGGAAGCTCCCGTGCAAGGCATTGGTTATGTGCGAAAATTCCGGGATTGTTTTGCCATTGATTCCCACGGTCAATTCTCGGAAAGCGTCCTTTTAGTGGATTACATTTCGAAGTTTATTCAAAAAGAATTTGATAACTATGATCCTCCAAAAGATTGCTATTACACGCTTGAAGATATGGAAAAAGCACTAAACTTCACCTTAATTAGTGAAGGATGGCTAAGAAATGAACAAACTTATGGTGATGCCGTTACCTTACGGGTTCGTCTTCATTCATTGATAACCTCAGGACGTTCCAAATATTTTTTAAGTGCCACCAATCAATATATGCCATTAGAAACATATTTATCGAATTTAATTATTTCGAATGGTAAAAAATATCAAATTATTAATATCAACTTAGACGATGTCGATGATGACTTTGCGAAAGTCATTACTAAAATCTTTTCTCGGCTTTTATTTGAATTTACCAAAAGTCTAAAAGCCCGTGCCAGCATTCCGTTCCATATTTTAGTAGAAGAGGCTCATCGCTATATTCAAAATGATACCGATCGTTTTCTTCTAGGATATAACATTTTTGATCGAATCGCCAAAGAAGGAAGAAAATATGGCTTAATTTTAGGTCTTATTTCTCAAAGACCAGTAGAATTATCGGATACCGTTATTTCTCAATGCTCCAACTTCTTAATCTTTAAGATTAATCACCCCGTTGATGTGGATTATATTAAGAAAATGGTTCCTAATATTTCAGAAGAATTAGTAGAAAAACAAAAAACACTACAATCAGGTACTTGCTTAGGCTTTGGAAATGCTTTTCAAATACCTTTAATCGTCAAACTAGAAATGCCAGATCCAGTTCCACAAAGTGGTAACTGCGATGTCGTGAAAATTTGGAATGGAGATGCTCTTCGTACCGTATCTTCTCCTAATATTCCATCTTCAAGTACACCGCTTGCAACTCCTCCTGAAAGAGAATCTTTCCCACCTCAAGCAAGGGAAACCAGTTTAAACGTTGTAAATCCTGTCAGTCCGATTCCCGAAGTAGAAGAGCAAGCAATGCCTCCTCAAGAAAGAACGATTTCCCCAATTCCACCTCTTGAAGAAAGTATTCCATCTCCTTCCGTGGTAGACACCAATATTCCTACATCCTTCGTGACGCCTCCGACAGAATCATTTGGAGCAGGGCCTACCATGCCACCTTCACAAGGGATAATGGAGACTCCAATGCAACAAGGAAATCCAAATATTTCGATACCAGAAGTGAACTTAAATGAAAATGACAACCTATTTTAAAAGACAACCCCTGATCTTGTAAAGCTTTTCTTTTTACGATATAATTTAAAATAAGAAAGTAAGGTGGTTGGAATGCAATTAGAAGAAATATGGAAGCGTCAAGACATCTTAGAATTACTTCATGATGTCTTAGAAGCGGAAGAAACAAAAAATAAAATTTCTCCTTTTACAAAAGAAGGAGAAGTGTATGGTTATAATCAATATTCTCTTTTGATTTTTATCGATTTCTTGATAAAATATCAAATCATTATCAAAGAGGAATCCCTCTTAAAAGACACCATAGAAAAATTAAAAGAGATTCGTACCACATATCAAACGCATCAAGAACTTGTTGTTTATTTAAATAGCTTACTAGCAGAACTTGTAAGATTAAAACTGGGCTTAACAGAAAAAGAAAGTGCCGAAAGTAAAATTTCTATTTTACGCTATATTTATTCTGAATACATTGTCAACGGTTATTGTTTTCATAGTTTTCCTTCGGTATTCCGTAAATCAATCATTTTAAATGGGATTGACCCCAAAGAATATCGCTATCCGATCTATGAAATGAAACAAACATCTCATATCTTTGAAAAACATAATTGCAAAGGAATTATTACCAAAGACTTAAACGATCAAACACCATTTTTAGCTTTAACCGATTCCCCAGCGATGGCCTACTACCACGCCATTCAAAGCCCAGAATATTTTTGCAACTTAACAGCTACAGGCGTTTACATGAAAAATGAGCAATTATATGACCGGGAAGCTTACTATCGCAAAGACAAAGAAGCTTGTGCCCGCAATTTAAGTATTTTATCGCAGCAAGTAAGAATGAGTCAAAAAGAACAAGCAACGGTACTAAATGCCTTTGGAAGACAATGGAATCTTTTAAATGCGAGTGTTTCTTTTCCTTGCATTGCTTTTGTTAAAAGAAGAGATATCGGTCGAGATAACTTAGAAGACTTCGATGCCATCATAGAAAAAGCCAAAGAAGAAGACCTCATCTTAAGTGTTTCCAAAATCTTAGATAGTCGTTATCCATGTATCCGTCGTTATCAAAAAATAGAAAGTAATCAATTAGAAACGGTCGCTTTTCCTGCTTATCAAGAAATAAAACAAAACAAATGGATGGAAAAAGTAGAAGAACCTCAAGAAGAAATGGATGAACTATTTCCTACGAAAAAGCCAAAAAAGAAAAAACCTCACAACGAAAATCATACGGTTCTCTTATTAACTATTTTACTCATTATCAGTATTGCCTGTTTAATCTATATCATCTTAAAACTTTATGGAGGAATATAATGGATCTTAGAATTGTATTTATGGGAACCCCAATGTTTGCTGTCCCCATTTTAAAAGCTTTAGCAGAAAATTATCATGTCGTAGGGGTAGTAACGCAGCCAGATAAAAAAGTAGGGCGAAAACAAATTTTGACTCCGAGCCCAGTAAAAGAAGAAAGTGCCCTTTACAATATTCCTGTTTTTCAACCTAAAAAAATAAAAGAAGACTATCAAGCAATTTTAGACTTGAAACCAGACTTAATTGTAACCTGCGCTTATGGTCAAATTTTACCCAAAGAAATATTAAACTATCCGAAATATAAATGTATCAATGTTCATGCCTCTTTGCTACCAAAACTACGAGGTGGCGCGCCCATCCATCATGCCATTATGGACGGTTATGAAAAAACCGGAATTACGATCATGTATATGGATGAAAAGATGGATGAAGGAGATATTTTAACACAAGCGGAAACTAAAATAAAAAAAGATGAAACAAGAGGCTCTTTAGAAAAACGCTTAAGCGAAATGGGAAAAGAATTACTACTTTCGACCATTCCTCCTTTAATCAAAGGAGAAATTATTCCCATCGCTCAAAAGGAAGAAGAAGCAACCTATGGTTATAACATTACCAAAGAAGAGGAAAAAATTGATTTTAACAAAACCAAAGAAGAAATTGACCGCCAAGTAAGAGGCTTAAACCCAGAACCTGCATGCTATGCTTTCTTGGATGGAAAAAGAATCAAAGTATACGATGTTCGTTTTGGAGAACGATTCTATCCAGCCACAGAAAACGGCACGATTGTAGATTTCCATGAAGATGGCATCAGCGTGGTAGCAGCTCATGAAGAATTAATCTTAACTGAAATTGCCGTGGAAGGAAAAAAACGTTGTTTGGTAAAAGAATTTCTTCATGGCTTAGATCAAACGAAATGGAAAGGAAAAAGAATGGAGTAGGTAAAAATGAAGGAACAAGAACCGAAAAAAAAGAAAAATAATACTCTTGAAACCATCAAAGAATTGTGGAAAACTCCTCGCGGAAAAGCCATTCTTTTTTTCGTATTTTATATCATTTTTTTCTTCGGAGTAGTTGTTTTAATCCGTACGAATAATGCAGAAAATACCAGTCAAACATTAACGGAAGGAACGAATGAAACAACACAAACGATTCGTTCCACTTATAAATTAGATAAAATCGAAGCCGGAAACTATCACTTTGTAAAAGAAGAAAATAGAAATGGAATAGTAACTACTTTTGTTGGAGATACTGCTAATAATCGTAGTCAAGTGATGATGACGCAAGGAACCGCTTATAAAAATTATTTCCTTTATAGTGACATCGTCTTAGAACAAGAAAATGGTGTTTATAAAGTAGGAATTAATCCTTATCTCTATCCAAATATTACCACCTACTCATCCATTCGTTCTATTTTATCGCAAGCAACCCTAAAATCCAAAACCGAATATGAAGGAGCCAATACCATTTATCAATATGAAATAACGACGACCACCTTAGCTTACATTCTAGATCAACAAGAAATAGACTTGGATGATCCGGTCAACACCATTGAAGTAGAAGTGGATGAGGAAAATGAAGTCGTGGGAATTACTTATGGTTTAAATAGCTATCACGCTTATAAAACAAATGGCCTTGAAAATGCTTTGACCATCTCGATAAAATATAGTGATTTTGGAGAAATTGCTGAATTAGAAATTCCAGAATAAGATACCAGAAAAGTATCTTTTCTTTTACAAATAAGTAAAAATACCTTATAATAGAAAAATAGAAAAGAGGGATAACATGTTTGAAAGTTTAGGAGATAGATTACAAAATGCCATTCATAAAATAAAAGGCTATGGAAAAATTACGGAAAGTAACATTAGTGATATGATGCGTGAAATTCGTCTAGCTCTTCTAGAAGCCGATGTTAACTATAAAGTAGTCAAAGAATTTACGAGTAAAGTCAAAGAAAAAGCTTTAGGAGAAGAAGTTCAAAAAAGTATTAAACCAGGCGATTTGTTCGTAAAAATTGTCAAAGATGAATTGACAGAACTCTTAGGTGGAGAACAGGCCCCTTTAAATATGAAAGGAAATCCGGCTATCTTAATGTTAGTAGGACTTCAAGGTTCTGGTAAAACAACGACCATTGGAAAATTAGCGAATTATCTAAGAAAAAAAGAAAAAAAGAATCCTCTTCTAGTCGCTTGTGATGTTTATCGGCCCGCTGCCATTGATCAATTAAAACAACTTGGAAAACAACTAAACATCGAAGTCTATGAAGAAGGAAAAGCGAATCCTGTTGAAATTAGTCAAAGAGCGATTGCGTATGCCAAAGAACATCATTATGATTATGTTTTAATCGATACTGCTGGTCGCTTACAAATTGATGAAGCATTAATGCAAGAGTTAGATGACATTCAAAAAACAGTAAATCCGCAAGAAACCCTTCTTGTCATTGATGCAATGATGGGACAAGATGCGATCAATGTTATTACTGGCTTTAACGATAAACTTCCTTTGACTGGGGTAATTCTAACCAAATTAGACGGTGATACCAGAGGTGGTGTAGCGTTATCCGTTCGACATTTAACGAATGTACCAATAAAGTTTACTGGAACCAGTGAAAAATTAGACGGTCTAGATTCCTTTGATCCGGAACGCATGGCTGGAAGAATTCTTGGTATGGGTGATATTATCTCTTTGGTAGAAAAAGCCCAAGAAGCCATTGATGAAAAAGAAGCCGAAAAAACGGCTAAGAAAATGCAAGCTGGAAAATTTGATTTAGAAGACTTCTTATCGACCTTAAAACAGATGAAAAAACTAGGACCTTTAGAAAACCTGTTAAAACTTTTACCAGGCGCTAAAAAAATGGGACTATCAAACATCAAAATTCCTGAAAAACAAATGTCTCATATTGAAGCCATTATTTTATCGATGACGCCGAAAGAAAGAAAAGATCCTAATATTATCAAGGCCAGTCGTAAAACAAGAATTGCCAAAGGTTGTGGATTATCTGTTCAAGAAGTAAATAAACTATTAACGCAATTTGAACAAATGAAAAAAATGATGAAACAAATGCAAAATGGAAATATGAAATTACCATTCTCTTAAGATTTTTCCTCAAATGGAAAAGTAAACCAAGGTTAGGCTAATAATAGAAGCACAAAAACCATAGGGTTCATACTTTATATTAGAGGAGGAAAGTATTATGTTATTTGGTAATCAAGACTTTAATATGGATCAAAATGCTACAATTACGGGCGATGGAAATATGGTGGATCAAGATATGAACATTGACGTAAATATTGGGAATACTGGAATGATGTCATCACAAGGAATGAGTTCCATGGATATGCATAGTCCTATTGTAGAACCAATGCAAGAACGTTGTGTTCAAAGAACGATTGTTCATCAAGTTCCCCATATTTGTCCAATAAGAACAAGAATTATCAATCATCATGTTTTTAAACATACCTATTGTCCAGAGTATTCTTGCTGTGAAGAAAATGTAGTAAGTAATATTGATCAAGGTTCATGCTGTAACTTTCGTTAAGAGTTCAAGAAAATCTCTTGAACTTTTTTCTTGCCCATTTTACAAAATAAAAATTTACCTGTCTTAAAGTGTCTAACTTTGTCAGTTCACTTGCAATCTTTTTTAGAAACCCGTATGATAATAATAAGGAGTGTGATACTATGATTTATCCTTCCATAGATAAACTTTTAAATGTTGTAAGCTCAAAATATGAATTAGTTCACATCGCTGCAAGACGTAGCAAAGAAATGGCAAAGGAAGAGTATTACCAATTACGAGAAAATGAATATAAATGTACAAAGAATATAGGGCGAGCATTAGAAGAAGTATTAGAGGGACAAATAAAAATAATAGAGGCAACAAAGGAGTAGTCTCTTTTTTTAGTTGATTGACGAACGTTTGTTCTTTGTGATACGATAAAGCTATCAAGGAGGTTAATCATGAAAATATTACGTTACAAAAGAGCAAAAGAAGGCGTCTATACCATTTATTTTGAACAAGAAAAAGAATATTCGTTCTATGAAGAAGTAATTATCAAACATAGTCTCTTACTGAAAAAAAGTATAACCGAAAAACAGCTAGAAGAGTTATTAAAAGAAAATAAAAGTTATGAAGTCTATTATAGTGCCTTATCCCTCTTAAAAAGAAAGGCTCAAACGGCTTATGAAGTGGAAAAAAATTTAGAAACCAAAGGATTTCCAAAAGAGGATATTGAAAAAACAATTTCAAAATTGAAAGAACAAGGATATTTAAATGATGCCATTTATGCCAAAAGCTTTGTTTATAACCAGTTAATAACAACATCGAGAGGACCCAAAAAAATAATGGAAGAGTTAAAGAAAAAGGGGGTTGTAGAGGAGAATTATAAAGAAGCTTTGGAACAATACACCGAAGAAATAGAACAAGAAAAAATAAATAAAATTATTCAAAAAGCAGTGAAATCAAATCAAAGGAAAAGTGCTAATGCTTTAAAGAAAAAATTAGAAATGACACTTACTCTAGATGGCTTCGATCGCCAAAAAATACTGGAATCGCTTCAAAAAATAACCGTGGAGGAAGAGGATATTGC
>ERZ1090861.1330-NODE-1330-length-12822-cov-5.322942_pt1 | contig 12822 bp, 14 predicted proteins | sample MGYA00478482_ERZ1090861 | MGnify/ENA primary metagenome ERZ1090861 (study PRJEB33644, sample SAMEA5815744) | chicken gut metagenome | biome: Chicken; feature: Gastrointestinal Tract; material: Caecum | place: Ireland | collected 2019-01-01 | study: A study of... | reverse complement strand
ACTGTGTGGACCGGAGCGACAACCTGGTATCCATCAGCTTTGACGCCGCCTGGGGTGATGTGAGATTGCGGTGCCCGAGCTCTAAAGCCCTGGGCACCGCTACTGTTGTCTCAAAAATATCCCTGCTGTATTGCTTTTCGATAGCGGCACTGACGATTTCAGGAGTTACCCAAAGAGCCGATACCAGTCGTACATATGCCCGTTTGCGGAATTATTCGTATTGAGTGGCAGTGTGGAGGGTACAAAGTTCTCAAACGCAGCGTAAGCATTCTGGAGTGCTCCGTCTGGCGTTTTGAAGTCAATAGCGTAGGGGCTGACTGTCATTGTCGTGTACTCTCCGTCCGGATATTCAAATTCGGAATATTGAATCAAACAGGTATAGCAATTCAGTTCAGGCTCATAGTAATAGCCGTATACGGTGTATGGATGGTCATTAACCGTGTCGGCGGTGAGATAGTTTTCATTATAATAAACGGCATCAGATCCGAAGAAGAAAAAATCCATCTCTGCATCAGAATAATTGGGAGAACCCTCATAAAACGTCAAGCTGCTCAAAACAGCCGCTTCGGCAACTTTTCGGCCACTGTTATTTATGAACATATCCTCCAAATAAATGGACGGAAATTCATGCTCAGATACACTTCCATTTTCATAGGTCGTGGTATACAACTCCGTCCCATTCACATAGCCAAAGCAGGTCACGGTGTCTCCCTCGAGTACTGGCACGTCGGTGTAGGCCATCACAGAGAAATAGATCTCCTCCCATGCATAATTATCTTTCACCAGAAATTCCGTAAAGCTCCCGTCCCTGCTACACCACTCGACGGTCCCCGTCACGCAAATTTCACGGGCACTGTCTGTATAGCTGAAAATATTCCGCCGCAGGTCGTCGTAAAGGTCTCCGTCACCAGAAACAGCATGCTCGTTGACAAAATTGAGTCCGTAACGATAAACATTAAAACGGTATTCCATCCGCTCCTCTGACATCTCGCTGTGCATGAAATAAGGCAGATTTTCCTCGTTGGACATCAGAAGCTCCCGTCGCTCGTCGGCAGTCATCGTATTAGGATCTACGGTGACCGGTGAGCCATCGCTTCCTGTCGGATCGGAGGGCTCATTGGGATTTTCGGTGGGTTCACCATCATGAGAAACAATGTCATTTTCCGTATTTTCAGAATTTTCTGAAGGTGATGGATTGGTATCTGCAACTGTGTCATTTGCACCGCACGCCGACAGCATGCCCAATGTGATTAAAATCATGACAAAGCATAGTGTTTTTTGCATTTTCATCTAATCTCTCTCCTTCACTATCAAATAAATTACTTCCAGAAAAGCCACCAGTTGGTCCATTTACTGGACTTGGCGATCTGTTTGCTTAGCTTTGCCATTCGCTCGTTCTGCTCAACAATCTGCTGTGCGGTTACGTTGGTCTTTGCCATCTCATCGAGTTGTTTCTTTTGCAGGTTCATGAGTTCGTTCATTTTGGCCTCGGACTCCAAAAGATTGAACGCTTCTTTTAAGGTATCCGCTCTCCTGGTATCAAAGTAGTCAATGATGGTCGCCAGAGATGCCGGATCAGAATATTTGGCTGGAAATTCTCCGGGGATCACATCAGTATATTCTTTGGATTCCTGATAGGTCTTCAATGCCAGGACCGCCTCATCATAGGCCTGCTTGATTGCGGGGATTTGGGGTGCGATTTCCATTGTGAATTCTTTTTTTGCGGACCGTTGCCCAGAAATGTATAATGCGGCAGCAACAGCAAACGGCACGAAGAAAACCAATAGATTGCTTGTGTTAAAAAAGATAGCTGCAATGATTCCCACAATACAGGCGGCAAAAAACGATATCAGCAACATACCGATCAGGCTGAATTTTCCTGCCTCATACTTCTTTTCAACCCATTCCATTTTATCTCCAGCGGCGATCTGTGCATCGATCAGCGTATTCTCTTTTGCTTTGATTGCTTTCACCTGATGTATGATCTCCCGGTCTGTCATATAATCTCATCTCCTCCGTCTGTTCTATAAAAAATCTTTCAATCTCTAAATTGGTTTTCGCCTCAATTATACCCTGTTGGTTCTTCATTTTCAACCCTGCAAGTTTATTTATAAATAGAACTCTCCGGGATACACTGAATGAAAACGCTGGAGGGTCTTGCATGGAATGGACAGAGATCGGCAGTAGAATTCGCAGGCAGCGGGAATACCTGGGCTATACCCGAGAACAGTTTGCTGAGATGTTGGAGGTCACGCCCAAGTTCTGCTCCGATATTGAACTTGGAGTCAAAGGTATGTCCGTCCCTACTCTCTGCAAAATCGCTCAAATTTTGCGTTTGTCCACAGACTTCATTTTATTTGGAACATTGGAACATGACAGCGTGGAACCCTTGGAACTCCTGCTGAAAAGCTGTTCCACGACAGAACGCAGTTATGCTGAACAGCTTCTAAAGACCTTCCTTCTGGCAATGAACAGCAAAAAAGATTCGTCCAACTAACGGACGAATCTTTTTTGTTATATATCAACTCTCAGCGTACTATGCTGAGATACTTATAAATCGTAGTGCGGCTCACATCATAGACCCGGGCAAATTCGCTGATATTGAGCTGGCCGGACTGATAAGCCGGATAATGCCGGTAGAAGATTGCCGGGATGGTATCTGCGGTAACTTGTGGCCGCCCAATCAATTTGCCTTTGGCTTTCGCATTTGCCATGCCAGAGCGCACACGGGCCCGGATCATGGCGAGCTCCAACTGGCCGAATACCCCAGCCATTTGTAGGAACGCTTCTGTCATAGGGTCCGCATGGCCTTTCCGACAGTCCATTGTGATACTGCCTACGATAATCAGGCAGAGGGACTTTCCCTTTACCAAGTCAATGATTTCACAGAGCTGTTTCGTACTCCGGGCCAGACGGGAGACCTCCAGCGTGATGATGGTATCCCCCTCCTGCGCCAGCTCAAACATGCTCTGCTGGACTTGTTTGACGGCGCTGTCCCCGTGCTCGTACTCCAGGTAGACCTTCACCGCCCCGGCAGCTTTCAGTTCCCGTACTTGGCGGTCAATATCCTGCTTGCTCTCATTGGTGCTGCAACGAGCATATCCGAAATTCATATTCACAACCTCCTTGGATGTCCAGAAAAACAGTTGTTAAAGTGAACATCCCAAATCTATCAACCAGCGCCGCCAAAAGGCACATTTCCCTCCTGATTCTGTTCAGGAAATTCCAGCTGCCCTTTTGCGGACTGTGACCCAATATTAGAGCTCTCCACAGTACAGGAATTCCTCCAGCTCTTCCGGGGAAAAACCTTCTGCCGCCAGCATGTCGATCTCCTCTGGAGCATAGCCAAAAGCCGGGGCCACTGATTTCAGCTCGTCTAGATAACTGGGGGCAGTCTTAGCCGGAACGATAGTCCGCCGCTCCCATGGGGCGTAGAAGCGCCGCCAACGTGGGTCGAGCCAGGCCGTAAACAGCTTGGAGTCGTCGAATTGGCCTGTTGTGATCTGGCCCGCAGCGGTAATCTGTAAAATCTCCCCGCACTGTGTTGGAATCTTGGCAGCCTCTCCAAGCTGGAATCGCAAGCGGCAGATCGCCCGCCGCAGGATCTCCTCAGTTGAAGCATAGAGGTAGAGCCCTCTGGCGGGGAAGTGATACAGACACATGGGATTATCACCCTTGACAATATACAGATCATCCGCTCCGCTGAGGACGGTAAAGGTAAACGAACCCTCCAGCTGTTCCGCCATGCGACGCAGGCTGTCAAAGCTCAGTGTATGGGCCCGTTCCAGGAGCTGCACCCCGATATAGCTGTCCGTCTCAATTTTCGGCTCGGGAAGTCCGAGTTTTCTGCGCAGCGTCTTATCGTTCCGAATGACGCCGTTGTGAGCCAGGGCGAACAGGCCGTCGGATACAGCTCCCCGAAACGGGTGGTTATTATAGTTCCTTTGCTCGCTCCCCTGCGTCGTCAGCCGCGTATGGCCCATAACGATCCACGCATCCGCGGGGACCTGGAAGCGCATCTGATGGGCCGGAAGGGGGCGCTTATAGATGCAAAGTTTTCCATGACTGTGGTAAGCAATTCCCGTGGCATCTTTCCCTCTGGCCTCACAGGAAGCGGACAGGACCGCGAGAATGTGGTTTCTCTGCTTCTGGGTCAGGGAGTGGCCGTAGTCGATAACTCCAAACAAGCAGCACATTACAGCTCATCCTCCCCGGAAACAGGCTCATTGACATAGAGCCGCCGCTCCTTTAGGTACTGGACCAACTCCGGGGCAAGACAGCCCGAGGCAAAGCTGGTCCAGGACAGGGCCTTTACTTCCTCGTCGGACAAATAAATTGCCACATCACAGACTCGATCAACGAGCTGCAATGTGGCAATCAGCGTGTTGTATTTCAGCGTCCCGCGAAACATACGAAATTCAATCGTATCGCTATTTTGGAGGTTCACGCAGGAATAGCGCCCCCCTCCGTACCCTTTCTTGGCATGGTCCAGGATATCCATCGGATGGTCTTTCAGGCCATACCGGGCGGCCCAGCGTTCCAACTGGCGCGGGGTACGACGGCTGAATTTCAGCAACTCCTCCCAGTGTTTCTCAAAGAAATACAGGACTCGGGCAATGCTGGCCTCTTGCTCCCGGTGATTCAAGCCGAAGGCCGCCCGGCTCACATGGACATGGAGGCCGCAGGTCCCGGCCTGATGACTCCGATAGTCCATAGTGACCGCCTCGCGCAAGACTGCTTCCCAAGGCATATTCTTCTGATGGAAATCCAAAGTCATGGGGTGCGTCACGATTTCAAAACCTTCGTCCAAAGAACCGTCGTGCTTGCAATAAATCAGATCTTCCCTGGCATTTGCCAGAGCCAAAATTGTTTTGGCGTTTCCAGAGTATTCCCCGGCTCCGTCAATCTCCAGTTCCACGCCAAAATATCGGGTTCCGTTCCCGTAGAAGATCGGCTCCGGCTTATATGAGTAGTCTTGTATTGCTCTCTGCTGGGCGTTTCTGGCATAACAGTCGTAGCACAGGGGCTCCTCGTCATCCTCATCGTCTCTGGAATAATAAGCGCTGTCATTGCGAAGTAAGGCTCCGCAGCGAATACAGTTGGTGTAATCCCGCTCGTAACACCGCTGACAAAGCGGAACACAATCGTTGCCAGCATTGTCATCCGCCCAAATACGCTCTCCACAGACCGTGCAAAGCACGGTTTCCTGCTCGAAGCAGTCGGAGCACAGCTCCTGATTCCCAAATGTCTGCCGCTGGTCAATCGAATATTCGTGACCGCAGATTTCACAAGTAAACATGTTGTCTCTCATGGTTTGTCGTCCTCCTGTTTCATGAAATAGTCGATGGCCGCGCACAGCAGAGCCGCCGCAGCCGCCAGAAGAATTCCCAAAAGCTTCTCCTGGGCCTCGTTCCGCTCATTCACCCCGCCATTGTGCAGACCCGCCTGAGAAGCTGATCCACTAATTCCACAATGACGGCACGAATGACAGACAAAAGCATTTTCAGCATGGTTTTCTTCCTCCTTTTTGTGAAAATCAAAAAATACCGGAAACTGCATATGGGGCGTTAACCTCAGCAGTTTCCGGTATTCTATTGAAATGATATTTGGTTAAGGAGGACAGAAAAACTAAACAGGGGACTAAATAACCAATGGGAGGTTTTTCGTGATGCGAAATGAAAATTACCTTGAGTGGCGGGAACATGAATTACAGGAGCGACTGCCTGTAGTACTGACAGCGCAGGAAGCAATGGACATATTAGGCGTAGGAAAGAACACCATCTACCGTCTACTGGATTCCGGTGCGCTGAAAGGATTTCGAGTTGGACGTAGTTGGAGGATCACAGAAGACTCGCTCAGAACCTATACGCTTTCATAAAGTGACAAATGACAACAGTGACAGGTATTTCAAGAAATCTTTGTGAGAGACTCTGCTAAGTCTCTCACTTTTTATATCTTTTTTGCAAATTTCCTGTCACTGCTGTCATCCGTCATCTTAGGTTAAAAGTTCTCCCGACTCTGCTGGTAAAATTTTTCTAAATCATCTTCGGGCAGCTTATCCCATGCAATTTTATACCACAAATCGGAAACATACCTCTGAATAGTCGGCTCATTCTCTCCGTAAATATCTAATGCATTCAATAGTTCTTCCCGGAAACAATCCTTTTCAATGGCTTCTTCGGAGCAAAGATATTTAGAGAAGGGAAGCCCTAAAAAGTTCTGATGTGAACATGAAGTCATCCGGAAGATATCACAAATAGGATTTTGGCAATTAAATCGACATAAGCTGCTTAAATCCCACGTCGACGCAAATAATGCAGTAGATAACGTAATATTTACGCTCGAGTTGTCTTTACATACATAACAGAAGCATGCAAATTGTCGATAATACTCCCAACATTGGAGGCATGCCCTCATCGCTTCAGAGGAAGATAAAGGTGCATTACATTTTCCCTTTGCGTTCCTCTTTACACGGACCACTCTTGGGGCATAGATTGGATTTTTTTGCTCGTCTAAATCAAAATAAAAAGCAAATGGCTTGCAGTTGGAGGGTAGCACAAAATGACGGCATAATGATCCAATAGAATAGCTTCGATTCCCTCCACCTTCTTTTTGATTTTGCTGAAATTTCTCCTGATCCAATTCGCGAAAAATTTCAAGCCAACCACCATAACCACCTGAAACAGGATCGTTATTAAAGGGATCAATTTTATTATTGGAGGTGCTGGCAACATAGCTCGATAAAAGATATGGCAAAGCGCTGGTTATAACCTCAACATCATCGGGCAGCAGATGCGGAACATTTGCTAGCCACTCACGCTTAAATTTCAAAAATAGTTTTTCATTTTTTGCGAGATATTGCTGCTGATTTTCTAATAATGGATTTGCTTTCTCACAGACATCCTTTATCCGAGGAGAAGGCGTATCATAAGAGAGCTTGGATGAATTTCGACCAAATTCTAATAAATGTTCCCTAATGGCAGCACATAAAGCGTCTTTCTTATCATCAATAAAGCGGGAGTCTATCTTCCGAAATGAGAAAAGAACTGAAAGAGCCTCGTCGCGACAGCACCCCGGAAATTTTTTATACCCGAACATGGAGAGTATCTCCGGCGGCCAATATTGGTTCATTTCATCACTTGATATCCCAAGAAAATCTAAGTCCACTTTGTTCACCACTTTATTTGGATAAAGTTTTTTGAAATTTGTTTTTTTGCCGCAAATTAAGTACTTTGGCCCTTGAGAAGGAACCGTGCTAAACTAATTACACCAGCGGGCCCCTGGGAAATTACGGAAAGGAAATGAAAAGTCTATGAAAACTTCACCCACACAAACCGCAGTAGCCATTTTTGACTCCGTCCAGAGGCGGTGTGCAAACGCAGTATTTCTCTGCGTAGGGGCAGAAGGACCGCGTTTGAGCTTTGGCGTCAACCAGACCGATCAGTTGACCTACCGAATTTCCCTGCGTACGCCCTCGTCATCGATTTTCCTGAGCAGCGAAAAGCCAGAGCATTTTGCCCTGTTGCTGGATGATCTTGATGAGCAAGGGCACCTGCGCTTGGTCCTTTATTTGCCCGATGATGCCCAGCCATGTATTGACTGGAATGGATTTGAGGGAGACTTCCCTGTAGGAGAAATCTTGATTCTCGCCTATGCTCAAAACGGGATTGACCGCGCTGTTTTACATGCCGTTTTTGCTCCGAGCGGGCAAAGCTCAATCATTATTGATTCTTCTCCCAAATTGTCCAGGCATTTGGGGATTTGCTCAGAACTCATGCAAAAGGAGGAATTACAAAATGCCAAAAGATAATTTCTTCGATGTCCCTTTTTCTGTATCAGAATGCTTTCACAATACACCTTCTGTCTGCCAAGGTATCACTCCTTGGCAGACAGAAAACTCACTTGCTGGGTTTGAGATCTCCTCTGTCAGTTCCCCAGTCATACCGTGGCAAGGTGAGACTCAGATGCCTGATTTCTTTTATTCAGAAGGCAAGAAACCTTCGCCCCGACTGACAAATGCTGAGTCAGGGATATTACGCCAAACTACGGAGTTGAATCTTTCCGAACTTGCTGCCTTCCTCGTCGATACTGGTGACTTTATGGTGGTAGGAGAAGAATTGGCCGTTTACCGCAAACCGTGCTGGGATATTCTTTCCCGCCAGGAAAGTTTGCGAGAAATTTCGATGCGGCTGGATAGCTTCGGCGGAAGTTACTTGAGCTCTTATCAGCTCCATGAAATTAGATGTCGAATTGCGAATTCAGCGCAAGTTCAGAACCTTGCGGCTCTACCCGCTGCCGACTATCGTATTCTCTGCTGCAAAGACGCTATGTATCGGTGGCGTGAAGATACCATTATGCCACCTAAGCGGAAATATCTGAGATTTAGCCATCTAGAGGTGTACGCTGGTGATATTCTCCCTAACCAGACGCCATTCTTTGACCATATGGTTGAAACGGCTGCACAAGGAGACAGCGGATTTGAACAGCGGCTTCTTGAATGCCTGGGGGTCATATTGACTGGCTATCCCTGCAAGCAGTTCTTCGTATTTGAGGGGCCTCCAGACAGTGGAAAAAGCCAGCTAGCTCGTTTTTTGCGAGAAATCTTGGGCACAACCTCTTGCTTTGCTGTCAACGACATTGAGCAATTTTCCACTCGATTTTTGACAGGTATGCTACCGGGGAAGCTCCTATGTGTCTGCTCAGATGTATCTGATAAGCCACTTACTCCAAAAGCTGTCGGACTCATAAAACAGCTAACTGGTGACGATCTCATTTTTGGGGAACGGAAATATCGAGACGCCAATGTGTTTGAAAACACAGCTAAATTACTTTTTCTCACCAATTTCCCGCTACAAATTTTGGGGGCAAGACCTGACCAAGCTTTTCTGAAGCGGATGGTTAAAATACCTTTTCGCTATTCTGTACCCATGGATGAGCAGATACCAGATTTGTATCGGCACTTTATGTGTGAAGCGGGCGGAATTATTTGGAAGTCTCTTCAAGCGCTGGGCGCTTTCGTAGAGCGGGGCGGCACATTTACCCCTTTATCAAATGAGAACGAAATGACCGATGTTGAAGCTGTTCCTACACAGCAAGATTTAGTTCGTCAATTTATCCAAGAACGCTGCAAGTTGCGCGAAGATACAAGCACATCTGTTGATACGCTATGGAAAGCGTACGCACAATTCGTACTGGAGGTTTATGGGATCTCGAATCCGATACCGACCAGTAGTTTCAGTAAGATACTGAATAGGCTTTTCCTGCCTATCAAAAAATATCATACTGCCAATCAGCGTGGTTATGCTGGGATAGAACTATACCCAGACTACGCGATTTGACTCTGGACTCTCTACATTCACGTTAGGAGACAATTATTTCTCAGATGAGACACACAGATATCGCAATAGAGCCATTTTACCGGATTTCTGCAAAAAAGCAAGCCGAATTTTTCCTGACCAATAATTTCTACTGCAAATTTCTTTGTGCTGTTCATCCTATTACCCACATATTATTTTATAGAATATGCAAATGGAGGGGTAATCCAATGACGATTGAGACAACACGGCCTGTCGCCCACCCGGCCTGGCAGGTGACCCGCCACTTTGACGGCGGCAAAGGTCCGGAGGAACTGCTGAGAGCGCTGATTCAGGCTCACAAACCGCACATTACATAAGATATTTTATTCCCATGCGAAAGGAGGTGGGGCGGTCATGGAATCGTGGAACACGGCAGGCTATCTGCGCCTGTCCCGGGAGGACGGCGACAAGGCGGAGAGCGACAGCATTGCCAACCAGCGCAAGCTGCTGGAGCAATACCTTTCCTCTCATCCAGAACTGCACCTGATAGAATTCTATCAGGATGACGGCTATACCGGCACCAACTTTGACCGCCCCGCCTTTCGGAAAATGGAGGCAGACCTTGAGTCCGGGAAGGTAAACTGCGTCCTGGTCAAAGACCTGTCCCGGTTTGGCCGCGACTATATCGAGATGGGCCGCTACCTGGAGCGGGTCTTCCCCACGCAGGGCGTGCGGTTTATTGCCGTAAACGACCATGTGGACAGTCAACAGGGGAGTTATGATATGCTCCTGCCCATGAAAAATATTTTCAACACTCAGTATGCCAGGGACATTTCGGACAAGGTCCGCTCCGCCATCCATGCCAAGCAGCAGAGAGGGGAATTTATCGGAGCCTTTCCTAGCTACGGCTATCAAAAAGACCCGGCCAATCATAACCGTTTGGTCGTTGATCCCGCCGCAGCCCAGGTGGTGCGGCGGATTTTTGATCTCTTTGAGCATGGGTGGGGCAAGATCAAGATCGCAAAACAGCTCAATGCCGAAGGGATTCCGAGTCCAAGCGAGTACAAGCGCATTCTGGGCGAGCGTTACCACAATGGGCGGAAGATCGAACAGACTACCTACTGGACCTACGCCACCGTTCACCGTATTCTGCAAAACCAGATGTATGCGGGGAATATGGAACAGGGCCGGAACTTCCGCCCTACCATGCACGGGAAGGCCGTTCAGCTGGACCGCTCGGACTGGACGATTGTGCCGGATACCCATGAAGCCATCATCGGTCCGGACCAATGGGAGCGTGTCCAGGTCCTGCTCCGCAAGCGGACCCGGCAGCTCAACTTCGACCAGAACCAGAGCCCCTTCGCTGGGTTCCTCCGCTGCGGAGACTGCGGGCGGGCTATGGTAAAAACCAGGAGCGCGGGCGGTATCTATTACAGCTGCGGCTCCTATAAGCGGTATGGGCCTACAGTGTGTACCAAACACAGCATCTCCCATGCGGTTCTGGAACAAATCGTTCTGAGTGACCTGAATCAGATCATTGCGTCGGTGCAAGACCTACAGGCATTGGCAGAAGAAGCAGAGCGGCAGGCCCCCAAGGGAAGGTCGGGGGAACGGGAGCGTCTGGAAGGCGGACTGGAGCGCCTCTACCGTTTGAAGAAATCGGCTTATGAGGATTACCGGGACGGATTGATTCGCAAGGAGGACTTTCTGCGCTATCAGACGGACTATGAGCGGCAGGAGCGGGAGTTGTCCGCCCAGCTTCAGCAACTGGAATCGCCGCAGGAGGAAGATCTCCTTCTCCATCCCTGGGTCCAGTCCCTGCTTCGACACGGAAAGCTGACCAGTCTGGACCGCGTCACCGTAGCGGAGACAGTAAGGCAGATTCTGATTTTTGAAGATGGACACATTGAGATTACTTATACTTTTTCCAATGAGCTTGGACTTTTGACTGTATAGAGGGCGTTCTGCGCAATAGATGCAGAACGCTCTCCTGCTTTAACATTTGATGCAAATTTCGACTTGTTTTTTATATCAAAATACGTTATAATTCTCTTAAACTCCACGCTGGAGGTGTGATGATGTACCGAAAGATCACCCAATATCTTCTGGATTGGAAAAAGAACTCCTACCGCCGGCCATTGATTTTACAGGGGGCGCGGCAGGTGGGCAAGACCTATGCGCTTCTGGAGTTTGGAAAAGCTCACTACGAGAACGTAGCCTACTTCAATTTTGAGACCAACCCCAGTCTAGCCAATGCCTTTGAGGAGAGTCTGGAGCCCTTCTATTTGATTCCCCTACTCTCCCGCCTGGCAGGGCAAAGCATCGTGACGGAAAAGACCCTGGTAATCTTCGACGAGGTGCAGCTATGCGAGCGGGCTTTGACCAGCTTGAAATATTTTTGTGAGCTGGCCCCCGCCTACCATGTGATTGCCTGCGGCAGCCTGCTTGGGGTGGCAGTCAACCGGCAGAAATTCTCTTTCCCGGTTGGGAAGGTGGATATGAAGACCCTCTATCCCATGGACCTGGAGGAGTTCCTGCTGGCCTGCGGCGAGGAGGAACTGGTGGGACAGATTCGGGACTGTTTTGCCCAGGATACCCCTATGCCTTCCGTGCTCCACGAGGCGGCGCTGAGCTACTACCGGCAGTACCTGCTGGTGGGGGGAATGCCCGACTGCGTCAGCAAGTTCATCGAAACCCGCGACTATGTTCTGGTCCGGCATATTCAGGACACCCTTCTGGCCGCCTATCTCAATGATATGAGTAAATATAACAAGGAGAATGAGGCCAAGAAGACCCGGCTGGTCTACGATAACATCACGGTTCAGCTCTCCAAAAAGAACACCCGCTTCCAGTACAAGCTGGTGAAGAAAGGCGGGCGGGCCTCGGAGTTTGAAAACGCCATTGAGTGGCTGGTCCTCTCCGGAATCGTCACCCGCATCTACCGGGTAGACCAAATCAAAAAACCTCTGGAGAACTATCGTGATATCGACGCATTCAAAACCTATGTCTCTGACGTGGGCCTGCTGTGCGCCAAAAAAGAAATCATACCGGAGGATATTCTGTACCCCACCCACGAGCTGGACGACTTCAAGGGCGGTATGACGGAAAACTATGTGTGCACCCAGCTCACCGCCAGCGGCTATACCAGCTACTACTGGACGGCGGACCGGGGCGGATATGAGATCGACTTTCTGATTCAGCGGGAGGGCAGTATTCTCCCCATCGAGGTAAAGGCTGGGGAGCACACCAAGGCCAAGAGTCTGGAGGTCTATCAAAAGGCTTTTCAGCCGGAGCAGTCCGTCCGGCTGTCCACGAAAAATTTTGGTTTGGAGAACGGGCTGAAATCGGTCCCCCTCTACGCCTGCTTCTGCATCTGAAAACGAGCAGCGGCCCCCGGAGCCTTGGAGCCCCAAGGGCCGCTATTTAACATCACCCTGGGGCAACGAGGACACCCAGCAGCTCATCGACATCCTGGACCAATACCAGGTGAAGGCGACCTTCTTTGTCGTCGGAGACTGGGTGGACA
>ERZ1090861.1329-NODE-1329-length-12828-cov-9.379551_pt1 | contig 12828 bp, 11 predicted proteins | sample MGYA00478482_ERZ1090861 | MGnify/ENA primary metagenome ERZ1090861 (study PRJEB33644, sample SAMEA5815744) | chicken gut metagenome | biome: Chicken; feature: Gastrointestinal Tract; material: Caecum | place: Ireland | collected 2019-01-01 | study: A study of... | reverse complement strand
TTTGTTTCCTTGAAAAAATGATTCAAAAAAAGACTGCTAACTAGTTGTTGGCAGTCTTTTTTTGAATCATTACATTTTTTTGTTGTTATCTTTTTCTGCTGCTAAAGTTTCTGTTAGAGATTTATTGTAGTTATTTTGAATTTCATTATATATGTTTTCTACAATAGCATCTCTTGTTTGATAAGGTCTTAGTTCTTCATTGTCTTTTTCTTTATATTCTTCATAGTCTAAAACGATTCTGGTATTTTCAACCGTATTGGTATAAATTAGTTCAGACATATTATTTTGTTTTTTTAGATCTCTTTTTCTTTGGTGAATATATAAATCTACTCCACAAATAGAATCAAATAATTCTCTTGTTTTTCTTCCGTTATCAAAAGCAAGTCTATTTAATGTTGCCATATTTCTTTCAGATTCATTAAAGTAGTCATATAAATGCGTTGCATGTATTCCTTGCTCCTCAGAAATTAGTTGAGGAAGACGATATTGCATCATTCCACCAAACTTCTCTTTTAGTTTCGTATATTTTTCATCATATAGAAAAGCGTAAGGCTCTCCTTCAAATTTTCTTCCAAAAAAACCAATGTCAGCTAATTCAAACATCACATCATTCATTTCATAAGCGTTTGGATCACTTGTTGGATTGTCTGAAATGTATCTTAAAATACTATCAATTCTATGTTCTAAGTTTTCCATTTCCCTATCTAAATCTTCTCTTGTCTTGGGTTCTAACATATTATCTCCTCTTTCATTGCGTTATATTATAATACAAAGTTCATTTTTTGACAATAGAAAAGACTTAAGTCAATCCTTAAGCCTAGTCTAAGATATTCTTCAAAACAATGGTCTTTGTTCTACTCATTTCTTTTAGAGTCGTTGAAATTCCTTCATTTCCAATACCGGAATGTTTCCAACCTCCAAATGGCATTTCGGCAGCGCGGAAGAAGCTTGCACCATTGATAACGGCACCTCCAACTTCTAATTCCATCGAAGCTTTAAATGCTGTTTTCATATCGCTAGTCATGATGTTGCCACAAAGTCCATAACTACTTTGGTTAGCAATTTCGATGGCTTCTTCTAGGGTATCAAAGGTACAAATTGGAATAACTGGTCCAAAGATTTCCATGTCTTTCATAACATCCATCTCTTTTGTTACGTTATCAAGAATGGTTGGTTCAAAGAAAGCACCATTTCTTCTACCGCCATAAACAAGTTTTGCTCCCTGTTCAATGGTTGTTTTAACTTGTTCTTCTACTTTTAGAGCTGCTTTTTCGTTGATTAAGCAACCAATATCAGCATCTTCTCTTTGAGGCATCGCTACTTTTAAGCTATTCACGGTTTCAATAGCCCGACGTAAAAATTCGTCTTTGATTCCTTTTTGTACTAAGAAACGTTTGCTTGCACAACAAACTTGACCGGTATTATAAAGACGTCCCCAGACAAGTTCTTTCATAACAAGATCCAAATCAGCATCATTCATAACAATAAAGGCATCGTTTCCACCTAATTCTAACATTACATGCATGATATTTTTGGCAGCGTTACCCATAACTTCAGCACCAACTGCGGTACTACCCGTTACACTAATTAAAGCGACATCTTTGCTTTTTGCTAGTGCTTCTCCAGCTGTTGGACCATCTCCTGAGATACAGTTAATGACTCCAGCAGGAACTCCTGCTTCCATCATATAATCACAATATCTATGGAGCGTTAAAGGATTATAAGTCGATGGTTTTACAATGACACTATTCCCCATAATTAAAGCACTTGGTACCTTTTGACCAAAAAGATCACAAGGGAAGTTAAAAGGAATAATACAAGCGACTACGCCAAGCGGTTGTTGGACCGTCATTTGAATGGTGTGCTCTTGCCCTGCTTCACTTCCGGCGGGAATCACGTTACCATATTCGTGTTTGGCTTTTTCTACATAGCCGGCAACAAAGGTTCTTGTATTACCAATTTCTGCACGAGCTTCTTTGATTGGTTTCCCTGTTTCTTTTGATAAAAGTTGAGCCAATTCTTCCGCATGTGATTCAATGATATCAACAAAGCGATATAGAATTTTTCCTCTTTCATGCATTGGCATTTTTGCCCAAGCGGGTTGGGCTTTTTTTGCTTCTGCTATACATACTGCTACATCGTCTTCCGTGGTGTTTGGAACAGTATCAAGAAATTCTCCGGTAGCCGGATTGGTAATTTCAATGACTGCTCCATTGCTAGCACCAACATGTTTTCCGCCAACTAAATTTTGCATTGTATCCTCCTTTTATTCTTCCCCAAATGCGGTAAAGGATAACATAAGTCCTCCGCAGATGTTTGCTGAATGTTCTTCGTAACCATATTCTCCAAAGGTAAAGATGGTTAAGAAAGGTGCTCCTTTTGAAGCTTTCGAAAGATTTGCATAAACTTCATCAAGACGATCGCCAATGCCAAGGGCTCTTCCGCCACAGTGAACTAAGAAATAACCAGCTACTTTATGATCCATCCGGCGATTTACTTCATCAAGGGTAGTTTTCGTTGATTGAATTAATTCATCAACTGTTGCTTCCAACTGAATAATTGCTGTTTTTTCTACTAATTTATTTCCAAGATTCATCGTATCATCATTTGGAGTTTTTGTTCCATGATCATCTCCAAACATCGGATGTCTTACAACCGTTAAGCTTCCTAGTGGGTCTTTTACTCCAAGTGGTTTGGTAATAGAAGCTGCTAGTAAGTCGTTTCCTTTTAATTCATCGACTTTTTTACCTGTCCAGTCCGCATATTTCTTTAAAGCGGCTACTCCATCAATGCTAACAAGAGTCCGATCATTTTTTACTTCGGTAATAATTCCTACGTTATCAGTTTCATGATAAGCTCCCGTGTAAACGGTTTCAATTTCATTATCGGTATAGAAGAAAGCAACAGCGACTCCATCACTAAATACTTTGTCGTTGCAGAAGACACTCCATTTTCCTTCTACAGTATCATCTGCAGCACTTCCACCAAAGAAAGGAACTGGTCCGATGACATCTTGAATTCCAAGAAGGTAATCTTCTTCTTCTTTTGGACTTGCTACCATATAGAAGTAATCTGGAGAATAATTTTCTCCGGCATTTTCTACGGCAGCTCGAGCAACTTTTCGACCAATTTCACGAGCATTTTTTCCAGCTTCATGGCAGGCAACCCCAATTTTCATACTCTTATCATCAAAGGCCATCATACCAGAAAAACCATTTTCACTTGAGATGATTCCATCGTTGGTAATGATTCTTCCACTTGAAGTACAACCAATGATAGGAGCATTTTTCATGACACTACGAACTCCTTTGATGACTTCTTTTGGATCGTTTAATACAGATGTGTAAAGCATACCTAATTTTGGTTTCATGGCTTTACAAGCTTGTTTTGCTGTTTCGGCACCAGATGCGAAACTGTTTTCTTGGGTACTATACCCTACTTGTGTTTTTAACATTTTTCTACCTCTTTTCTTCTTTTTTTCTTTTATTCATACGCTTCTAAATATAAAGCGAGTATGTCTTCTTCGGCTACTTCTCTTGGATTTCCACCAGTACAAACATCGTTGATTGCTTGATGCGCTAGGGTCTTTAAGGAATCTTTCGGGATTCCGATTTCCTTTAAGGTTTGAGGAATTCCTACGGCAATGGCAAGATTACGCACTGCCTCGACCACTTTATCAATGGCTTGTTCATCACTCAAGTTATCCATATTAAGGCCAAACTCCCGTCCCATATCACGATAGCGATCTGGGCATACTACTCCATTCCATTTTAAGACATGGGGTAATAAAAGAGCATTCGCCAAACCATGAGGTGTATCGAAATAAGCTCCAAGCGAATGAGCCATAGAATGAACAATTCCAAGACCTACATTCGAAAAGCCCATTCCAGCGATATATTGACCATAGCCTACTTGTTCAATGGCATCTTTGTCTTTTTCATTGACAGCCTTTTCCAAGTTATGATAGATCAAGTTCATCGCTTGTTTATGAAACATATCGGTCATTAACCAATGAGCTTTCGTGATATATCCTTCCATAGCATGCGTTAAGGCATCCATTCCCGTAGCGGCTGCTAAACTTTTAGGCATACCAGCCATAAGTTCTGGGTCGATATAAGCAACGATAGGAATATCATGCGGATCGACACAAACCATTTTTTTCGTTCTCTTATCATCGGTGATGACATAATTGATGGTTACTTCCGCAGCCGTTCCAGCAGTAGTTGGTAACGCCATCAAAGGAAAACCTTTGTTTTTGGTAGGAGCCGTACCATCAAGACTTACTACATCAGAAAACTCTTCATTGGTCATAATGATGCTGATGGCTTTCGCGGTATCAATGACACTTCCTCCACCTACCGCTACCATTAAGTCAGCTCCACTTTCTTTTAATTTTGCAAGTCCTTCTAGAACATTTTCCACATTTGGATTCGGTTTAATGTCCATATAAACATCATACGGAATTCCAGCTTGTTCTAGAGTTGTTAATACTTTTGTAGCAACTTCTGATTCCATTAGAGAATGATCTGTTACAACAAAAACTTTTTTATATCCTTCTGTTTTGATTTCTTCAGCAAGTTTTTCTCTTGCACCATAACCAAAATAAGAAGTTCCGTTTAAAATAATTCTATTTACCATATTGTCCCTCCTATTATGATTATAGCATGTTTTTTTCTTTTGTTCGACTTTTTTCCATCATTTTACACAAAATAAAAGAATGAAAGCGCTTACCTTCTATCTATTCTTTCATTCTTTTTTACCATTATTCTCTGTTATTTAAATTTTCTAGTCTAAAACATAGAGATTTGAAGCACTTCCATCACCTGAAGTGAATATGCTGTCGGCAGAAACATTAATGACTGGACGCGCGCCGCCATAGCCGGCGGAGACATTGTCTAAGTGGAGAAAACCAAAGCCAATCCAGACCATAGGAGTAAAATCACCATCGAAGTTGGCCGAAGTCATACTCCAATAAGTAAACTCCATGCTACCTGTTAAATAACTATTTCCTGGAACAAAAAAGCTCTCTCCTGCTAATACTAACTCATCTGCTGTAATTAATCCTACTTTTAAGTGATAACTTCCTCCATAACTCTCACTTGTTGTTGGACATGTCAAAGTCGGGGCATTGGCTACTGCACTCTCACCTCTGGCAAAATTAGCAAGCCGCTCTCCCATACTAGCATACAAATAACCTTCTGGATATACATCAGTGGAAAAATCATAAGCCTCCATTTCTTGATAACCACTACTATCACTGCAAAATCTTCCATTTGTTATCTTACTATCATAACTCGTTCCAGCTAACACATTATCATACCATACTTCAAGATCTCTTTTAATCGTAGAATCTGTTTCATTAGTATCTCGATCATAAGAATATCCTGTATACTTTGGATCATCATAGCTCTGATTATAGGCACTAGAGCCTACAAATAAATCTTGCCCTTCGGCACTGGTACTTGTTCCATTATAAATTAGTCTTAAACTTCCATCACCATTTACTCTCACTATTCGCCAGTACATTGGAGTTCCCGCACTATACTTTAAAACTCTATTACTTTCACTACAACGACTATTATAATAATTTTGACAACTATCTAAAGTAATAAAATCATAGCCATCATACCGATAAACATAATAATCTGTTTCATATTCTCCAAATTGCACAAAGTTATTCACATTACTTCCTCGGAAATAATAGCTTGTTCCATCTTCATCTTCCATGGCATATAAGCCATTCGTAACATAATTAGGATCGGTTTCATAACTTGGACCATCTGACGTAAGGGAACTAATATACATACCATTACTTGCATAATCAAACATGTTTTCTTTCTCTTCTTGTAATGGATTATTGGCTAACAAAGTTTTTGTGGTTTCAGGTATAGGAACATCTCCTGATAAGCCATAAACATTAATTCGAATACTAAAAACAAGGCCTCCTCCATCTCCTTGAGGATTATATTCATCGCTCACCCACATTCTTAAACGATAATCATTGTCTTCACTCGAGTTCATACTTCCTTTATATAAACTCATCTCTCCTGCCGGACGTCCTGTATAATTATTCGCTTCTGTCTCTTCATGATAAGTCTCTGGACTCATCAAAGGTTCTTCACTCGCTCCATTTAACTGGGTTAGATATAATTTGATATATCTTCCATCTATCTTTCTGCCACTACTATCGGTTACGTCTTTGGCACTAATCTCATAATTAATATTTATATCTCCTACAATTGTACTAGAAATATTAAAATCAAAGTATTCCCCCTGTTTTAATTGAATCATTCCTGTCGCGTCGGTAGTTGGTAGGGCATTATTAATATTGATAACATTATCGGTTTCCGTATAAATCATAACGACTTGCCCACTCGTGATGGTATTTACTTTTTCTCCTGTTTTGGTATAGGAAAAGGCAGCATAGGTAATACCAATCATACTTCCTACTAAAATCAAAAGAAATCCTACAATAATAATGATTCTTTTTTTATCCATTCTACCTTCACTCCTTCTTATTAATATCTTTCTCTTCTCCTCTTGATCCTATTATTTTTATTTCAACACATAGAATCTGTTTATAAAAGAAAAAAAATCGGAATCTTTCATCCTATTTTTACTTTTGATCATAATAAAAAGAGTTGGTTCTTTACTGAATTGTTCTAAATATTACTCTCTGAATTAACAGTTTGTTAACCGGTTTCTTTGAAAATTGACGAATTATTTTACCCTCTATCTTTTTCATAATGCTTCACCCTACTTCTAATCTAAAATTATTATAACTGATTTTCTTATAGATTACTAGATCGAAAAAGAAGAAGAATTTTAATTTTCTTCTTCATAATTGGTAATAATCACTTCTTCGACATTTCCTCTTTTGTTTCCTTTGGCATTGATGCTTCTTTTGGCTTCAATGATATGAATATGATAATCTTTATATAAGTTTTGAATAAAAGGAGTATTACAGTTTGATAGCATGACATAGACTCCTTTTTTGTCTAATTCTTTAAAGATATCGGCAAGACGTTCTTGTTCTTCTTTCCCAAAGCCCGTGTCCGTATAACTGGTGAAAGAATTATTGATCGAATCATATGGTGGATCAAAGTAAACAAAGTCTCCCTTTTCAGCTGTTTCCACGGCTTCTTCAAAGTCGGTGTTCATGATTTTAATATCATTCATGGTTAAATACATATGAATAGCAATTAGGTTTTCGCCATCATAAGTATTGATGTTATCTTTTCCGTTGTAGGGAACATTAAATTCATTTTTACTATTTACTCGGTAAAGACCATTGAAACAGGTTTTGTTTAAATAAATCGTACGAGCGGCTCTCGCATAATCACTCATGCGGGCAAAACTCTTTTTGTTTTTGTCTTTATCTCTTAACTCATAGTAGAATTCTTTGCTATTCTCCCGCTCATATTTATTTAATAGAGCACACATTTTTTGATATTTATCATAGTCAGACATGACGCGGTAAACGTTCATTAATTCTTCATTCCAATCATTAATGACGGCTTTTTTTGGTGCTAGTTCGAAAAGAACGGCACCGCCTCCCACGAAGGGTTCATAGTAGGTATTGAACTTTTTCGGCATATACTTTTTTAATTTATCAATGATTTGTCTTTTTCCTCCTGCCCATTTGACAAAGGGTTTTACTTTTAACATGAGGCATTCTCCTTTCCTGTGGTTAACGGTACACTTGAAACACTGTTTAAGTGGTAGTCGGCTCTTATTCCTTTTTGATAAGCATAGTATCCAGCACAAGCGATCATTGCGGCATTGTCGGTACAGAATTTCATTGGGGGAATCGATAAATCAACCTTCAATTCTTGGCACATTTTTTCAGCTTTTTCTCTTAACACTTGATTGGCAGCGACACCACCAGCGATAATGAAATGTTTTAAATGCTCTTGTTCTAAAGCTTTTTTAGCTTTACTAATGATACTGTCAGTGGCTACTTTTTGAAACGAAGCAGCAAAATCTTCGAGGTTCAACTTTTCTCCTCGTTGCTCTAGTTTATGATTCAAATTAATCGCTGCACTTTTTAAACCACTAAAAGAAAAGTTATAAGAGTCATCCTGAAGAGGCGTTGGCAAAGGATAAGTTGGATTTCCTTTTTTGGCAAGGGCATCGACTTTTGGACCTCCGGGATAAGCTAGTCCAATAATCCGCGCTACTTTGTCATAACATTCTCCAATGGCATCATCTAAAGTACCACCTAATTTTTGAAAAGAGAGATGATCTTCCATTTTGATTAGTTCGGTATGTCCACCACTAACTACTAATGCTAATAAGGGAAACTCAAGCGGTTTCACTAGACTGTTAGCATAAATGTGACCCGCAATATGGTGGACCGGAATTAATGGCTTTTGATAGATATAAGCAAGAGTCTTAGCAGCTTCTAAGCCCACTAACAAGGAACCAATTAACCCTGGGCCGTAAGTAATGGCAATGGCATCCATCTCCTCCATTTTCATGTTCGCTTCCTTTAAACATTCTTCGATTACGATGGTAATGTTTTTGACATGCTCCCTACTCGCTATTTCTGGTACGACGCCTCCATAAGTTTTATGAATATCAATTTGACTGGAAATGACAGTCGCAATTTCTTCACAACCATTTTTGACAATCGCACAACTCGTCTCATCACAACTACTTTCAATTCCTAAAATATAAACATCTTTCATATACAACACTTTCCATTTCTTCTTTATTTTAACATAAAAGACGCATCTTTACTAGAAAAATGCGTCTTATCGTTCTTATTTTAAGAAGCTAGAGATGGTATTTTTTATCTTTTCTTCGGAAACTCCTAGTTGTAATAATTCTTCGAGGTTTCTTTTTAGTTCTTGATAGATTTTGTCTATCTTTTCATTCTTGGCTTTTTTACCTTGGTCACTGATAAAGCAGCCTTTGGTAGAAATACTTACAATCATATTTTTGTTTTCTAATTCGGTATAAGCTTTTTTGACGGTATTGGGATTAATTCCTAAATAGCTAGCTAGTTCACGAATAGAAGGAAGGGCATCTTGCTCTTTTAAAATTCCAAGGGCAATATAGCGTTCAATCTGTTCCATGATTTGTAAGTAAATTGGATTTCGACTCTGATAATCAAGAACTATCATATCACAAGTCATGTTATCACCTCTATTCTACGGTTTGTTCTTTTAAGTAGTTTTTGAAATGGTCATTATTGGTTACATAAATATAACTATGGGTACCATAAAGATAAATTTTATCATAAGGTTCTTTACTATTGATGCTACTACCGTCTTCCTTGATCCATTTTACCATGTCTTCTAAAATGTTTCTATCATCAGTTGTTAATGATTCTTCATCAGGAGAAGAAGATTCCATGGCAAGCATTTGAATTTTTTCTTTGGCTAACCCCTCTAAAGTCCGTTCGTTATTCTTTCGCATTAAATAGTCAAGCACTGTTTGATTGGTTACATTAGGAGCATCCAAGATCATTAATTGATGATTTTTGTAAATGACTACGGAAAGTACTTCTCCCGGGGTAGTTGTATTATTCGCTTTGGCATCTAATGATTCCACTACTTCACTTAAAATTGGTTGCAATTGTCGATAAGTGTAATTTTCTTCTAAGAAGTTTACGGTTTGAATGTCTGATTCTTTTAAGGTGGTATAATTTTTTGCTTGTTCAGTTTCTTGTAAGGTTTCAAGGAGTTTTTGTCTTTGTTCTTCGGTTACAGTCAAATATCCATAATATGTGTTGCCGTCTTTTAAGATGATACTATAGTGCATAGTGAGATCGGTTGGAGTGCCTTCTGTATTTTGAAAAGCATATTGGAGAATTGTTTCTTTTGCTTGTTCGTCTGTGAATAAGATTTGATCAAGACGATAACCAGAGGTTACATTCATGTCATAAGCATTCAAGGAAGAAAAACGAATTCCTTCTATATTCTCCACCGTAAGCGTTTCTTTTACATAATCAAAGTTTGGCATTTTCTTGGAGTTGATATAGGCTTCCATTCCATAACTATAAAGGGAAGCTAGAAGAAGAGTGATAAGAAAATAGCCAAGCGAAATTTTAATTTTTTGAATCCGTTTCTGGGTGATGAGGTCATATATGAAGAAATACGCAAGATAAACGAGTATTATAATTAGGGCATCACGGAAAGATGGTTGCACAAGGAAAAGGAAGATTCCAAGTGGGAATAAGGTAAGACATTTGACAAAGGTATGAACATGAAAGCTGGTGAAAGAGGTTTCACATTGTTCCATTTTACGTTTTTGGAAAGTGAAGAAGCCAATGAAAATCATGACAATGCTCCAAAGGAATGTCTTTAAAAGCATGGTAGTATCATACGTAAGGGTGGTACCACTTACAAAGGTAATCACCGCTTGAGTCGAAACCATGCCATGATATTCTTGCCCTTTGTTCAGGGTTGTATAGTAATAGTTTTCTTTTGCTTGTTCATCACAATTTTCAATTCCTGTTTGTTCTACACACTGATCGTAGGCAATCTGTTCACAAGTTGTTCCACTACAATCATACTCGACGAGTCTTGTCGGTCCATTTAATACTTGTTGGTGAAAAATCATGAGGAAGGGAATTAGAAATAATAAAAGTAAGGTTACGATGATTTGGGTCATGGTATTTCCCACAAGGCTCATTGCTACATTGGTGGTCGTAAAAATGGAAATATATCCTAGTCCATAGACAAGGAGGTAATCCAACACCATTGAGCTGTTTAGGACAATATTTTGGTTAAAGCAGGAAAAAAGAAAGAGAAATAAAATATTCATCAAAAACATGAGAATAATCAAAACAATGCCAGCGAGTGTATTACTGATAAAGATTTGTTTCCTTGATAGAGGCATACCGATAATAAAATCGACTTTCTTTCTTTTATAAAGGAAAGAAAAAAGTAATAAGGAAAGAAGAATAGGAATGACAAACATGCCTAGGGTTATCAGTCCACTACTGCCAAATAAATCTACAACTCCCAGGTTGGTGTCCGCTAGTTGAATGAGGCTGGCAATTAGGGGAAATAAGAATAAAATCAAAGCTAATATGGACCGTGATTTCTTTAAATTTTGAAAGATATATTTAAGATGCAAGCATGTCTTGGAATTCATATCCTAACACCTCCATTTCATAAAGGAAAATTTCTTCTAAGGTAAGTGGTAAGAAATCAAGTAAGATAGGGTGTAATTTTTCTAGTTTCTTACGAATTTCTTTTTCCTCTCCTTTGACAATTAAGGTTGCTACACTTCCACTTTTCTTATAATTTAAAAGTTCAAGATCTTGGAAGGTATGTTCATCAAATTCTTCTTTGAACGAAATCTGAACTTTGTACATTTTGGTTTTTAGTTGATCGATTTCACTTTCAAAGAGGATTCCACCTTGATAAAGTAAGCCTAAATGATCACAGATGTCTTCTAGTTCTCTTAGGTTATGGCTGGTCATAATAATGGTCGTGTCTTGTTTGCTCATTTGGGCAGCTAGACGTTTTTTCATAAAGTTACGTACGACCGGATCAAGGCCATCAAAGGTTTCGTCAAAGAGTAAATATTTGGCATTGGTGGCAATGGCGCAGATTAGAGCACATTGTCGTTTCATTCCTTTGGAAAAGGTTTCAATGGGTACTTTCGGATTTAATTTTAAAATCTTGGCCATTTCTTCTACCATTTTTTTATCAAAGTTAGGATAGAGATCTTGATAAATCTTAGCATAGTCGGTTAAGGTATAGCCACCATAGAAAAACAAATCATCGGGTACAAAGACAATGTTTGCTTTCACTTCTGGATTATCAAAGGGATCTTTGCCATCGACTTGTATCGTACCTCCTTCTTTTTCATAGATTCCTACTAGTAAGCGCAACAGGGTGGATTTTCCAGCGCCATTCGCTCCTACTAGGCCATAAATACAATTGTCTTCGATTTTACAAGATAAATCTTCAATTATCTTTTTCTTGGAAAATCGTTTTGAAATGTGTTCAACTTGTATCATAGTTCCTCCTTTGTACTATTTGTACTAGTACAATTATATTGTAACACGTTTCTCTTTTATGTCAACACATTTTGAAAAAATAAAAAAATCTTAAGATTTTCCTAAGATTTTGAAATAGAACGTATTACTTTGCAAGGATTTCCACAAGCGATAACATTTGCTGGAATGTCTTTGGTTACGACACTACCAGCTCCAATAATACTATTATCTCCAATACTAACTCCAGGTAAAATAGTAGCATTGCCACCAATCCAAACATTTTGACCAATCGTAACAGGTTTTCCATATTCGATTCCTTCTTTTCTTTCTTTAGAATCGATGGCATGACAAGCAGTGTAAATTTGCACATGAGGACCTATTAAGGTATTTTCGCCAATCGTAATCTTGCAAACGTCTAAGAGAACGCATCCATAGTTCATCATCACTTCTTTTCCTAAATAAATGTTGTAACCATAATCGCAAAAAAATGGTGGTTTAATCCAAAAGTTCCCTTCGGTATGAAGTAATTTTTTTAATAAGGGCGAACGCATATTCCCTTCAAATAGGGCTTTCTTGTTATATTTCATGCAAAGACGATTGGCTTTATAACGTTCTAGTACTAAAGTCATATCAGAAGCATGATATGGTAATCCTTGGAGCATTTTTTCTTTTTCCGTCATCTTTCTTTCCTTTCCATCAAAATCCCGTCGATTCCTTGTTAATATTCTTTACGAATAGCTTTTCTTTCAAAACCAAATTTTTGATATAAAGCTAAAGCTGGAATATTATTTTCTTTTACTTCTAAGGTGATATCTTTTTTTAATCTAATTTTATTTGCTTTATATATTCTATAAAATCTGTCTCTTATA
>ERZ1090861.1328-NODE-1328-length-12834-cov-28.559120_pt1 | contig 12834 bp, 12 predicted proteins | sample MGYA00478482_ERZ1090861 | MGnify/ENA primary metagenome ERZ1090861 (study PRJEB33644, sample SAMEA5815744) | chicken gut metagenome | biome: Chicken; feature: Gastrointestinal Tract; material: Caecum | place: Ireland | collected 2019-01-01 | study: A study of... | reverse complement strand
ACACGAGCCTTATCGTCGGCAGCGTCAGATGTGTATAAGAGACAGATTTTATTGATTTTTTTAATTTTTTTATAAGTTTCTATATTGTTTTTATTTAATTATTTAATTATTTTTAAATTTTTATAATTTTATATTTAAATATTTATTTAAATATTGATTTTTAATTTAATTTATTTAATTTTTTTATAATTTTTTGTCGACCTTGTATACTTTTTATTTTGTTTGCAAAAGATATACCTTAAAGGGAGCAGGGGTATGTCTAAAGTCAGTATTTCAGGGGTTGACACAAACAAATTGCCGAAACTTACAAACGAAGATATGCTTGAGTTTATAAAAAAGATTAAGGCGGGTGATGAAAAAGCTCGCGACTACTTTATAGTTGCAAATTTAAGACTGGTGCTGTCTGTTGTTCATAGGTTTGGCAGCAAAGGCGAAAAGGCTGACGATATGTTTCAAGTTGGCTGCGTTGGGCTTATGAAGGCTATCGATAATTTTGATGAAAACTTGAACGTCAAGTTTTCAACCTATGCCGTGCCTATGATTATAGGTGAGATTAAACGCTATCTTCGTGACAACAATTCAGTGCGTGTCTCTCGTTCTATGCGTGATATTGCTTATAAGGCATTGCAGGCTAAGGAAAGATTGATGAAAAAATCGGTTGAAGAGCCTACGCTAGAAGAAATTGCAAAAGAGATTGACGTTCCGCTCAAGACTGTCACCTTTGCACTTGACGCTATAAGCGATACAGTGTCTCTCAGCGACCCTATATACAGTGACGGAACTGAAACTATAGAACTGCTTGACCAGATAGCTGACACGAAGAACACTGATGAGCATCTTTATGAAAACATATCAATCAAGGACGCAATCAAAGTGTTGCCAGAAAAAGAGAAGGAAATTTTGCTTATGCGCTATTACATTGGCAAGACGCAAACCGAAGTCAGTGAAGAGATAGGCATAAGCCAAGCCCAAGTTTCCCGCCTTGAAAAGAACGCCCTAAAAATCATCAAAGAGTTTTTAGTGTAAATTTGTGTGATTTTATATTTTTAATTAGATTTGCAGGTTTCCAAAGCCTGCTTTTTTTAAAAATGCTTTGTTATAGATACACTTGTCGATAAAAAGTGGCTAAGCCACCGAACCAAATGTTCGACGACTATCCGGCAAACTTAGTTTGCATCACTGTCCGATTAGGGCGAGCTAGAATGATATACTTTATCACCGCTCTCTTGGAACAGATAAACTCGGCATTATAGACAAGTCACACGATAAAAAGTGCCTAAGGCACAAAATTTTTCAAAAAAATTTAAAAAATTTGTTAAATTTGCTTGACGTGGGTTGCGGGGGGGGTATACTAATAGCATGAAGATAGACACCTTTAGGTGGCTATCGCATGAGCGGCTTCGCCGCGAGTGTGAGAAGGCACGTGCATTTTTCCAAAATGCACAACAAGGCAAAAGCTTTTGCCTTCTGAAAGGCTTATCAGCCTTTATGCCTTCTCGCTTAGGCGAAGCTTGCTCGCAAAAAAAGGAGAGTGTGTTATGTCATTAAAATTAAAACTAATATCATGTATTTCGTTATTTATGCTTATGCTAGGGGCGTTGATACTTGGGGTATATGCGGCGACGCAGCAACAGATAAGCATGCAAGGAAGTTTAAGTTTTGTAGTTCCAGACAAGAGCTTGTATGTTAAAGAAGTCAGGTATCAAGAAGCGGGCGGAGAAGAGATAGTTGTTGATAGTTTTACACCGGGTTACATAAACGGAAACTTTAATATGGATTTAACGTCTTTAAACACAGAAGAGAATGGTCACGGCTCTTTTACCTTGTATTTTGATATAATCAATGCAACGGATAGTTATTGGCAAATAGCGGACGTAGACTTGAGCTCCCTTACAAATGACGGCGTGTCAGAAAGGCATAGCGGAATTATTGGTGTGAATGACTTAACCGATTCAGATGGTGACGATTTTAAAGAATTTGACCCTGCAACTACGCAAGCAGACGGCACACTTGAGCTGACAATCATGGCACCAAACTCTGACAGCATAGATTTAGGAGAAATAGTTATCACAATAGAAGAAGCACTATCAGTGACAGCGATATCGACTAATGAAACACTAGGCACAGCAACAGGTGGTGGAGTAGTAGAAATAGGGCAGCAAGTTGCACTTTCAGCCAACTTTACAGACGTTGACGGAGCAGCTTTCTTAGGTTGGAGAGCAGGTAGTGAAACAGGAGAGCTTGTATCAACAAGTTTTGATTATGAATTTACATATGACGATACTTCTGCCGCAACCTATTATGCAATATTTGAAGAGCCAGATAATTATTTAACATATTCTTATAACGAAGATGGCACAGATGGCACAGCAAGTGTTACAGGCTATGATACAAGTGTGATTGGATTAAAAATACCAACAGAAACCTATAACTCAGAAGTATCACCTTATACTTTTAGTGTGACAAGTATAGGAGATCGTGCTTTCTCTGGTTGCGATAGTTTAACAAGTATAGTAATTCCAGACAGTGTGACAAGTATAGGTAATTATGCTTTCTATTATTGCAGTAGTTTAACAAGTATAACAATCCCAGATAGCGTGACAGATATAGATAGTTATGCTTTCTATTGTTGCGACAATCTTGAAGAATTGACTATAGGTGCAAATGTAGAAAGGATAGATCACAAAGCTTTTAGTGATTTAAGTGTAAACACAATTTATTATAATGCAAAAAATGCGAGTCTTAATTATTTGTATGATGGAACAACCATTGCTACTTTTAGTGGCTCTACTATAACAAATTTCATTTTTGGTGATAGTGTTGAAACTATACCAAATTTATTTAGATCATATCTTGAAGAAGATAGTCATGATAAATACTATAATAACATATCTATTAGCAATATCCATATAGGGAAAAATGTTAATGATATTACTAGTGAATATGCATTTTCAGGGTGCCAAAATATCAAAACTATATATGTAGACCCTGAAAATCAATACTTTACAAGTCGAGATAGTGATGGTAATGAACTGAACTGCTTAATTAGACTTGAAGATATGGCTTTAATACGTGCAACAGATAATACAACAATAACCGAAGGAAGCTATCTTTATAGTATAATCACGTATATTGAAATTGGTGCTTTCGCAGGGCTTGATAATATCACGATAGAACTATCTTCAAATGTGACAGGTATAGGTAGACTTGCCTTTAAATATTGTGGATTTGCCGTAACTTCTCTAGTAATCCCAGAAAGCGTTACATTTATAGGCTACTATGCTTTCCAAAGTGTAACAGGGCTTGAAACGATAACACTAAATACAACATGTAATTGGAGGGTGTCAGGCAATAATTACATTTCAACAACTGTTCAAGCTTCGTCAATTCCTGTGAATGCTTTAGAGTATTTAGGAAGTTCTACTTATTATATACGAGATTGGACTGCGATTGTATAAATAAAAAAGTGTCTTACTTAAGTGTAAGACATTTTTTTTAAAAAATTTTAAATTTTTGGCAAAATTAGTTGACTATTTTGAAAAAACTGCATATAATAGTGCTAGCGCTTAAAAGATTAGAGTGCTAAAAAATACTAAAAGTCGAAAAGTTAGAGGTTGCTTAGGGTAATCTAAACTGCATAAAATGACCATTGACTAAATAAACTCTTTTTAAATTGGCATTGCAAGACGGCAACATATTCACTTTGACTTATAATAACAGCCTTACAATCCTATTTAAAATTAGATTTATTTAAAAGTTCGGTCTACACATTTTATGCAAACGGAGAAAAGATGGAATTATCTGACCGCAAACAAAAAATCTTATGCATGGCTGTTGAAGAATACATCAAAGATTGCAGTCCCATCACAAGTGGTGGAATCAAGGAAGCTTCTTCAATAGGCTGTTCAACTGCAACACTTCGAAGTGAGCTTAACGCACTTGAAGCTATGGGATTTTTAAGACAGCTGCACACATCTGGTGGGCGTGTGCCTACTGCGCAGGGCTATCGCTACTATGTGGAGCATTTGCTTGAAAATTCTACAGCAAGTGACAGACAGCTTGACGAAGTGCAAAACCTTATCTCTTCACGCACAAGCAGTTTAAACGAGATTGTTTCAGGAATTGCAAAGATTGTTTCTGAAGCCACAAACTACCCAACGGTTGTTATGGTGGACGGCGTTGAAAATTTAGTGCTAACTGATTTTAAAATCATACCCCTTCTTGAAGATAAAATCATGGTGCTGATTGGAACAATAGCCGGTTACATCAATCAAACGCTGGACGTTAAGGCGAGCGTGGAAGACTGCAATGACGCTTCAAACTATCTTACAAAACACTTCAAAGGTGAGACAATCGGGTTTATGATAGACAACATTGAGCAGCTTGAAGAAGGTATGCACAGCGAAATTGAAGCCTTTGAAAATGTGGTAAGTTCGCTTATAGATGGTCTTAAGAAATTGAACAAGCAAAAACTGCTCAATGTCCGCCGTCAAGGCAGTGCAAAACTTCTTGAAAACAAGAATGATGTTGAAGCTGCTAAAAAAGTTCTTGATGTGCTTGAAAATGAAAAAGAACTTTCAAACATGATGGAACTTGAAGGCAAGGGCGACATCGAAGTGACGGTTGCAGACGAAAATGATGCAAGTTGCTCAGTCGTCAAAGCACCTATTGTTTTGAAAGGACATCAACTTGCCTCTATTGGTGTGATTGGGCCGCAGCGAATGGATTATGCGGGAATAGCCTCTGCATTAAAAGTTGTTATAGATAACCTAAACAACTTAAAAGGAGAATAGATGTCACAATATTTTGATGAAGAAAACGCGTCAAGTCACTGTGACGAAAATGGATGCGGCTGCGAGCAAGAAAAAAACTGCGATTGCAATGAAAACTGCACTTGTGGTGAGAATTGCAAGTGTGACAGCGAAAATAAATGCTCGGATGGCTGCGAATGCGATAAAGAAAAGTGCTGCGCTCATGATGACGAATGCGCGTGCGGCGAAGAATGCGAGTGCGACCACGAGAAAAATTGTGGTTGTAAGGACGGGCAGGAATGCACTTGCGGAGAGAATTGTGAGTGCGAAAATTGCACCTGCGAAGAAGGCACTTGCGAAAAAGAAGGTGACAGCGAGTGTTCTTGCTGTGAGCATGAACATGACAAAAGCCTTGAATACTTAAATCTTGCAAAGCAAATTCAAGCTGACTTTGAAAACTTCAGACGTCATGCTGTTGAAGATATCAAACAAGCCAAAATCAGCGGGCAGGCATCAGTGATAGAAGTGTTCTTGCCATGCCTTGACACTTTTAAGGAAGCAAAGAAATCAATCACCGACGAAAATGTGCTTAAAGGTGTTGAAATGATTGAAGAAAGTATCAACGGAGCTTTGAAGAGCTTAGGCGTTGAAAAAATTAGCACCGTTGGTGAAAAATACAATCCACATTTGCACAATGCAATAGCTGTTCGAAAAGACGACAGCAAAGAAAATGATATCATCTTGGAAGAATACCAAGCTGGATATAAATTTAATGATAAAGTTATACGATATGCTATAGTCTCTGTCAATAAAAAGGAGGATTAGATTATGGGAAAAATTATTGGAATAGACTTAGGAACAACAAACTCATGTGTAGCTGTTATGGAAGGTGGAAAACCAACCGTTATAGCAAATGCTGAAGGAGATAGAACAACGCCTTCAGTTGTAGCTTACACAAAGGAAGGAGAAAGACTTGTCGGCAAAGTTGCTAAGCGTCAAGCGATAGTAAATGCTGAAAACACAGTTCAATCAATTAAACGTGAAATGGGAACAAATTATAAAGTTACTCTTAACGGCAAAGAATACACACCACAAGAAATCTCTGCTATGATACTTTCAAAATTGAAGGCTGATGCAGAAAGCTATCTTGGTGGACCTGTTACTCAGGCTGTTATCACAGTGCCTGCATACTTTAACGACTCACAACGTCAAGCAACAAAAGACGCTGGTAAGATTGCAGGACTTGATGTTCTTCGTATCATCAACGAGCCTACTGCAGCCGCTCTTGCTTATGGTCTTGACAAAGGTGAAAACGCAAATCAAAAGATTTTAGTTTACGACCTGGGCGGTGGAACATTCGATGTATCTATTCTTGAAATAGGTGACGGTGTGTTTGAAGTTCTTTCAACAAATGGCAACACTCGTCTTGGTGGCGATGACTTTGATAATAGAATTATTGACCTTCTTGTTGAAGAGTTCAAAAAGACAAACAATATAGACCTTTCAACTGATAAACTTGCTATGCAAAGACTCAAGGAAGCTGCAGAAAAGGCTAAGATAGACCTTTCAGCAACTCCAAAGACAACAATATCACTTCCATTCATTTCTGCTGACGCAACAGGTCCTAAACATATGGAATATGAACTTACTCGTGCTAAGTTTGACCAACTTACTGAAGACCTTGTTAAAGAAACAATCGACTGCACAGTAAGAGCTCTTGCTGACGCTAAACTTGACAAGAATCAAATTGATAAAGTTATCTTAGTTGGTGGTTCAACACGTATTCCTGCTGTTCAAGAAGCTGTTAAAGAATTTATCGGCAAAGATCCATACAAGGGCATCAACCCTGATGAATGCGTTGCTATTGGTGCTGCAATTCAAGCAGGTGTTCTTGGCGGAGAAGTTAAAGATGTTCTTCTTCTTGATGTAACTCCACTTTCACTTGGCATTGAAACTCTTGGCGGCGTGTTTACAAAACTTATTGAAAGAAACACAACAATACCTACAAGAAAATCTCAAGTATTCTCAACTGCAGTTGATAACCAACCAGCCGTAGATATCCACGTTCTTCAAGGTGAAAGAGAATTTGCAAATCAAAACAAAACTCTTGGAAGATTCCAACTTACAGATATTCCACCAGCACCAAGAGGCGTTCCACAAATCGAAGTTACCTTTGATATTGATGCAAACGGTATAGTTAAAGTTTCTGCAAAGGATCTTGGAACAAATAAGGAACAAAATATCACAATCACAGCATCTTCAAACCTTAAGGAAGAAGATATTCAAAACGCTATCAAAGAAGCTGAAGCTCACGCTGAAGAAGATAAGAAGCGTAAGGAACTTGTTGAAACAAAGAACCAAGCAGACAACCTCGTCTATGGTCTTGAAAAGATGATAAAAGAAAATGGTGATAAGCTTCAAGAAGATGACAAGAAAAAGCTTCAAGATGCCATTGAAAAAGCTAAGACCGATATGGCTAGCGATGACATTGACACTGTAAAGAAAGCTATTGACGAGCTTACAAATGTTTCAAACGGCATTGTTTCTAAGATGTATCAATCAGCTAATCCAAACGGAACAAACGGAACAACTGATGGCAGCAACGGCAATGGCAACAACGGAAACAACGACGGCGACCCAGAAGTAGTTGTTGACGATGACAACAAATAACATGGACGGGGGAAAGAAAATTCTAATAATTGTTGATGTGCAGAAGGGGTTTATTACAAATAGCAATAAAAATATGCTTGAAAATATAAATAAACTCCTTGAGCGCTCTCATTTTGATAGAATTTTTGCAACAAAATTTGTCAACTTGAATGGCGGTCAATATCAAAGATTTTTAGATTGGCACAAAATGACAGAAAGCCCTGATATTGACCTAGCGTTTGACGAGCCCGAAAATTTAGAGATAATAGAAAAACATTCCTACGCTTTGCCATTAGATTTTACTCAGCGATTAAAGCAAGCGGGTAGCGAGAAGGTATACCTTTGTGGAACAGACTATGATGCCTGCCTTCTTGCAATAGGATTTCAGCTATTTGACATGGGTTTGCAACCAATATTTATTGAAAACTGCCTTGGCTCAGCAAATAATAACCCTATGCCTTTAAAGCAGTTTAAAAATATTGCAATAAGAAACTTCGGCAAGGATTGCCTAATAAAAGATATGGAGTAAGTTATGGATTCAAGAGATTATCTAAATAAAAAGGTTATAGTCAAAATGGATAGACCGCTTGGGAGCAAACATCCTAAGCATGGGTTTATCTATCCTGTCAACTATGGCTACATTCCAGGGACTATCTCAGGTGATGGCGAAGAGCTTGATGCCTATGTTCTTGGTGAATTTAAACCGCTTGAAGCTTTTGAAGGTGTTGTTAAAGCTGTCATTCATAGAACAAACGATAATGATGACAAACTGGTTGTGATGGCTGAAGATAAAGACTATTCAGACGAGCAAATCCGTGCTTTAACTGAATTTCAAGAACGCTTTTTTGAAAGTGAAATAATAAGAGACGAACAACAGCAGCAGCGATAAAATTGTTTTTAACAAGGGAAATAGTTTTTAAAATTATTGTGACATAAATTAAATATAAGGACGATTATGGCAAATAAAGATTATTATTCAGTGCTTGGTGTTGATAGGAGTGCTAGTGAAGATGAAATCAAGTCGGCATACCGCAGACTTGCAAAGAAATATCACCCAGACCTTAACAAAACACCAGAAGCAGCAGAAAAATTTAAAGAGATAAATGAAGCTTATAGCGTGCTCAGCGACGCAAAGAAGAGAGCGAACTATGACCAATTCGGCTCGGCTGACGGCAATCCTTTTGGAGCTGGAGGCGGAGCAAGCAGCGGTGGTGGTTTTGGTGACTTCTTCGGTGGCGGCGGTGGTTTTTCTGATATCTTCTCCGACATCTTTTCTGCATTTGGCGGAAGCGGTAGAGCTGAAAGCAGAACAAGAGAGCGTGGTCAAGATATCAACACTTCAATCAATCTTACCTTTGAAGAAGCATGCTTTGGCTGTGAGAAAAATATCACCATAGGAAAACTTGACAAATGTTCGTCTTGCAAAGGCACAGGCGCTAAAGACGGCAGAGAGTTTTCAGTATGTCCTGAATGTAACGGCACGGGCAGAGTAAGATATCAACAAAACACACTCTTTGGCACTACAATACGAGAAGCAGGCTGCCCTAAATGTAATGGGACAGGAAAAATCATCAAAGAAAAATGTTCGGTATGTAATGGTAAGGGAACTATAAGAACAAACAAGACAATAAAAGTAAAGTTCCCTGCAGGAATTGACAATGGTCAAACCTTAAGAATGCGTGGGGAAGGCAATGCTCCAACGCGAGATGGAGTGAATGGTGACCTTAATATCAAAGTATCAGTAAGCCCTCATAAGATACTTGTGAGAAAAGGAAGTGACCTTTATATGGATTTATATTTGCCTTTCACAACAACCCTTCTTGGTGGAAAGGTAGATATTCCAACGCTAGAAGGTTTGTATTCTCTAAATATTCCAGAGCTTACTGCCAGCGGAACAGTTTTTAAACTAAAAAATAAAGGTGTGAAAGAGCTCAATAGAGAAGCCTATGGTGACCTTTATGTAACAGTTAAGGCTGAAACTCCTAAGAGCCTTGACAAACAAACAAAGGCAAAACTTCAAGAGCTTGCAAAAGATATTGGAGACAACTCTTACACAAAATATACAAATTACCTCAAAAAAATGAAATAAAAATAGAATTGCTTTTAATGACAAAATTTTTTAATATACCATATGGAGAGAAAAATGGAAGTTGTGTTTAAAGATTATGGCGTAAAGTTTGACCTGCCAGAAGGCGTTATCTATTATAACAAAAATGATGTGCTTAAATTGCTTGAGTATAACGAAGCGCTAAGAAAAAATTGTATAATGGTTTTAGGAAACAGCGGACTTAAAACTTTTGCAATTATAAACTATTTAGGCAAGGTCAGCAGTCAGGAAGAATTTAAAGATATTGTGAATGCTTCTGCACAAGAAAACAAAAATTTAGGCATGACAATATATTCTCATGACAGACTGGGCTCTCAAGATGGAAGAGAACTTTACGTTCAGGTGTATAAGCTGCAAAACACCTTTACAACAACTATTTTTTCCCGCATAGATGATAATGTGATAATATGTAATTGCAGCTCTGATAAGGAAAACTTTGAAAAAACTTATGATTTTGCTTTGAAGATTATGCAAGGATTATTTAAAGCAGATTAAAATCTTAAAAATCAATATTGACAACCCCTTTATTATATGATATAATATGCTCATAAAAGGGGACGAAAAATGATAAAAAAGAAGATAGCAACAATCACACTTGCAAGTGCTTTGACTCTTGCTTCAATGGCAGGTTTAACTGCCTGCGGTAATATGGATTTATGGGACACAAACTATACACTTCGTTATGCAGTGCTTGAAGAAAATGGACATGACGTTTTGCATACCATTGAATCATGGAGTGATAGTGAAAGTGATTCTGCAATGTTCAGAACTTCTTGTTGTGGAAATTACATTTGGACATCGGTAAACAAGGCTGTTCTTTATGAATCTAAACCATCAAGTGATGCCTATGATTATGAATGTGGCGGGCATGAGTAAAAATTAAAAACAAAGAGCATGATTAAATTAAAAAGCATCTTACGATTTTGTAAGATGCTTTTTTGTTTTTATATTAAATTTGATATAAAATTGTTGCCAAATTCCTTAAATTTTTATAAAAAGTTATAAAAATTTTAAATTTTTAATTTTTCAAGATTTTAACTTCGCCGTTTCCAATAGACTCTACTTTGTCGTCTATTGATAGCCCATGAACATATCTATAGAGCATCTTCCACACGCCACTATGGGAAACTATCAAGATGTTTTTGTCACTGTTTTCAATTTCTTTAAAGAAATCTATGTTGCGGTCATATAAATCTTGGAAGCTTTCTGCATTATACTTGTGTGGGTCAGCCATAAAATCATCAAATTCTTCTTTAGTGATTGTGTCTTCTTGCCTTCCCGTTGCGTCACCTGCATTTTGCTCAAGTAGCCGCTCATCTTCAATTATTTCAACGTCATGATATTTGTTGATTATATCGGCGGTTAGCCTAGCTCTGATAAGGGGAGAGCAGTAGATAACATCTATCTTTTCACTTTTTAGCTTTTCAGCGGTCTCTTCAGATTGCTCTATACCTTTTGAGTTTAAAGCTTCGTCAAGTTGACCTTGCAATATTTTTTGCACATTACAATTTGTTTGACCATGTCTCACAAATAAAATCATATATATCTCCTTAAATTATAAATTTAATTTTATTTAATTTGATTATTTAATTTGAATTTTTTTTATTTTGATTTTATTATAATTTTATATTTTTTTCTATTTTTTATTTTAATTATTTTATATTTTTATTTATTGATAAAATTATTTTTTAATTATTTGAGAAAATGCTTGCAAGGGTTAGCGAGGCAGTAACTGCAGTGTCACAGCGTAGTATCCTTGTGCCAAGCGAAAATGATTTTCCGCCACGCTCTATAATTTTCTCTGCTTCTTCTTCGCTGAAGCCGCCTTCATTTCCAACAACAACTGCGATATCCTTTTTGCCTTCCACAAACTTAGGTTCAAAACGCTGCTCTTTTTCATGTTCGTTTGGGAATATCACGCATTCAAACTCTTTTAACTTTCCAAGCATTTGCTCAAAAGTTATCATATCATGCACAATAGGAAGAATTGACCGTTCGCATTGTTTGCAGGCAGAGCTCACTTGGCTGTCCACTCGCTCTCTTTTGAAGTTCTTTATCATAACGCGGCTGCTTGTAAAGAAATAGATTTCACTTACGCCTAGCTCTATAGCCTTTGGCAAAATGCTATCAAAATATTCTTTTTTAGGCATCATTTGAAAAAGCACTATATTATTTTTAGGAAGAGCAGGGCATTTTTCAACCCTTTCTATTGCAAGAACGCAGTTATTTTTATTTAGGCTTGCTATTTTGCAATAATAGTCATTTTCGTCATTTATAGAAGCAATCACTTCTTCTCCTTCTTTCATTCTCAGCACTTTGCTAAGGTGGAAGTATTCGCTGTTCTCAATTATAATTTTGCCGTTTTGTTCTCGTCCGAAAAATCGTCTCAATTTTTGCTCCTATTAGGCTTATTATATCAAAGTAGAAATTTATATCAAAATAATTTGCAATTTTTCTTTAAAACTTGACAGCATTTTGCGTGGAATTTATAATATTTTTGTGTAAAAAGGAGTAAAAATGTTCGAAAAAGAGTTTAATGTTCTAAGAAAAGCTGTTTTATATGTTGGTAAGCATATATTTGTAAAGGGTGCAAGCACGAGAAAATCAAAGGGTAATTTTGACTATGTTACAGATAAAGATATAGCATGTGAGAAATATCTTATTGACACCATCAAGAAGTATTTTCCTGATGATAATATTGTAAGCGAAGAGAGCAATTCAAAGAATAATCTAAAAAATAGAAGCTGGATTATTGACCCAATAGATGGCACTCTCAACTATATGAATGGTCTGAAAGATTGCTGCGTTCAACTTGTCTTTTTTGCGGACGGTCAAACACAATTTTCTTTCGTATACGTTCCATTTGAAAATGATTTCTATTATGCAATAAATGGAAAGGGTGCGTATTTAAACGGCAAAAGACTTGAGCCTGACAAGACAAAAAGTATTAGGGAATGCATGATGGCTGTGTGCGTAACTAAAAATGACAATGTTCTTCAGTTGACACATAACCTTCTCTATGCACTAAGAAATCAAATTTTAACAGAGCGAATACTTGGCAGCTATGGCTGCGCAACGGCAATGGCAGGAGCAGGCAATTTTGGAATTTTTGCCGATATCTCAATGCATATAAATTTATGGGATTGCATGCCTGGCGAGCTTATATGCAAGGAAGCAGGACTTGTTGTTATAAGAGATAAATATAACGGCTATGAATACAGCGTGATTTCAATCTCAGAAGAAATAAATAATGTTGTGACAAATGAAATAAAAAATCAAATCTGTCTCTTATACACATCTGACGCTGCCGACGATAAGGCTCGTGTA
>ERZ1090861.1327-NODE-1327-length-12846-cov-10.711360_pt1 | contig 12846 bp, 14 predicted proteins | sample MGYA00478482_ERZ1090861 | MGnify/ENA primary metagenome ERZ1090861 (study PRJEB33644, sample SAMEA5815744) | chicken gut metagenome | biome: Chicken; feature: Gastrointestinal Tract; material: Caecum | place: Ireland | collected 2019-01-01 | study: A study of... | reverse complement strand
TGGAGCTGTCCGAACGGAACGTGAGTTTCCATTGAAAATCCTGTTTTTAGCCTGTGCTCAGGGTTTTGTAGTTTTATTTATTGCGCAGTACGGAGCTGGGATTTCCCGCAGCCGCTCTCCGAATACGATTCACTCTCGCTTCGTATTCTGACATTTTCGGATCTTCTTAACTTCAGCCCCATGTCCCCGATAAATTCAAATCCGTCAGTCCTGAATCATCTCCAGCACTTCTTCTTTCGCGGGCATTGCGCGGATTGCTCCTTTTCTGGTTGTTACGATAGCCGCCGCCGCGTTTGCGAATGTAAGCATTTCTCCCAGTTCGTCTTCCGTCAGACTGTCAAAGTCATGCTCAAGGATATAATTAAGTGAACTTCCGCAGAACGTGTCCCCGGCTCCGGTCGTCTCAATGGTCTTTACGGAAAATCCCGGTCTTTCAACCCGCATTCCCTTATAGTATGCACGGCTTCCGTCCTTTCCCATGGTCAGAAGGATCAGCGGAATCTGATACTTCTCCTGCAGGTATGCGATTCCTTCATCATAATCTTCTTTTCCTGATACAAACTGAATCTCATTATCCGAAATCTTCAGAATGTCGCATACGCCAAAACCATACTCCATCTGCTCTTTTGCCAGATCCAGAGAGCTCCAGAGAGGCGGTCTGAGATTCGGATCAAAGGAAATCAGACATCCGGCCTCCTTTGCCGCCTGCACTGCTTTCTTTGTCGCAGCCTTTACGCCTTCATGGGTCATAGACAATGTGCCGAAATGAAAGATTCTGGCCTGGCCGATAAATGCCGGATCCACTTCATCTTCTGTAAGCATCATATCCGCTCCCGGATTGCGGTAAAAAGAAAACTCTCTGTCTCCGTCCGGGAAGGTATGTACAAAGGCAAGTGTCGTGTTAACTTCATCGTCCATTTTCAGATTGGAGGCATCTATGCCCGCTTCTGTAATTGTCTCTTTTAAAAGTCTGCCAAACTGATCTTCTCCTACTTTTCCCACAAAAGCAGTCTTCTTGCCCATTTTATTAAGCAGGGCCAGAACATTGCAGGGCGCTCCGCCCGGACATGCCTCAAACATATTATTGCCCTGATCGCTCTGTCCGTTCATTGTAAAATCAATCAGAAGCTCTCCCAGCGCAATTACATCATACTTCTTTTCCATAGATAGATACCTCCTCTTCATACTGATATTGATTATACATCATTCTTCCGGCTATTTCTCGCACAATTGAATGATTCATACAATTTTCCATGGGTAAAATAGTTATAAGACCGGCAGCCCCCGGCGCACCGGGATCCGTATGGACAGCTGCCGCATGCCCCGGTCAGCATTTCTGCCCGGAACTTCCTGTTATAAGCAAAAGCATCCGGAGATTCCCAGATCTCTCTGAGACTTTTCTCTCGCAGATTGCCTTCAATAAAACGGGCGTCATACATTGCCTCACATCCCCGGACATTTCCCACACTGTCAATCCCGACAGAATCCAGTCCCGCGCTGCAGCCCCGGAAGTAAGCGCTTCCGCTCAGATTTCCCCTCAGATATCCTTCCGATCCGGTGAAATACCCGATATTATCGGCAACCCCCATCATAAACGGCGCCTCAAACATTTTACTTTCCACAAAATCAATCACTGTATTGCAGTCAAAACGGTAATCCATTCCGCCATTTGCGGCATTTCCCATCGGCGAACACGCCTGCAGCTGCCATGCCGCAATATGCTTTGTCAGCAGATACTGATAAAAAGATGCCAGATACGGAACATTCCCGCTGTGTAACGTTGTAATAACAGAAACCGGTATACCGCTGCCGCTTAAAACATCAATGGCAGAGTCTGCCCGGCGGTAACTGCCGGACTGCCGGACTGCCGGTACCGGTCATGAATCTCTTCCGGACCGTCCAGCGATACCGCCACCGACTCGACCCCCGCCTCTTTCAGCCGGGTGATCATACCTCTGGGAAACAGATAGCCGTTGGTAATCACAGACACCCGGATCTGCCTCTCCGTTAACGCGCGCACAATTGCGAGCCAGTCCGGCCGCATGAAAACTTCCCCGCCGATCAGGGACACCCTCTGGCAGCCCAGGTCGGACAGCTGTTCCGCTACGCACAGACACTCCTGCGTGGTCAGTTCATTTTCCCTGGCTTTTCCGCCTTTCGATCCGCAGTACCGGCAGGAAAAGCAGCACGCAAGAGTAATCTCCCACACACATGATTTCAACTGAAACAGACACTTTGTTTTTTCTGTATTATTTTTCATCTTTATTCCCGTTCCCCTCGGAAGTGGAAAGACCTTCCCGGCGGCGCCTGCGTTCCTCTTCCACAAAAGGCGGAGTCGCATAAAGCTGCCTCATCGGAGTCTGATCCCATTGCGGCCTGAACATCATTTGGGAACTGCTGCCGTCTGATGAAGTTCCGGAATGATTAAACGGATACGGTCTGTCAGCCTTTTTATGTTTTTTTTCACGTTTCTTTTCATGTTTTCTGCTTTTGCGTATCATTACATCCGGTGATGCATACACTGCCTCCATTCCACGTTGGTTATACGGATTTACCTGGACATACGTCTTTATCCCCTCTGAGCTGTTCCCTTTCTCCATATTCCCATCCGGTCTGCCAAAATATCGTGCTACATCTATATACGTGCCGCAATAAGGGCAAAAAACGCCTTCCTCCATATCATCCGCTTCCTGTCCGGCGCCGCACTGCGGACAGAAAAACCGTATCATCGTCATATCAGCATCTCCTTCCTCCTGAAATGCGCATTTCACAGAAACTCAGCTAATTAAAATATACCAGCTCTTCAATCGGCTCAGCAGGCTCTATATTTTCCGCTTCAAGCACCGGCCCTTCTCCCTGATACACTGATACATTCGCATATCTGACTTTCGCACGGACAGTGATCCACTGTCCCGCCTTCAGCTTCGGCGCATAGGCGCTTCTGCATACATATCCCAGAAATGTAGTGTCATCCGCGCAGCAGGTCATAGCCATACGGCCGGGCAGGAAGACTTTGGAAGGAAATGATCTGGGCTTTAAGACTTTTGCGGTGAACTCCACCGTCTTTCCCTTATACCGCTCCGGGTGCTCCATCATATCCACATACCAGATGCCATAGTCTTCTCTGGCGATCTGAATGACCGGCGCCTTCAGATCATAAGGCACTTCATCTTCAAAAATATTGTCAATCTCTCCCTGCTCGTCCTCGAAGATTACCTCCGCCTGAGGGCTTACAACTTTTACGCTTCTTCTGTAACCCGGCAGGGGCTTCAGATCCTCACAGCGGTTAAAGAGCACCAGCTCCGCTCCCCGCACCATTTCTACAAACAAGGGTTTTAAATTCGTCAGATACATCTGAAATGTACTGGCGTCCACCGTGGTCAGCTTCTGCTCGATGGCCCATCCCTCCGGCAGTTTCATAGACTCAAAATCACTGACCTTCCACATGCCGTTATACTCAATTACAACACGTTCCGGCTCATGTTTCCGGTTCATCTCTTCCAGATATTCTTCCGTCAGATCTTCCTGATCTTCCACCTTTTCGATCACTACTCCATATCTGAGCATTTCCATGGGATTATACTCTTCTTCCCCTTCCTCGCAGAGGATCAGAAGCGTCTTTCCGTCAATCTGAAAATAATCCTGCTCCAACGTAAACTTCAGAAACTGCGTTTTTCCGCTGTCCAGAAATCCTGTCATCAGATATACCATTACATTTGGTTCCATTTTTCTATCTCTCCCGTCTTTTCACACCCGCCGTGGGGCGCTTAAGCTCCCCGCGGCGGCAGATCATCTAAGCCAGCCCGAAAAGCTCCGCCAGCTTCTGTTCGTTCAGTTCCGCTCCGATTACACAGATTCTGCCGGTATACTCCGGCGCGCCTTCCCGCACTTCATGCTCGCCCGGCACCATGTCGAAATAAATCCATTTCCCATCAGCGCCTGCAACCATGCCCTTGGCGCGCAGAACATTGCCGAACTCCTCTTCTTTTTCAAGGCGCTTCAGAATGGTTTCGATTCCTTCTTTGTCAAAAGTCCGGATTGTCTCCCGGCCCCAGCTTGTGAACACTTCATCCGCGTGATGATGGCCTTCATGATCGTGATGGTGATGGTCATGGCCGCAGCCGCATTCTCCGTGATCGTGATCATGGTGGTCATGATCGTGGTCGTGATGATCATGTTCGTGGTCATGATGATCGTGGTCGTCATGGCCGTGCTCCTCATGGCCGTGATGGTCGTGGTCATGATCATGGTCGTCGTGATGATGATCGTGGTCATGATCGTGAACATGTCCGCATACCGGGCAGGCCACTTCCGCCAGCAGTTCTTCCTCCAGAGATTTCCCGGATTCCATAGTTTCCAGGATTTTCTCTCCCGGCAGCTGTGCAATAGGCGTAGTGATAAAAGGCGCTTTGTCATTCAACTCCCGCAGAAGAGCCACGCTTTCCTCGATTTTCTCCGGTTTTGCCTTATCTGTACGGCTCAGAATTACCGCACCGGCATATTCGATCTGATTGCTGAAGAATTCTCCAAAATTCTTCCGGTATATTCTGCATTTTGTTACATCTACTACAGTTGTAAAGCTGTTGAGTTCTGCGTCGATTTCGTCCTGTACGTCCCGGACAGCCTTGATCACGTCAGACAGTTTTCCTACGCCGGAAGGCTCAATAAGAATCCGGTCCGGATGATAGGTGTCTACCACTTCGCGGAGCGATTTTCCAAAATCGCCTACAAGAGAGCAGCAGATACAGCCGGAATTCATTTCCCGGATCTCTATGCCGGACTCTTTCAGAAAGCCGCCGTCAATGCCGATTTCACCGAACTCGTTTTCAATCAGCACAACCTGCTCCCCTGTAAACGCTTCAGAAAGCAGTTTTTTAATCAGTGTTGTTTTTCCGGCTCCGAGGAAGCCGGAAATAATATCAATCTTTGTCATGTTTCTCATCCTCCTGCTCTTTCTATCATTCTGATCTATCTGTCATTTCAGGTCCAGTTCCACCGGACAGTGGTCTGAGCCCATTACATCGGTAAGAATCTTTGCGTCTGCCAGCCTGTCTTTCAGGCACTCAGACACACAGAAATAGTCAATGCGCCATCCCGCGTTTTTGGCCCGGGCGCTGAAGCGGTATGACCACCAGGAATAAATGCCTTCCGCGTCCGGATAGAAATAGCGGAACGTATCGATAAATCCCGCATCCAGAAGTTCTGTAAACTTCTGCCTCTCCTCGTCGGTAAACCCGGCGTTTTTCCGGTTTGTCTTGGAATTTTTCAGGTCAATCTCTTTGTGCGCCACATTCATATCTCCCGTAACAATCACCGGCTTTTTTTCTTCCAGTTTTTTCAGATAGGCACGGAAGTCGTCCTCCCACTCCATACGATAGTCAAGTCTTGCCAGTTCATTCTGAGAATTCGGCGTATATACTGTAACAAAATAGAACTCCTCAAACTCACAGGTAATGACTCTTCCTTCCTGGTCGTGCTTTTCGATTCCGATGCCATATGATACGGACAGCGGTTCCTTCTTCGTAAATACCGCCGTTCCGGAGTACCCCTTCCGCACTGCGTAATTCCAGTACTGGTAGTATCCGTCCAGATCAAGCTTCAGCTGTCCCTCCTGCATCTTCGTTTCCTGAATACAGAAAATATCTGCATCCGCTTCTTTGAAAAAATCAAGGAACCCTTTCTGAACACACGCCCGGATTCCATTTACATTCCATGATATTAATTTCATCTGTTCCCTCCTTCGCATGGGGAAGCCCGGTTCAGGACCTCCTTTCCCTGCAGTACCGGACTATCCGGTAATTTTATCTGCGGTTTCCGCGTACCCGGAAGCTTTCTCCCATATGGTACGTCATGCCGAACCGCATAAAAAAACGAAAGACAGATAACTCTGCTACCTGTCTCTGTTTCAGTTATAGCGAACCTCCCGCAGAAACAACCCCTGAGCCGGGGCCAGGAACCCCGCCTGCTGCCTGTTCTTTGTCTGCAGAGCCGCCGCCGCGTCTTCCGGTTTCCACTCTCCGATGCCGGTCTCCAGGAGTGTTCCCGTAAGAATCCGCACCATATGATAGAGAAAGCCTGTCCCGTCATATTCGATGACAACGCTGCTGCCCTGTCCGCTGATCATTATATCATAAATTGTACGTCGTGTGGACTTTTCGTCCTTTTTATCCGTATAGCCGGCATATTCATGGGTTCCGGTCAGATAACCTGCCGCCTCTCTCATGGCTTCCAGATCAAGACGGTGCGGGAAATGAAAGCTGAACCGCCGGGTAAATACATCCGGCCTTTCTCCTGTATCGATGTGATATTCATATACTTTTCCCACCGCGCTCTTTCTGGCATGGAACCCGTTTTTCACAAGTTCCGTCTGCAGGACGCGGATGTCTGCCGGAAGTCTCTCATTCAGAGCTGCGGTAAAGTCTTCGCTTATGATCTTTCCCGGAAGAACAATACTGGCTGTCTGTCCCCGTGCATGCACGCCGGCGTCTGTACGGCCGGATCCGTTGACTTCAATCCTGAGGCCCGTTTCTTTCATCACAGCCTCTTCCAGAATCCCCTGAATCGTATTCTCTGTATTGCTCTGCCGCTGCCAGCCCTGATAGCGGGTGCCGTCATATGCGATGGTCAGCTTATAGGTACGCATTTTCCGTCCGCTCCTCTGCTACTGAAGAAACTTCTTCAGCTCGTCCATAAATGTATTGGCATCTTTGAACTCTCTGTACACGGAAGCAAATCTGACATAAGCCACCGGATCCAGATCTTTGAGCTTCTCCATAACAATCTCGCCGATCACACTGCTTGGAATTTCTTTTTCTTCTCTGTTAAAAATCTCCAGTTCTATAGCGTCAATCGTCTTCTGTATGGCCTGGGCCGAAACCGGACGCTTATAGCAGGCGCTTAACACACCGTGCTCAATCTTGGCCCGCTCATACTGTTCACGGTTATTGTCCTTTTTAATTACGATCAGAGGAATTGTCTCCACTTTCTCATATGTTGTAAATCTTCTTCCGCATTCATCGCAGGAACGTCGTCTGCGGATAGAGGACTTATCTTCCGCTGGTCTTGAGTCTATTACTTTTGTATCCGGGTTTCCACAATATGGACATCTCATATTCTCTTCCGCCTTTCTGTTTTGGCCGGCTCTCCCTGCCTTTTGTTTCTTCCCATAAGTTGCCTCTATTATACACAACCCCTAGATTTTTTGCAAAAACTTTTCTTCCTGTATCTCCACAAGTATAATATCCGGCCCGATCTTGCGGATACAGCAAAAGGGAATGACATATTCACAGTCTGTTCCAAAAAAGCCGCAGATCTTTCCCGGGCCGGGTACAATAAGGGCCTCCACCTCTCCTGTACATACATTGATCTCTACATCCATTGCGCAGCCCAGCTTTCTGCCGCTGCAGACATTAATAACCTCTTTGTCCCTGAGCTCACAGATCCTCATATGCCTTCCTCCACGCAGGATACGGTTTCTCACTGATACTATATGCGGAAAACAGGAAACAGGTTCCAATCCTCAAATCACTCTTTCCTTTTCCATGTACCTGCGCTAAAATACAATCGTAAACTATGAAAAACAGGAGAATTCAATTTTTATGAAAGAAACAATTTTACTTTTTAATCCGCCGGAGAAGGACACGCTCCTGAAAATCGAAATGGCGCTGTTTCCTCTTCATATCCGCCTGAAGCGCGTTGCCCGTGAAAATTATAACCAGCCTCTGGGCGTACTTGCAGGAATCAGGGACATGGCTCCTGCGGAAGGCGCCTATGAAGGAGAAGAACTGCCCGGTACAATGTTTGTATTCTGCTTTCTTGACGACAACCGGTTAAACCAGGCTCTCGCCGCTCTGCGCAGAACCGGAGCAGGCCCCTTCCCCTACAAAGCAATCCTTACACCTACAAACAGTTCCTGGACGGCACCGGACTGTTTCGAAGAAATCCGGAAAGAACATGAGGCCATGAGCAGATAGCTCACGGCCCCGTGTATTTTTCTTTATAACGGATTTTCCGGCTTCCCGTTCCCATCCGCCGGATTATGGAAGAAGAAATGCATACATTACTACAAAATGGCAGGCGCTTCCACCCATCACAAAAAGATGGAAAATCTCATGGCTGCCGAAATTCTTATGCCTGTTATTGAAAATCGGAAGCTTCAGCGCGTAAATTACGCCGCCCACTGTATAAATAATTCCTCCTGCCAGAAGCCATCCGAAAGCTGCCGCTGACATATTGTTAAGAATCTGAGTAAATGCCAGTACACAGGTCCATCCCATTCCGATATAGAGAACAGAAGATACCCACTTCGGACAATACACCCAGAAAGCTTTGATCAGGATACCGGCAATTGCGATGGACCATACAATCGCCAGAAGAATCAGTCCGGTTCTGCCCTTCAGAACAATCAGGCATACCGGCGTATAACTTCCTGCGATCAGTACGGAAATCATCATATGATCGATCTTTTTCAGAATCGTGTTTACCCGCTCCGATACATCAAATGTATGATAAGTTGTGCTTGCCGCATACAGTAAAATCAGACTGGCCGCATAAATTGTCAGTGAAATAATATAAATCTGGCTCGGTTCATTCGCAGCCTTTATCAGAAGCGGCACCGCTGCAAAAATAGCCATCAGCATGCCGATAAAATGTGTAATTGCACTGCCGGGATCTTTAATATGTTTCTTTTTTTCCATAACCGCGCACCTCCATGATGTCAGAATCGCAATAAGTAGTTTTTAAAACTATATCTAGCATATGCATATATTACATCATATATTCCGAAAAATCAACCTGAAAAACAAACAAAAAAAGAGGCCGTATTGCAACAGCCTCTGTACATATTTTAAAAATCAGTTTCATTTACAGTTTATTATTACCGAATCACTGTTCCGGTTTTTCCTTTTAACGCTTCTTTTACTTTATCAAATGCAGTAATATATGCGCTCCGGCCCTCACGTTTTTCCACGAATTCAACAGATGCCCTGAACTTCGGCAGCATATTGTAAATGCCGAAATGTCCCTCATCCATATAAGCCTTTGCCTGTTCTACTGTAAGCTCTCCAAGCGGCGCTTCGTCCGGCTGCCCCATATTGATGCATACTTTTTCCACATTTGTCAGAATAATAAGCATATCCGCGTCAATGCCCTCTGCCAGCTTTCCTGCTGCCAGATCTTTCTCGATAACCGCGCTGGCGCCCTTCAGATGATTGTCCTGCTCCAGTACCGGAATACCGCCGCCGCCTGCGGCGATCACGATCTGATCCGCGTCCAGCAGTGCGTTAACCGCATCCAGCTCCACGATTCTGACCGGGTTCGGCGCTGATACCACACGGCGAAAGCCCTTTCCCGGCTCCTCTATTACATAATTGCCCTTTTTGCGCTCCTCGTTGGCCTCTTCTGCGTTCATATACCGGCCCAGTACCTTTGTGGGGGTATAGAATGCCTCGTCATAAGGATCGACCACCACCTGAGTAAGAACCGTGCTTACGGTCCGGTATATGCCGCGGTTTAAAAGTTCCTCGCGGATCCCGTTCTGAAGGTCATATCCGATATATCCCTGGCTCATGGCAGAGCAGACAGACATAGGCGCCGGCGTATACTCTGTGTGATTTTTCGCGAACTCATTCATGGCTGTATGAATCATCCCAACCTGAGGCGCATTGCTGTGAGTGATGGCAACCTTGTATCCCTCCTCTATTAAATCAGCAATACATTTGGCAGTATGTTTTACCGCAATCTTCTGCTCAGGGAGTGTCGTTCCCAGGGCCCGGTGTCCCAGAGCCAATACAACTCGTTTTTTCATAATCGTCTCCATTCCTCTGCCTGCTGCGGCAGTATGTCTTTTCGTTTTATTAGAAGTGTACTATCATTTCCATAAAAAATCAACTGTTCCTCTCGTCTAAATCTTCGTCAGAATCGTATAGACAACATCCGCTATTCCCAGACAGGTCAGCGCCAGACAGATCACTGCACGTTTGCCCCGGGACAGCTTCAGGAAACAGTCCGTCCAGCGGGGCGCCATATAATACAGGAAAGCGCACCCCAGCAGCGCGAACGCAATGGAACCTCCCATGTATATTCTTCCGTTCAGGTTGAGGAAATAATTGTCATAATCTCTTACCCGAAGCCCCAGGCCGCTGTCAAACAGCCAGCTGGACAGATATCCCGCCACAGAATAAATGCTGAAGTTCAGCGCAAACACCAGCGCCGGATTTTTCAGAAACCTTCTTACAAAAAACAGCAGAACCACGCCGCAGATTCCATACAACGGAAGCCACGGCCCCGCCAGCATGATCTGGTCCGGAACGACTCCGTTTCTTACAAGAGAAGCCGCAATTTCCAGAAGCCATCCAAATACGGAAAAAGCAAAAAACAAAAATATGTAAGAAAGCCAGTCGTATTTCCTGTCCGCTTTTACAGGTGATTTTACCGCACGAAGAGGTGGCTGTACAGCAAACAGAAATACCGGGTACTGTTCCGGAGCAAAATAGGATATTTTCGTATAAGGCCCCTGGGAATCGTCATACAGCGCCTTGCTGATCAGAAGTTCATCTTCCGAGGGCACATGCTCCAGATAAGAGTCATTCAGATTTTCATACCCGGCGCAGCGGGAAAGAACGTAGTTTCTGCGGAGTGTAAAATAAAATTCCGCTTTGCAGCCGGCCACATAAGGATTAACATAGAAAAAGTCCAGAAGTCCCAGCGTAAACAGAGAAAGAATTTTCCATCCCAGAAATGACAGATCAATAAGGAACAGTTTCCGCTTGTTATGCTTCATCATCTGTCTGGACAGATAAAACGCCCGTTTCCTTCCGATCTTCGGATTTTCAGCAAGAATATAGGGAATCAGGCTGTACTCATAGTGTTTAATGATGCCTCCCGCGATGGTAAAATTCCAAAGCGTCTGGCACACAGAGCGGCAGAGCATAACCCAGGCCGGATTGAAGATACAACGAAGCTTATACAGAAAAAATATCTTGGAAATCTGGGTCTGTCTGTATTTCCTGCTTTCCATGAAAAACCGTTTTTCTCCGATTTCCAGAATATTGCTGATAAATATCTGACCCAGGACCGCCAGAACGGCTCCTGCCGCAAGAAATAATACCGAGGTTTCCGGATTCTCCGTAAGGAAGCCGTTCACAGCCCGCAGGACAGAAAAAAAGATCGAACTTGCTGATGTGCAGATGTCAACAATAAGCCCGCCCGCCTCAAGCACAAAGGGAGGAAGCTTATCACTGATATTTCCGCCAAGAAAAAACCGCTCAATAACCTGAACTGCCACGTCTGAATTTGACAGATCCGGTGTGACAGCTTTCCCGTCCGGCAGTCCGGATACAGAGTGGAATCCGAAAAATGTAGTTGTCACCGGATACGCAGTTGTAAGCATGGCAATAAGAAAGCAGACAGAAATTGCCCTCAGGTAATTCTGTCTGACCAATATGCGACCTTGTTTCTTCAGCTCATTCCTCTTTACCATGTCTTCCTCCGGGATGTCAATGATAGTATATTATAGTTTAGAAAGGCAGGATTTGCAAGTATGCCGGCGTCTGCGCCGGCATACCCTCCTCCCGTACCTCTCTGCCGCTTACCGGATCATAATATAGTCATCCTGACTGTGCCGCTGCTTCTGCATAACTGTTATCCTGTTTTTTACGACATCATTTGTAATCAGGATATTCACATGTTCACTTTGCAGCAGATCCAGCACCTCCTGATTCGGATGAGAATCCTTCGCCCTGCCGAACCGCCGGTTATCATGGGATATAATCACTGTCTCCGGATTAATCTGCCGAAGGATTTTCCGGTTCATATTATGCCGGCTTCCATGGTGGGGCATTTTCAGATAATCGGCGGATATCGCCTTGCCTTCCCGTATCAGCCGCTCAAATACTTTTTTACTTGCATCCCCGGCAAGGAGTACAGACGGCTCACTGCCAAACTTCATCCACAGTACTGTGCAGATATCATGGGTGCATTTTACATAATTCTTATAAATTTTCCGCATGCACTTTCTGCTGCCTGTAGCATTGAGCTGCCGGAGCAGAGACACATTTTCCGCGAAAAATCCCAGTACATAATTGCAGCCGGCACGATACGACTCCATATCCTCGTACTGCCAGTCTCTCAGCCAGAATCTCCTAAACTCCAGAGAATCCGCGCCCACATAACCATGCTCCGCAGAATGAATATACCGTTCCATTTCCTCAGCAAACTCTCCGGCAAACAGTTCCTGCATCAGACCGGTCAGATTCTGCCGGTTCGCTTCCCTGAGCCAGTCATAATTCTCCAGGCAGCACGGAGGATTCAGGCATTTTATATGCTTACAGAAATCCCTGCCCTCATAGGCAAAAGTTAACTGCGGCACCGCGTTTCCTCTCCCGGTAACTTTTACCAGAAACGCCTGGTTATTTACGACTTCTTCCAGGGCTTTTACAAATTCTCCGCAGTCCTCAGCCTCCCTGATTCCTTTCAGATTCAGAATGGCTCTGGCGATCAGCGTAATCTCGTTCTGATATAAAGGTACAATAATCTCCTCAACCTGATCCATCTTTCCCGCGAAAAAATGCATGCCGCCCAGATGATCATTGTCATGATGCGTTAAAAATATATGTACACGGTCGTTCCTGTTTATATTTTCAGTAATATCATATCTGCCGGGCCCGAGATCAATAAAAACCGTTTTCCCGCCGTATCTGCATCCGGAAGAGGGATTCAGCAGTATGCTGTCACCCTGACCTACGTTGAGCACTTCGAAATCAGCCATATCTTCTGTCTCCTTCCTGTATCAGGTAAACGTCAAATCCTCCGCCCCGCATAAATCATGCGCCGCTGTTCATTGGCGGC
>ERZ1090861.1326-NODE-1326-length-12862-cov-7.840478_pt1 | contig 12862 bp, 13 predicted proteins | sample MGYA00478482_ERZ1090861 | MGnify/ENA primary metagenome ERZ1090861 (study PRJEB33644, sample SAMEA5815744) | chicken gut metagenome | biome: Chicken; feature: Gastrointestinal Tract; material: Caecum | place: Ireland | collected 2019-01-01 | study: A study of... | reverse complement strand
AAAATGGCTAAAACAGACCGCGGACACTTTTTAACAGAAAAAAGACCTTCAAGAAAAAGAAAATTAAGAAAGGGTGCTTACCTTTCAGGCAAGCAAGCTAAGAACATCAAGAAGATGGTTCAAGGTTAATAAGGAGAGAGAATATGAGAATTAAAAGATCAGTTACAGCACTTAAAAAACGCAGAGCCATTTTAAAACAAGCAAAAGGCTACCGCGGAGCAAAAAGTAAGTTATATCGCGTTGCTCGTCAACAAGTTATGAAGAGCGGACAATATGCTTACATTGGAAGAAAACAAAGAAAAAGAAATTTTAGAAGCCTTTGGATAACAAGAATATCTGCAGCTTGTAAACTTAATGGAATTTCTTATAGCAAATTTATGTATGGTTTAAAGAAATCTAACATAAACCTAAACAGAAAGGTACTTGCAGAGCTTGCAGCTCGTGATGAAAAAGCTTTTAGCGAGCTTGTAGTTACAGCTAAAAAAGCTATAGCATAATAGCTAAAATTTTAAAACTTATCTTCGGATAAGTTTTTTTATATAATACTTTAAAAGGTTGCAAAATTTTTTAAATATATTTATAATAATTGTATGGTTGAACCTATTACTTCAAAACAAAATAAAAAAATAAAACTATTAAAGATACTTTTAAAAGATAAAAACTATATGTTTTTAGACAATCCAAAACTTATTGTAGAAGCAAAAAAGGCTGGCTTCAATATAGACTATCTTTTGATTAATGAAACATATAACGGCAAAACAGACTATGGGGGAGAAAATGTAGTAGTTTCAGAAAGTGTTTTTAAATCATTTTCTCAAACTGTGAATTCACAAGGGCTTATAGGTATTTTAAAGTACGGAAAGAAGACTTTAAAAAAGCCACAAGCAGACTTCTTAGTTTTAGATGAACTTCAAGATCCTGGAAATGTTGGAACCTTGCTTCGTTCCGCTCTTGGAGCGAATTTTAAAGATGTATATCTTTTAAATTCTGCTAGGGTATCAAGTGATAAGGTTGTTAGAAGTTCAATGGGAGCAATTTTTAAATTAAACATATATGAATGCTCTAAAGATGAATTTTTAAACATGTGTTCAGGGCTACATATGTGCTATGCCGACATGTTTGGAGATAATGTTTATAAAACAAAATTTCCAAAAAACATTGGTGTTGTTGTTGGAAATGAAGGAAATGGTGTAAGCAAAGAACTAAGAAAGGTTTGCACGCAAGCTGTAGCCATACCTATGGCTAACGGGCTTGAAAGCTTAAATGCTTCTGTAGCAGGAAGTATAATAATGTATCAAATATATTCAAGGAGATGATTTTATGTCAGGACATAGTAAATGGCACAATATACAAGCAAGAAAGGGCAAAAGTGATGCCCAAAGAGGGAAAATATTTACAAAAATTGGTAGAGAAATAGCTGTTGTAGTTAAAGCAGGTGGAGCGGACCCAGTATCTAACTCCAAACTTCGCGACATTATAGCAAAAGCAAAGCAAAACAATATGCCTAACGATTCAATACAAAGGGCAATTAAAAAGGCTACTGGGGAACTTTCTAATGTAAACTATGAAAATACAACCTATGAAGGCTATGGCGTAGGCGGTTCAGCAGTGATTGTTGAATGTTTAACAGACAATAAAAATAGAACGGCTGGCGATGTTCGTCACGCCTTTGATAAACATGGCGGAAGTTTAGGCGCAAGCGGTTGCGTATCTTATCTATTTAAGAGAAAGGGCATTATTATTTTAGAAAAAAAAGATAACATTGATAGCGATGAAATTTTAATGCAAGCCCTAGAGGCTGGAGCAAAAGATGTTCTTGAGGATGAAGATTCTTTCACTATTGAAACTGCTCCAGAAGATTTAAACAGCGTTGTTGAAAGCTTAAAAAATAATGGAATTGAGGTTAGTGAATACGAATCTATGCTTGTTCCAGATATGTATGTAGAGCTAGATGAAGGTAAGCAAGCTCAGTTTGAAAAAATGCTAGATGCTCTTGAAGATTTAGATGATGTTCAAAATGTATATCACAATGTAAAGTAGGATAATTTCTTGAGAATTTTAGGAATAGACCCAGGCTATGGGATAGTTGGTTACGGAATTATAGAAAGTGATGGCTATAATTTAAAGGTGATAGATTATGGCGTTATTACTACGCCCAAAGAAGATACATTGCCTGTAAGATTAAATATTATAGCAGATTGTTTAACGCAAATTATAAATAACTATAAACCAGACCAAATTGCAATAGAGGAGCTATTCTATTTTAAAAACCAAAAGACAATTATTCCCGTAGCTGAGGCAAGAGGAGTTATAGTTCATATATGCGGAAAGCTCTGTGAAAATAATGTCTTTGAATATACTCCGCTTCAAGTAAAACAGGCGCTAACAGGCATAGGAAGAGCGGAAAAATATCAAATTCAATATATGGTCAAAACACTTTTAGGGTTAGAAAAAATTCCTAAACCAGATGATGCGGCAGACGCATTAGCAATTGCAATAACACATAGCCAGATAAACTCTGCATTAAATACAAACAGAATTTAAGGGGAAAATATGATTTCGTTTATAATTGGAACGCTAGAAGAAAAGTCAGAAAATGGCGTAGTAATAAATTGTAATGGCATGGGCTATGAAATTCAAACTTCTACAGCCACTCTTTCCACGCTTCCACTTTCTGGTGAAGAGTGTAAAATTTACACTTATCTACAAGTTAAGGAGGATGGAATTAGTTTGTTTGGTTTTACCACTGTAGATGAGCGAGAGCTTTTCTATAAATTAATTTCAGTTAGCGGTGTTGGCCCTAAAATGGCTATTACAATTCTTTCTGGAATGAATATTTCAGATTTAATTGTAAGCATTTTAAAAGAGGATACCACGGCGCTTTCAAGAATAAAGGGGCTAGGTAAGAAGACTGCAGAAAGAATTTGCTTAGAACTAAAAGATAAGCTTACTCCTGTTGGCGGAGTTTTAATTGAAGATAAAATTTTAGAATTAGATGAAAATGTGCTTGACGATGCTTGTGAAGCCTTAATATCATTAGGGCTATCTAAAAATGAAGCTTTAAGGCTTGCTAGACAAAATGCTAATGAAAATAGCACGGCTGAGGAAATTATAGCAAGCGTGCTAAGAAATATGGGTAGGTAAATATGGAAAATAACAGGTTTATTTCTAGTTCAAAGTCCTTAACTGACGCAGAGATTGAAAATTCACTGCGTCCTACAAGTATGCTAGAATATGTAGGACAAGAAAAAATTAAAGAAAAACTCTCAATTTACATTCAAGCTGCTAAAAAGAGGAAAGAAGCCTTAGACCATGTGCTTTTATATGGCCCACCAGGGCTTGGAAAAACAACGCTATCTCACATTATAGCAAATGAACTAGGAAGCCAAATAAAAATAACCTCTGGTCCAGCAATCGAGCATGCTGCAGACCTTGCTGCCATACTTACAAACCTTCAACGAAATGATGTTTTATTTATTGATGAAATTCATAGATTAAATAAATCTGTAGAAGAAATTTTATACCCTGCCATGGAAGATTTTGCACTAGATTTCATAGTAGGTAAAGGCCCATCTGCTAAAAACATGAGGCTTAAAATTCAACCTTTTACTTTAATTGGAGCCACAACAAGAGCAGGAATGCTCACCGGTCCTTTACGCGACCGTTTTGGCGTTTTATGCCGTCTTGAAATGTATAATGAAAAGGAACTTCAAGAAATTGTAGAGCGCTCAGCTAATGTTTTAAATATAAAAATAGAGCCAGATGCAAGTTTGGAGATAGCTAAGCGCAGTAGAGGAACTCCAAGGCTTGCAAATAGAATTTTAAAGCGTGTTAGAGATTATGCAGAGGTATATGGCAATGGCACAGTCACCAAAGAGCTAACCAATAAAGCTCTTGAACTTCTAGAAATAGATAAACTGGGTTTAGACCATATAGACAGAAGGATTTTATTAAACATCATAAATAAATTTAGTGGTGGACCAGTAGGCCTTGATACACTTGCTTCTGCTACTGGTGAAGACGCTACGACCATAGAGGATGTTTACGAGCCATATTTAATACAACTAGGTTTCATAGCAAGAACGCCTCGCGGACGCATAGCTTTAAAAGGGGCTTATGATCACTTAAACTTACCACTTACTAAAGCTCAAATAAATGCTCTATCAATATATGAAACAAGCGGAGATATAGAATGATAGATTACACAAAGAAAAGCTCTTATAACTATTATCTGCCAGAAGAACTAATAGCTCAAACCCCAATAGAGCCACGCGATAGTTCAAGGCTTTTAGTTTACGATAGAAAAACTAAGGAAATATCACATAAACACTTTTATGATGTAATAGATTTTCTAAATGCAGGCGATGTGCTTGTAGTAAATAACTCTCGTGTTTTGCCAGCAAGGCTTTATGGGAAAAAAGAGGACACAGGTGCAAATATTGAAATTTTGCTTCAAAAAAGATTAGATTTAAAGCATTGGAATGTAATAGCAAAACCCTTTAAACGCCTTAAAGAGGGAACTAAAGTAGTTTTTTCAGATAAACTTGCTTGCACTATAACTAAAAAATATGAATATGGTGAATGCGATATAGAGTTTATATATGATGGTCACTTTGAAGAGATACTATCTGAAATTGGCGAGGCGCCACTTCCACCTTATATAAAAAAGAGGCTTGAAAATAAAGAGAGGTATCAAACCGTATATTCAAAAGTTGATGGTTCAAGCGCAGCGCCTACAGCTGGGCTTCATTTCACCGAAGAACTTTTAGAGAAAATTAAAGCTAAGGGAATAAAGATAGTAGAAGTTTTGCTTCATGTTGGTTTAGGTACTTTTAGACCTGTTAAGGAAGATGATATTTTAAAACATGATATGCATTCAGAGTATTATAAACTTACAGAAGAAAATGCAAATATTATAAACGAGGCTAGGCGTGCTGGTGGCAAAATTGTAGCAGTTGGAACAACCTCTGTTAGAGTTTTGGAAACCTGCGCAGACCAAAATGGTGTTTTAAAACCAGCCTTTGGAGAAACAAAAATATTTATATATCCGCCATATAAATTTAAAGCGGTAGACCATTTGATCACAAATTTCCATTTGCCAGAATCTACACTTATAATGCTTGTATCTGCGTTTTGTGGCTTAGATGAAACATTGGGTCTATATAACCTTGCGGTTAAAGAAAAATATCGCTTTTTTAGCTTTGGTGATGCAATGTTATTACTTTAATATTGACAAAACAAAAAATTTTTGATAGAGTTTAATCATGGAAGAAATAAATATACAGATTGCAAATGAACTTCAAAAACTCTCCGATGTAGGCTTACAAAATTTAGGCGACCAAACTTTTTTTATTGTTAAAGCCTACTATGAAAGCGAACTTGATAATGTCTACATCTATGATGCTGAGATTATAAATGTAGGGGAGTTTATTAGGAATAACTTTAAAGCAAGTGAGCCTAAAAAAGAAAAATTAGTTTTAAACAAGCGTGGAGCTGTGCTTGGCTTTTTTAGAGGCTTTGAGCGTGCTTTTGGAAGAAATTTATACTGGGTAGAAAATTATACCTCTTATTTTGGTAACCCAATAAATTCAAATTTTCAATATTCTTCTGATATGGCTCCAAAAGAACTTATTTTAATAGATACAAAGGATGTAAGACCACTTGTTGTGTTTGAAACTTTAAATCCTAAAAAGGACCACTTTGGTGAGGATGTAGTTGAAGATGGAAAAGTAGTTTACCATCTCACAGACTATAAAGTAATGAGCCTTAAGGAAGTTAAAGAACATAAACAAAAATTAGTAAGCATTGCAAATATCACTGGTGAAGCAGATGAAAGAACTTACTATATGGTAGAATATATAAATAAAAAAATGTATAAAAAATTAAATGATGAAAAGGATAAATATTTTTCATGAAATTTAGCTATGAAGTAAAACACATATGTAAACAATCAGGGGCAAGATATGGGGTGTTTAAAACGCCTCACGGAGAGATAGAAACCCCTGTTTTTATGCCTGTTGGTACACAAGCCACGGTAAAGGGTTTGCGCCCAGAAGATTTGAAAGAGTTAGGGGCTGAAATAATACTTTCAAATACCTATCATCTTTTTTTACGCCCAGGCGAAAGAATAGTAAAAGAGGCAGGTGGTCTTCATAAATTTATGAATTGGGATAAGCCAATTCTTACAGATAGTGGTGGCTTTCAAGTGTTTTCTCTTGCTGAGCTTAGAAATATCACTGACGAGGGCGTGGAATTTAAATCTCATCTAAATGGAGAAAAACTTTTTATATCACCGGAAAAGTGTATGCAGATTGAAAACGACCTTGGCGCAGATATTATTATGGCCTTTGATGAGTGTACTAAATATGGAGCTACCTATGAAGAGGCTGTAAAAGCCAAAAACAGAACTAAACTTTGGCTAGAAAGGTGTTTTAATGCACATAAGAATGAAGAACAAATGTTGTTTCCAATAGTTCAAGGCAATTTTTTTGAAGATTTAAGGCTTTCTGCAATAGAAGATTGTAAGCCATATGCAAAATGTGGAATAGCAATAGGTGGGCTTTCTGTAGGAGAGCCAAAAGAGCTTATGTATGAGCTATTGGAAAAAATGGAACCTCATCTTCCTAAAAATATGCCAAGATATTTAATGGGCGTAGGCTCACCAGATTGTCTTTTAGAAGGCTATGCTAGAGGCATTGACATGATGGACTGCGTTTTGCCAACTAGAATAGCTAGAAATGGCACAGCCTTTACAAAATATGGCAAAATGGTTGTAAGAAATGCAGAGTACAAAGAAGATTTCCTTCCAATAGAAGAAGATTGCGACTGTTACACTTGCAAACATTTTACAAGAGCATATATTAGGCATTTAATAAATGCAGGTGAGATGCTTGGTGCAGAGCTTTTAAGCATCCATAATTTACATTTCTTAATTAATTTAACCCATCAAATAAGAGAAGCTAGCAAGGAAGATAGACTACTCGATTTCAAAGAAAATTATTTAAAAACCTATAAAATTTAAAATTTCGTCATAAATTCATTTGTTTTTTTCAAAAATTATGCTAGAATGAATTTTGACATGGAGCAAGTATGTTACTTATTTCTGTCTCAAATATTATTATTCCAATTTGCGTTTTAATTGCAATCGTAATTTTTGGAATGTCTATTTAAAAGGAGAATTTAATGTTTAATCTATCAAATCTAATGTTTATTGATGCAGCGCAAATTACTTTAATAGTAGTTGTGGCAGCACTTCTTATTCTTTACCCTGTGTTTATGTACATTAGAAATAAAAAGGATAAGGAAAAGAGGACAGAACTTTATGAAACAATTCGTAAAGGGGACTATGTAATAACCTATTCAGGTATTATGGGAAAAGTTGTTGAAATTTTAGAAAAACAAAATGGAAAATTTCTAACAATCCAAACAGGTGAGGGAAAAAACAGCGGATATGTTTGTGTAACTATAGATGCAGTTTATTCTTTCACAGACAACAAAGATAAAATCTTTGGCACAGATGGCGAACCAGTTATAGAAGAAAAGAAAGAGGATAAAACTTCTAAAGAGCAGAAACCTGAAGAAAAAGTTGAAGCTGAAGTAGTTGAAGAAAAGGCAAATTCTGAAAAGGTTTCTGAAGAGTCAGCACCAGTAGAAGAAGTTAAAGAGGAAAAGAAAACTAATAAAACTTCAAAATCTAAAAAGCAAAACAAAAAAGCATAGTTTAAACTATGCTTTTTTCTTACCAATAAAGTTTACAGCTATTATTCCGCATATAGCACCAATAATTCCCCCAAATAACAGGTCGTTTAATAGGGTTTTAGAAAATACGAACTGACCATCTAAAATTGAGAAGGTAACAAATGCAAGTGCTGTGTAAAATATTCCTATCACAAGTCCAGAAATAAAGCCCATCTCGTTAGACTTCTTAAGTCCTATAAAACAGCCTATTAATATGCTAATGCCCTTAATAACTTGATTTATTGGTGATATTGCGCTATCTGGCACAGATACAAACCTTATAATAAATGCAAAAATAAGTATTCCTATTAGTGATACGCAAAGAGCTATAAGTGAACCTTTTAAAGTGTTTAGGAAAAATGAGCTTTCTCCTGGATGTTCTTTTACTCTTTTTTTCAATTTTTCCATACTTACCCCCAATGTACAATATGAGAGTTTTACTCGTTATATTCTTTAAAACTCATGAATTAAATTCAACTTTTTTGTCAATATTTAAAAAAACATTTGACAGCGAGCGCTGTTTTTACTATACTACCTAAGTGTTTAACTAAAAATATTAAAGGGCGATAGGAAATGACCAAAAAATCTAGTATAATTAAATATATATTTGTTTGCATAGCAGTTGCACTAGGAATTTTTCTTTCAGTTTGTAGTTTTGCAATTCCTTTTACAACTGTAAATTTTAATGGCTTTGCAAATTCAATACCTCTTGGTTTAGATGTGGCAGGAGGTTATTCTGCTGTTTATGACATAGTTTTAGAGGATGATAGCAAATCTTTAGATGAAGAAATAGATTCTTCAGTGCAGTTTATAAGTGATGTTCTTGCAAGGCAAGGCTATACAGATGCAATTGTAACAAAACAAGGTGATAACCAAATTAGGTTAACTGTATCTAAAAATAATAATTCTGAACTTTTAATTAGTACACTTGGTAGTGCTGGAGATATTCGAATTAAAAGTTCAGAAACCACAGATGAATCTGATAGTGATATAATAGGCGAAGATATTTCAAATGTCTATGCAACCAGGCTTCAAACCTCTGAAACAGAGTTTTCTTGGGGCGTTATGATAGAGTTTACTCAAACTAGTTCAACAGGAAAATCTGGTGCAGAAAAATATGAGGAATTAACTTCAACTGTTAGCTCAAGCGGAAATACAATTTATATTTACATGGATGATGAATTGTACCAATCAATAGGAGGTATATCAGAGGCTCAAACTAATGGTGTGCTTTTCCTATCTGGTGGAGGTATAACTACTCAAGAAACTGCAAATCAGTTTGCACTAAGAGTTTTAGTTGGCACTCTTGAAACAAAGCTTTCACAAGCTCCAAATTCTGTAATAGATATTCCAGCAACACTTGGTGGTAATTTCATGATATTTGGCTGTGTAGCTCTTGCTATACTTGCAATAATATTTGTAGTTTTAATGGTAATAAAGTTTAAAGATTTTGGTTGGCTTTCACTTTTAAGTTTACTAATCTATGTAATTTTAGTTGTATTCTTTATGCAAGCAATACCATTAGTTCTTCTAACACTTGGTGGCTTTATAGCTCTTGCGCTAGGTCTTGCTTTACTTTTCATATCTCACGCAATAATGTTCAATAACATTTCAAAAGAATATTCTTATGGAAAGAAAATTCACTTGTCAGTAAAAGCTGGATATAAAAAATCAATTTTGCCAATAGTTGACATAAATGTTGTAGCAATCATTGCCTCATTCGTAATGTGGTTCTTAGGAGATGTGTTTACTATGAGCTTTGGTATCATTCTTACAATTTCTTGTGCAATTGGAATGTTTACCTCTCTTTTAGTAACTAGAGCATTTATGAAATGGTATCTTCCAATAAACAGCTCGAATGCAAAAAAACTTGGTTTTAAAAGGGGAGAGAACGTAAATGAAATCTAATTTTTGGTTAAAAATAATTACTCCTGCTTTAATACTAATATTGGGAATAGTGTTATTCTTTACTGTAGGCTTTAATAAGTCTTTAGAATTAAGTGGCTATCATTTAATTGAAGTAAATATAAATGATAACACTTTATCTGACTCACTAGAAAAAATTGATGGAGTACTTGAAGGAAAAGAGATTGATATTAAAGAATATAGTTTAGAAAAAGATGACTATGGTAATGTTATAGCCATCAAGTTTACAACTACTGTAACAAATACCCAAGAACTTGAAGAGAACATTAAAGATGAACTTTATGAAGCTTTTGGTTATGATGAAAGTTCGCTTATAGAGCAAACATATATTAAGGTTAGTGGCTTTATAGAGCCTCAAAACATAGGAATGACCTTTGCAGGAACTGGGCTAGCTATAATTATTGGCCTTGTTGGAATATTTGTTTATATTGCTTTAAGACACAGTGTTGCAAATGCGTTTAGCGTAGTTTTATCAGTTATTTTAGATACACTTTTAATGATATCTCTTACTCTAATTTGCAGATTGCCAATAACATCTCATTATGGTATTGCAATTGTAGGAACAGCAATATTCTCAATTGTTTTAAATACTCTATTCTATAGCAAACTTGTTGATAATAGTAAAGAGGAAACTATGTTGAAGGCATCAAATGAGGAAGTAATTAAATCTACACAACAATCTTTTGCTCATACACTAATACTTATTTCTCTTACTTGTTTAATAGCAATAGGTGCTTTTGCTTTCTATAATCTATCTACTTCAGTTTCACTAGCTCTTGGCTTTATAGCTTGCCTTTATACTTCACAAATGCTTGTACCTCATCTTTGGGCAATGGCTTATAGAAGAAGAATTAGAGCTAAAAAGGATAAGGATAATAAAGCTGAAAAAGTTGAAGAAATTAAAGAATAGTGCAAAATTATTTGCATTATTCTTTTTTTAATATTATAATAAAATCATAAGGTAGCAAATTTTTTATTTGCATATTAGGTTTTATGAAATTATTAAAGTACTTTAACGGAAGCATAAGTGCTTCTTTTGTTCAAGAAATTATTGCGAGATTTGGGCTCTCTAAAATTATAGCAGAGCTTATTGTTTCACGCGGATACGACACTATAGAAAAAGTTGAAAGCTTTTTAAAACCCGCAACTACACATGATCCTTTTTCTATAAGAAATATGGACAAGCTCGTAAGCAGAGTAAAGGAAGCTATAACAAAAAAAGAAAAGATATTAATCTTTGGCGATTATGATGTTGATGGCATAAGTGCTACAGCAATAATGATAAAAACTTTAAATATTTTAGGTGTAAAGCCAAAATATTACTTGCCTAATAGATTTATAGATGGTTATGGTCTAACTTGCGCTGTAATAGATAAAATTAAGGAAAAGTATTCTCCTAATTTAATTATAACCGTAGACTGCGGAATATCCTGCTATAAAGAAGTAGATTATGCCAAAACTCTAGGTATAGAAATTATTGTTACAGACCACCATGAGATTCCAGAAATTTTGCCTAGCGGAATAGTTTTGAATGCTAAAATAGAAGGGCAGGAGTATCCTTTTCGTGAGTTGTGTGGAACTGGGCTTGCATATAAAATTTCAGAGGCTCTGCTTGGAAAAGAGGCGGAACAATTTTTGCCAATAGCAAGCATTGCTACAATAGCCGACATCGTACCCTTAGTGGATGAAAATAGAACTATAGTTTATAGAGGTTTAAAACTTTTAGATGCCCATTTGCCAATTGGGCTTAAAATGCTATTTAAAGAGCAAAAAATGCCACTTTCCAAGGCAAACTCTACAGATATTTCATATAAAATAGCGCCTAAAATAAACGCTTCTGGAAGAATGGGTGATGCTGGCGATTCTTTAAAACTTTACCTTGAAACGGATCCAGTTGAAATAAAAAAGCTTTTAGAAAAGGTTGCAAAACATAATCAAAGAAGGCAAGAACTATGCGCTAAAGTATATGAAGATTGCAAGCGTATGTTAGAAGATGAAAATATGAGCACAAATAAGTGTATAATATTGTCTTCTAAAAAGTGGGATCAGGGCATACTTGGCATAGTTTGTGCAAGACTTGTTGAAGAATATAACAGACCAGTATTTTTATTTTCTGAACTAGAAGAGGACGCAAAAGGCTCGGCTAGAAGTATACCTGAGATAAATGTGCATCTGCTTTTAAACTCTATGAAAGATATGCTGGAAACTTTTGGCGGTCATACAGTAGCAGCGGGGCTTACTATAAAAAAAGAAAACTTGCCAATTTTCAAGCAGAAGGTAAACGAATATATTGTAAATAATATCAATGATGAAGTTTTTACTCCAGTGCAATACTACGACATTGAGGTAACTCCAAAAGATTTAAATAAGGCTTTGTTAGAAAGTATGCAAAAACTTGAACCTTTTGGGCTTGCCAATTCAAACCCAAAGTTTAAAATTTCTATAGATAAGCTTGATATTCTTCCTATGAAGAATTTTAATTACCATTGTCAAATTAAAATGCAAAATAAAATAAACTTTGTTCAATTCAACTATGTGCATGACCATAATAAACTAAAATACTGTAAAAATAAATCTATTATTTTTGAACTGCAAAGCGACTCTTATCAACAAGCCTTAAAGGGCATTGTTAGAGGAAACCATTTTGATTATCCTCTTAACTTTAATAAAAATTTTAATTTTGGAAATATTCAAACTTTAAAATATTGTTCAGAAAAAACTCCAAGAGTTTACGATTATTATACTGAACAAGATTTAATAAATTTTGTTAGTTCTCCGTCTAACTTCGGAACGGCTTTTATCGCCTTTAATATGAACGATTACAACGATTTTGTATCTAACTACAATATGGATAAAGTTGTAAACTTAAACATATTTGACGGAAATGAAAGTAAGGGTTTCAACACACTTTTTCTATGTCCTGAAACAATAGATTTTTGTAGGCACTTTGAAAAGCTTGTATTTTTAAGTCCTGTTTTAGATGGAGGCTATATAGCCAGGATAAATAAACTAAGCGATGCAAAGGTTTATTTACCTTTAAATAAAAAAGGTTCAGCTAACTTTAAAAATATAGATTTATCTAGGCAAACTTTTGGAAGAATTTATAATAGTATAAAAAGGTTTAAAGCGGGCTTTGTATGCCAAGAGGACCTATATAATAAACTTAAACTAACACAAAACTATGAAACCTTTTTGATTT
>ERZ1090861.1321-NODE-1321-length-12891-cov-6.893892_pt1 | contig 12891 bp, 8 predicted proteins | sample MGYA00478482_ERZ1090861 | MGnify/ENA primary metagenome ERZ1090861 (study PRJEB33644, sample SAMEA5815744) | chicken gut metagenome | biome: Chicken; feature: Gastrointestinal Tract; material: Caecum | place: Ireland | collected 2019-01-01 | study: A study of the... | reverse complement strand
GCCCCTGAATGCCTTGTATGCCTTGCGCTCCGGCAGGTCCCGTCGGCCCCGTGGGTCCCGTAGGTCCGGTCGCACCCGTAGTGCCCGTAGTCCCTTGCGCGCCCTGAGGCCCTGTCGGTCCCGTGGGGCCCGTAGCTCCGGTAACGCCCGCAAGCCCCTGAATGCCTTGTATGCCTTGCGCTCCGGCAGGTCCCGTCGGCCCCGTGGGACCCGTCGGCCCCGTAGGTCCTGTCGCTCCGGTTGCACCGGTCGCGCCGGTCGCTCCGGTAGCGCCCGCGGGACCCGTAGGCCCGGTCGCTCCCGGAAGCCCCGCAAGCCCTTGAACGCCTTGAAGTCCCTGTACGCCCTGGGGGCCCGTCGCACCGGTCGGTCCGGTGGGTCCTGTCGGTCCGGTCGGCCCCGTCGGACCTCCGGAAGGTCCTACCGGTCCGGTTGGCCCTGTGGGACCCGTTATGACGTAGAAAGGCGGCATGCCCCAGCCGCAGCGGGAGTTGCCGCAATTACAGAAATTGCATCCGTATCCAAACATAAAACTCTCCTTGAAGCAGTTCTATCTCAATATATGAGATAAAATGCGGAAGGGTGTTTGCCGTGCGTTCCGCAGAACGAGAAAGTCGGGAAGCGCCGCTTGTCGCGCGAACGATCGGATCGAAACCGACGCGGAACGGTGCGATCCTCGTTTGTGTTTTCGTATATCCGCGGACAAAAAACGTCGGAAAAACCGTTGACAAAACGCGCGCTCGGTAATACAATATCAATGTAATTGCAATGCCGCGAGGCATACGCAGGGACAAGCGCATCCGAAGCGCGCCACAGAGAGCTCCCGAGGCTGAGAGGGGAGCGCGTGAGCACGGAAGGCGTACCACCCGGCGAAAAGCACGCCCGCCGTGCGAAACGGCAGATCAAGTGACGGCGCAAGCCGTAAATAAGGTGGAACCACGCACGAGCGTCCTTATATCGTAAGATAAGGGCGCTTTTTTAACGGAGGCAGATATGATAAAAGTTACTTTGAAAGACGGCAGCGTACTGGAATGCGAAGAAGGCGCGTCCGTTTTCGATATCGCGGCAAAGATCTCGGAAGGGCTTGCCCGCGCGGCGCTCGGCGCACTCGTGGACGGTAAGGTCGTCGAAACGAATTACGTTCCCGCAAGGGACTGCTCGCTGCAGATCCTTACCTTCAAAGACGAGGAGGGGCGCAGAATATACCGCCATACCTGTTCCCACGTACTGGCGCAGGCGATGAAGAGCGTTTATCCCACGGTCAAACTGGCGATCGGTCCCGCGATCGACGACGGTTTCTATTACGATTTCGATTTTACGACCCCCATTTCGCTCGAAGAACTCGACAAAGTGGAAGAGGAGATGGCAAAGATCATCAAAGCCGATTACAAGCTCGAAAGGTTCGTGCTTCCGCGCAAAGAGGCGCTCGAACTCATGCAGAGTTACGGCGAGCCGTATAAAGTGGAGCTGATCAACGATCTGCCCGAGGACGCCGAGATATCTTTCTACCGTCAGGGCAATTTCGTCGATCTGTGCGCCGGACCGCATCTGCGCAGCACCGGCATGATCAAGGCTTTCAAGCTGACTTCGCTGACGGGCGCCTACTGGCGCGGCAACGAGAAGAACAAGATGCTCTCGCGCGTTTACGGCACCTGTTTCGACAAGAAGAGCGAGTTGACCAAATATCTCGCCGCGGTCGAGGAGGCGAAGAAGCGCGATCACAACAAGCTGGGCAGGGAACTGGGCATATTCATGACCGACGAAAAGATAGGACAGGGGCTGCCGCTGTTGATGCCCAAGGGAGAGAGGATATTCAGAACGCTTACCAGATTCGTCGAGGACGAGGAGGACAGGCGCGGCTACGTGCGTACCAAGACCCCGTATATGGCAAAGTCCGATCTGTATAAGGTTTCGGGACACTGGGATCACTACAAAGAGGGTATGTTCGTCATAGGCGACGAGGAAAAAGACGACGAAGTGCTTGCGCTGCGCCCGATGACCTGCCCGTTCCAGTACACGATCTACAACAACGGACTGAAAAGCTACCGCGATCTGCCGATAAGATACGGCGAAACTTCGACTCTGTTCCGCAACGAGAGCAGCGGCGAGATGCACGGACTTATACGCGTCAGGCAATTCACGCTCAGCGAAGGTCATATCATATGCACTCCCGAGCAGCTCGAAGAGGAATTCAAAGGCGCCGTGGATCTCATCAAATTCATGCTCAGATCGATAGGTTTGCAGGACGACGTGACGTATCGCTTCTCCAAGTGGGATCCCAACGACACCAAGAAATATATCAACGAGCCCGAGATCTGGGCGAAAGCCGAAGACGCAATGAGAAAGATCCTCGATCATCTCGGGATAAATTACGTGGAGGCTGTCGGCGAGGCGGCGTTCTACGGTCCCAAGCTGGATATCCAGATCAAGAACGTCCACGGCAAAGAGGACACCATAATCACGGTCCAGGTGGATATGTTCCTTGCGGAAAACTTCGATATGACCTACATCGACGAGAACGGCGAGAAGCGCCGCCCGTACATCATCCACCGCAGTTCGATAGGCTGTTACGAACGTACGATAGCGCTGTTGATAGAAAAATATGCGGGCGCTTTCCCCGTATGGATCGCCCCGACCCAGGTCAAGATACTGTCGCTTACCGACAGGACCGTCGAAAAAGCGGAGGAGATCGCAAGACAGCTCGAAGCGTTCGGCATCAGGTGCGAAACGGATACCAGAAGCGAGACCGTCGGATACAAGATACGCTCGGCTCAGCTCGAAAAAGTGCCTTATATGTTGGTCGTAGGCGACAAGGAAGCGGAAAAGGGCGTCGTGTCTGTGCGCCGCCGCGGAGAGGGAGTGCTCGGCGAGATGACTTTGGCTGACTTCCGCGACAGAGTGCTCAAAGAGGTCGCGGACAGAAGGCTCGACTGATCCGGCAAACGGTAAAAATACGCGGCGCCCGACGGGCGCCGCTTTTCTTTGCGGGGTCGTTTTATCGTATCGCGATCAGACTTCTTTTGCCGTAGCGTTCACTTTGACGACGGCGCTCTTCTGAGAAACGTAGGAGTCCATGCTGTTGTAGACGTTGCGGATATGGTCGCCGACCCGTTCGAGATCGTTGACGAGGTGCAGCCACACCGCGCCCGCGTCGGCGGAGCATTGCCCCTTGGAAAGGCGCGATATGTGCGAAAGTTCGAACTTTTCCTTGCAATCGTCTATCTTCTGTTCGGCGGCGTCCACTTCGGCGCGCCCGGACAGGTCCTTATCGGTAAAACCGCGCATGACCAGCGCGTACAGCTCGTCCACGTCGGCGGTCATTTCGTAAAGCTCCTTCGCCGCGTCGGCGGACAGAGAAGCGTTTTGTTTTATCAGCATGTCTGCGTATTCGACTATATTTTCGGCGTAGTCGCCTACGCGTTCGAGGTCGGATATTACTCGGTAATAACTGCTTATCTCGCGTTCGTTTTCCGCAGTCAGAGGATTGGTGGAAGTCTTGACTATGTAAGAGGTGAGTTCTTTCAGAAGGAAGTTGAGATGTTCTTCCCTGGAAGCGAATTTGTCCTTTTTGTCCAGGGAACGGGTCTTGACCGCGCCTACGGCGAAGTCGAGGTTTTTCTTGGCGATCTCCGCCATGAGTTCTATCTCTTTGCGGACCTGGGCGATAGCTATGGTGGGGGTAGCGAGCAGTCTTTCGTCCACGAAGTTGAACCTGTCCGCAACGTAGCCGTCCTCGTTGGGCTTTTGCTTTTTGTCGCGCACGATGAGCTCGGACAGTTTGGTGATATATTTGATGAATCCGACAAGCAGAATCGTGGTCGTCACGTTGAAGATCGTATGGAACATCGCTATCTGCGTTTCTATCTCGGGGAACGCCGCCTGCAGCCATTCGTCTATCGGCAGACACAGCGCGAGTATGAAGAACACGAGCGAACCGAACACGTTGAACATAAGGTGTATCACGGAGGCGCGTTTGCCGTTTACGGTCGCGCCGATAGAGGCGAGCACCGCGGTGATACAGGTGCCGATATTGATGCCGAGCGTGATGAATATCGCGTTTTCGAGCGTCATAAGTCCCGCGCCCGCCATGGTTATGAGGATACTCGTGGTCGCGGAAGAGCTCTGTATTATCGCGGTGATCACCATACCTATGAGGAGCAGCAGGAAAGGATTGCTTATCGACGCCATCACGTTGGTCACGGTCTCGGAGCCGCTGAAAGAACTCATCGCCGCGGACATTACGTCCAGACCGACGAAGATCATACCGATGCTTCCTACGATCTGTCCCGCGCGGTTCACCTTATCTTTGCCGAGCATGGTCATGAACGCGCCCACGCAGGCGAGCGCCGCGAAGAACGCCGTGACGGGCAGAGATTGAAGCGCGACGATCTGAGCGGTGACGGTCGTGCCTATGTTAGCGCCCATGATGATCGCGGTCGCCTGTTTGAGAGTCATGACTCCCGCGTTGACGAAGCCGACCACCATGACGGTAGTGGCGGACGAACTCTGTATGACTGCCGTTACGCCCGTTCCGACCGCTATACCCGCAAATCTGTTGGAACTTATCTTGTTGAAAACGTTTTTGAGTTTGTTTCCGGCGACGGATTCGAGGTTTTCGCTCATTATTTTGAGCGCTATCAGGAATACGCCCAAGCCTCCGAGAAGGGTAAGTATCATTTCCAAAGTCTGCATAAGCTCTCCTTGTCCCGCGGCTTTTCCGCTCCGCCGAAAAGGCGGTTCATATGCCGCGCGTACAGTGCGCGGCGGGCGCGGCATTCGCGCGCCGTACATAACCTTTATAACAAAGTACGCGCCGCAAAGTCAAATAAATATAGACAAAAAGGGCAAAATAATGTATAATAATCGTAAAGTAAACGTTAAGGGCAGGCAACGGGAAGTCGGGATCTTTCGCGAAACCGCCCGTTTTTGTCAAAATACGCAAGGAGAAGCCACTTTTATGAAGACACTCGTACTTCTGGACTCCAATTCGCTGCTCAACCGCGCCTATTACGCGCTTCCCGATCTGACCGACAGACAGGGCAGACCGACGGGCGCGATCCACGGATATCTTTCCATGCTCGTCAAGCTGATCTCACGGTATTCTCCCGACAAGATCGTCGCGGCTTTCGACCGCAAAGCACCGACTTTCCGCAAGGAAATGTACGAGGGATATAAGGCGACGCGCAAGCCCATGCCCGACGATCTCGCCGCGCAGTTGCAGCCGCTCAAAGAGCTTCTCTCTCTCATGAATATACCCATATGCGAAAAGGACGGCTATGAGGCGGACGACGTGATCGGCACGCTCGCAAAGCGTTTTTCCGGCAAGACGTATATAGTTACGGGCGACAGGGACAGCTGGCAGCTGATCGGTCCCGACACGACGGTCCTCTATACAAAGAGGGGGATAACCGAAGTCGAGGAGATGGACGAAACCCGGCTGAAAGAGGAATACGGGCTGACGCCGTCGCAGGTGATAGATCTGAAATCGCTGATGGGCGACGCGTCGGACAATATCCCGGGCGTGCCGGGAGTGGGAGAAAAAACCGCCAGGACGCTGATAGCCGAATACGGTACTCTGGACAACGTCTACGCTTCGCTGGACGGCGTAAAAGGCAAGCTGAAAGAAAAGCTGGAGCAGAACAGAGAGCTTGCATATCTTTCCTACAAACTCGCTACGATCGACACCGACAGCCCGATAGACGATTCGGTCCTGGACGGCGACTTCGAGGCGGTATATCAGCCCGAACTGAAAACGGCGCTGCACGGATACGGGCTCGTAAAGCTCGCGGAGAGGATGACTTTTGCGGACGGTTCCGCTCCTGCGGAACCTCGCCCCGAAAGGACGACTGCGACTCTGTCGGACGAGGAGGCTCTCTCCGCGGCGCTCGCGCGGACGATAAATGAGTTCGCTTTCGACTTTTTCGGAGCGACGGCTTATTTCAATGCGGACGGCAGCGGATATACCGTCGATATATGCGACGACCTGCTCGGAGAAGGAGTATCGTTTGACGCGCTCGTGAGAGCGGCGGCGCCCGTCCTTTCCGATCCGCATATAAAGAAGATATGTTTCGACGCCAAGACGATCATGCACGAGCTCGACCGCTACGGAGTATCTCTCGAATGTTACGACGACGTGCTGCTCAAAGCGTACCTGTGCGACAGCACGCGCAATTACAAGAGCCCCGCCGATCTGTTCGCCGCTTACGGCGAGGGCGAAACTCCGCCCGCATTCGCGCTTGCGGACGTGAATGCGAAATTGGACGCCGAACTTGCCGAAAAGGAACAGACCGATATGTACCGTAAGATCGAGCTTCCGCTCGTGAAAGTGCTGTACGATATGGAAAACAGGGGCTTTTCGGTGGACAGAGCGACGCTCGATTCTCTGGCGGCGAGGTTCGGCGCGCAGTTGGACGAACTGTCCGCACGGATAACGGAAATGGCGGGAGAACCGTTCAATCTCAACTCCACGAAACAGCTTGCGCACATACTTTTCGAAAAACTCGGTCTGCGCCGCGGCAAAAAGAACAAGAGCGGCTATTCTACTAACGTGGAAGTGCTGAACGCGCTCAAAAACGAACATCCGATAGTGCCGCTGATCCTTTCGTACAGAGAGCTGTCGAAACTCAAATCCACGTATCTCGACGGTATGCTGCCTCTGATAGACTCCAAAGGCAAGATACACACCGTATTCCGTCAGGCGGTAACGGCGACAGGCAGACTTTCGTCCACGGAACCGAATCTGCAAAACATACCGATACGCAAAGACAGCGGCAAAGAGATACGGCGTATGTTCGTCGCTTCGGAGGGCTGTACGCTCGTATGCGCCGATTATTCGCAGATAGAACTCAGGCTGATGGCGCATTTCAGCGGCGACAAACACATGATAGAAGCGTTCAGACACGGCGCGGATTTCCATACCGAAACGGCGGCAAAGCTGTTCGGCGTTCCGCGCGAACTGGTGACTTCGGACATGAGAAGAAGCGCCAAGGCGGTCAACTTCGGCATAATATACGGGATAAGCGATTACGGACTGTCGGAGGATCTCGGAGTGGCGGTCTGGCAGGCGCGCGAATACATGAACAATTATTTCGCGACCTATCCGGACGTGAAAAGGTATATGGAAGACAGCGTGGCGTTCGCCAAGGAGAACGGATACGTCCGCACTCTCGACGGCAGACGCCGTTATATCCCCGAATTGAAGTCGTCCAATTACAACGTCAGGTCGTTCGGTGAGCGCGTGGCGATGAATATGCCGTTGCAGGGCACGGCGAGCGACATAATCAAAAAGGCGATGACGGCGGTCGCCGCCGCTCTGGAAAGAGAAGCGCCCGGAGCGGGGCTGATCATGCAGGTCCACGACGAACTGATAGTAGACTGTCCCGATCGTTTGACGGACAAGGTCGCCGCGATACTGAAACGCGAGATGGAGAGCGCGGCGCGGCTCGAGGTCCCGCTCGTCGCCGACGTCGGATACGGCAAGAATTGGTTGGAGGCTAAGTGATATGCTTATACTTCTCACGGGAGGCGCGGGCAGCGGCAAGAGTACGGCGGCGCGTTATCTGGCGCAGCTGGGATTCTGCGTCGTGGACTGCGACAAGATATATCACGATATGCTCGTGGACGATCCCGAATACATCGATTCGATAGGCAAGGTGTTCGGTTTCGTCAAGGACGGAAAGATAGACAGAGAAGCTCTGACCCGATATCTGTTCCTCAACCCCGACGAAGTGAAGAAAGTGGAAAAACTCGCTCATCCCGTCGTGGTGAAAAGGGCGGTCGCAATGACCGGCGACAGCCCCGTAGCGTTTATCGAGGCGCAGGTGCCCGAGGCGTTCGGCGACCTTGCCGATATGAAGTGGGCGGTCACCGCCGATCCCGGGATAAGGATAGAGCGCATCACGCAAAGAGACGGCTGCGACAGGGCGAGAGCGGTGGGACTGCTCGCTCTGCAAAAGAATGCCGATTACGAAAAAGGCGCCGCCGAGATACTGCGCAACGACGGTACTTACGGACAGTTGTGCGAAAGAATAGACGCAGCTTTGGAGAAGTATTCGATATTGCCGCCCGCAAAGAAGTGAAGAGGGCGGCGGACAGACTGCGCCGCTTTCCAAACGCTTGCTTTGGACGGGCGGTTATTATATAATAGCTTTGATATGTTTTATTCTGTAACGGGAAAAGTCGTTTTTTACGAAGAAGGAAGGATCGCTCTCGCCACCGCGGGCGGAGTGGCATACGAACTGCTCGTGTCCAACGCCGCGCTCGCTAAGTTCGGCAGGCAGGGCGAGACCGTCACCGTCTACTGCCATACCGCGGTCAGCCAGGACGACGTCAGGCTGTACGGTTTTTATTCGAGAGAAGAAAAGGCGATGTTCGAGAAGCTCATCTCCGTCGGAGGAGTGGGCGGCAAGCTCGCCTTGCAGATACTCTCGTCCGTAGACGTGTCGACCCTTGCGGTCGCCATCGTCGGCAGCGACGCAGCCACGCTCTCGCGTGTCAAGGGCATAGGCAAGAAGACCGCCGAAAGGATAATCCTCGAATTGCGCGAACAGGTCGCGGGCAGCGTATCCGCGATAGCGCCGTCGAAAGAGCTCGGCACGGAGCTGTTCGGCGATACGGTCGCGCAGGACGCGGTCGCGGCGCTCGTTTCGCTCGGCATTTCCAAGACGGAGGCGTTCAACGCCGTTTCCGCGGCAATGAAGAAGACGGACAAACTCGAACAGATAATAGGGCTTGCCCTCAGGAGTTTTGACAAATGAGCGATTTCGACGAACGCGAACCGAGGTTCATGTCCTCGTTGCAGACGGTAAACGATCAGGACAGCGAAAACACGCTCCGTCCGCGCACGATGGACGAATACGTCGGGCAGGACAAGATCAAGGAGAATCTCGAAATATACATAAAAGCCGCCGTGGCGAGAGGCGAACCTCTCGATCACGTATTGCTGTACGGACCGCCGGGACTGGGCAAGACCACGCTTGCGCATATAATCGCTTCGGAGATGAATTCGCAGATACGCATCACTTCGGGACCCGCGATCGAAAAAGCGGCGGATCTTGCGGCGATACTCACCAATCTGGGCGAGAACGACGTGCTTTTCATAGACGAGATCCACCGCCTCAACCGCAACGTGGAGGAGGTCCTCTATCCCGCGATGGAAGACTTCGCGCTCGACTTCGTGGTCGGTAAAGGACCGTCCGCAAAGAGCATAAGGCTCGCACTGCCCAAATTCACGCTCATAGGCGCCACGACAAAGGCGGGAATGCTCACTTCGCCTCTGCGCGACAGGTTTGGCGTAAACTGCCGACTGGAGATGTACACTCCCGAACAGCTCGCGCAGATAGTCAAGAGATCCGCGGCGATACTCGGGGTCGAGATCACCGAGGACGGAGCCGTCGAGATAGCGAGGCGCAGCCGCGGCACTCCGCGTATAGCCAACCGCATCCTCAAACGCGTGCGCGATTTTGCCGAAGTCAAAGGCGAAGGAGTGATCGATTATGCGGTCGCCGATCATGCGCTCGGCAGGATGGAGATCGACAAGCTCGGACTCGATTCGGTAGACGCCAAGATAATCCTCACGATGATAGATAAGTTTGCGGGCGGTCCCGTCGGACTGGACACGCTCGCCGCTTCGATAGGAGAGGACAGCGGCACGATAGAGGATGTCTACGAGCCGTATCTCATGCAGATAACCTTCGTGGCGCGCACGCCGCGCGGCAGAGTCGTCCTTCCCGACGCTTACGCGCATTTCGGCAGGAAAGTCCCGCAGAACGCCATTCGGCAGATGAGTCTGCTCGACGCGCTCGAAAACAGGGACGAAGCGTGAACCTATGCAGATGAAAACAATCGATTTCGACTATTATCTGCCCGAAGAACTGATCGCGCAGACTCCCGCGGAGCCGCGCGATTCTTCGCGTCTGCTCGTTTACGACAGGCAGACGGATAAGACGGAAGACAGGATATTCCGCGAGCTTCCCGAGTATCTTCGCCCGGGCGACGTACTTGTCGTCAACGATACCAAGGTGATCCCCGCGCGTATATACGGCGTGAGGATAGGCGCGGACGGCTCCGAGGGCGGCGCGTGCGAGATACTTTTGCTCAAACGCATAGACTATACGCACTGGGAGTGCATAGCGAAGCCCGCGCGCAAGCTGCTTCCCGGCAGGGAGATACGCTTTTCGGACGATCTTTCCGCCGTGGTCACGGGTCGGGGAGAAGAGGGGGTACGCACGGTGGAATTCAGATTCGACGGCGTATTCGAGGACGTGCTGGACAGAGTGGGCAATATGCCGCTTCCCCCTTATATCCACGGCAGGCTTGCGGACAAGACCCGCTATCAGACGGTGTATTGCAGAGAAGAAGGCTCGGCGGCGGCTCCGACCGCGGGACTGCATTTTACGCCCGAACTGCTTTCGGCGATCAAGGACATGGGCGTGATCGTCGCGCCCGTACTTCTGCACGTCGGACTCGGCACGTTCCGTCCCGTAAAGGAAGAGAACGCTCTCGATCACAAAATGCACAGCGAGTATTACGAGGTGAGCGCCGAGAGCGCCGAGGCGATCAACGCCGCCAAGAGAGAAGGCAGGCGCGTGATATGCGTCGGAACGACTTCCGTCCGCACCGTGGAAAGCGCGGCGGGCGAAGACGGCATTATAAAACCGCAAAAGGGCAACACCGAGATATTCATCTATCCCGGATATAAGTTTAAGATCGTGGACGCTCTGATAACCAATTTCCATCTCCCTCAATCCACGCTGATAATGCTCGTCAGCGCGCTGATCGGCAGGGAAAAGACTTTGGAGATATACAGGGGTGCGGTCGAGAAAAAATACAGATTTTTCTCGTTCGGCGACGCGATGATGATCGTATAAGCGGCGCGTTTCTTTGTCGCTCTTGCGTTTCTTTTCGGTCGCGTATGTCTTGGTATGCCTCTTTCGGAGAAACCGCGCGCTCCTCGGTCAAATTTGCTTATTCGTTCGTCGTCCTGCTGTCGGCAACGATGCGGTGGCGATGACGATAGTATAAACGGCGAGTCGCGTCGTTCGGTAAAAACCGTCGAGGTCCGTTTGACGTCGGTATGGTCGTTTCTTCGCTCCTCATGCGGTTCACGTGACCGCCGCTGCGCGGACGAAGGATGGCGGCGCTCCGCAGTCGGAGCGACGCGCAAGAGCGGGACGGCGGGCAGGACGCGCGTCGGACAAAGCGAGCGGCAGAACAAATCAACGTCGCAGACAAAAAGAGTTTAACAAACACGGATACGGAAAAACGGAGGTCGGAATGGGAGAGAGCCCGTTCAAATACGAAGTAGTCAAGGTATGCAGACAGTCGGGCGCCAGGATTGGCAGACTGACGACTCCTCACGGAGTGATAGAGACGCCGGTCTTTATGCCCGTGGGAACCAACGCTACGGTGAAATCTCTCACGCCCGCCGCAGTGGAGCAGACGGGCGCGCAGATAGTGCTCGCCAACACGTACCATCTATATCTCCGCCCCGGTCACGAGCTTATCGAGCGCGCGGGAGGTCTGCACGAGTTCATGAACTGGCACAAGCCGATCCTCACGGACAGCGGCGGTTTCCAGGTTTTTTCTCAGGCGTCGATGCGTAAGATATCGGACGAAGGTGTCAAATTTTCCTCATATATCGACGGAAGCAAGCACTTCATGTCGCCCGAATTCGCGATAAAGATACAGCATTCGCTCGGCGCGGATATAATCATGGCTTTCGACGAGTGTACTCACGGAGATACGGACAGGCGCGCTTCGGAACGCGCCGCATACCGTACGATGCGCTGGCTTGAAAGATGCGCAAAGGAACACGAGGGGCACTACAGTCAGATGCTGTTCCCGATAGTGCAGGGCAATATGTACGAAGACCTGCGCGTGGAGTGCGTGAAAAACGTATTGCAATACGCAAAATGCGGTTTTTCGATAGGCGGACTTTCGGTCGGCGAGCCCAAGGAGGTCATGTACCGTATGCTCGACGTGCTGCGCCCGTATTATCCCGACGATCAGCCCCGCTATCTCATGGGGGTGGGCAGTCCCGACTGTGTGATAGAGGGCATATACAGAGGGATAGATATGTTCGACTGCGTATTGCCGACGCGTATGGCGCGCAACGGCGCCGCTTTCACCAAGCACGGCAATCTCACGGTACGCAATGCAGCCTGCCGAGAACAGTTTTTCCCCGTAGAGGAGGACTGCGACTGCTACTGCTGTCGCAATTTTACCAGAGCTTATCTGCGGCACCTCATAGCCAGCGACGAGATACTGGGCGGAGAATTACTGTCCATGCACAATATACGCTTTCTCACCAGACTTACCGAACAGGCGAAACAGGCGATCCGAGAGGACAGGTTCGGAGACTTCTACCGCGAATTTACCGAGAGGTACGCGTGGGAGCGCAAGGGAGTTTGAAAAGGCGAAAAACGGCGATAATATGACAAAACGGCGATTTCGTGACGTTTTAAGCCTCTGTTAACGAAAATTTTACAACTTTTTTGCCCGAAACGCCGCAAACTTGCTTGCCATTTTTCCGCTTTTTCTTTATAGTATTACATAGCGTACGCGCAAATAATCGACACCGGAAACGGAAAGGAGAAAATATGAACAATTTGTTTTTGCTGGCGGACGACACGACGGGAGGAAAACCCGAATCGATAATCATTCTCGTCGTTCTCGCCGTGCTCATGATCGGTATGATGCTTTTGTCCATCATTCCGCAGAAAAAGAGGCAGAAGAAAGCCCAGGAAATGATGAACAGCATCAAGGTCGGTACCAAGATCAGGACGATCGGCGGTTTTGTCGGAGTTATCAAAGCGATCGACAATCAGCAGAACGTATTCGTGCTCGATATCAGCTCCAACCTCGACGGCTCCACGCTCGTCACTATCGACA
>ERZ1090861.1317-NODE-1317-length-12929-cov-11.670576_pt1 | contig 12929 bp, 8 predicted proteins | sample MGYA00478482_ERZ1090861 | MGnify/ENA primary metagenome ERZ1090861 (study PRJEB33644, sample SAMEA5815744) | chicken gut metagenome | biome: Chicken; feature: Gastrointestinal Tract; material: Caecum | place: Ireland | collected 2019-01-01 | study: A study of... | reverse complement strand
CAATGAAAAAGCGGATGTGAATCCGGTATCCTATGAGGAGTTCATTGGAAAACTGACGTTGTCCATTCCCTATCTGGGAAGACTGGCCCAGCTTTTCACCAGTACTAGTGGGAAAATAGGAGCCGGAATTGTGATCCTGGCGGCCCTGCTCCTCCATGTGATCGGGGGAGCCGTGGAAAGTTTTCAGAACCGGAAGAATAAAAAGCACAGGGATCGTGAATGATAAAAACAGTCCCTGTGCCGGAAACCGGTAAAAATCAGAGAGGAGGCAGAGAATGGAAAAAGATTATTTTTTGATCAAAAAAGAAGACCTGAAAGCTTTTGAAGAATATCTCTATGAGAGAGAAAAAGCCCGGGCGACTATTGAAAAATACATGACGGATATGCATACCTTTTTTCGTTATCTGGATGGATACAGACAGATAGACAAAAGCTGTCTGTTGAGATATAAAGAATGGCTTTTAGGGCGATATGCAGTAAACAGCGTGAATTCTATGCTGGCTGCCCTGAATCAGTTTTTGGATTTCCTGGGAAAAGGTTCTATGAAATTAAGGAGGGTAAAAACCCAGAGGCCTCTTTTTCTCAGAGAAGAGAAAGAACTGACACGGAAAGAATATTTCCGGTTGATCGAGACGGCGCAGAAGTCAGGAAAAATACAGTTAGCCCTCTGTATGGAAACGATTGCGTCTACCGGAGTACGGGTCAGCGAACTGCCCTATTTTACTGTAGAGAATATTAAGAAGGGCAGAATAGAAATTTTTAACAAAGGAAAATACCGGCGGATTCTCTTAGGCGCGGACATCCGCAGGACGCTTTTAAAGTATTGCAAGAAGAACAGGATAGAACAGGGGCCTGTCTTTATTACCAAAAGCGGCAAGCCGAAAAACCGCAGCAATCTCTGGAGAGAAATGAAAGCATTAAAGAAACAGGCAGGAGTATCAGGAGAAAAGATATTCCCCCACAACTTCCGCCATCTTTTTGCAAGAGTCTACTACCAGGCGACAAAAGACATTGCCGGGTTGGCAGATCTTCTGGGACACAGCAGCTTAAATGTTACACGTATCTACACCTCGGGAACCGGCCAGATATACCAGAAACAGCTGGACAAATTAAAGGTTCTCCAAATATAAAAAATACCACATAATCTCAATTATGTAGTATTACAAATCTAAAAACTTTCTAAAATTGGTTTATGATTCTAAATTTTTTCTAATTTTTACTCAGTTTATCTTAAAAAAAATCCACTGTCAATAATACCCAAACCTCTTTCACGCTTTTTGAGGCACAAAAACTGATCTTCCCATTACAAAGGCAAGATTGGTATGAAATGGACTTAAAATCTGTAATGCCCCTTTGTTTTTTTGTAATTTTAATAGAATTATCTTTACCACATAATTGAGATTATGTGGTCTTGCTGACAAGATAAAAAGTCCGCCAGCAGCGGACAGATAAATTCCAGGGAGGGAGGTCTGTGCCAATGAAAAATAGTAAAGAGGAGACTTTTCTTATACGGATCTATAATTGCCAGAATAATACCTGGCAGGGCAGTATCCTATGGGCGGAAACACAGAAAAAGCAATGCTTCCGAAGTACCCTGGAAATGATCAGTCTCATAGAAGAGGCTGTACAGTCTGATAGAGAAAATATAGGTTTAGAAGGAGGATACCATGAAAAGTAAGAAGAATCAAAGATTACTGGCCCTGATACTTTCCATGGTTCTGATGCTGAGCGCCAGCATCTCGGCCATGGCCGAAGGAGATGTGCAGACAGAAGCATCCGGAACTGAGGTCACCCAGAACCAGGCAGAAGAGCAGAGTCTGGAAGAAGAGACAGTACCGGAGACAGAGGTGACAACAGAAGAAGCAGGAATCGATACTCAATCGGCAGAAATTTCAGAAGAACCTGTACAGGAAACCACAGAGCAGGAAACTACAGAGGCTTCTGGAGAGGCTACAGAGCCGGTTCAGGAAGCAACAGGTGAGTCCACAGAGACTGAAGTGCCAACTACAGAGGAGACTACAGGGGAAGAGACTCAGAGTGTAGAGGGACAGCCTGAAGAAATGACAACTGCTGAAGAACAGCCGGAAGAAACTTCGGAAGAAACATTACCAGAGGAAGAAGTGGTTTCTGAAGCAGCAGAGCTGAAACAGGAGTTCACAGACGAAAACGGAAATGTGACCCAGACAATTACTGCTTATGTTCCAGAAGGAGCTTTCCAGGCTACAGCAGATCAGATTTCCATGGAAGTCACCCTTCTGAATACCGATGATACAGATTACATAAAAGGAATGATGGAAGAACTCATTCCTGAAAATAATTACTTAGATGGGTATGTATTATATCAGATCGACTTCAAGGTAAACGGAAAAATCGCCAAACCAGCCAAAGCCATTACCATTACCATGACAGGAAATGAGCTGGCAGTGGAAGATACCCAGAAAGCACATGTATTCTACTATGACTCCGAAGACCCGGAAGTAGAAGGGGACAAGGATCAGTTAGTAGAAGTGATCCAGAAAGATCAGCTGATCAAATCTCTGGAAGAATCCGGACAGAGCACAGAGAATATCGAAGGCTATGATTACTCTGAAATTGCTGTCAATGAAGGAAATGCAGATACCATTATCGTAAAGGGATGGGAATCTACTATCTATGGATGTTATGTAGAAAAAGAATCTGTACAGGAAGTTACCTACGAAGATGATACTGTAAAAGTAACTGTAAGCGCAGATGAGAAAGGCATTATCCCAAATAAGACAACTCTTCAGGTAGTGCCAATTTCCAATAATGGAGATACCAAAGATCAGTATAAAGAAGTAAAGAAGAAACTTCAGGAAAAAGCAGAGAAAGACGAATATGAAATCGCCGGATTCCTTGCCTACGATATTTCCTTCGTAGATAAAGATGGAAATGAAGTAGAACCTAATGGAGAAGTAAGAGTTTCCATAGAGTATAAGCAAGCTACACTGCCGGAAGGAATGACAGAAGAAGAAGCTAAAGAAGCTGAGGTCTCCATGATCCATCTGGAAGAAGATGAAAATGGCAAAGTAAAAGAAGTAGTGGATATGGCTGAGAAGGATCAGATTGAAGCTATAGCAACTACAGAGAGCCAGCAGGTGGAAAAGGTTGAGGTGAAGACGGAGAGTTTTTCGACGTTTACAATTACGTGGATACAAACAGGTGAAGATTCGTTTGGAAGTTTTGCGACTGATATTCATATAGTAAGTGCTGGCACAAATGGATATTATGCTTTAAATACAAATTCATTGGATAATGTAAAGATAAATTCGGAAGGGACACCTCCAACATTATATATTGATACAATCAGCGATAGTGGAAAAAATAATGTATTATATCATATTGTTTCAAATAATACCGACTATTATTTTACACAAGCTTTTGTGGCACAAAAATCCGGAAACAATACTTATACATTAATTCATACAGAATCGATAGAAGCAATACAGGCATTGGAATTAAATAAGGTGCGTTATAGACTACAAGATTCTGGTGAATATACAACATTGTTGGAAGATGAAGTAATTATTTTTGTTTACAGTAGTAATCGTGCGACTACAAATGCAGAGTATTATACAGAAGATGGATCGAAGTTAAACAATGATGTATATAATTATATTAATGTAGAAACAAATGGTGAAGCTGGTATCAATGTTAAAGGTCAAGTGCCTACTGGGGCAAATCAAACAGTTTCTACAGGATATGGATCTAACCGAAAAACATATAATTACGCATATACAAGAATCATAAAAGGCGGTCAGGAACTTGAACCAAATTACATGAGATATTATGACGGAAAGCTTCAGTATAGTATGTCGGGTGATGGTGTTGACGCATCAGAAAGAATATGGGTAGATGTTGGAATCGCAGAAATTCACTTGATATATATATCTAACGATACGGTGGAAACAGTGGATACGTCAGGAATTGTTGATATTGGTTTGTTTGACTGGCATGTCGATACAAGCAATAGTTTACATTTTCAAAATAAAAATTCAGGATCTGTATGGAATAAATGGACAGGGCATACTAAAACTGGAGACGGCCATTGGATATATAATAACGGAAAGAGGGAATGGGAGGAGTATAGTTATAGGAATTTTGCGGTGCAAGGGATTGTAGCAGATACATTGTATCTGGATAGAAATACGGAAACCAGTGCGTCAGAAAATTATACAGGATATCCTAAATTAGCTGTGGGAGATGGTAGTGTATTAGACTATTTGTTCACGGACGATGCAGATAAAGCATATACAGGATTAAATCATTTATTCCGTTTAGATAATGAGGGTTACTATTATTATAATAGTGCTGATAATTACGCATATTTTAATCCGAAAAATGACAATAAAAATTTTACAGTATATGCTGATTCCGTAGCAAAGGGTACAGCTGATAATTTGGGAGATTTTATGCCATTTGATGACAAGGATGAAAATATAAAAAACGATAAGGGCAATTTTTATTTTTCCATGAATGTTGGGTTTAATTTTACTCAGCCGACAGATGGTGAAATTAACAATAAGCCTATGGTGTTTTCTTTTTCTGGAGACGATGATGTATGGGTTTTTATTGATGGAAAATTAGTCCTTGATATTGGAGGAATTCATGACGCAATAAGCGGAACTATTGATTTCAGTACAGGAAAAGCAGTCGTTCAAACAGGAACAAAAACAGGTAATGCACAGTATGACGGAGGACTTAATTATGCATTAGCAACAGACGGTGATATGATCCAAAATACTGTTGTTGATTTTAAAGATATATTTGGACAGAGTAATCTTAATGAAAATGGTACTTTTGAAGCTGGTACAACCCATAGACTTGAATTTTTCTATTTGGAACGAGGTGCTGGAGAATCAAACTGCTCATTAAGATTTAACCTTCAGCCACAGGCTTCGCAAACGATAACAGTTGCCAAAGAAATTACGAATACCGATAAAGCACAGTATTCAGATGTAGAATTTGATTTTAAACTTTATCTTGAAGATAATGCGGGCACAGGTACTTATCATGTCATTCCTGAAGGAACTACATACACTATAAAGGAAGGTAATATAGAAGTAGGTACAGGAACTGTTGGTGCAAACGGAATCTTCAAATTGAAGCATGGACAATCCGCGGTATTTAGTAATATTAGCTCAAAGCTAAAATACAAAGTAGAAGAAGTTTCTGTAAGTAGTGATAAATTTAATCAAGTAACAGTTAGCGAAAAAGACGTTGAATATAAAGATCAGAATGGAGACCCAATTACCACAGGAGAGGATGATTTGATTGAAGGAGGAAAAGACTATATAGCTTCGACACAAGAATTATTGGTGGGTGAAGTCGGACAGGTTACCTTTTTCAATCATTGTTCTGGTAAGAATAAAAAAGAGCTAAAAATTACTAAGCGAATGGAAGCCAATGCGCCTACAGATGATGTTTATACCTTTAAAGTATCTTTGGAAAATACCAATGGTGAATTAGTTCCATATAATGGTGAGTATTATCTTGTAGACGATGAGGATAATTATTATACCTATGTAGATGATAAACTTGTGATTGATCCAAAGAAAGGTACATGTGAAAAAATAGAGGACGGTATAATCTCTAGGATACCTGCAAATTACAAAATAGTGATTACAGATATTATGTCTGATACGGAGTTTAAGGTTGAAGAAATTCTTACAGATGAACAAAAAGATATATATAAAGATCCGACTATTCAGACAGAGAAGTGTGGTGCCCCCCAAAATGGTGGAACTGGAGTCATTCTACTGGACGAAGAATTTGCACAAGTAACAGTAACAAATGGCTATAAAATGCAAATTAATGTTAATAAAAAATGGGCACCTACGAATCCGACAACAGGTTCCATTTATGTAGGATTGTATGAGATTGTTGATAATACAACAACACCTGTATCTGACCAGACAGTCGAATTAAATAATTCTAACGGATGGAGTGGTTCTTTCGTATCTAATTTGGATCCTGCCAAACAATACACGGTAAAAGAACTTAAAGCCACAGATGGATCAGGTGATTTTATAATCGATAGTAGTTCATATATTGGAATTAACGAAGGTGAAAGTATTAGCTTCGATGGTAAACAATATCATGTAGATTATGAAACAGATACTGATAAAGGTAAGACAAGCATTACTATTACTAATTCAAAGGTATGGCAGATTATTAAGATTAGCGGTAGTGATAGTGGGAATCAGCTTAAACTTGAAGGTGCAGAATTTACATTAAAAGGCGTTGATGAAGAAATAAAAGACACGATATATTACGGTAAATCCCAAAATGAGACTGGCATTGTACAGTGGTATATTGATTCTTCGTATAGTCATCCATTTAACGGATTAATACCTGATGGAACATATGAACTTGAAGAAACAAAGGCTCCTCTCGGTTATGTGAAGAATGATGAAGTATGGCGGGTAAATTTTGCAGATGGAGTACCTACAATTTCTGATTCGAAAGGACAACAGGTTTCAGCAGATGAAGAGAAAACGGACATTGACATATATTATTTCAAAAACAAGGCTGCTTTTGATCTTCCTTCCGCTGGTGGCCCTGGAATCTTCTTGTATATGATTGGCGGAACATTGCTACTCATGGCAGGTTCCCTGATGATATATATCAATCGACGCAAGGGGGTGCTGAAAAAATAAGAACATGACAAATTTTTTCAGCGGCCCTGCGCCGCAAAAGACAACAAGGTATGACAGAAAGAAATAGGAGAACCTAAAAAGAAAAGGAGAAAAGCATATGAAGTTAAAAAAAGTATTAGCAGCAATATTGGCAGCAACTATGATTATGGGAATGTCTGTGACAACATTTGCAGAAGGGCAGACAGCAGATATCACTATAGATGGATTGAGTGATGATGAGAGTGCAGAAATCAGCTATTTACAAGTGGTTGAACCAGATAGAACATCTGAACTTGGATGGAGATTTGTAGATGAATCTGATGAGGAACCACAGGGAACCATTACATCTACATTTATGGAAAAATTTGGCGTTGAAACGCCCGATGAAGCAATTCAAGCACTCCTTGATGCAGTAGAGCAAACCAATGGAGAAGCAGATCCTAATAAAAATATTGAAGCAGGCGATATTCACACCAATAGTCAATTGAATAGCGCATTGTCATCACTTGTAAATTTGGCTACTAATACAACAGGAGTAGATAATGAATATGATACTATTACTGGACTCGAATCAGCAGGTTTGTATTTAATTAGGGTTACTACTGAAGATGGGTCAGGCTATTCCTACATTCCTATGCTGGCATATGTTCAAGATGAGGGACTTGGAAGCTTGGTAGATGTATCAGCTACTGCCAAAGGTTCACACAATATTATTGATAAAAATTTGGATCCAGATATGCCAGGAAATGAATCGGTATCTGCAGAAGATGAAGTTGGATATGTAGCTACTGTAACATATCCATATTATTCAGAGGAAAACCCAGAAAAACCATTTGTTGTAACTGATACATTAACAAATGGTACTTTTAAAGCAGATTCTCTTAATGTTTATGTAGGTGATCCTTTAACAGAAGTTCCGGCGCAGTATTATTCTGTTAATGCGTATGCCAATACCAATCAGTTAGTGATTGATTTCTCTACAAGTGCTGATAATGGGACAAATTATTACAATTCTGAGTATGCTGGTCAGACTATAACAATTAAGTATACTGCGATTGTAGGCGAAGGCGAAGGTGACTTAGAAAATAAGATTGAGACCAACTTGGACACAACCGGGGATACTGTAAAATCTGATAAGATAAGTGTAAAAGTAATTAAGACTGAAGAAGATAATGCAGATGAGCTTTTACCAGGTGCAACATTTAAAATTTATGAAGCAGTTACAGAAGCAACAGAAGGCTATGAAACTGTAAGTGATGTAAAAGTACAACCAAAAGAGGGAGCACTCCAGGAAAACCAAACTTTATATCTTAAGGAAGTAGATACTAAGACTACTTCTTCTATAGACGACGAGACTTACGGAACACTTACATTTGTCGGATTGGATGCCGATAAAACCTATTATATCAAAGAAACAGAAGCACCAGAGGGGTATAGCTTGAATGATATTTACTATGCTGTTGGTACAACAACTAAAAATGATGCATCCTCAACAGATGATGTTTTTGTTTATAATGATTTTGGTGATCTTACAGTTGAAGATACAAACCTTTCTTCCCTTCCATTACCATCCACCGGTGGCATGGGCACAACAATCTTCACTATCGGCGGTTGCGCTATCATGATCGCAGCAGCAGGTCTCTACTTTGCAAGCCGCAGAAAACAGGAGAACAAATAATCTGACCTGGCACAGCGACATGCAATGACAGATACTATGAAATGGATTAACAATCAATGATACATAAGTATCTTCAAAAACTTACAGCTGGCTTAGAAGCTGTGAGATACGGTTAAAAAGATCATTTTGATAAAATAACCGTGCATTTTACCAGACTCATACGGTTCGAAATGCTAAAATGCGATTTCGGACCGTATGAAAACCTGGTTTTATACGGCTCATATTAGAGATTCGTGAAAAACAACCGTACTTTTATCAAAATAATACGGCTCAAAATCGGAAGATTAAAAAAATAACCGTATTCATTTCCGAAAAACTACGGCTGAAAATCAGGAAATTGAGAAAACAATCGTATTACTCAAATATACGGCTCAGAACCAAGAAATCAAGAAACTAACCGTATTCGACTAGAAATATACCGCTGAAAATCAGGAATCCCTGAAAAAACCGTATTTACCCTGAAAATATTACTTAACTATTCAACAACAAAAACTACAACAACAAGGAGAGCCCGGATGAAGAAGAAATCTATTACAACTTTAATTATTATACTGTTTTTCTTGGCCGGTTTGTCCTTGCTGCTGTATCCTTTTGTTGCCAACCAATGGAACAATTACCGGCAGAGCCGGCTGATCAGCAGTTATGACAGTGCTGTATCTCAGATGGAGTCTGAGGGAAGTATTGATTATGAAGCGGAGTGGGCGAGAGCGAATGCTTATAATGAAGCTCTTCTTCCTTCTATCCTTCCAGACTCTTTCGCAGTAGCAGAGGCTTCTGATGAGCCTGATGAGGAATATATGGCATGTTTGAATATTGCAGGAGATGAGATGATGGGAACTGTGGAGATTCCAAAGATCAACATTGAGCTTCCCATTTACCACACTACAGATGAAGATGTCCTGGAACGGGCTGCTGGTCATCTGGAAGGAAGTTCTCTTCCAGTAGGAGGGGAAAGCACCCACGCAGTAATATCTGCACACAGAGGTTTGCCCAGTGCTTCCCTTTTTACAGATTTGGATCAACTGGAAGAGGGAGACCATTTTCTCCTTCATATACTGGATGACACCCTGGCCTATGAGGTGGACAAGATCTCCGTAGTAGAGCCGGAGGAAACCCAGGACCTGGCTGTGGAGGAAGGAGAAGATCTGGTGACACTTCTCACCTGTACTCCTTATGGAGTGAACAGCCACAGACTTCTGGTGAGAGGCCACCGGGTTCCATATGAACCGGAAGCTATTGCAGATGAGCAGCCGCCTCTGTTTGGCGGAAGCCTCCACACTAACTATCTGCTTTGGGTAATCATAGGTCTTCTGATTACCGGAGGATTTATCGCCGGGCTGTATGTCTATGATAAGAAGAGGAAACAGCAGTCAAGATCTTTGAAAAAAGCTGCTATGACCCGCAGGAGTGACAAGGAAGGTGAGGACGGTTCATGAAAAAGAAGATACCAGGAATTCTCTTTGGACTGTTGTTTCTCATCGGATTTGGAATTCTGGTATATCCTACAGTAGCAGACCAGTGGAACACCTACCGTCAGAGCAGGCTGATCTCTTCCTATGAGAACACCATAGAGGAGATGGAGCCGGAGGATTTTACAGCAGAATGGGAGAAGGCCAGGACCTTCAATGACACTCTGACCCAGAACAGCATCTACGGAGATGTGTTTGGGGAAGAGGATCAGAAGCTGGAAGACACCGAATACTGGCAGATCCTGAATGTAGGCGGAGACGGTGTCATGGGATATCTGTCTATTCCTAAGATCAATATAAAGCTATCCATATACCACGGCACATCGGACCAGGTCCTGCAGACTGGAGTAGGTCATTTAAATGGGACCAAGCTTCCCATAGGAGGAGAGAGCACCCACAGTGTTCTGGCAGCCCACCGGGGACTTCCCAGCGCCAGATTGTTTACGGATATTGACCAGCTGGAAAAGGGAGATAAATTTTACATTCATGTGCTAGATGAGACTTTGGCTTACCAGGTGGACCAGATTTTAGATATGGTGGACAAAGATGACACTGAAACTTTAGAAAAAGCCCTTCAGATAGAAGAAGGCAAAGACCAGGTTACTTTATTTACCTGTACCCCTTATGGAGTGAATTCCCACCGGCTTTTAGTCCGGGGAACCAGAGTTCCCTATGAGGGAGAGGAAGAAGTCAGCAGCACTCCGGTAGATACAATGCTGCAGGCGGTACAGAATTATTACATGTTATATCTGATACTCGGTTTATCCGTGACATTGTTGATCATACTGTTCCTGAGAATCCTGATGAGACCGGGAAAGAAGAACAGAAAATCATAGACTTTCCGAATAGAAAAAATCAGAGGAGGGTAAGATGTGAAGATGAAGAAGAGAATAAAACAGGGAGGCGCAGCAGCCCTGGCCCTGGTACTGGCAGTGCCGGCTTTGACTTATCAGAGCGTACAGGCCGCAACAGGGATTGAAACGGACAGAAGCTGCTCTGTGGAGTTCCAGGTAGATGGATATTTTGCAGAACTGAAGACTTTGGACATTGATGTGAACCTTTATAAGGTGGCAGATGTGGAAGGAACCGGAGCATATACAGCTTTGAACGGATTTCAGGATTTGGGACTGGATAAGGTAAGCAGTGAGACCACTGCCCAGGAATGGGAAGAAATGGCCGGTCAGGCGGCAGAGCTGATCCATGATCAGGATATGGAGCCTGCAGAAAGGGCAGTGATCGAAGAAGGTACAGGAATGGCCGGGGATCTGGATACTGGTATGTATCTGGTAGAAGCCCGGCAGGTCCAGTCGCCGGAGTATACCTATAGCTTTACTCCATATCTGTTGTCTCTGCCAAACAATTATTACAGTTCTACCGGCGATGATACCTGGGTTTATGATGTGACCACTGGTTTGAAGCCAGAGCAGGAACTCAGATATGGAAGTATCCAGATCAACAAGACACTGGATAGCTATAACGCCACATTGGGAGAGACTACTTTTATCTTTTCTGTAGAGGCAGAAAAAGAAAACAGCCAGGGAACAATGGAAAATGTATACAGCGACGTGATTTCTCTGGTCTTTGACGGACCGGGAACAAAAAGCATAGAGGTTGGAAACATTCCTGCAGGAGCCCAGGTGACAGTTACAGAAGTTTACAGCGGAGCCAGCTATGAGCTGACCACTGCAGGGTCTCAGACCCTTACTGTAATTGCAGAGGGCGAGGCAGGAAACCCGGGGACAGCTTCTTTTGCCAATACATATAACGGAGAAAATAACGGAGGTTCCAGCATTGTGAACCATTTCGGATACACAGCTCCTGAGAATCAGAGTGGCGCTGATGTGGAAAACGCAGCCAGAGCTGCACAGCAGGAAGGCACCTGGAGATGGACTCAGCACAGAGACAGCACAGACATACAGAATGCTGCAGAGGAATAGGAGGGAGGAAGCCATGAAAAAGAGTTTAAATAAGAAGACCCTTGGTCTGGCAGGAGCGGCCCTCGTCCTTACAGCCGGCCTGTCTGTGGGAAGCGCAATGGCTTATTTTACCACATACACCCAGGTAGGCGGAGGCGTTTCCTTAAGTCTGGGGACTACTTCCACTATACCTGAAGAAACAGTGGAAGACTGGACGAAACATGTGACTATTCAGAATACAGGAGATACGGACTGCTTTGTTCGTGTACGGGCTTTTGCAGGAAGTCAGTATGAAAGCGCCCTGGTATACAGCGGAGAAAACTGGAATCCTGCTGCAGATAATTACTATTATTACAGTGAGATTCTTTCTCCCGGAGAGACTTCCGGAGAGCTGACCATTGCCATTGACAATATGGACAGTGATCAGGACTTTAATGTAATCGTAGTTCAGGAAAGCGCTCCTGTGATCTATGATGAAAACGGAAATCCAACAGGAGACTGGGACCATGTGATGGATTCTGCCCAGGACAGTTATGACGGAAATGAGGAGGTGGGTGAATAATGAAGAAGAAAATACCAGTAGTGCCCACAGTCCTTCTATCAGCGGCAGCCCTGCTCCTGGCAGGCAGCACCGTGGGAAGCACCCGGGCAGCCCTCACCTACTTCAGTGAAAATTATTCCGCTTCTGTAAACATCTCCCAGATCGGCGTCAGCATTGAGGAAAATGGAGAGACGGTCAGCAGCCGGGATTACGCAGGCAATGACCAGTGGAACGAGACCAGCACCAGCCTGTTTTCCAACCTTCTGGATACGGAGAGCGGCGAGAAGCTGGCCTTAGGCAAGAAATATGACGACTCCATTACCGTAAAGAACAGCGGCTCTATTGACACTTTTGTCCGGGTGATCGTTACCAAGAGCTGGCAGGACAGCGAAGGAAATAAGGATACTTCCCTGGATCCGGCTCTGATCCAGCTGAACTTCCTTACTGATAACGGCTGGCAGATTGATGAGAACGCCTCCACAGCAGAGCGTACCGTCCTTTATTATACAAACCTTCTGACGCCGGGAGAAAGTACAGCGGAGCTTTTAGGAGAGGACGCCCTTTCCATTGACAGCGCCGTAGGGACTAAAGTAACCCAGACAGAGACACAGACCGACGAAGGCACGGTGATCACTACCGAGTATGCCTATGACGGATACAGCTTCCACG
>ERZ1090861.1316-NODE-1316-length-12930-cov-8.553709_pt1 | contig 12930 bp, 7 predicted proteins | sample MGYA00478482_ERZ1090861 | MGnify/ENA primary metagenome ERZ1090861 (study PRJEB33644, sample SAMEA5815744) | chicken gut metagenome | biome: Chicken; feature: Gastrointestinal Tract; material: Caecum | place: Ireland | collected 2019-01-01 | study: A study of the... | reverse complement strand
GGGATGACCAGCTTTTGCAGGATCTGCCGTTTGCTCGCGCCCATCGATTAGAGGAGCAGGATCTTGTTTTTGTCAGTGGCCATGAACCCGCCGAGCATCTGCAGGATGGCGACGATTATGCCGATGAGCACGGTGATGAACACGATGGCCGCCGAGCCCGTGCCGAACCAGATGATGATGACCGGCCCCAGCGCGATCTTCGGCAGGCTGTTGAGCACCACGATGTACGGCTCGAGCACCCGGCGCGCCCGTTCGCTCCACCACAGCAGCAGCGCGACGGCGGTGCCGAGCACGACGGCGACGGCAAAGCCTGCGAGCGTCTCCCAAAGCGTCACGCCGATGTGGTAGAACAGCGAGCCGTCCGCGGCGAGAGAGGCGATCTGCACGGCGATGCGCGAAGGCGAGCTGATGATGAAGGGGTCGACCAGCTTCAGCCCCGCGACCAGTTCCCAGATGCCCAAGATCGCCAGCAGGAGAGAAAAGCGCGCGATCTGCACGACGATGCTCTCGCGGCGGCGTTTTTTCAGGTACAGCGCGTGCTCGGGCGAGCACGCCGTCGTCTTCTTTTTCATACGTTCAGCTCCTTCCATAGTACGTCGAACCATGCCGAAAAGCGGGCGTTCTTGCGCCGCTCGAGGGGCACGGCGGTCCCGAATTCGAGGTCGTGCGCCGCCACGACGCGCGCCGGGCGCGCGCTGAGCACGAGCACGCGGTCGGCCACCGAGATCGCTTCGGAAATGTCGTGCGTGACGAGCAGCGCCGTCTTGCGTTCGGCGCGGATGATGTTGTACACGTCGTCGCACACCGAAAGGCGCGTCTGGTAGTCGAGGGCGGAAAACGGCTCGTCGAGCAGCAGGATCTGCGGTTCGGCGGCCAGCGTGCGGATGAGCGCGGCGCGCTGCCGCATCCCGCCCGAAAGCTGGTCGGGGTAGTGCTTCAAAAATCCGCCCAGCCCGTACTTTTCGGCCAGCGCCAGCGCCTTTTCGCGCCGCTGCGCCGTGTTGTTTTTGCGGATCTCGAGTGGCAGGACGATGTTCCCTTCGACGGTGCGCCAGGGGAAAAGCTCGTCTTTTTGCAGCATGTACCCGACCGCCTCGCTGCCGCGGCGCACTTCCTTGCCGTACATGCGCACATGTCCGGCCGAGGGCGTCAGCAGCCCGGCGGCGAGGGATAACAGGGTGGTCTTGCCGCAGCCGGAAGGCCCGATCACGGCGATGAATTCGCCTTCCCGGACCGAAAAGGTCATATGTTCGGCCGCAAGCGTTTCGCCCGCCTCGGTATGGTACACGAGGCGGACGTCGTCAAATTCCAAAACCGTTCGTGTTTCTGTGTTCATTGGTTGGCCTCGCAGCGGCGGGCGCGCGGCGCGCGCCCGCCCGTCGTTCGCATCGCTCCGGTTTCTCAGGCGTTCAGCCCGGCATAGATCTCGGAGGAATAAGAGGTGTCGACCAGGTCGGCAAACGCCACGCGGCGTTCCAGTTCGCCCGCATTGTCGATGATGTCCTGCAACCGGTTGAAGGCGGCTTCGGTCATGGTCATGTCTTCCTGCCAGGCGTCGATGGCCTTGTAGCTTTCCAGCGAGGTCTGCACGGAAGAGAGCTCCGTCCCGTCGAAATAGGGCGCGAGCACGGCCGCCGCGGCGGCGCTGTCCGTCCCGTTCACGTAGGCGATGCCCTTCATGATCGCGCGCAGGAACCCTTCGATGACGCCCTCGTTGGCGTCGATGTAGCTCTCCCGCGCGATGTAGCAGGTGTAGGGCACCTCGCCCGAGGCTTCGCCCACCGAGGCGACCACGTAGCCCTTGCCCGCCTTTTCGTATTCGGAGGCGACCGGCTCGAACATCGTGCAGTAATCCGCCGTGCCCGATTCGAACGCCGCCGTCATGTAATCGAAGTTGATGTCGTAGTTCATGGTCACGTTCTGTCCGTCGTACAGCCCGTGTTCGTTGAGGATGGTCTCGAAGGTCATCGCGGGCACGCCGCCCTTGCGCCCGGCCAGGATCTCTTTGCCGGCCAGGCTCTTCGACCAGTCGAACGTCGCCTTTTCATCCACGCGCGAAACGAGGAAAGACCCGTCCCGCTTGGTCAGCTGCCCGAACACCGTGGGCACGTTGTCAGATCCGCCGATCAGCACGTACAGCGCCGCCTCCGGCCCGCAGAAGCCGATGTCGGCATTGCCCGAAAGCACGGCCGCCATCACGTTGTCGGCGCCGCCGCCGTTGGTCAGCTCGATCTCGATGCCCTCTTCTGCAAAGTAGCCGAGCGCGTCGGCCGCATACATGGGCGCGTAAAATACGGAGTGCGTCACTTCGTTCACGCGCACGCGGGTCAGGCCCTCTTCGCCGCCGTCGCACGCCGCAAAGGGCACGAGCGCGAAGAGGGCGGCCAAAATTGCCGCAAGAATCTTTTTCATGTGGAATTCTCCGTGAAAGTGGATTTTCAATACTGCCATTGTATGCGGCAGGCGGAAAATTTGACAGGCCTTCCGCGTCCTGCAGGGGGCAAAGGGCGCAAAAAAAGAGGGAAAGGCTCGCCGCCTTTCCCTCCCGGGGGTGGGTGAAATTCAGTTTTTCTCCCACTCGCAGGAAACGTAGGTTTCGGTCAGAAGTTTTGCCGCCGTTTCGGGGTCGCGCAAAAGCTCCGCGTCGATCGGCTCGCCGTTAACGCTCCAACCCTCGGGGTCGTCAAAAGTCACACGCGTGAGGCCGCTGTCCAGAAAGGCATTTGCTTCTATGAGTGCAACGTTTTCGGGCAACGTCAGTTCATGCAGGGACGTGCAGAGCTGGAAAGAATAAGAACCGATCGAACGGATTGCTGCCGGCAGGTCGACGGATTCCAGGCTTACACAAGTGTAAAACATATATTCGCCAATCGAAGTAAGGCTGCTCGGAAGGCGGACATATTTTAAGCTTTGGCAACTCGAAAACAGACTATTTTCATCCACTTGCGTTATGCTGTCCGGCAAGAAGATGCTTTCCAAACTTTCGCATTGCAGAAAAGCTCTATGGCCGATCGATTCAATGCCGTCCTGCACAATGACAGACCGAAGGTTCTTGCAACCCGAAAAGGCAGAATGTTCGATCGAGCGAACTGTTTGCGGCAAAACGATCGATTCCAAGCTGTCTTTATCGAAGAATGTGAGGAAGGAGATCGATGTGATCGTATCGGGGATATTCAGTTGCCCCTGAATGGCATTGGGTACATATTCGATTTCGGTCATATCCTTGTTGTAGAGGATACCGTCCTGCGCGGCGAACCATAAATTGCCTTCTTCAACGGTGATGCGCTGTAACAGATCGCAGCCGTCGAAAACGCCTGCCTCGATATTCTGTATGGTTTCCGGGAGCCGGTATTCCGTTGCATTGCGGTTCAGCAACTCGAGATTTGTCTTTGAACGGCTATAGATCGCGGTTTCGTCTTGGATAAACCAGGGATTATCTTTACAGATGACAATTTCCTTTTTGCCGGACAAGGCGTCGTGTATGTACCTTATATCGCCGCTGATCGTGGGAATGATCATGCCGTATTTTATACCGTCGGGGAATCCGGCGCCCCAGTTTACGACTCCGGCATTGCTTACATTTTTTCCGAATGTCAGTTTTTCCAGATAGGAACACGCGGTAAATGCCTGATAGGCAATATATTGAGTTTCGTCTGGTACGGTGTATTCACTTCGCCCGCTCGCGCTCGGATATTGGATAAGTGTGTAGAGGGATTTTGTAAACAGCACACCTTCCGAAGACGCAAACTTCGGGTTATCCCTTGCAACGGTGATGACTTGCAGCGAATTGCTTTGCAGGGCATAATCCCAGATGAACAAAACGGTTTCCGGGATAAAAACAGAAGTGATGCTATCGGCGAGGATGTTGCGTTCATTTTCTCCGCCGAGGATGGAAACGCGATACGTTCTTCCTGCGTAGGTCACCGTTTCGGGCACACAATAGTCACCCGCCGTGCAGGCATCGTATACCGCGACACGGTCGTGCCCCGCGACGGCGTAGGTGTTTCCGTTTACGGTAAACGTATCACCGATTTGCAGCGTTCCGGACGAATATCCGTTTTCGGGCCGGACCGGCAGATCATACAGATACGCGGCGCCCGTTCCGTCGCTTGTATCGAAGGTATGGTCGTCGAGGAAAGTTTCATCGCCTGCGCAAAAATAGTCGTAGGAGATGCCGAGAACATACTGCGGCATATCATCGAATGTCAGATCGCACCAGTACCATTTTCCGTCGTCCAGCTTTACCAGGTTCCACGCGTGCAATTCATCGCCGCTTTTTCCCGTAACGAACACGTTTTCGACGCCCGAAAAGTTCAATAGCAGTTGGAAGGTCCGCGCATATCCGTCGCATACTGCTCCGCTGCCGGAAAACACGCCGATCACGCTGTGTATTTGCGGTAGGTCGTCGTTTCGCATATAGTCGACGGAAGAGATGATCAGGTCGTGATAGGCCAAAGCCTTATCATAAGCGCCGGAATCTTTGTGGAGCAGGTTTCTGAACTCGTTGACTTTTTGGTCAATCAGGGCATTGTACGCAGCGCGCGTTTCCCCCGCGGCATAAAGGTCATCGACGTGCAGCTGTAGGTTGCTGCCGACAATGGTCGCCGTGTTGGAAAGCCAATAATACAGAGGCTTGTCGTCTTTGTATGTTTTCAAGACGGATGCAGCGTCGGACGACGTAACGCCCAATGCGGAAAAATCGATTTCCGCGAAGATCGGATCCGTCTGCTCCGCGTCGGTTTCATCGTGAAATTCCCGAACGGCATCGTCGATGTGTCGATACAGTGTCTGCATGGCTTCGCCGTTCGGTTTTGCCGCAAGCGCGTCGTATCCGTAGGTGCCGTTAAAGAGATCGTGTGCCGTCAGGCTGCAATGGAGACAGACACCGCTTTGTAAATCGTGCCCGAGTTTTTCCGTCGCCTCGAAGGTTGAATAGTCGCAGCGCAAACAGGTTTCGTACGCCTTCCATCCGCCCTCGGAGCAGGTCGCCGTTTTGGCTTCGTGCGGCTGCAGATCGTGCCCGAGCGGGGCGAGCTGTTCCTTCCGCATGCGGCCGCATACTTTGCAGGTAGACAGCACTTCGCCGCTTTGCAGGCAGGTCGCCTCTTTGAGGATCTTTTGCTCCTCTTCGTGCGGCGCCTTATCGTAGATATCCCCGCAGTTCCCCGCGGTGCATACATGCCAATGGCTCTCGTCGTCGAATCCCCAATTTCGGGAAGCGGCATGCGGCGTCTCTTCCGGCGGCGGCTCTTCGCCGCAGCCTGCAGCGATCGCCGCCACGGCGCACAGCAGGGCGGCGGCCAGCAGCAGCCACAATAACTTTCGTTTCATACAAAAAAACCTCCCTCGATATTTTCCGCCGGCAGGGCCGTGCGGCAACATATCCTCCCCCGGGCCGGAAGCGGCCGGCAAAAGCGTCCGACGCGGGGGGGGGGTACGATTCCTTGATGGCACTTTCAGTATAGCATGCGTGTTCGGGAATGTCAATCCTTGTGAAAAAATTACTTGTGCCAGGTATGCCGGAGACGAGGTGTTGGGGCGTGCGGCCGCTTGGTTCGTTCCGGGGGGGGCGCGCGGCCGCGCGGCCGGGGCCCGCACGGCTCTTGCGCATCGGTCTTTGCACGCGGGGCTTTCGCAAGGCTCTTGCGCATCGGCCTTTTCGCGCGGGCCTTCCGCACGGCTCTTGCACACGGTTTTTGCCCCCTGCGGCGGCGGGTTTTTAATTGACAAGGCGCGGGCGAATCGTTTATAATGGGGGCTGACTTCTTACCATAGGGGAAGCGCGGCGCTTCCGGGCGCGCCGACGGCGGCAACAGGGGGCGGCGCGGCGCCGCCGACAGCGAGAGAATGGCCCCGGCAGAAGGTGTTATTATGGAAATGCAGAAGAACTACAACCCCAAAGATTTTGAGGACCGGCTGTACGCCGAATGGATGGAGCGGGGCTACTTCCGCGCCGAGCGCGATCCCGCCAAGATCCCGTTCACGATCGTCATCCCGCCCCCCAACATCACGGGCCAGCTGCACCTGGGCCACGCCCTCGACAATACCATCATCGACGCCCTCATCCGCTTCAAACGGATGCAGGGCTATTCCGCGCTGTATCTGCCCGGCTGCGACCACGCCTCCATCGCCACGGAGGTGAAGATCGTCGAGGAGATGAAAAAAGAGGGCCTCACCAAAAAAGACGTGGGCCGCGAAGGCTTTCTGGAACGCGCCTGGGCGTGGAAGGAAAAGTACGGCGGGCGCATCGTCGAACAGATGAAAAAGATGGGCGTCTCCTGCGACTGGTCCCGTCTGGCCTTCACCATGGACGAAAACTGCTCCCGCGCCGTGCGCGAAGTGTTCGTCAACCTCTACGAAAAGGGCCTCATCTACCGCGGCGACCGCATCATCAACTGGTGCCCCGGCTGCAAAACGGCGCTTTCCGACGCGGAAGTGGAGTACAGCGAAGACGCCGGCTTTTTCTGGCACCTGAAATACCCCGTCAAGGACAGCGACGAGAGCATCATCGTCGCCACCACCCGCCCCGAGACCATGCTGGGCGACACGGCCGTCGCCGTCAACCCCAAAGACAAGCGCTACGAGCACATGGTGGGCAAGACCCTCGTCCTGCCCCTGGTCGGGCGCGAGATCCCCGTCGTGGCGGACGACTACGTCGACATGGAGTTCGGCTCCGGCGCCGTGAAGATCACCCCCGCGCACGACCCCAACGACTTTGAGGTGGGCCTGCGGCACGATCTGCCCGTCATCCGCGTGATGAACGACGACGGCACCATGAACGAAAACGCCGGCCCCGCCTACGAGGGGCTGGACCGCTTCGCCGCGCGCGACAAGATCGTCGAAGACCTCAAAGCCTGCGGCGCGCTGGTCAAGATCGAGCCGCATTCGCACAACGTGGGGCACTGCTACCGCTGCAAGAGCACCGTCGAGCCCATCGTCTCCAAACAGTGGTTCGTCAAAATGGCGCCCCTCGCCAAACCCGCCATCGACGCGGTGGCGCGCAACAAGATCAAGTTCACGCCCGACCGCTTTTCCAAGATCTATTTCAACTGGATGGAAGGCATCAAGGACTGGTGCATCTCCCGCCAGCTTTGGTGGGGGCACCGCATCCCCGTCTGGTACTGCGACGACTGCGGCGGCATGACCGTCTCCAAGACCGACCCCTGCGAATGCGAGCACTGCCACGGCAAAAACATCCGGCAGGACGAAGACGTGCTCGACACCTGGTTCTCTTCGGCGCTGTGGCCCTTCTCCACGCTGGGCTACCCCGAAAAGACCGAAGATTTCGGCTATTTTTACCCGACCGACGTGCTCTCCTGCGGGTACGATATCATCTTCTTCTGGGTCGCCCGCATGATCTTCTCGGGCATCGAACACACGGGCAAGGTCCCGTTCCGCGACGTGCTGCTGCACGGCATCGTGCGCGACGAGCAGGGCCGCAAGATGAGCAAGTCGCTCGGCAACGGCATCGACCCGCTCGAAGTGGTGGAAGAATACGGCGCCGACTCGCTGCGCTTCTCGCTCATCCAGGGCGTGGCGCCCGGCAACGACAGCCGTTACAGCAAAGGCAAGGTCGAGGCGGCGCGCAACTTCATGAACAAGATCTGGAACGCCGCGCGCTTCGTGCTGATGAACTGCGAAGGCGTCGACATCCCGCCGTTGTCCGCGGTCAAGCTGGCGCCCGCCGATAAATGGATCGTCTCGCGGCTGGAAAGCTGCATCCGCGAAGTCACGCTGAACATGGGCAAGTTCGAGCTGGGCATCGCCGCGGGCGCGCTGTACGACTTTTTGTGGAGCGACTTCTGCGACTGGTACATCGAGCTTTCCAAAAACGCGCTCTACGGCGAAGACAAGGCCAAAAAGGCCGCCACCCTCTCGGTGCTGTGCTTCGTGCTCGAAAACGCGCTCAAACTTCTGCATCCCTTCGTGCCCTTCATCACCGACGAGATCTACCGCAACATCCCCGGCGCGCAGGGCAGCGTCATGGTGTCCGAATTCCCGCGCTACAACTCCAAACTGGCGTATAAAAAGGAGGCGAAGGCCTTCGAGCCGGTCATGGACGTCATCCGCACGGTGCGCAACATGAAGGCGTCCGTCAACTGCCCGCCCGCCAAAAAGGTGCGGCTGTACATCGCGGCGTCCAACCGCCGCATGCTCTCCGCCAACGCGGGCGCGATCGCCAAGCTCGCCGGGGCGAGCGGCATCGAATTTGTCGAGAGCGGCGCCGCCGTCGGGGAAAAGACGCTCTCCCAGGTTACCGAAACGTGCACGGTGTTCGTGCCGCTGGGGGAACTGGTCGACATCGCCAAAGAGCGCGAGCGCCTGGGCAAAGAGCTGGAACGCGTCGTGGGCGAGATCGGCCGCGCCGACGGCAAGCTGCAGAACCGCGGCTTCATCGAAAAGGCGCCCCGCGCCCTGGTCGACGCCGAGCGCGCCAAACTCGAAAAATTCATCGAGATGAAAGAGAAGATCGAAAAGCAGATCCGCGAACTCGAAGAATAAACCAAAAGCCCGATGGACGACGCCATCGGGCTTTTTCCGCCGAATTCAGAATGTAAAATGCAGAATGCAGAGTGTAGAATTGCGGAACAGTTTTCAGAATCACTGCGCGGAGCGCTGTTCGCGCTTTGTGACTTCATCATCCTACTGTCATTCCGAGCGCAGCCGAGGAATCTCTTAAACGGGGCAACACAAATACGGACGCAAGAGATCCTTCGACTGCGCCGCGCTTTGCACGGCTCCGTTTTCGGGCTCGCGGGGCGCTTATGCGCCCCCACGCGAGACGTTTGCGCTTTGCAAAAGCAAAGCGTACTCGCCCGAAGCGAAGCGCTCGTTTTTGCCCTTGCTAGCAAGCAAAAACTGCGCGCTTCTTCAGGATGACGGAGAGAGCGAGATTTGCGCGAAACCAGGAATCACTCGCGCGAGGCAAAATCACACTTTTGCCGCAGCGCACCCACGTCGGAGCTGTCGGTTGCACTCTCGCATAGCCCCACAGGGGCAATGCTCGCTCGTGCGCTCCGCTCCTCCTCTTTTTCACAAAAATCTCGGCGCAGGCGCCTGCGATTTTTCGTGAAGCCGCGGACAAAAAGTTTTATAAAAATCACTGCGCGTGGCAAAATCACACTTTTGCCTAAGCGCACCCACGTCGGAGCTGTCGGCTGCACTCTCGCATAGCCCCGCCGGGGCAATGCTCGCTTGTGCGCTCCGCTCCTCCTCTTTTTCACAAAAATCTCGGCGCTGGCGCCTGCGATTTTTCGTGAAGCCGCGGACAAAAAGTTTTATAAAAATCACTGCGCGTGGCAAAATCACACTTTTGCCGCAGCGCCCACAATTTGCCGAAAACTTTCGGCTCATGGGAAAGAGTGAATTTGCGCGGCTATTTGAATTTTGAAGCCGTAACAAAACACAGGGTCTCCCGAAAATCGCAGCAAAGCGAGATTTTAGGGAAAGAGGAGCAACAAGCGCAGGTACGCGGCGCGGCAAACGTCAGTGCGCCGCGCGCACACATTGCCTTGTTGCGACGAGCAAAGAGAGAAAACACGATGCCGAGCCGCCGCGCGGCGAACATCGGGTTGTCTCTCCACATCACGGAAAAATTTTTCATCTCTTTTGAAAATTTTTCGTGAACAGCCTTTTTATAGATTTCTGAAAAAGGCGAAACCACGCTTTTGCCTTTTTCCCCTTACGCCGCAAAACGGCGCACGGAAGGGGAGAAGCCGCGCGATTTTTTATCTTTGAAGCCGTAACATCATCGCGCGGCGCGGGGAAAACCGTTCGGGTTTCCCCGCAATCTCACGGAAATTTCTTGCATCTCTTTTGCAAGAAATTTCGTGAACTAAAGCAATCTCCTGCGCGTGGCAAAATCACACTTTTGCCTAAGCGCCCCCAATTTGTCGCAAACGTGCGACTTTTTCAGGAAAGGGGAAGCCGCGGCATTTTATAATATGCGTGCCCAACAAACAGGGCTCCCGAAAATCGCAGCAAAGCGAGATTTTTGGGAAAGAGGAGCAACAAGTGCATCTACGCGGCGCGGCAAACGCCAGTACGCCGCGCGCACATATTGCCTTGTTGCGACGAGCCGCGGCAGGGAAAACCCGGCTGCCGAGCCAAAGGCGAACAGCGGGGTTTTCCCCAGCCTCACGGAAAAATCTTTTGTCAGCTCAAAAGATTTTTCGTGAAACAATAGAAGAACGGCGCGCTTCACAGCGAACCGTTCTCCTAAAACAAATGAGAAAAAATATGGGTAGTGAGTGTGAGCAAATCCAATCACGGCGCCGCAATTGCGGATCCATGAATCGTTTATAGTATAACCCATCCGCACCCGATTGTCAAGTGGGTTTTGAAAAAAATTCGATTTTTTTCGCGCGCGCCTGCCCGCCGCCGGATCTGTCCGGCCGCGGCGGCCGCGCGCCGGAGGAGAGAGCCATGTTCAACATCGTCCTGGTCGAGCCGGAGATCCCGCAGAATACGGGCAACATCGCGCGCACCTGCGCCGCCACGGGCTGCCGCCTGCACCTCGTGCGGCCGCTCGGGTTCGAGGTCAGCGACAAGTACCTCAAACGCGCGGGCCTGGATTACTGGCACTTCGTCGACATCGCCTATTACGACGGGATCGAAGAAGTGTTCGCCGCCTACCCGCAGGCGCGGTTTTATTTTTTTTCCACCAAAGCCGCCAGAACGCACAGCGACGTCCGCTACCGCGAAGGCGACTTTCTCGTATTCGGCAAAGAGACGGCCGGCCTGCCCGAACCGCTGCTGGCGGAGCATTACGGGCAGTGCGTGCGCATCCCCATGCGCGGAGACATCCGCTCGCTCAACCTGGCCAATTCGGTCGCCGTGGCCGTGTACGAGGCGTGGCGGCAGTGCGGCTATGCCGATGCCCGGCTCGAAGGCCGCCTGCGCGGGGACGGGCGGTAGGGGAGCCGGCGCGGCCGGCGCGCGGCCGTTGTGCGCGGCGGGCAAAAACGGGATTTCTCTTGACAAATCCCGCAAAAAAGTATATCATAGTGAATGGTAAAAAACCGATCAGAGGAGGAGTGTACTTTTATGAACAAGATGTCCGTTACCGATGTCGATGTCAAAGGCAAGCGCGTTCTCGTCCGCTGCGATTTCAACGTCCCGATGAAGGACGGCAAGATCACCGACGAAAACCGCATCATGGGCGCCCTGCCCACGATCAAGTATCTGATGGAACACGGCGCGAAGGTGATCCTGTGCTCGCACATGGGCAAGCCGCACAACATCTTCGACGAAAAGGTCAAACTCAACAAAAAAGAAAAAAAGGCGGTCGAGGCCCTGCCCGAAGGCGAGCGCGCCGCCGCTACCGAAGAATACATCGCCAAGGCGAAAAAGAGCGACCCCGTCAAGCTCACCCTCAGACCCGTGGCCGACCGCCTCAACGAGCTGCTGGGCGGCAAGGTCGCCTTCGCGGCCGACGTCACCGGTCCCGACGCGGAGGCCAAAGTGGCCGCCTGCAAAGCGGGCGAGTGCGTTTTGCTCGAAAACCTGCGCTTCTACGCGGGTGAAGAGGGGCGCGACCTCGAGTTCTGCAAAAAGCTCGCTTCCTACTGCGACATCTACGTGAACGACGCGTTCGGCACGGCGCACCGCTCGCACGCTTCCACGGCCGCCATCGTCGAATACGGCCTGGTCAAGACGGCCGTGTGCGGCTTCCTCATCCAGAAAGAGATCGACGTGATGGCCAACAGCCTCGAAAACCCCGTGCGTCCCTTCGTGGCGGTGCTCGGCGGGGCCAAGGTCGCCGATAAGCTCAACGTCATCTCCAACCTCCTCAACAAGTGCGATACCCTCATCATCGGCGGCGGCATGGCGTATACCTTCGTCAAGGCGCTCGGCTACGAGATCGGCAAATCCCTCGTCGACGACGAAAAGATCGGTTACTGCAAGGATATGATGGCCAAGGCCAAAGAGCTGGGCAAAACGCTGCTCCTGCCCGTCGACGCGGTCATCGCCCCCAACTTCCCCGATCCCATCGACGCACCCATCGCGGTCAAAACGGTCAAGATCGACGCCATCCCGGCCGACATGGAAGCGCTCGACATCGGCGAAGAATCGCGCAAACTGTTTGCCGACGCCATCAAGGGCGCCAAAACGGTGGTGTGGAACGGCCCCATGGGCGTGTTTGAGAACCCCATCCTCGCCGAAGGCACCAAAGCGATCGCCCAGGCGATGGCCGACGCCAAAGACGCCACGACCATCATCGGCGGCGGAGACAGCGCCGCGGCCGTGCAGCAGCTCGGCTATGCCGACAAGATGACCCACATCTCCACGGGCGGCGGCGCGTCGCTCGAGCTGATGGAAGGGAAGGTGCTGCCGGGCATTGCCTGCCTGAACGACAAGTAATTTTCGGTTCGCATCCATCCCGCAATACAGTGTCAGGCGTCGCCCCTGCGCGGGTCACGTATGTCTGTATACGCTCCCCTTGCAGGGGCTTGCCTTCCTCGTCTTGCGGGCGGCTGCTTGCCGAAAAGAATTTCGCGCAAATCTCGCAACGCCCTCTTTCGTCATCCTGAAGAAGCGCGCAGTTTTTGCTTGCTAGCAAGGGCAAAAACGAGCGCTTCGCTTCGGGCGAGTACGCTTTGCTTTTGCAAAGCGCAAACGTCTCGCGTGGGGGCGCATAAGCGCCCCGCGAGCCCGAAAACGGAGCCGCGCGCAGCGTAAGCGCAGCCGAAGGATCTCATGCGTCCGTATTTGTGTCGCCCCGTTTAAGAGATTCCTCGGCTACGCTCGGAATGACGGAGCGTGCGAGAAATCTCAATGCCGGCAGGCAGCAGGGCGGGCAAACAAAATTTTTCCGCCGTCGCGTATTTTTGTCAAGCATCGGCGCCAAAAAAGAAAGCGGCATTCATGCTTGAAAACCGCCTTTCCCCGGATTTATAATCTATTTGACGTGCGGTTGACCGGGCGCAC
>ERZ1090861.1309-NODE-1309-length-12968-cov-16.582204_pt1 | contig 12968 bp, 11 predicted proteins | sample MGYA00478482_ERZ1090861 | MGnify/ENA primary metagenome ERZ1090861 (study PRJEB33644, sample SAMEA5815744) | chicken gut metagenome | biome: Chicken; feature: Gastrointestinal Tract; material: Caecum | place: Ireland | collected 2019-01-01 | study: A study of... | reverse complement strand
GCCCGCACCCGCGAAGGCCCCTCAAAAAAGAAAACTCCCGAGACCGCCCGTGAAAACCTTTCCCGAAACATCCGCAAACCTCACCCTGCAAACGTTCCGGACCTTGCGACCCTTCCGCCGCAAACCCCTCGGCCGGGGCCATCGCATACGGCGCACGCACATCCTCTCTCCGACGGCCGGCCCAGCAGCCCGCACCCGCGAAGGCCCCTCAAAAAAGAAAACTCCCGAGACCGCCCGTGAAAGCCTTTCCCGAAACATCCGCAAACTTCACCCTGCAAACATTCCGGACCTTGCGACCCCTCGGCCGCAAACCCCTCGGCCGGGGCCATCGCATACGACGCACGCGCATCCTCTCTTCGACGGCCGGCCCAGCAGCCCGCACCCGCGAAGGCCGCGCCTGCAGAAACAGCGGCTCCGCGGCGGCACCCGCCCGACCGGAGCAATCCGCAACTACTTGAGGGGACTGTCCGGCTCGCGCGCCATCACCATGTAGAACATCCGGTCGAGGAACGCCGGCGCGAACTTCTTCACGAAATGGGTCGCGCGCCCCTCGGCCTCCATCAAACAGAGCCGCTTGCGGCGCAAAATGCCCCGCCGCACGATCCGCGCCACCTCGTCGGGCGTCATCATCTTCGCCTCGTCGCGGGGCGTGGCGCCCTGCTGCGTACCGTCGGCCGTGAGGGCCGAAAAACGGACGTTCGAAGCCGTGAAGCCCGGGCAGGCGATCATCACGTGCAACCCCTTCTTGAGGTTCTCGATGCGGAGCGTTTCGAGGAATCCCGTCATCGCATACTTCGACGCCGAGTAGCCCGTCCGCCCGGGCAGCCCGTGCAGCCCCGCCACCGACGAAATGCCGACGACGGAGCCTTTCGACCGCTGGAGATGCGGCAGCGCCGCCTTGCAGCAGTTGACCGTGCCCCAGAAATTGACATCCATCAGCCGGTGCAGCACCCCGAGGTCCACCTCGTCGAACAGCGCGCGCATCGAAAGCCCCGCGTTGCACACGAGCACGTCCACGCCGCCGAACGCCCTCACGGCCGTGTCGATCAACGCCTCGCAATCCTCCGGCTTCACCACGTCGGCCGCACACCATGCGGCTTCGCCGCCCCGGCTCCGGATCCCTCCGGCAATCGCCTCCAGCTTCTCTCCGCTTCGGGCTCCGAGCACGACCTTCGCCCCATCGGCGGCATAGACGCGGGCCATCGCCTCGCCGATGCCCGACGAGGCGCCCGTGATGACGATCACTTTATTCTTCAAACTCTTCATATCGTTCGCTTCATTACAGTCGTTTCCCCGCCCGGCCGTACCCCGGACGACTTCGGGGCTGCACCCGGGCCGACACAACAGTCGGCCCCGATCCTTCGTTTCCCGCCCGGCCGCGCCCTGCACAAACCCGGTTCTGCGCATTTCCCCCGATGCAACAGCCCGCTTCGATCGCTCGCCCCCCTGCCGCCCCGCACGAGCCCGGATCGCACCCGGATCGCGCCGGCTCAACGTAACGGGTCCTCTATTTCGACCTGCAATCCGTCCCAAGCCGGATGCACCCCTTCGGGCAGCGCCGCTTCGGTCTCGGCATGCAACCCCATTTCGTGCGACATATGCGTCAGGTAGGCTTCGCGCGGCCCCACCCGCCGGATCAGCTCCAGCGCTTCGGCCACATTGAAATGCGAATCGTGCGGCGCTGCGCGCAGGGCATTCACCACGAGCACCTCGACACCCGCCAACTTGGCGACCTCGCCCTCGTCGATACTCTTGAAATCGGTGAGATAGGCCAGCCGCCCGATGCGGTAGCCCGTTACCTCGAAACGCGGCGAGTGGTGCCCCGACACGGGCACGACCTCCACCCCCTTCACGCGGAAAGGGTGCGCCGGGTCGATCTCCCGCAGCTCGATCTCCGGCACGCCGCGGTACTTGTCCGCAGCGAAGGCGTAGTCGAAATCCTTGCGCACGCATGCCAGCGTCCGCCGCGTGGCGTAGATGTCCACGCGGCGGATCGTCGGATAATCCACGAAGTTGAAGGCCCTCACATCGTCCAGACCGCCGATGTGGTCCTTGTGTTCGTGCGTCAGCAGAATGGCGTCGATGTGCCGCACGCCCGTGCGGAGCATCTGACAGCGGAAATCGGGCCCTGCGTCGATCACCATGCGCACACCGCGCGTCTCGACCATCGCCGAGGTCCGCAGGCGGTTGTCGTGCGGATCGCGCGAGGCGCACACCTCGCAGCGGCATCCGATGACCGGCACCCCCTGCGAGGTGCCCGTACCTAAAAACGTCAGTTTCATCCCTGCAAATGTACGAAAAAAGAACGTCATTCCCATATACCGGCCCAAGCCCCCGCCACACACATGTTTTTCGAGGCTCCCGGAGCTTCTGCGGCGTCCTGATCCATCGCTGCCGCGTATGTTCTATCTACATAGATGCCACGCCGCGGCAGTACCCCGCCCCGCGCATCCGCCGGTTTCCGGTCCGAACCTCCGATTTCCATCCACCCTCCCATTCGCGAATCCACTGGCGAACGGCATCGAAACGGCATCTGTCTACGGAATCTCCGTTTTGCGGCGATTCGCAGACTGCCCTCTCGCCGGACGGCCGAAATCCGAAAGATCCGACGATCCGGGGATCCGCCGGATTTACGGCGGCCGCCCCATCCGTATTCGAACGGCTCCCGAGCGGCGGCCCGACGGAAAAGAACATCACAAGCGGTTTTGACGGCGTATGACAGGAGCATGCCGTTCTGAAAGACAGGTATTCGCTGAACGCCTCGAAGAAAATCCCCGAGGCTCTTTCTGCGACTCCTGAGACCGTTGCCGCATTTCCGGTCCGAGCTCCCCGTTCGAGCGGGGCCCCATGTCCGAATCGCGTTCGGACGAAATCGCCTGCCGTCCGCAATCCCCCGAATCAGGGGAACCATGCCGCAGCTTACTGACAAACAGGCGATCCTTCCATCCCCGCCCTCTGCCTGCTTTCGTCGCATTCCGTTTCTATCCCCGCATCGGAGCCGCCGTGCATAAAGCACCCGGAACCGCCTTTGCCGCCACAAAAACATAAAGCTCCTTTGACGACCGAAAATTATTCGTATCTTTGCAGCGCAAACAATTTTTTCTCGGAACTTTTACGGAACTGTCTCAATGGCAACATACTCTTAAAGTATGCGCAGAGCCATTGGGGAGATATCCCGCGAACGGCACGCTATTGAGCCTGTAAAAGGGGGAAAGAGTTGTTTGCAGCTGCGCAATTTTTATTCTATGCAAACAACTCTTTCCGTCTGCGTTCCGACGCCGACATGCCGCAAGGCCCGCCGTGCAGGGCAGCCCTCTCTGCCCCGCCCGATCCACTCCCGTCTTCGCTTCCCGCCTCCTGACTGACACGCGCACCGCCCGCCGTCCTCGCCGCCTCCGCTGCGCCCTGCGCGAAAAGCGAAGGCCGAATTTCCGTTGTCGAATCCTAAACAAATTTTCAGATGCAAACCACACCGAACGCGGGCCCCAACGTACCCGCCCTCAACTGCAACCCCGATGAACTGCGGCAAATTCTCGCCGTCCTGTGCCGATGCACCTCGCCCGACGAGATCGTCTACTTCGGTTCGCTCGCCGGAGCACCCCCTTTCAGCGAAGTGGCCGCCTACGACCTCGCGATTCTCACCGAGCATCGCACGCCCGACGAGTGGGAGACCGTCGGCCGACAGCTGCGGCTCCAACTGCCGGCCCGCAACCGCGCCATTCCCTTCGTCAACTTCTACCTCCTGCCTACCCGCGAGGCACGCAAAAGCCTCTTCTACCGCTTCGTGCGCTCCGAGGGCCGGGTCGTCTTCGCCGCCGATCCCCTCCCGCCGCTGCCATGCGATCCCGACAAAGTCCTGCGAACCGCCTCCCGCCTCGGCCGCCACTATCTGACCCGCGCCCGAAGCATGTTCGACGCCGCAGCTCAGGCGCTCGCCGCCGCGGACCTCCGTCAGGCGGCCTTCTGCAACGCCTGCGCGATGGAACTGCTTCTCGACGCCCTCTACGCCGTCTACCATCTGGAGCTCTGCCCGCTTCACCGGCTGCCCGACCTTTTTCTGCGGCTGCAAACGATTTCGGCCGAACTGCATCTGCTGCTCGACCCCGAGCGGGCCGGCGTGAGCCGCATGCTGGCACGCATGGAGGGATTTCGCCGGATGGCGCTCCACGATCCCGACTGCCCCGTCCTGCGCGACGAGGTTACGCACTATTTCGACCGCACGCGCACCATCCGGGCCCGGATCGAGCAGCTCTGCGCCGAACGGCTGGCCCTCTACGATGAGCGCGCCGCGACATCCGGACGGGGCAATCCGCCGTCGGAACCGGAATACCGGATCCGCACCGCGGCAGATTCGCCGGCCGCCGGCTTCCCCGCCCGCACTGCGGACGCCGGTGCGGACGACCTCTCCGTCCGGCACGGGCGCACGGCGAACGACGCGACGGCGAATCCCGTGCAGCGTGCAGATGCGGACGCCGCACCCCTGCCCTGAGCCAAGACCGACGCCGATCCCGTCCGGTGTCGTCGGACCGACACCCGTACATGCGGCCGTCCCGTGCGGCATGCGGCGGCGACCGCTGCCGCTTCTTCCGTCCGCCGCGGGAATGCGGCAGCCGCAACGCCTCTTCCCCTCGGGCAATCAGAGACGGATGCCGGCGTGCGTCCCGATCCCGCAAATACCGGCACCGGCCCGCGCGGCGTTTTCTTCCGGCCCGAGGAGGCGAATCCCGATCCGGAGGGCGACCTCACGAACGTTGCACGGCACGCCGCCGTCTTCCCCGCCGCCGTTTGCGAGGACGGCAGCCCCTCCGGCGAGACGCGCGAATAGAGTTCCGCGGCGCACTCCGCAGCCTCCGAATCCCGCCTCTGCGGCCGCATCCCCGCCGTACCGAGCAGCATCCCGGCAGCGAACAGGATGCCGACCTCGGCACGAGCCTCTTCGCGGCCGCACGCCCACACCGCGGGGCATCGCAAACCGGGCTGCGAACACGAGTGCAAGCGCACGGCATGCCGCAAACGAAGACACACGCAAAGTCGCAGCGCACGCCTCTGCGGCCGTATCCCCGCCGCACCGAGCAGCATCCGGCAGCGGACAGGATGCCGACCTCGGCACGAGCCTCTTCGCGGCCGCACGCCCACACCGCGGGGCATCGCAAACCGGGCTGCGAACACGAGTGCAAGCGCACGGCATGCCGCAAACGAAGACACACGCAAAGTCGCAGCCGCACGCCGCACGGCAAGCCGCATAGGCAAACGGCAAACCGCATGTCGAGCCGCGCGGCGCACGCTGCATGTCGCAAAAAAGGGAGCGTCCGTCGTCGGACGCTCCCTGCGCATCATCGCCGGACGACGGATCAGGCATCATTGGTCGCCGATTCGAGTTTTTTCATGATCGAGAAGATGAACAGCGCCGAGAGGAGGCAGAGCACGATCAGCACGCTCCAAACCATCCACAGCGCCATGCCGCTGTTCCAGAGATAGCCGATGAGCGACGTGGCGTAGTTGCCCACGGCCGTAGCGGCGAACCAGCAGCCCATCATCATACCCTTGTATTTCGGAGGTGCGACTTTCGACACGAACGAGATGCCCATCGGCGAGAGGAGCAGTTCGGCGAACGTCAGCACCAGATAGGTCGAGATCAGCCAGTTCTGCGACACGAAAGTATTGCTGACACCGGCCTCCTTTACTTCGACGGGCGACATGAGGCCCACCGAGCCGAGCGCGAGGATCAGGAAACCGCCGGCGGCGATCACCATACCCATACCGATCTTGCGGGGCGCCGAAGGCTCCTTGCCGCGTTTGCCGAGCGCCGTGAAGATCGCCACCGAAATCGGGGTGAGCGCCACGACGTAGAACGGGTTGAACTGCTGGAAAATCTGGGGCAGGATGTGCACCGGATCGGGCGTCTGGGTATACTGATAATACAGTCCTCCTGCGACCGCAAGGAAGATGACGGCGCTGATGAGTTTGCCGCGGCCTTTGTCCGACTGGAAGAATCCGAAGATCGAGTAGACGCCGACGGCGATCAGCAGCAGGTTGACGATATTGAAGCCCATGCGGGTGATGCCCGTGGCTTCCGACGTGGTGTAGTCGCGCGCGAAGAAGGTCATCGTCGAGCCGTTCTGGTGGAAGGCCATCCAGAAGAAGATCACCACGGCGAATACGAGCATGAGGGCCGTGATGCGCGACTTGGTCTGCGCGGGCGTCAACTCGACCTGAGCGGCGTTGCCCGAGGCGGCCTGCTGTTTGGCCGTTACGTCGGCGTGCTTGAACGTCTTACGGAAACCGGCGTAGATCAGGTAGGACACCACCAGCGAAACGCAGGCCACGCCGAAGCCCATGTTATAGGCCGCCGACAGTTTTTCGATGTAGTGCTTCGAGAACTCCATCAGGTCCGAGACGTTGCCGCCCACGGACGCCGCGAGCGCCTGCAGATTGGCGAGCGGTTCGCCGGCGAGGGTTCCGTTCGACTCGATGAACTGGTGCGCCAGCGCGGGGATCTGGCCGTTGTACGTCAGCCCGTCCTGAGCGAGGAAATAGTCGGTGATGGCGCCGGCCATCGAGGGGGCGAACATCGCACCGATATTGATAGCCATGTAAAAGATCGAAAAGGCATTGTCGCGCTTGGAGGCATAGGCCGGATCGTCGTAGAGGTTGCCGACCATGACCTGCAGATTGCCCTTGAAGAGACCCGTACCGCACGCGATGAGCAGCAGCGCCGCGAACATCATCGCCTGCGCCGCGAAACCCGTACCGGTCGGAATCGAGAGCAGCGCATAACCGCCGAACATCACGAAGATACCGAGCGTTACCATCTTGCCGAATCCGAACTTGTCGGCCAGAATGCCGCCGAAGAAGGGCATGAAATAGACGGCAGCGAGGAAGATTCCGTAAATCTGGGTGGTTACCGTCTCCGTAAAGCCGAACTTCGCCTGCAGGAACAGCGTGAAGATGGCCAGCATGGTATAGTAGCCGAAACGCTCGCCGGTATTGGCCAGGGCTAAGGCGTACAAACCTTTGGGTTGTCCTTTGAACATGATTAAAGTTGGTTTTTAGTAATTTTGGTTATTTAGTGAGTAATATTCGGTTCTATCCTTTTCAAGGGCCCGACAAATATAAGAAAATTTTTCATATATTTGTATAAAACTGGCCGAACCTATGGGAAAAACGCACCGAAGGCTGCCGATCGTCGAACGCGACGAGTGGCTGCGCCCCGTCGAAGCGGAGCTGAACCGGCGCTACCGCCGCTACGAGGAAAAAATGGACGAGATACGCCGTGCGTCGGGCTCGATCGTCGACTACGCCAACGGCTACTTCTACTACGGCTGGCAGCGCGACCGCGACCTCGACGGCTGGTGGTTCCGCGAGTGGCTGCCCGCCGCGCAGGACGTCTACCTCTTCGGCGACTTCAACGGCTGGCAGCGCACGCAGCTGCGGCTCCGACGCGACTGCAAGGGGGTGTGGAGCATCTTCCTGCCCGACGCGATGTACGCCGGGCAGCTCGTGCACGGTTCGCTCTACAAGCTCCGCGTCCACGGCGCCGACGGCAGCTGGCGCGACCGCATCCCGGCCTATGCCGCGCGGGTCGTGCAGGACGACGAGACCAAAAACTTCACGGCCCAGTTCTGGATCCCGCAGCCCTTCGACTGGTCGGGCGACACGTTCGACATCGCCCGCAACGGCTCTCCGCTGATCTACGAAGCGCACGTGGGCATGGCGCAGGAGCGCGCCGGCGTGGGCACCTACGCGGAGTTCGCCGAAAAGATCCTCCCCGTCATCAAGCGCGACGGCTACAACACCGTGCAGCTCATGGCCATCGCCGAACACCCCTACTACGGCTCGTTCGGCTACCACGTGTCGAGTTTCTTCGCCCCCTCGTCGCGTTTCGGCACCCCCGAGGAGCTCAAGGCCCTCGTGCGCCGCGCCCACGAGCTGGGGCTGGCCGTGGTGATGGATCTCGTGCAGGCCCACTACGTACGCAACCTCAACGAGGGGATCAACGCCCTCGACGGCTCCGACCGCCTCTACTCCAAGCCGGGCGACGCGGGCTACCAGCCCTACTGGGACTCGATGATCTTCGACTACGGCAAGAGCGAGGTGCAGCACTTCCTGCTCTCGAACGTCAAATACTGGCTCGACGAGTTCCATTTCGACGGCTACCGTTTCGACGGCGTAACCTCGATGATCTACCGCCACCGCGGTCATGTCGATTTCGACTCCCGCGACCGCTTTTTCAACGACGGCGTGGACCCCGACGCCCTCGTCTACCTCACCCTCGCCAACCGCCTCGTCCACGAGTTCCGCCCCTCGGCCCTGACCATCGCCGAGGAGGTGAGCGGCATGCCGGGCATGTGCATCCCCATCGACGACGGCGGCGTCGGCTTCGACTACCGGCTCGGGATGGCGATACCCGACTACTGGATCCGGCAGATCGAGCAGGTTCCCGACGAGCGCTGGGACATCTGGGAGATGTGGCGCGTGATGACCGACCGCCTGCCCGAGGTGAAGACCGTGGCCTATGCCGAATCGCACGATCAGGCCCTCGTGGGCGACAAGACTTTGGCTTTCCGGCTGATGGACCGCGAGATGTACGACCGCATGGACCGCGCGTCGGAGAGCGTGGTCATCGACCGCGGCATGGCGCTGCACAAGATGATTCGCCTGATGACCATCTCCGCGGGCGGACAAGCCTACCTCAACTTCATGGGCAACGAATTCGGCCACCCCGAGTGGATCGACTTTCCGCGCGAGGGCAACGGCTGGAGCTATGCCCGCGCACGGCGCCAGTGGTCGCTCGCCCGCAACGGATTTCTCCGCTACGCATGGCTGGGCGATTTCGACCGGGCGATGCTGCGGCTGGTCAAACGCTGGAAGGTCCTCTCGGACGACTATCCCTACAACCTGCTGATGGACGAACGCAACAAGACGATGGTCTTCTCGCGCCGCGACCTGCTGTTCGTCTTCAACTGGCACCCCGCGGCCTCGATCCCCGACTACGAGCTGCCCGTGCCGGCGGCGGGCCGTTACGTGCCGGTGCTGTCGACCGACGAACGCCGCTTCGGCGGCACGGAGCGCGCCTCGATGGCGTCGGTGCACTTCTCCCGCCCGGCCCCCGGCCCCGACGGGACGGAGCGTCCCTGCATCCGCATCTACAACACCTCGCGCACCGCCACCGTCTTCCGCCGTCTGAAGCGTTAGGAGGGAGCGTCCGTGCGTTCCGATCTATCATACCCTTTCGTCCGGCGCAGGAAATGCAGCACCTATGATAGGTTTCGAAGACGGAAAAGCGAACTTATCGGCCGAATAATATTATATTTGCTTCATCTCAAGTATCAAATCCGCCTCTATGAAGAAAATCCGCTATCGGACACTTTTCCGGGACATCGCCTTGTCTTCCTGCCGAACGGACGAAGCGCTTGTCTGCGCCTCCGCTCCGGCAGGGACAGCCGAGGCGGTGCTCACCCGATCCGTGCGAACGCCTTCGGAGGGGACGCCGACCGTCGGCAAAAAACTGAAAAACCCTTTTTCCTTGGATAATATGCAGGAAGCCTTGGTCAGCATGTTTCGGCGCGATCCGCACTCTCCTGCGGACGGCAAAACGACCGGCTCGATCTTAGAAGAAGCGGCCCGATTGTGGCAAACCTCCCTCCGGCCTTCGCATCTTTACGTAAAAATAACGCCTGATAATCCGGAGGAACTCGCCCTGCTCTACAAGTCGCCTACGCTGCGCGCCTTGAAAACCAATATACTGACCGATCGACAGGCTTTGGGCGTCGAAACGGACGCAGCAAACGATTATTTCGAATTTTACGGAATCTAAGTATAAATATGTATAATATGAAATTTCGAATGAAAAAAATGATCATCGTCCTTTTCGCAATCCTCGGCACGATTCCGTTCGCGGGATGCGGCGGCTCGTGCGGGGGAGAGGACTACGTACATGCAGGCAGATACGGTCTGTGCAACGAAAGCAAACGCACCCTTACGATCGTCCACCGCCCCTCCTGCGTGGAGCTGCCCGACTACCTGACCATACAGCCGGGCGAAACCCACTGGATCGACGAATCGGAGGAGATAGCGCCGGGTGCGAAAAGTTTTTTCGACACCGACCCCCGCAACATTTTCGACATTCATGAAATCCGCTACGACAACCGCTATGCGATCGACTTCGACGATCTGCGCTATGCGCGCAACCCCCAGTACAGGACCAACTACGAATTGCTCAACGGCATCTACCTCTTCACGTTCACCGTCGCGGATTATACCTACGCCACCCGTAAGGGCAAACCGCTGGTAACGAATTACGGAAAAGACGGTCCCGCCCTCTGACCGGACCGGCGCGCCGGCGCGGATCTCCGTTTCTGCGCGGATTTCCGCGCCGGCAGGCTTTTCGAAGCAGCAGGCATTTCGAGGCGGACAGGCCTTTCGGGGCGGGCAGATCCGGCGCCTCGAAAGGCGCTTCCCCGCCGTCTTCCCCGACACGGCCGTGTAGTGCGGAAACCTCCCCTCCGGCCCCGGATAGCGTATCCGCAACTTCGGCATCCGCCGGCCTTTTGCGGCAGACTGCGGTTGCCTTTCGGACCGGACAGGACCGTACCGCCCCGGCCGCACCGCTCCGGTAAGCCCTTCGGCCAACCGACACCGCCGTGTAGTGCGGAAACCTCCCCTCCGGCCCCGGATAGCGTATCCGCGACTTCGGCATCCGCAGGCCCTTTGCGGCAGACTGCGGTTACCTTTCGGACCGGACAGGACCGGACCGCCCCGGCCGCACAGCTCCGGTAAGCCCTTCGGACAACCGGCACCGCCGACACCGGGTTCATCCCCGGCGCCTCCCAAAAACGCCTCTGCGATTCCGGCGCTCCGCCGTACCGAATCCCACCCGGAATCCGATGCGGAACCGAAGGCTGCGGAAGCTCATTCCGGAAACGAGCGTGCGAAACGACGGGAGGCTGTCCAGCAATACATAAAGGACAGCCTCCCGTTCATCATTACAGCCCTAAGCGGCGGCAGCGGACGGCGATGCTGCCGTCCGGGCCGGCCTCCATCGACCGGCCCGACAGCCGCAGGGCGCCTCCTATTCGGCAGCCGGACGGTTCGGGAATTCCCCTTCGCACCCTCGATCCGCGCGACGCCGCATCCTGCGAACGGAGCCGATCCGCAGGCCGACAACGCTCCGGCCGCTCCCGACAATCCGCCGCAGACCGCAACCGTCTCCGGACGCAACACCCGCGTCCGCCGCTCCGAGCGTCCGGTCCGGATCCCTACAACAGCGCCCGCGCCGCATCGAGCGCCTTCGCATAGTCGGGTTCCTCGGTGATTTCGGACACGTATTCCGCATAGCGGACCGTACCCTCGCGGTCGACCACCACCACACCGCGCGTCAGCAGCGCCAGTTCCCGAATCAGGAACCCGTACTTGCGACCGAAGTCGTGGCCGTTGTAATCGGAATAGACGAACATCCGGTCGATGCCCTCGACGGCGCAGAAACGCTTCTGGGCGAAAGGCAGATCGGCCGAGATCGAGATCACCGCCACATCCTCGCCCAAAGCCGCGGCCTCGCGGTTGAAACGCTTGGTCTGCAGCGAGCAAACCGGCGTGTCGATCGACGGGAAGACACTGATGATGCGCACCTTGCCGTCGAATCTGTCCGACGAAACGGGTTGCAGCGTTGCATCCGCAACCGTGAATACGGGAGCTTTGTCCCCTACCTTGACAGGCGTACCGACCAACGTTACGGGATTGCCTGCGAATGTGATTTTCTTGTCCATATTTTCGTAATGTGTTCGTTCTCCTTTTATCTTTTATCGCGCCTGTCTTCGGTCGTTCCGGTTCTGCGACTATCGGTCCCGCACTCCCGGCCTCACGGGCGCACAACCATCGCGCCCGCGGATTCGCAGCCTCACGGCCCCGGCTTACACATGCCCCGCCATCGGGTCCGAGACCCCTGCTCCAGCAGACCTCCAAACTCCCGGCCTCACGGACGCGCAACCATCGCGCCCGCGGATTCGCAGCCTCACGGCCCCGGCTTACACATGCCCCGCCATCGGGTCCGAGACCCCTGCTCCAGCAGACCTCCAAACTCCCGGCCCCCTGCCGCAATACTCCGCCGCACCACCGCACACCGCCTGATCTTCTCTTCCCCGGCTCCGCGAATGTTCCCCGCGCCAGCTCCCTAATCCCGGAGCGGGTGCGGCACGGTCCCACCGCCTCCTTTCCGGCGATCCGCACTTCGCAAATTTACGAATAAATACATCATCATCCACAGCAGACGGGCATAATTTCAGTCGTGCCCGCAATTCCGCCCTTCCGCCCGCCTCCGCCCCGTCCTCATATCGCACGGCCTAACACCCGACGACCGCCTGCCGGGGCCGCGCCGCAACGTTCGGTCCGGTTTATGCAGGTTGCAACCCGCCCCACGCGCGGCACGCCCCGGCCAAGCATCGAAAGGGGGCTGTCTAACAAATCTTAGACAGCCCTTTTCGATTCATACTGCTATTCGAGAACTTTTCCCAATACGCAATTCTCAGAGGGTCGAAAAACTTGTCAGACAGCCCTCTTCTCACCTCGGACGGCAAAAAACACCTGAAACCGGACCCGCAGGCGAAAAATTGCAGACCGCACCGTCCGGCAAGTTCCAGCGGGCGGCCGTTCGGGGAAAAGCGGAGATGCAAGTGCGGCACCGGACTGAGGGCAGACAACCCGCAAGCCCCCCGAAACGGCCGCCGCCCCTGCCGGAGACTGAGGCCCGCACAACCGCACAACCGCGTAACCGCACACTGCAAAGCCCTACACGCGACACAACCGCATACCGCACAGCCGCGCAAGAACAGCAAAAACAGCAAGAGCAGCAAGAGCAGCAAACCGCGCCGGCATCCGCCCGCTCCGACGGCTCCCCCCCCCGCGATTACCCACACTGTATAATCGCAAAAACCAAAAGTTCATTACGTAAAAACCAGATGCGCAAAAATCTC
>ERZ1090861.1306-NODE-1306-length-12978-cov-6.889886_pt1 | contig 12978 bp, 11 predicted proteins | sample MGYA00478482_ERZ1090861 | MGnify/ENA primary metagenome ERZ1090861 (study PRJEB33644, sample SAMEA5815744) | chicken gut metagenome | biome: Chicken; feature: Gastrointestinal Tract; material: Caecum | place: Ireland | collected 2019-01-01 | study: A study of... | reverse complement strand
ATTTTAAATAGAAGATGGGAGGATTTTTAAAAAATGGGAATTTTATCTACAATTTTATTGGGTATTATTCAAGGAATTGCAGAATTTTTACCGATTTCTTCGAGTGCCCATTTAATTATTTTTCGAGATGTTTTTGGACTTGGTAGTGGTATGAGTCAAACGGCGGCTTTGACGTTTGATTTGGCTTTACATTTGGGAACTTTATTTGCTATTTTTGTTTTTTTCTTTTCGGATTTTTGGAAAATGATTACTGAAGGACTTACTAAAGGAGTTAAAACCAAAAATGGTAAATTATTTTGGCAGATTGTTTTGGCGACGATTCCAGCGGCTATTGTTGGGGTTTTGTTTGAAGAAGTGATTGAAGATGCCATTCGCACGAATTATGTTTTGATTGCTTTGGCTTTGATTTTTATGGGAGTTGTTATTTATATTGTTGATAAGAAAAGTAAGCAGGAAAAGGATGTGAAGGATTTATCCTTTAAAGACGCTTTTTTGATTGGATGTTCTCAGATCTTTGCTTTAATTCCGGGATTTAGTCGTAGTGGAACGACCATTACTGCCGCTAGGGGGTTGAAGATTAATCGGGAATCTGCAGCGAAATTTTCCTTTTATCTATCGGCTCCTGTCATTTTAGGCGCTTGTGTTTTACAATTACTAAAAGGAGAAGCTTTTGCTTTAATTGCGGCTCAACCAGTTACTTTTGTCATTGGTATTTTATCTTCCTTTATTACGGGACTTCTTTGTATTAAATTTTTACTACATTATTTGAAAAAACATGATTTCAAAGTGTTTATGATTTATCGTATCTTACTTGCTCTTATTGTTTTACTTGTGGTTACCTTGTAGGAGGTTATGATGGATACTAGAAATATTGCTTTATTTATTACTTTTTTATTAGGACTCTTCTTAGTCATTGGAGGAGTATTCGCTTTCTTTTTCAAGAAAAAAGGAAAGGTACTAGATTTTATTTTTTCTTTTGCACTTGCTCTTATTACGATGCTTATTTTCTTTGATTTACTACCAGAAGTGATGGAGCTATTAGGAATTCAGTATCTCGCTTATTTTATTATCTTTGTTTTGGTGGGTATTTTACTGTTAAAAGGATTAGATTCTTTTGTTCCAGATCATCATGATCATAAAATGACGAAAAAAGAAGAACAACAGAATTTATCTCATATTGGAATTTTAACAACCATTGCTTTGATCATCCATAATATTTTAGAAGGAATGGCTATTTTTCTTGCTGCTAGTAGTGATGTATCGCTTGGCATTGTTATGAGTCTAGGTGTTGGTTTTCATAATATTCCATTAGGAATGATTATCAGTAGTACTTTTTATCAAAGTGGGGAAAAGCCAAAAAAATTTGTTTGGTTGATGGTGTTGTTGTGTCTTTCTAGTTTTATTGGAGGATTCATTCCTTATCTGTTACATATTTATGAAGTGAATGAAGTGGTAATGGGTAGTTTATTGTCTTTAACTTTAGGAATGTTAAGTTATATTGTTTTGTTTGAATTAGTTCCTAGAGTAAGAGAAACCAAGAATAAAAAAGCAAGTTTAGGAGGGATTATTTTAGGAATTCTTATTCTTTTTATTACGTTACTATTTTAAAACCAGTTGTCAGGGGTTTTATTGGAGGGGAAAAGATAATCTTGTCTTTTCCTTTTCATTTGCTCAGAGATCCAAAAATAATGATAGAATTAATACTTTCAATTATATTTTGTCGACTCTTCCATCTATTATCAATTGGAAGAATACTTTCTTTCAACATGATTATCATTCTATTATAAGATTTTTTTATCCATCTTATCTTTTTCTTTTTGGAAAGAGGAGGAGTAATTGACTCTTTAAAGTGGTAACAATTCCTCCTAAGAAAATAATACAATCAAATAAAAGATAGGGAGAGAATAAATAATAGAAACGATTAAAGTTTAAAAAACCAGAGACTTTACGGACTAAGATCATGAAGGGAAATTCATAAGTAGCTCCATAAGTAAAAGAAGTTCCAAATAAGATCATGAAATAACCAAGAAGAGTACATAAATTACTAAGAATTAAAGCAAAGTAAAGATATTTATTTTGTTTTTCTTTTTGAACAATGGTGTGATAGGGAACAAAAAGCAATAAAAGAAGAGGAGTCATAGTATAAAAAGAAAATAGAAGAGCTCCTTCTAGAACTGTTTTGAAATTGGTGGTGATAAGAGGTTTTAAGTAACTTAGATTAAACAAAGGAAAACTGCCAATAAAGCTACTTAAAAATAATGGAACAAAAAGAAAAAATAAGAGGAAAGCAAGGGAAGTAACACTTGAAATGTTGCGGTTTGATATAATAAGTGTAAGGATTAGAAACAGAAGAAAAAGAGAGAAAAAATGGCCTTCTGGTAGATAGTGCATTTTTACAAAATAAACAGCATCTTTTAAAATAATAATCAGAAGAAAAAGAAGAAGAATGCTTAAGAAAAGTGCGATACCTTTTTTCATTTTAGAAGGAATTGTGATTTCTTTTTTTCTTATTTTTAGAAGAAGAGAGAAGAGAAGAAGATTAAAGATCATACCAACAAGACAAGATAAAATGGTATCATTTTGACTGATTAAGATAATATTACGACCATAAAAAAGGAAGAAAAAGTGACTTAAGAAAAAAGTATAGCAAAGAAGAGGAAAGAGTCCTATTTTTCTAATTTTGTGTTCCTTCATGATAAGTCTCCTTTCCAAGCAAAAGAAAGAGTGATATTTGTTTTGCTTTTTTGATAAGCTTCTGTTTTCTTTGTTTTAAAATATAAAAGATTCTTTAAGGGAGTAGTGCTGATATTTTGTTCTTGTTCCATCTCGATAAACTGTTTTATTTCTTTGGTTAAATTTTTTTCTGTTTCCTCTTGGACTTCTTTTCTTTTTTCTTTTGGAAGTTCTTCACTTTCCAGTTGGCCTTTGATGGTAATCTTAAAGGTATTCTCCTGGTAATCTAAATTAACATGTAAGTCTGAAATTTTGATTTGGTAATACTTTTCTTCAATGGGGATCAGAAAGCTATATTCCTTTATTTTATTACTCAACAGATAACTGATACGACTCGATGTATCATCATAGTGCATATTACTTCCTAGAAGAGTGATACCATTGGTTTTTAGAGTATTTTCTTCTAACTGAATGCTAGGAAGGTAAGCGTCATATTCTTGATCAAAATCATTGGCATTTACTTCATCAAAGGTGAGAAGAGTTGTGGTTCCTTTGGTTTCTTTTTCTTTTAAAATAAAGTTTTCGAGATCTTCGTGATTGGGATAAAGTTCGAAAAAGGAGGCCAGAGGAGAAGTCCCTTCTAGTAATAGATAATCTCCTTGTTCTAGTTTCTTTTTTAGGAAAGAGAAAAGTTCTTGATATTCTTCTCGATTCTCTAATAAAGAAGAATGAATGAAAACCATCGCTAGGTGGTTGTAGTAAGTTCTTTTGTTATTGATGGTTTCTCCTTCTTGAAAGGCTTCTCCTAAGCTTTTACCAGTGACATGGTAGACGGTATGTTTGTTTTCTGTTTGATTTTCTTCTTTTTCTCCTGTTACAACACTAAGATACAAGTGATAAGTGTCTTCTTGTTTTTCGATGCCGATCATATCAACGATGGTTAGATTGTTGACTTCATTGTAATCCGTACAACCTCCTAAGAAAAGAAATAATAATAAAATAAGAAGGAGTCGTTTCATTTTTCTTGGGCCTCTCTTTCACGTACTTTATTTTTGGTTAATAATGGATTTCTTTTTCTGATTTTAGAGCTTTTCATTTTAATGAGGGAATCTTTTAATTCGTCTTTGATTAGGGGAGTGATTGGAGCAAGATATGGAAGGTTTAAGGTAGTGGTAGTGGTAAGACTGGCAAGTAAAAAGATTAGTCCACAAAAGATGCCAAAGATTCCAAAAAGGAAGGCTAACAACATCATAATAAAACGTAGCCACCGGAGGGTGGAGATCATTTCTTGAGAAGTAAAGGCAAGTCCTGAGATGGCAGAAATAGAGATGACGATAATCATAATGGGAGAAATGATTCCTGCTGATACGGCAGCATCTCCTAAAATAAGACCTCCTAGAATGGAGACGGCACTTCCCATGGAAGCAGGTTTTCGAATATCACTTTCTCTTAGAATTTCAAAGGAAATACTCATAAACAGGGCTTCGATTAAAGCCGAAAAAGGGACACTTGTTCTTTGTGCTGAAAAGTTTAAGAGTAAATCAAAGGGAAGCATGTCTTGGTTGTGGGTCGTAAGAGCGATATATAAGCCAGGAATAAAGATTGCAATCAGAAAAGCAAAAAGACGAATTAATCTTAGAAACGTAATATTTGATGCTCGTTGATAATAATCGTCTGGACTGTGAAGGTAATCGACAAAAAAGCTTGGCGTAATGAGAGCGAAGGGAGAATTATCGGCGATGATAACAATTTTTCCTTCTAATAGGGCTTGAGCCGCTCGATCTGGCCTTTCAGTAGATAATACGGTAGGGAAAAGAAAATTGTGTTTTTCTTCGATGTATTTTTTTAAAGAGCCACTATCTAAGATTCCGTCGACATTAATTTTTTCTAGTTTTTCTTTGACGGTGTCGACATGTTCTTTTAAGACAATATTATTCATATATAAGATGCCGGTTTTAACTCTTGATTCTTTTCCTAAAAAATAGGTTTCCATAAAACAGTGTTCGGAACGAATACGGCGTCTTATTAAGCCTAAATTGGTATTAAAGTTTTCATTAAAGGAATCTTTGCTACCGCGAATGGTACTTTCATTGCTTGCTTCTCCAATGCCTCGATCCAAAGAAGCTTTCGCTTCGATGGCAATGGCTTTTCCTTCTTCGTAGATGAGAAGAGCAAAACCTTTACAGATAAAATCAAGCATTTGATCCAAATCATCTAACTTTTTTACGGAGTTATCAGGAAGTACATTATATAAAAGTTCTTCTTTGTTCTGTTTGGTTAAAGGAAGTTTGGTTAACCTTGTTAGGATATATTCATTAATGAAGCTTGAAGTGCACAATACTTCATTTTGAACTAAGTAGATGGTGCATTCGCCAATATGAAAATCGCGCACGATCAAATCAGAGGCATTTCCAAACGCTTCTTTGATTTTTTCGATGGTTTCCATGATATCACCTCATACTTAGTATGGACGAAAGGAAAGAAAAACATTATAATAAATTTAAGAAAGAAGGACGATAAGATGAAAGGTGAAGTATTGGGATATGATCATTTTGGACGAGGAATTGTGAAGTGGAATGGAAAAGTTGTTTTTGTTCCCTATTGTAAAAAAGGGGAGATCATCTCTTTTGCGATTGTGGATGAAAAAAGGCAATATGCGATTGGAGAGAACTTAGAAAAGAAAAGAAGTATGTGTCCTTTTTATTCATTATGTGGTGGTTGTCAAATTTTACACCTTTCCTATCCAGAACAGCTTCTTTTTAAACAAGAGAAAGTAAAAAATATTTTAAAGCGTTATACAAAATATGATTATGAAAAAGAAATTCCTATTCTTTCCACCGAACCCTTTTTCTATCGGAATAAAGTTGTGCTTCATATCGAAGAAGATCGGCTTGGTTTTTATCAAGAAGAAAGTCAAAAACTAGTTCCTTTTGCACAATGTCTTTTGTTAAAGAAAGAAATGCAAGAAGCGATTTTGAAATTGCGAGAATATATTCAAACAAGAAAAGGCTTAGAGGAAGCGATGATTCGTATTTTAGATGGACAAGTGATGCTTGTATTGAAAGGAAAAGCTGATGTAGAAGAGATTCGTTCTTTCTTTCTTCCTTTTTGTTACGTTCTTTTTTTGAATGGTCAAGCACTCACCAAAGAGAAAAAATTAAAAACGACGATTTTTGATACAACCTTTTTGGTATCAAAAGATGCTTTTTTTCAAGTGAATGATCTTGGTTTAAGAAAAATATATCAAGTAGTCCTTGATTGGGTGAAGTCCTTATCCTGTACGGTGGCTTTTGATTTGTATTGTGGAACGGGAACCCTTTCTCTTCTGCTAGCTTCTTATGCTCAAAAAGTATATGGGGTAGAGTTATCGGAAGAAGCAATTTTGGATGCTAAGGAGAATCAAGGACAAAATCGTATTTCTAATGTATCTTTTTTTGCTTCTGATGTAGGACATTTTTTACAAAGGAATAAAGCAACTCCTGATTTGATTGTTGTTGATCCACCTCGAGCAGGACTTGCCAAAAATGTAAGGCGGGATATTAAAAAAAGAAGGCCTGCTTATCTTATTTATGTTTCTTGTGATCCCATGACCTTAGCCCGGGATATCGAAGACTTGCGAGAGTTTTATCTTTTAGAAGATGTCATTATGGTAGATGAATTCCCTAATACTTATCATGTTGAGTGTCTTTGTCTTTTAAAACGAAAAGAATAATTTTTGAAAAGAAAGAAAGACATTTTCTCTTTGATTTGTTACAATATATATGGAGATCAAAAAGAGGTGTTATGAAAATGGAAAATAAATATCATATGACAGTAGAAGATAATCTCTTTTTTGCAAAGAGAAAATTGGCCGATAATATTTATAAAAGCGCTAATTTGGAAGGAATTGCTGTTACTTTTGCGGATACATATGCTTTTATGAATAATGTAAATACAGGGAAGATATCTGTGGATGACATGTTAAAGCTAAAAGGGTTAAAAGATGCTTGGCAGTTTGTTTTGGATACGGTAGAAGAAGATTTAACGCTCGAATATATAAAAAAAATTCATTTTGAAATTTGCAAAGGGCAAAATGTTTATCCCTTAGGGGATTTTCGAGAAAAGGGAGTAGGAATTACAGGAACTTCTTGGCGACCAAAGCTTCCAAGTGAATGTAATTATGAAGAAGAATTAAAAGAATTGCTAGCAATTCCTCAAGAGCTAGAACGATGCATCAGTATTTTTTGTTGGATTCAAAGAAGTCAAATGTTTTTTGATGGGAATAAACGAGTAGCTAATTTGGTGGCCAATAAAGAGATGATTAAAAATGGACAAGGTGTTTTAGCAGTTCCAGTAGAAAAGATTGGTGAATATTTAGAAAAATTGATTCATTATTATGAAACGAATGATATGACAGAAATAAAACAATGGATTTATGACACTAGTATTGATGGAATATAGACTGCTTGAAAGCTTAAATGCTTAGTGATTTCTTTGCAAAGGAAAGAGGAAAATAGTATAATGGAGAAGAAAGGAAAACGTTTATGGAAGAATTATTTCAAAAATTAAATATTGAACCAAAAAATCTTACCCTTTATAATATTGCTTTTTCCCATTCTTCTTATGCGAATGAACATCGTGCAAAGAAAGATTATGAAAGGTTAGAATTTTTAGGAGATGCTGTGGTTGATTTAGTCGTGGCAGATTATCTTTATAATAACGAGCAAGAAAACGAAGGAGAAATGACCAAAGTTCGAGCTAGTTATGTTTGTGAGAATGCTCTTTATGAATATTCTTTAGAATTAGGTTTGCAAAAATATATTAAAGTAGGTCATGGGGAAGCGATGGCCGGGGGTAAATATAAAAAAGCGATTGTCGCTGATATTTTTGAAGCGTTAGTAGGTGCTATTTATGTGGATTTGGGTTATGCTACGGTAAGGAGAGTTGTTTTAAATATTATTGTTCCGTATATTAAGAATCCAGATATTACTTTTTTTGAGGACTATAAGTCTGCTTTACAAGAAGCGGTTCAGACTGATCAAAAAAGTCTTTATTATGAATTAGTGGCAGAAGAAGGACCACCTCATGATAAAACATTTACGATGGAAGTAAAAATTGATGGCATTATTTATGGACGAGGAAAAGGTAGTAGTAAAAAAGAAGCAGAGCAGGTAGCAGCGAAAAGTGCCCTAGAGAAGTTAGCTTCGGCAAAGCGGTGAATATAATGGATTTAAAGTTTATTAAAATATATCATTTTGTTTTTCGCAATTTAATTGAACTAGAGGAGTCTAGTTTTCAGTTGCGGGAGCAGTTTGTCTTAGAACTTCTTCGAAGTCGTCTTACTTATGTTCAGGATCCTTATGCTTTTGAACAAGTGACGCAATTTGCTGAACATGCCAATTTTTCTTCTCAAACCTTGACTCATTTTGTGAACCAACTTGAAAAAGCTTATGAGGAAGAAGATGGAGAACAAGTAGCTCGCTTTTTACCCGTTTCGATTCAAATGATGAATTATGCACTTTCTGAGGAGTTGTATTTTGCAAACTTTCTTGAATATCAGACTCTACAAGAGATGAGTCCTTTTCTTGACGTGCAACCAAAATTACTTTTGAATCAAGAAAGAGCAAAAGTTTTAAAGAAAGAATTAAAGATTGAACAAGGAGAGCTTAAAAAGTGTAGAATCTTGTCAAAACAGGAAAAATGAGTTATAATGATACTCGTTTGTTATCACGTAAAAAGAAAGGAGTTTATATGAGCAAAATTAAAATATTTAGTCTTGGAGGATTAAATGAAAACGGCAAAAATATGTATGTTGTCGAAGTAGATAAAAAGATTTATGTTTTTGATGCGGGTTTAAAATACGATAATGAGCGGAATTTAGGAATTGATTATATTATTCCAAATTTTGATTATTTAATTAAAAATCAAAAGAGAATTCAAGGAATTTTTTTGAGTCATGGACATGAAAGTAATATGGGTGCCATTCCAGATATGGTTAAAAGTTTAAAGAATGTTAAGGTTTATGGTACAAAATTGACTGTAGAGCTTTTGCGCATGGATATGACAGAGGAAGAAATAAAATTAGTACAATTTCAAGAAATCAAACCTCATTGCAAATTGGACTTTGGAACCGAAACTTTATTTACAATTGGGATGACTCATTCCATTCCAGATGCCATTTGTTATGTTTTAAATACGAAAGATGGATCGATCGTTTATACAGGGGATTTTACCTTTGATCATGCGATGACTGGAATTTATAAAACTGATATTGGCCGTCTTTCTTATGTTGGGAAACAAGGGGTTTTATGTTTAATGTGTGAATCTCTTTATGCTGAGAGAAGCGGTTATACTGCTCCAAACAATCGTGTAGAAGATTTTATTCGGACGGTATTATTGAAAAATGAACATCGTATTATTGCTACGGTATTTCCTTCTCATTTTTATCGAATTCAAGAAATTTTTAATGAAGTATCGAAGACACATCGTAAAATTGTTATTATGGGAAAAAGTTTACAAACGATTATTCATTATGCTTTAAATAATCGTTACCTGACCTTAGATCGTAGAGTGATTGGGGATTTGAATAATTTAGAAGATAAAGATGTTGTTGTTTTAATCTCGGATGAAAAAGAACGTCCTTTTGCGAATTTGGAGCGGATCTTAAAAGGTTATGATAAGTATATTAAATTAAAGAAAACCGATACGATTTTCATTACCGAACCTGCTTATGAAGGAATTGAAAAACGTCTTGCTTATGTCATGGATGAGATTGCAATGCAAGGAGTGAATGCCGTTAGCTTATCAAGTAAGAAGCATCTTTTACATCATGCCTCTAGTGAAGATCTAAAATTAATGATCAATATTATGCAACCAAAATATTATTTTCCAGTCAAAGGAGAATATCGTCATCAATTCATGAATGCTGAAATTGCCGAAAGTCTTGGTATTCCAAAAGAGAATATTTTGTTAAAACAAAATGGAGATGTTGTTACTTTCGAAAATGGTGTCTTGGTAGATACCAAAGAACATATTGATACGGATGAAATCTTAATTGATGGAAAAAGTTCTGGGGATATTGGAGACTTGGTGTTAAAAGATCGAGAAATGTTAGGAGAAAATGGAATTATTATTATCAGTTGTACTCTTGATCGCGAAACGAAACAAATTCTAGCAGGACCAGAAGTATTAACAAGAGGTTTTATCTATGTCAAAGAACATCTTGATATTGTAGAAGAAATTAAAACTATGGCAAAAAAAGTTATTGAAAGTAATGTTGAAGTTGGTAGCAAACGAATTGATTATGCTAAAATCAAAAATGATGTTCGAGATGTTTTAGGGAAATATTTTTATAAGTCTATGGAATCAAAACCGATGATTATTACGGTGATTCAAGAAGTATAAGAAATTCAAAACTAGTGAAAATTGGGCACTAGTTTTTTTGATTTGACTGTTTCACAATAGACATAATGTATTGATTGTGGTAGAATGGATATAGATAAATAATAGATAGGTATTAGAAGACTCTTAAGAAGGTGATGCTATGGCGGAGTTTAAAAGAAGGAAAAAATATCATACCGTTAATACCAAAGAAAACAGTAAATATATCAAAAAAGAAGATAATTATAAAGAAGTTGCTCTAACCAAAATGGGGAAAAGGCAATTAACCATTACATTATTTTCTGTTTTTGCCGTTGTATTGCTAGCATTTGGCAGTAGTTTTGCTATTTTTACGACTTCGGTTCGTTCGAGCGATTATAATGTTATTAAAGTTGGGACCTTAAACATTGATTTTGGTGCTGATGCCAATGATACTTTAACACTAGCGAATCAGTATCCAACAACAGATGATGAGGGGCAAGCGAGTGATCCGTATACCTTTACCATTACCAATACGGGAACGTTAGCGGCTGATTATACGGTAAAGATTCTTGATGATACCGATATGATCAATCAAGATGGGTGTAGTGCCAATCAGTTAAATAAAAACTATATTAAGTATTCTTTAGATGGGAAAAGTCCTGTTGTTTTAGGAACTCTTGAAGCGAATGAATATGTGATTGCGACTGGAACATTGCAGCCAGAAGCAAGTAGAACCTATAATTTAAGAGTATGGTTATCAGAGAATGTAGGGAATGATGCTTTAAATAAACACTTTCATGGCAAGATTGTAGTAGAAGCAGTAAATAGTCAAGGTGAACCTGTGGCAGATGTCCTTTTAAAAGGTGTTGGTGAGAATGGCTCTATCAATACAAGTGATCCCGATCAAACGTTTATTACAGGAACCGATCCAAACAATTATATTTGGTATAGTGGAAAATTATGGAGAGCCGTAAGCATTGATACTAGCGATAATTCTGTGAAGTTGGTAACCCAGTGGAATATTAGTACAATTAATTATCATGCAAGTGGTAATGCAGCATTTGAAGGAAGCTATATGGAGCATTGGTTAAATGATACGAGTGTTGATGGTTTCTTGGGCAATTTGAGAGATTATGAAAATTTTATTAAGATGGATAGTGTATGGAATGCGACATTAACAACTGCCACAACAAAACCAGCTGAGACAACCTTGGTAGAAGATGCAGTGGGACTTTTGAACGCATATGAATATACGAAGAGTCATAGTGGAACAACTATTAGCAATGGTTATTTGAACAATGGCTTAGAATGGTGGCTGTTAACACCATATAATACGAATAGCATACGCCTTGTCAATAGTAATGATGGCGGTTTAAAAACTAAGACGTCGCACGGTGGGAGCGGTGTTCGTCCAGCCATTAATTTAAAATTCGGTGTTAGAATTGTCAGTGGAGATGGAACTAAGAACAATCCTTATCGTTTAGCAGGAGATAATGATAGTAATTTAAATGGAACATTGCTCAATACAAGATATAGTGGAGAATATATCACTTTTGGAACAGGAGAAAACACGTTATATCGAATAGTGAGCCATGAGACAAATGGCTTAACCAAGATAGTGAGTGCCGAACCGCTGAAAAGTGGAGGAATTTTTATCGTGAGTGCCTTTGGAAGTGATGAAAATTATTCGAGTAGTAATACAATAGGTAACTTTCTCAATGGAGAATATCTAACGAGTTACGTAGGAACTGATTATGCTAATATGATAGTGGAAGATACAACATGGTACTTAGGGGCAGTAATAAGTGGTAGAAGCTATATGTATGCAAAGTATATATATGATCTAACTGATGGTTGGATTTTAAGAGCCGATGATACTGTAACTTCTGCTCAGGTTGGATTACTCCGATTAGGAGAGCTTATGGCAGGTCAATTTGACATTTCTGACAATAACGGTTCTTATTGGTCATTAACTCCATATAATCCGAGTATAAATTCTATCGATGCTGACAGTGGAGTGAGTGTTGGTATTAAGACTGCTCAACTCAAAGTCCGTCCTGCCATGAATCTCAAGTCTAATGTAGTGATCACAGGTGGAACTGGAACGAAACAGGATCCTTTCACGTTAGCTTTACGCTAATTCGCTTTGGAAAGAGGAATAAATCCTCTTTTTTTCTTTTCGTCCTTTTTCTTCTGTCATTTTAATAGGAAAATTGTCATAGATTGAACTAGAGGTGAAAAGCATGAAGAAAAAGATACTAGAGGCTTCCATCGCTTGCCTTCTAGTGGTATTCAGCTTTTATTATACGGAGAAAGCAATTCATCTTGTGGAACAGCAAGATCCAATTATGCAACAAATTATAAAAGAAAAAGAAACTTTAGAAGAAGATTCTGTGGATGCGGTTTTAGAAGATAACTTTATTTTACCGGGCTATAATGGTTATGTAGTGGATGTAGAAGCCTCTTTTTCCAAAATGAAACGATATGGCTCTTATAATGAAAATCTTTATGTTTTTGAAGAAGTAAGTCCTACCATATCGGTAGAAGATTATTATGACAAATATATCTCGAGTGGAAATGGATTTACCAATACAGTCGCTTTCGTTTTTCCTATTGAAGAAGGAATGTCGGTTCAGGAAATAAAAAATATCTTAGATCGCAATAATGTTCGTGGGACTTTCTTTGTAGATGGAATATGGTTAGAGCAAAATAAGGAAGAAGTTTTACAATTAGTAGATGATTTTCATGAAGTGGAAATTTTAAGTTATGATGGGGGATATAATTCTTTATTATTTGAAGGAGTATTGGATCAATTACATATTATTACCAATCAAAAGGGAAAATATTGTTATGCAGAATATGATCAAAAAGAGATTTTGGAATTATGTAGTAAAGAAAAAATGCATACGATTATTCCTGTCTCTTATACACATCTCCGAGCCCACGAGACACTGAGCGATCGCG
>ERZ1090861.1305-NODE-1305-length-12980-cov-13.080309_pt1 | contig 12980 bp, 19 predicted proteins | sample MGYA00478482_ERZ1090861 | MGnify/ENA primary metagenome ERZ1090861 (study PRJEB33644, sample SAMEA5815744) | chicken gut metagenome | biome: Chicken; feature: Gastrointestinal Tract; material: Caecum | place: Ireland | collected 2019-01-01 | study: A study of... | reverse complement strand
CTCGATAAAATCTGAACTTCTTATACTTTTAAAAATCATTCATGAAACAACCCTGCTGTAAGGCGGAGAATCAGGATCACCTCCAGACTGTCGCAAAAAAGGTGTAAAATCTTTGATAGCAAAATAAGACTTTACACCTTTTATCCTCTTGTGAACCTGACCATTTGGACTTTATGCTGCCGGGACACCGGAGGCTGTATCTTTCGTTCGTTCATATTCTTACATATAGGTTGGGTGATGGAGCAGAGTATCGGCGGTATGGGCATTCAAAATTTCGTGAACACGTTCTACTTCATCAAAAATCATGTCATCCATGCGTTTTAATCCGGCGATGTCCTTTTTGACATTTTCCATATCGGTCTTCAGAGCGGCAACGTCGGTCTTTAGAACAGCAACGTCTGTCTTTAGAACAGCAACGTCGGTCTTTAGAGCGGCAACGTCGGTCTTTAGAACAGCAACGTCGGTCTTTAAATCAGCAACGTCTGTCTTCAGACCGGCAACATCTGCTTTCAGACTGCCGATATCACTTTGCATGTCTGTCATTTTTGACAAAATCAAATCTAACTTTTGTTCATCCGTCATAAAAATCCCCTCCTAGTTGTTATATAGTGTATTATGAATTGTATCATGTGATCATGCCTGGTGTAAAGCCTTATTAAAATGTCAAAGTACGAAAAAAAGTATCCTCTTTTGAAAGGGAATCTGAAGAAAATAATCAAAAGAAAAACGAAATGCTGCAAATTGCAAAATGAAGGATTTAGATGTTATTACAATCATATAAAAACGGAGAGAAAAAAGCAAGAGAAAAATCCTGTTTTTCTATATCATTTGGGAGCCGGGCTGACTGCCCGGAAGAATAATAGAAAGGCTTCTTGCGTGGAGAAGGATTTTTTGATAGTATTTTACCAGAATAGTTATGTAAATGCCGAGATCCAAACGACAGGCATTTGATACAGAGAGGACAGACGAATGAGCAGAATATTAGTGATAGAAGATGACCAGCTTTTAAATGGAGGACTTTGTTTTAATCTTCAAAATGCAGGATATGAGACCATACCTGTATATAATCTGGAAAATGCCTATCCTATGGTAAAATCCCAGAAATTTGACCTTATGCTGCTGGACGTAAATCTTCCCGACGGCAATGGATTTGATTTTGCCAGAGAGATACGGGGATTTAATCAGAAGCCTTTAATCTTTCTTACCGCTCATGAACTGGATGAGGAAGTGATGGAAGGATTTGCGCTGGGAGCGGATGACTATATTACAAAACCTTTTAATGTGCAGATTGCTATGCAGAGGGTCCAGGCGGTTTTGAGGCGGACAATGGGAAAGAAAGAGGAGCATCTTTACCGGTGCGGGAATCTGGTGATCGATTTTGAGACCAGAACTGTAATAAAATCAGGGGAAAAGCTGTCTCTGACACCTACGGAATTTAAACTTCTCTATGTATTTGTCAAGAATGAGAATATGGCTCTTACCAGGAACCTTCTTTTGGAAAAACTCTGGGACAGTGAAGGAAACTTTGTGGACGAGCATACTCTGACTATCAATATCAGCCGTCTGAGAGCCAAAATCAAAGACGCCCAATATAAATACATAAAAACACTTTACGGTATGGGATATCAGTGGATAGGAGCGCAGAATGAATAGAAAAATAAGTGCAGATACGTTTGTCATGGCAGCGGCTATAGGAGCTTGTGTTCTGTTTCTGGTTGCTACGGCATGTTTTGGAGAAAGAAACTTTTTTACCTTTCTGTGTTACGGTTTCGGAGTGCTGATGATCCTGATGATTCTGGCAGTGTACGGGATCTTCCGGAAGGCTTTTCTCAAATTCTCAGATAAGGTATGCAGACAGGTGGAAGAGCTTACGAAGGGAAATTTCCAGGATCCCGGGCCGGAGGAGGACACCCTTACTTCTAAGATTGAAATGAAGCTGGATAAGCTGTCCGATGTGATCCATTCTTCTTTAAGTACCCAGGAATTTCAGAAACAGGAGGTCCAGCAGATGGTATCGGATATCTCTCACCAGTTGAAAACCCCCATTGCCAATATCACCATGTACAGTTCTATGCTGGATTCGGGAAATTTTTCCATTGAGCAGAGAAGGCAGTTTGCCCAGGTCATTGAAAATCAGGTAAAAAAACTGGAATTCCTAGTGGATTCACTGATGAAAATGTCTCGCCTGGAAACTTCTCTGATTCATCTGGAAGTAAAACCTGCCAGGATCTTTGATACGCTTTTCCAGGCCCTGTCTCAGGTTGGCGCAAAGGCGGAATTCAAAGAGATCCAGCTGTCATGCAGCTGTGACGAGGACCTGGTGGTTTCCCACGACCCCAAATGGACCCAGGAAGCGCTGTTTAATATCCTGGATAATGCAGTGAAATATACCCCTGAAGGCGGCAGGATAACAGTGAACACAGAGGTATGGGAGATGTTCACCAAGATTGATATTTCCGATACAGGAATCGGCATTGCCAGGGAACATTACGAGGACATTTTCAAACGGTTTTACCGGGAAGGAAAGGTACACCTGGAAGAAGGAGTGGGTATCGGATTGTACTTAAGCCGGCAGATTATCACCCGCCAGGGAGGTTATATAAGAGTTTCCTCAAAAGAGGGAGAAGGAACCACCTTTTCTGTATTTCTGCCTAATTTACACGAAAGAAAGTAAAAGATTATGATATAAAATAAAAATGGCGCCTCATCACTGTCTTTGGACATTGAATGAGGCGCTGTTTTGTTTAGCAGGATGTGTACTTGTGCAAAGTGGAAATTTGTCGCAAAAGTGACGGCCCTCGGCGTAAGAACTCAGCAGGAGAAACTTTTTCTTCGGGAGTTATTCGTCTCTTTTCAACCGTTCCATTAAGCCGGCTTTTGTGAAATGCCGGTAGCATACAAGGGTGATCCCCATGGGAACTGCCAGTACAAAAAGGCTCCATAAAAGTAGGGGCACCAAAGGCAGATGATAGGGCAGGACAGAAGGTGAGGAGAGGAAAAGGAACCGGTAAAGGAGAAAATTTATCCCCACACCCAGAACCCAGGAAATGACCAAAGGCATCCGGCACATATACAGGCATTCGTAAAGAAGCATTTTTTTAATTTCTTTTCTGGTCATTCCTACTGCCTCAAAAAGCGCCAGTTCCCGGTTCTGGGTAACCATTTTGTTCAGCGTAGAGTTTAATAGATTCAGAACGCTGAAGATGATCACGATAAGGGTTGCTCCGGCAAAGAGGAGGAGAAGGAGACGATTCTGTCTGGCCAGCTCCTGATGGTAATCTTCGTAGGAATCCATAAGGATCAGGGGACAATCCCTGGAAAACTCTTTCAGATACTGCTCCAGTTCGGGAGAAGCTATATGATTTTTGGTAGTGATATATACCATACTGACTGTATTGACATCCGGATACATCTTTTCAAATACAGAGACAGGCACCAAAAAACTGGTATTCAAAGGCACATAGTCTTCTGAGAATTTCGGGTCGATGGTTCCTGCTACAGGAAGTGAAATGTTCTCATAACCGCTGCCATTGTAATAATTCAGAGAAATGCTGCCTTTCTGAAAATAATCAGTTCCATAGTAATAGATGGGATTGTAGAGTACACTTTCCTTTTCCTCCAGTTCATCATAGGTAAGACTGCTGTCTGACAGATAAGGATTCATAAGAGAAAATATTTTTTCGTCAAATGCGATCAGATTTGTGGATTCAGAACCCTGATCTGTGAGAACATTTACAAATTCTTCATGAAGGGGAAAAACTTTTTCTACATCCGAAAAGGTCCCCAGTTTTTCCAAAAATTCCTGGCTGAAAATATTCTGCTCCTGATATTCTATCAGTTCTGTATCGGAAGAATTCAGGTATTCAGAGTTAAAAGAAAGAATATAATCTGCTTCCTGAAAATACCCGGAACGTACTCTGAGGTCAATGTTCCAAAAACTTATATAAGCGGCGGTAAGTAGAAAGAAAATACCTCCTGTTACCATGGAAAGCCGGGTAAAAAACATTTTCTTCCGGTTTTTTTTCGCCCGCATCTTGCCCAGGGAGCGGCAGGAAATCCTGCCGGAAAAGGAAAAATCAGAGTTTTCCTGCCAGATCAGAGCCTTCCAGGGTGTAATCCTGGAAGCGACTTTTGCCGGCTTTTGGAGAAAAGCCATGAGGAAAATATAGGAACAGAAAAACACGATCAGTCCAATGCCGGCCATATAAGGCAGACTCCATTGACCTGTTACAGCACCGGCCAGGAGCAGACCTGGAAGGATTCCTGTCGTACTGCCCAGCAGACACAGCATAGAACTTTCCAGATTTACCATCCGCCGGATCTGTCCGGCAGTCATTCCCAGGGTCTGCATCTGTCCGAAAGCCTGTATCCTGGACATGATAGAGATATAGAAAATGCTGTAGATCACCAGCAGTCCGATGACCATCACCAGCAGGTCCAGGAAAAAATAAACCAAGATCACAGAAGGAGTAAGAGGATTGGTATCAATGCTGTAGTAATTGGGGGATGTCTGGCTGTCTGAAATCCCGCATTCTTCGCCGATCCGAGCCAGGAGAGCAGAGGATTTTTCCAAACCACCGGAAAGAAATTCCTGTTTCAGCCAGACTTTCAGGCTGAAATCTTTACCTGTAAATAAGGGACTGGTTTCAGCAAAAAGGCCAGATACATAAAAGTTTGGAATACTGGTTCCTGAGGCTGCTTTTGCAATGCCGCAGACCTGAAGTCTCAGGGACCTGCCGCTGCTTTGGAAAGTATAGACCTTTCCCAAAGCAGCATGGAGTTTTTTTGCCAGAGTGCTGTCAAGGAGGATATCATCTGCGCCTTTGGGCAGGCTTCCCTCTATCAGTTCGCAGCCCGGGAAACTGCCCTCCGGAGATTTCTGATATACGGGTCTGGCATATTCCCCCTCCAGCTGTCCCAGATCTCCGTATTTTTCCAGAAAGACCTTTTCAAAATGGGAGTCCTGGGATAAGGCGGAGATTTCCTCCTGTGTCAGGGACGTATAGACGGCATGCTCTTCACCTGCGAAATCTTCATAGGCAGTCAGATAATCCAGGGTATTGACACAGGGCAGGAATGTCATGACAAAGGTACAAGTGCAGATTGTAAATAAGATACAAAAGGTACGGAACCGGTTGGTCTTTAATGATTTGAACACCAGTTTCCAGGCAGGTTTTCGGTTATTATTGGCAATTAAAGACATGGCTCTCCCCACTTTCTCCCGACAATATGGCCGTCTTCGATATGAATGATACGGTCTGCCATCTGAGCAATTTCATCATTGTGAGTAATCATTACAATGGTTTGATGAAAACGCATACTGGAAGACTTCAGAAGGCCTACCACTTCCAGACTGGTACGGGAATCCAGGTTTCCGGTAGGCTCGTCGCACAAAAGGATAGAGGGTTTTACCGCCAGAGCCCTGGCAATGGCAACCCGTTGCTGCTGGCCGCCGGAAAGCTGGGTCACATTCCGCTCCAGCTTATCCTGAATACCAAGCCAGCAGGTAATCTCCTGGATAAATTCTTTATCCGGCTGGTTCCCATCGATCTCAATGGGGAAAATAATATTTTCATATACATTCAGCATGGGGATCAGATTATAATTCTGAAAAACAATGCCGATATTTCTTCTGCGGTAAATAGAGGCCTGTTCTGGAGAAAGCTTTGACAGATCTCTTCCTGCTACAAGGACCTGCCCGCTGTCCGGGGTGTCCAGCCCGCCCATCATATGGAGAAGGGTGGATTTCCCGCTTCCACTTGCCCCTACAATAGCAGTAAAAGTTCCCTCTTCAATAGTCAAAGAAATATGGTCCAGGGCTTTTACCAGAGAAAAGTCTTTTCCATAAGATTTACACAAATCTTTTATTTCTATAATCGTTCCCTTATTCATCAGAACCTCCTTTAAAGCCATAGTTTCCGGGAATATTTTTTACTATATTTACTCTACCATAGAATCCTATCAGGAATGTCTCAGACTTTCAAATAAAATCTCTCGATTTTGTAACAATTCAGAAGATGTAACAGAACTGCAACAATTTTCCCATGAAATGAGAGGATATTGAAATATAGGAAGGCTATGATAAAAACAAAAAAAGAAAGAGGAGTGAGAGATCATGAAAAAGATCGTAACAAAAACAGCCGCTGCTTTATCAGGAATACTTATGCTTTTCGCCGCCGTAAGCGCAGGTCCCGGACTGGCAGCGGCGATGGCGGATCTGATGGGATATATGATATATTTAAGCGTGTTTGCAGCGCCGGTATGGTATTTTTCAAAGAAAACTAAATGTAACTATTGACATTACAACAGAAAGATGTTATCTTAATGCTGGAAGATGAAATGATAATTGTTACAACGAAAAGGAGAATCTAGTATGAGCAAAGTGGTAGAATTTTTACAGGCAAATCCGGTGCAGTATCTGGCAACAGTAGGAAGGGATAACAAGGCGAAAGTAAGACCCTTTATGTTTCTTTTTGAGCAGGACGGAAAGCTCTGGTTCTGCACCAATAACACAAAAGATGTGTATAAGGATATGCAGGTAAACCCTGAAATCGAAGTATGTGTATCTGATCCTACTTATGCATGGATCCGCATTCATGGAACCGCAGTTTTTGAAAATAACATGGCTGTAAAAGAAGGGGCAATGCATAATCCTATCGTAAAAAGCCAGTATGAAACGGCAGATAACCCCATCTTTGAAGTATTCTATATAAAGGAGGCTCACGGGGTGATTGCAGATTTCTCCGGAAATCCCCCTTACGAATTCTAATATGAAGACTAAAGATTACCTGAGGATTCTGAAGGATGAGATTCGTTCTACAGTAATCGCTACCATTGACGAAAAGGGCAGACCGGTTACCCGGGTGATCGATATTATGCTGACAGATGAGAACAGCCTGTATTTCATTACAGCAAAAGGAAAAGCATTTTATTCTCAGTTAATGACAGATCCTTATGTGGCCATCAGCGGCATGTGCGGCGGAGAGGGGACCATGAAGAAGAAAGCGGTTTCTATCCGGGGAAAGGCAGTGAAGATCGGCTCTGAAAAACTGAAAGAGGTTTTCAGGCAGAATCCATACATGGCAGAAATCTATCCCCAGGAAGAGAGCCGGAGGGCTCTGGAAGTGTTTCAGGTAGCAGAGGGAACCGGAGAATTTTTTGACTTGTCGGTAAAGCCCATTTATCGGGATACCTTTGTTCTTGGGGCGGGGCAGCAGGAGACAGAGGAGCCGGGAAGATATTTTATCACGGACCGCTGTCACGGCTGCCGTATCTGTTATTCCAAGTGTCCCCAAAAATGTATCGATATGTCGGCCAAGCCTTTCGTTATTCAGCAGGAGCACTGCCTCCACTGTGGAAACTGTATGGAGGCCTGTCCCTTTGACGCAGTAGAGAAAAGATAGGATATCAAAGAATGTAATGATTGACATTACAACCTGCTTCGGGTAAAATGAGAACCGGAAGGAGACGGAGAAAATGCAGATTTCAAGCAGATTTACCATTGCCATACATATGTTGACCTGTATGGAGACATTTAAAGAAGAATATAAGATAACCAGTGATTTTCTGGCGTCCAGTATCAATGTAAATCCGGTCATTATCCGACGGATCCTGTCTCAGCTGAAAGAAGCAGGACTTATTGAGGTGAAGCGGGGAACCGGCGGCGCTGGGACCATAAAACCTCTGGAAGAGATCACATTTTTAGACGTATATCGTGCTGTGGAATGTATTGAGGAGAATACCTTGTTCCATTTCCATGAAAATCCCAATCCGGCCTGTCCGGTTGGAAGAAACATCCATAATATCCTGGATGATAAGCTTCTTAAAGTGCAGGAGGCCATGGAGCGGGAGCTGAAATCCATTACTCTGGCAGATGTGATCAGAGATCTGGAAAATGTTCTTGGAAATGAAGCGTAGGCATCACAGTTGGGGGCTTTTGACCCAAACATCAATTTATAACATGAAATTAAAAAAGACCTGAGTAAATGGCAGGGGAAAGAGAGCCGTTTATTCAGGTCTTTTTATAAATATGGAAGTTGCTGTTTATCAGTCTATCGATTATAGCCCTATATAGAAGGCGTTATTTTCATTGTTGAAGAAGCATTTAGCAGCGCCATGGAATTCTGATATTTGTCTTTATAGAATAACCTGCTGCGGTCTGATAATTTCCGATAACTGCGGTTAAGTTTATCAATGACGAATTGTTTTCCACTTTCAAAATCCATGCTCTTTGTCACGTAGGCAAGATATAACAAACTGGGAATGTTGTCAAAGTGAGAAATTGCGTCAGCATCTGCTACACAGATTTCTTCGCTAGATTGCTTTTCAACAGGTACACTTCCTCTGTGGCTTCGAATGCAGTTCTGGATAGCCTGGATTTTGATGGGATCGTAATCAAATCTTCCAAGAAGTTCACCGGCTATCCGGGCACCATAGATATGGTGTTCTTTATACATAGAATAATCTGTCACAGAGGCTATATCATGGAGCCAGGAAGCAATCATCACAATTTCTTTATCTGCGCCAAATTCTTCAGATAAAAGTGCGGCATTCTGAACTACAGATTTGATATGATAATAACAGCCCATACCAAATTTGTTCGTGGTTTTTTGCATCTGCTGAGTACTTCTGATTGACAGTAATCGATGATGTCTGTTCTCATAAATATCTCCTTATCTCTTCAGTTTTACCAGATATTCCCTGGTTCCTTCCTCCAGTGTCCGTTCTTCTGTCCGGCGGAAGCCATGCTTTTCGTAGAACCGGAGAGCTCCGGTATTCTTCTCCAAAGCCCATAGGAAATTACTTTGCTTTTCTTTTACGGCAAAGGAGATTAAAGCGGCTCCAATCCCCATATTTTGGAAAAAAGTGTCTACATAAAGCTTCTGGATTTCCCGGCCGGAAAGCTGGATAAAACCCCGGATGACTCCGTCGTCAAAAATGAAAGTGTTCTGTAATCTTTCTTTATCCCGGAGGTATTCATCGGCTACGGACATGACCTGAAGCTTCCCAAAAGAATAGTCTTCGTCCTTAAAAATAGGGAAAAAATTTACACGATTGTTATAAACCAGGATTTCTGCAATCCTGGATACATCCTTTTCCTGCGCCTGTCTGATATTCATAGTAGTCCTTTCTATTGTCGGATTGTCATAATAAAATTCTGTCCATTTGCCTTTGTAGGAGTAACAGGGTATCAATGGATGCTTTTCACATTCCAGGTCTCCCCGTCTCAGTGCCTCTGCGTCCAGTAGATTTTTTTCAATAAAACCGGGATCAATGGGGGACTCATGATGGCAGGGAAGAATCGTTTCTATCTTATCCTGAAGGTCCAGAAGTTTTCTCTGGCTTTCTATATACAGGTCCAGATTCCTATGTTTTCCAAACATATAAATGGGACCTGCTTTCTGTACAGAATCCCCGGGAAGAAGCAGTTTTTTCTCCCAGTCGGCAAAGGCAGTACTGCCGGAGGTATGGCCGGGAATTTCAATGGCTTCCAGGGTATAGTCTCCGCATTTAAAGATATCTCCTTCCTTCAGAGGCTCCAGTTGGATATCTTCTGAAATTAAGGGCCAGTCTCCCTTATGTAAATAACATTTTCCAAAAGCTTTCAGCCCTCCTGCGTGGTCCGGATCCCCATGGGTCATGATCACTTTCACGGGGAGCTGGGTTATATTTTTTACAGTATGGTATACATTGCTGTCCTCAAAACCTGTATCGATCAGCAACGCCTCATCCTCACCAAGGATCAGAAACTGACGGACACGGCCGTCGTCTAAAATATAAAAATTTTCTGCAAATAATTGTATTTTTGTCATTTTTACCTTTCCTCAACAAAAATCAGCTTCCCCGGAGTACTTTTTTCAGGAATCTTATCAGAAATCAGAAGCTCTATTTCCTCCAGATATTTCTGTCCCCAATATTCTTTCTGAAACATTTCCGGGGGAATCGTAAAGTATAAATGCTTATGTTCTTTTATTTTAAATCCTTCCATATAAAGAAAATCCATACCAGTAATATACCAGAAGCCAGGATTCCCAACAATCTTTCTCCTAAACTGATACGAAAAAGACACAGACACAGGGCAGCACAAAGAATATAAATGCTGCATAGTATCAGACATACAAAAGCGCATTTCTTTTTCTGTAAAATAAGAGAAATCAGTAATACGGTTCCTGTTAAAAATGAAAAAATAAAGAAGCTTTTTCCTACAGGAAACAGGAATCGGAGACCATCCGTATTCAAGAAGTAATATCCAGATTCTCCAATTATAAGAATGGAAAAAAGTATTCCTTTTACAGAGAGCTTTTTCATGGAAATCCCTCCTTACCTACAGAACGCTTTACATGTTCATGGCAAGATCGATCCGAAATCCCAGGCTTTCTGCCAGAGCCGTCAGCTTCTTCAGAAAATTTTTCTGGCACAGGAACATCACATAGGAATCACTGTCAATGTCAAAGGCGGCCATTACATAGCCGGATTTTTCCCATTTTTTATCCAGAACTTCACACCACTGGGGAATGGATTCCCGGGGCTGGAACCAGCCCTCTTCAATTTCCAGAGAATGTCTTTTTACATTTTTAAGATCTGAAACTGCCAGGAGAAAACCGGATAATTCTTCGCACCAGTCACATTCGCAGGCAAACTGATGACGGATCAGCAGATCTATACATCCTATCCACTGGAGAGAAGCCTGGGAGTCTTTTAAAGACATCCCTCTGGCTTCATAATCTTCCATATGATACTGATAATATTTTTCCGTGTTTTTCATGCATTTTCTGGCAGAGTCCAGAATCTCCGGATTGTTGGAACTTACGATCCTTACGATTTCCAAAAGGGGGTGATGGTAGTGTGGTTCCTCCTGGATTTCCGGACCTTCCTTTTCCTGTCTGCTTTTAAAAAATCCCATATGGTTTCCCTCCTGCATGATTTTATATCAATTTTTCTAATTCTTCAGCCAGCCTGCTTTTTAGTTCAGTCAGCTCTTCTGGTGCAGGCCGGTTTTCAGCTCCCGGACAAAATAGGGATTTGTTCCTTTTTTGATCATTTTGATTCTTTCGCATATCAGACACATAGAGAACCTCCTAAATATTGTATCCTTTATTCTATTTCGAGAGCATATTTATATTCCATCCTCCCTTCTGAGGAAGACCTGTTTTTCCTGCCGGACCGGCACAGGACTCTGGACATTCCCAGCTTCTCCATAAGAGAATAAGAAGGGATATTTTCACTGTCGCAGTAGGCGATAAATTTCTTGATCCCCAGATTTTGGGAAGCATAATCTATCAAAGCCTGTGCAGCCTCGAAGGTATACCCATGCCCCCAATATCGTTTATTCAGGATCCATCCCAACTCTCCTTCAGTCCTATCCTCGTTCAGATAGAGACAGACAGAACCTATATGGGAACCCTCTGTGAGAATAGCAAATTCGTAAAATTCAGGAAATTCCTTCTGCCATTCTGCCTCTGCTTTTTTGAGAAATTCTTGGGTCTCTTCTATACTTTCTTCCGGGAGATCCAGCATAAATTTTGTGTTTTCCAGGTCGCCGCTGTAAACAAAAGCGCTTTTTACATACTGAGGCCCCAAAGGGGAAAGAAGGAGGCGTTTCGTTTTTATCTCCATAATAAACTTCCTTTTGATCGTTATATTTTATAGACATTAAAGCTCTGTAACAAAAATTTTTCGGGAAATCTTCCGGGGAGTTAAAGGCTGAGCCGGATAGCCTACAACAGCCGCAGAGAGAATTTCATATCCTTGGGGAAGACAGAGCTTTTTCATAACTTCTTCATTTTTCCGAAGCTTTTTCAGACATCCCCAGATATAAGTACTTCCCAGTCCAAGAGCGGTGGCCTGGAGCAGGATATTTTCAATGACACATCCGGTATTACTGTATTCAATATGATCTTCTGAAATATCTGTGGCAGAGACAAAAATTATTGCCTGGGCTCCATATAAAGCGTCGATTTTCTCTCCTGTTTTCCTGGAAGTAAGCATACAGGCATTCCGTATTTCTTCCATGAGGGCAGGATCTTTCACCAGAGTCAGATGAGTGGTTTTGTCATCCCCGGCGGCCAGGGGCGCTGTCTGAGCTGCCTGGAGTATTTTCTCAAGATCGGAATCAGAGACTTTCTGATCTGTGTATTTTCTTGTTGTCTGACGTAATGCTAATACTTGTTCAAAGTCCATAAGTATTTTCCTCCTGTTCTATAGTGAAATCAATATCAAATCGTCTGCCGTGAGAAAAAAGAATTCCATCTGTTAATCTGATACAAAGGATACAGGTATTTGTATCTGTAAAATCGTTGTGTCCGTTATCGATCCATTGAGAAAAAGCATGCCTCAGCTTTTGGGCTATTTCTGCATTTTCCGCCTTCCCGAAATATCCCAGATTTATGCCAATTCCATGAGCAGTGAACCATTCTCCGGAAATGGCAGCATGGGGATTTTTAGTTAATTGCTTCATTTTGTTGGAAAGGGCATGGGTGATAATATAGAAAGCCTTGTCCTCATAAAAAGCATTTACATTTCGTACATAAGGAATATCATTCTCTGTTGTTGCTAAAGCAATTACATTGTCTTTGCCAAAACGCTCCGACATGATTTTTTCTGTTTCTGGGCTTAATTTTTCCATAATTATTCTCCATTGTTAATATACTTTTCTTTTTAGAATATTAGGCTTAATATAGTTGTTTAAGCTTCTTTTCCATAAGGAGTATAGATTCCCCCTGCTCTCCGATTTCTTCTACAGATATGGTGTCTGCAACTGTACAAAAAGATTCGGAGATGTTTTTGACAGCCTCATATGCAGTATTGAGAGAGGTCCGGCTTTCCAGCTTTCCCAGAGTCATATGAGGTTTATAGGGTATCTCAGTGGAAAAAGAGCTTAAATATCCCTGCAAGATGCAGAGAGAAAGGACTGATTCCGGATATGGCATTTTCTATGTGGCTGCCTAACTCAGCGTCAGTAATATCTGAATGAAAAGGGA
>ERZ1090861.1304-NODE-1304-length-12999-cov-7.832664_pt1 | contig 12999 bp, 13 predicted proteins | sample MGYA00478482_ERZ1090861 | MGnify/ENA primary metagenome ERZ1090861 (study PRJEB33644, sample SAMEA5815744) | chicken gut metagenome | biome: Chicken; feature: Gastrointestinal Tract; material: Caecum | place: Ireland | collected 2019-01-01 | study: A study of... | reverse complement strand
TATTATATACAATTTATTTTAGTTAAAAATTATTAGTTAAGCTCAGGTTAAGATCGGCAAAACAAAATCAGCAAAACCAAAGCGGCTGTTTCCCGAAACGGAAACAGCCGCTTTTACGGCATCTGGTCGTTTTCATCTTCCACATACAGCAGAATATCCTCCACGCGGCAGTGCAGGATCTTGCACAGGTCGTTGATCTTCAGCGTGCTGATGCCGCGGTTGTGCCGAATGCGATCCAATGTTGCCGAGCTGATGTTGTATTTGCCTGTCGGGGTTTCACCACGTGAAATAGGTCCTATACCACGATTCACTTGTCAAGGAGTGTCGAATTCGCTATTATAACTTTATGAACAAATTGTGAAATAGGGGTCGAATACGGTTATGAAAAACTTGCAAATTCGAATCTATCCAAACGGCGAAATTGAAGCGGAAACACACGGGGTCAAGGGGAAAAACTGCTTGAAATACCTTGCCGAAGTGGAACGGATGGCAAACGCGGTAACAAAGGATTCGGATTTCACTTCGGAATATTTTGAAAAGGAAGAAGCGGAAATGCTTCAAGTGGAGCAGGAGGTCAATGCGTAATGGCTGTAACCGCAAAAGGAACGAAGTGGGAATTAAAGCAATCCGTATTTTTTATTCTTGCTTTTATTCCTGTGTTAAATTGCATTGTTTTTTTTCATATGGCCAGTCGTGTGGAAAACAAAAAATGGAAGCTCTTAGGCTGGATGACGCTCATACTGGGCATTCTGTTTTTAGTCGGTGCCGTGCTTACCTATAACCTCGCGATGAGTGAGACTACATCTAAATATTATACTATAGATTACAGCAGTATGCCGAAAGAAGAAGATTATATCGGCTACAATTATTATGAAAAATATCCGGATGGCACCTATAAATCTCTTCCGGAATACAAACAATATGAAGAAGATTATAATGCTTGGCATGACGCCTATTATTATTCCGAAGAATATATAGCGGCGGAGAATTTGGCTTCATCGCGACGAGATATGTTTTCGGGTATATACGTGGCGTGTTTCTCTGGTCTGTTGATAGAGAGCTTCATTATGCTGATAGTTGCTTACACGGAACGCGTAAAGTACTTGAGACGCTTAGCGCAAACAGATAACACGATTGCAGCTGCCAAACGCATACAGGAAATGCGGAATGCGCAGGATACACTTTATCACAATGCGGCTCCGACTGATGCGGTTTCTTCTTCCTATGGGCAAAATACACAGAAAACTGTACAAGGTGTGCCACAATCGTTAGCACCACTCGATATCAATACGGCAACAGAGGAACAAATTGCAGCGCTTCCGGGCTTAACTGTGATTGATGCGAAAAAAGCACTTTCCTATCGCGAGAAAAACGGAGAATTCCAATCAGCAGACGAGTTCTTTGAGGTGATCCAAGCAAAACCACATGTTATGGTACGTCTACAAAATCGCGTGCATGTTACTCCAATCCATCAGAGCAATGCTTCGGAGTCCAAGGGCAGAAGACGGATTGATTTATAATGCGCTTACATAGAATTCTTTCCCGTACTTACGCAGAAGGTCCGGGGTGTCGATTTTGCATATGGGTACAAGGGTGCGCCCACCACTGTCCGGGTTGCTTCGCAACTGAGCTTTGGTCATATAACGGCGGCAGAGCATATGCCGTTGAGCAGGTGATAGCTGAATTCAACGCTGTAAAAGATACCGTCTGTGGGATTACTTTTCTTGGCGGAGAACCATTTGATCAAGCTGAAGACCTTGCTGTTGTAGCGAAAGCCGTGAAAGAGCTTAATAAAAATGTTATTACTTTTACAGGGTATACCTTTGAGGAATTAAACTGTGCAGGAAATCCTTCTTATCAGGCTTTGCTTCAAACTACAGATGTATTGATTGACGGTAGGTTTCAAGAGCAAAATCTGGAAACGAAAAGACCGCTTGTAGGATCGGCCAACCAAAGATTCCTTTTTTTGACGGATGCGATTCCGAAACAGGAAATTGAAAAATACATGAATCGTTTTGAACTCCGAACAGATAAAAATGGTGAAATTATATTTAATGGCATGGGCAATATTCATAAGCTAAAAAAGTTTATACGAAATTTAGAGGGAACGAAAAATGAGAAAATCTAAATTTATGCAGGATTTTGCAGATCTTGTAAATGCAGGCTTTCCGTATATTTATATTCCTTCCTATGAAGAAGAACGCATTATAAATATCATTCAAAGCATTATTCAAAACAAAGATCTGATCAAATGCGAAAGAAAATTGTTTGTATGGACACAAACAGATGGGTTGGTCTGCAGCGGCGAAAAAACGCGCGACACGGCTGATCCGATGCACGCCATTGACAGCGTGGAAAAGTCGAAAGACGATGCAATTTATATTTTCAAGGATTTTCACGTCTATTTTGGCGGAGATAGAACGACGCGACCGGATTATGCTGTGATTCGTAAATTACGCGATATTATTCCGGTACTGAAAGCAAGCCGTAAAACAATCGTGTTCATCTCGTCAAAAACAGTTATACCCTGTGATATGGAAAAGGAAATATCCATTTTGGATTTTGATCTTCCTGAAGCAGAGGAAATTCAAGCACTTTTGGAAAATTTGGTCGAAGGGCTGAATCCCGAAAGTGTGCATTTGAGTCAGGATGATAAGATATTACTTTCCCGTTCGGCTCTGGGCTTGACCATGCAGGAGGCGGAAAATGCATTTTGCAGGGCGATCGTTAAGCTGAAGGGATTAGATAAATCAGCTCTTTCAATCATCCACGAAGAAAAAAATCAAGTCGTCAAAAAAACCGGTGTTCTTGAATTTGTTAAATCCGATTTAAGCATTGACGATATTGGTGGCTTAGAGAACCTAAAAAAATGGCTTCTTCGACGAAACAATTCATGGTCGGAAAAAGCACAATCCTATAATCTGCCGGCACCGAAAGGCGTTTTGATCACCGGCGTTCCGGGTTGCGGTAAGTCACTTACGGCAAAAGCGATGAGTGCAATTTGGGGGTTGCCTCTATTAAAGCTGGATATGGGCAAAATTTTCGGCGGCATTGTCGGCAGCTCAGAAGAAAATATGCGAAAAGCTATTGCCACAGCCGAGGCAGTCTCTCCGTCCATTTTGTGGGTGGATGAGATAGAAAAGGGTTTTTCTGGTATTAAGTCCGGGGGAGATTCCGGCACCTCCGCGCGTGTTTTTGGGACGTTTTTGACTTGGATGCAGGAGAAAACAGATCCCGTGTTTGTTATCGCTACAGCGAACGATATAAGCACGCTGCCGCCTGAATTGTTGCGCAAAGGCAGATTTGATGAAATTTTCTTTGTAGATCTGCCTACGACAAAAGAACGGGAAAAGATATTTAAATTACATATTCAAAAGAGGATCAAATCGTCAAAGATCCATCATGAGATCACGGCAGATGATACGGTTTGCCAAGAACTTGCGGAATTGTCCGTTGGTTATGTGGGTGCGGAAATTGAACAAATCGTCATTTCTGCAATGTATGAAGCATTTTATGCAGACAGAGGAATGCGGAAGGAAGATATTGTGAAAGCGATACGGGAAACCGTTCCGCTGTCCAGTACGCAAAGAGAGCAGATTATAGAACTGCGCGCTTGGGCAAAAGAAAGAGCTGTCCTCGCAACGGCAATCGAAGATCGCGAACAAGACGTTTCGGATGATGGTGATGACGGGAGCGGCAATAGCTTTGCCAGTGCGCAGGGCGGCAGAATTGTAGATTTTGATTTGTAAGGAGGAGTCAAAGTGTCAGTTATTCTCACCTTGACGTCTGCGGCAATTATTGCGGGCGTGTCCATGGCAACCGCTACTTCAATGGCGGTCATCAGCCAGGTTAAGGACGGAACCTTTGAAGCGACTGAGGGAATTGATACCATGTTTGTGGATGGCGAAATTTTGTTAAAAACGCTTCAAAGCTATGATTGCCACATTGAGACAATCTCAGAAAACGAATTTCTGGTCAAGACAACCTGCGGCGTCATCCGATACGCAAGAGAAAATGCCGGACAAGCCTTCAAAATGTATTTGAACGAAATAGATGATGTGGATGGACTCTTACAGAACCTCAAATCCTTTGAGATGGATTACGGCAGGAATGTACAAGATTATACCTACCATCATATCAAAGATAATTTATCCGAAGGAATGCAGATTGTTGATGAAGCGGTTTTGGATGATAACTCCCTGCTTCTAACCATTCAAGTGTAGTAAAAATAAAAGCACATAATCGCAATTGAATCTTTGCGAATTGTCGCCTGACGGACGACCGAATTCCATACCGATTGTTGTACACTGCATGTATCAAACATACTCGGACGTCGGGGTATGTAAAAATAGTTTCACGGAGGAAAAATCATGAAAAAGCCAATCGCATGGTTTTCTGTTTTGCTTGCACTGAGTCTGTTGTTTACGGCATGCGGAGAATCAAGCTCCCCAACGGTAAATTACGGTGATTCAGCAGTAAACGCTTCGACCATGCTGCGACAACCGAAAGCGTTACAGAACCGGAAAACACAATCCCACTGACCATTACTTTGGACAGCGAGGGGTATGTGCCGTTGAATGAAGACGGTGTTGTGGAGTTGAAATCCTATTCGAAAACAGCAAGTGATGAGAATCCCTGCTTTACCGATTATAGCGATTGGGATGTTCAGGAAAAGAAATATATAGTCTTGTGGAAACATGCTGACGAACCAATCCCCAAAATAAAAAAAGATTCTATAATCGGCATATATGAAACAAAAGAGACTATTTCTTTGTTTCCGGTTGATGAAACGACAGCACAGTATACGGTTCCACTCAATTTTTTCGATGAATTTACAGACGAACCGGATAGCGGGAAAGTAGCTGATAATCCGTATGTCTTTCTGTCGGAATATTTCCCGAAAACTGAACTGAGTATTCGTGGAGGGCACCTGTATGGATTAACGGAGTGTAACGGACAAGATTTAACAGAGTATGTCAATAATCATTCCGATGTTTTTTATGACAAGATTGGTCTTGCTCCGGTCGATGGATATAAGCTTTTAAACGCTCAAAAGAATGAAGAATTTACCTTCGGCGGATATAATGGAACCGAATGGGAGGAATTTACAGTTCAAGCATATTTGGAATATATTAAAGTTTACCAAAAGCCGGGAGGTGGCGTTGGGTCGGTAAAGCTACCGGTTGAAAAAACCAAAAATGGTTATTTTCAAGTCGATTTTTCAGGGCTTGAGTCAGGCGTATACTATGTGGATACCTATAACAGCTTTATAGAAATAGTCTGAATTAAAAAGCCCCAAAATGATAAATCCAAAAACAATAATTGGAGGAATAAAAAATGAAATTTTGTTCAAATTGTGGTACTCAATTGGATGACAACGCTGTTGCTTGTGCAAAATGCGGACAAAGCGTGGTGGCACAGCCGCAGACCGCAGCCAACCCACCTGTAGCAGAAAATGCCGCGGCACAGCGCCCTGTTTCCCAGCTAAAAACCAACAGGGGGCTTTTGAAATTCATTCTGCTTTCTATCGTTACGCTGGGGATTTATTCTCTCGTGTATTATTCGTCTATTTCTACGGATATCAACATCATCGCTTCGCGGTACGACGGCAAAAAGACCATGCATTATTGCCTGTTGTTTTTCGTGATTACACCGTTGACGCTCGGCATCGGCACACTGGTTTGGTTTCACAAGCTGTCTGCACGTATCGGTGCGGAACTGGCGCGTCGTGCACTTCCCTATGCGGATAGCTTCGGCGCCGGAACTTTTTGGGGATGGAACGTGCTGGGTCTGCTGATTGGTGTCGGGCCTTTTGTTTACATATATAAATTATCCAAGGCCATGAACCAGCTCGCTGAAAATTACAACCGCGTCGGCTGAAGCGAAAAAAAGAAAATTGTGTGGGTGCAAGCATCTGCACAGCCGATGCAGACCGCAAAAAGGGAGGAGACCCATATGAAATATCTGTCTTTGCTTGTAGCGGCGTGCCTGTTTTTGACAGCGCTGCTCACCGGGTGCGGTAGCTCTACCGAAACGCCCACGCAAACCACCATGGAGACCACCACCGAGAGCATGCAGGGCTATACGATTTCAGAATTGCAAGACGCTATTGTGGAAATGTTGAAACGAGCCGATCCCGATTACATAACGCCCTATATGCTGCCGGGCGCAGAGCAGGCGCTGGAGTACGCTTATCAATCGTACGACAGCTATACGTCAGTTTTAGTGGACATTGAAAGTAAGTCACTCTCTGAAATAGAGCAATGTGAGTACTTTACTAATGCGAATATTGCTTCAGAACTTTTTCTACCTGATGCGGACACGGAAATAATTATATACAGTAGTGCATCTTTAGATGACAAGGAAGAGTTTTCTTGGCTTTTACAGGAAATACAATCATGTATATATGCAGTCAGATATATGGAAAAGATTAACGACGTAGCACTGTTTCGAATTGAAGGCTTCGCTGCGCTTTTTGTGCAAGTATCGGATGGATGGTTCGTGTTTTGCTTTGACATTTGATTCAAAATGTCTGACTAAGGAGGATGAAAATGAAAATTTGCGTAAATTGTAAAAACAAATTAGAGGACGACGCGAAATTCTGCTCAAATTGCGGCAGTAGCGAATTTGTACCCGATGCGGACACTGCGTCGCGCACCGAAGAAACGGGCATCTATTGCCCGAATTGTCACGCAGACCTTACGGGACAAAACGCTGCGTTCTGCCCGAACTGCGGGCATAACCTCTCTCTGCCCACGAAAGAGCAACAAAATGCTGTCATGGGCTACGGCAGCGCGTGGCAGTCTGTGAAAGAGAAAGCGCAAAACAATGCGTTCCTGCAATCGGTGCAAAAGGACTTTGCAAACAGCGAAGCGGTAAAAATGATGAAAGACGGCGTACATAGTACGGCCGAAAAGGTCAAGTCTGCCTCGCCGAACAAGCAAAGAAATATTATGATTGCCGCAGTTGCCGTCTTTGTCGTACTTCTGTTGGTGGTTATTACGAATATCCACCGCTGTGAGGAGTGTGGGGATGTCTACTTCGGAAAGAAAAATACAGTTTCTTTTTTTGGGTACACGGAAGATGTTTGTAAGGATTGCTACGAAGATTTTTACAGTTGGTAATCACACTTCAGCCCAATGGATAACAGGAATGGAGACGCTTACATATGTTCTGTAAAAAATGTGGAAATGAAATCAAGCCCGGGCAGAATTTTTGCCTGAAATGCGGTGCGCCTGTCGGCGAAACGCTGAGCCCCGCGCCGCAGTCTGCGAACAGCGCACAGGCCACACCACGTCCTGTCCCCCAAACGCCTAAAGTCAAAAAGCCATCTAAATTTGCGACGATGCCCAAAAAGAAAAAGATCGCAATCGCGGTCTCAGCGTGTGTAGCGCTGGTGTTGATCATAACCGGAATCGTTGTGATTTCCAATTTGGCGGAAACTGCTGAATTAAAGCGCGCGATCGATTCCAAAAGCGGCAGCCGTGTGTATGAGGTGTATTCTGCATCCTACGGCGACAGCAAAAAGCGGCAGAAATATGATGAGATCATAGCTGACACGATTTCAGAAATTAAAAACAATCTGAATGCACATGATTTCGACGAGGCAGCCCAAACATCGGGAGAAAGTGCGGTGGAACAATATCTGGCTTCGGAATACGGCACGCTTGTGTCCGATTCGGCAACAGATCTTTCCGCGAGCGTCTCTTCCGTGAATCAAACGGCATGGGAGAATTTGGATGCTTTGATTGATTCCAAAGAAAACTACTGCGACGGTCTGTATGCCTATAAAACCGAACAGGACTATGAAACAGCAATTGATTACTTTCAAGGCGTTTCCGATTCAGATTCGGAGTACAGCGATTCCGTTACCATGATCGGCGAATGTGCAGATGGATACATTCAGGCTGCACTTGCACAGGTGGATGCCTATGTGCAGAACGGCGATATAGACGGCGGCATGGAATTGCTGCGCTCTGCACAGGCATATTTGGAGTCCGTTGGACAGTCCTCCGCCGAAGTGCAGGAAAAAATGAACACCGTAATGACGACCTATGCTGACAGCTATATGCAAAAAGCCGAAACAGAATTTCAAGCGGGCGACGTGAACGCAGCAGTCGGCAATGTAGAAGCCGCGATCGCCATCAACCCGAACGGTGATTACCAGGCGAAGCTCGACGAGTATAAGATGTATTTGCCGCTTGAGCTTTATAAAGAGGAAAATATACTTCAAGAAAAAGGATCCAGTCACGGTGCACAAACGTTTCCAAGTTATTTTGGTGGTTCCCATAGCGAAACAGCAAATGACAACAATACCTTTTCAAATGTAATTTTAATTCGTGTTGAGACGGAGGAAACACGTGAAGTTGCTCGTACATATTATAATCTTCAAGGGCGGTATGACACTGTAAGTGGAACAATCTTTTTGTCTCAAGATAACAAGAGCACTAGCGTGGTGGGCTATTTTGAAGCATATGGAGATGGCAAACTATTATATACTTCACCAACTGTTCAAGCAGGAGTTTTGCCTCAAGATTTTAGCTTTAGTGTCAGTGGCGTGCAGAATTTAGAAATTCGCTATTATGGATCGGGGGTTCGTTATTGGGCGGGAATTGAATACTGTGTTGCGAATCTGATCGCGCAAAAGAATCTACCGCAATGATAAGAATCTTTAAGAGCAAGTTCCGTGCCTAACTCAGGGCACGGAACTATCCCTTTATTCTCTTTGTTGGCGGCTCAAAGAAAAAAGTAATGGTTTGGTTTATTGTAAAGGAGCGTCAAATGAAATCCATCTTTTTACAAAATACAAAAAGAGTTATCTCTATTATTGCACTTTTTGCAATACTTGCAGGGGCTTTATCCGGTTGTGGCAGTCACAATGGGGAAAACGGCCTCACAAACGATGATTCCAATTATCATGAGGATTCAGAAGCTGCCAATATACAATCACGATTATTGACAGACGGATTCTGGTTGGCGACACCGCAATGGAATGGAGGGTATGATATAGATTTAGAATATGGCAACGACTATGGCTTTGTTTTTCGAGAGGGCAGCGACGGGACCTATGACGGAACAGCCTTAACCTGCGCGCAGCATGTATGGAAATATCGATTAACAGAAGACGGTGAGATTGAAATTTATCGGTATTACAGCAATGAAGAACAGTATAAATTGATGTTTACCGGAATTTATTTTGATGGATGGGAGACTTTAAATCTTCGTTTTTCGGAAGATGCAGAAGAATATTATGAAACTATGCAGTCAGACTCCGTCATAAATCTATCCCATTTTCCCGACGATGGAGACGACAAAAATCAACTATATAAAAAGCTTCTCTTTGAAACCTGGTCAACAGTAAATGCTCCCTCCCTTGCGCAGGGCTATTCAGGCTTTGCGAGCCAATCGGCATACAATGATTTTCGTAACCAACTATATAATTTAGACCCTGATGTAGAGATATATAAATTCTATTATAATTACAAGGATTTTGATTTATCTGAAGGAAATGCAAGAGTTCTGCACTACGATGCGGACCGTGAATCCTGGGTCTATCAAGCGCATGATTATGCTCTGTATAATGACACAAACAAAATGTCTTTGACGCCGTATGAAGAAAGCACAACATTTGCAACGTACGATGAAAACTATAGCCAACTTACACTTGAAAATGAGAATAAGGTCGTTTACAGAATTACGAATTTTACGGATTGAATTACAGAAAACAGATCACCTATAAACCTGCAATAACGGTATGCCTGCTTTCTTTGACTGAAACGTAATTTGTAGGAGTCACTCATCTGTCTTATTTATGAAGGAAAAAGGAAAACAAACACCCACAGATGTTGATGCTTCTTTTTTTGGAGGTATTTTATGAGAAAAGGAATTTCTTTAGGCGTTTTACTGTTGCTGCTATTGGCTTTTTGCTTGTTCGGATGTGGAAAATCCGTGTCAGTTGAAACTATGCAAACGGAAATTGAAAAAGCATGGAATTCAAATGAAGAATATGATGCAAACAGTTTTGTGAAAAGCCTTGAAGATTCCGCTTCTTTTACGGTCACAGAAATAGAAGAAACTGAGAAGAACTGTTATACCGTTACATTAAATGTAACTTCGGCCGATGCTTTGGAAGGAATAAAGCAGTACCAAAGTAGTATTGAACACATGCCAACCGATGAAGAAATGAACAACAAAATTAAAGAAATAATTCGGGATGCCGAGCCGAAAACGACACAACAAACTTTATTAGTGCTTGAAACTGAAAATGGGTTTTCAGTTATTTTCAGTGAAGGCTTTATCGATGCGATGTGTGGTTACAGCTATTCATATTGTATGAATGAAATGCAGAGAATATTGGAAGGAGAAGCATCATGAAGAAACTGTCACGCCAAATACTCTCCGCATTTTGCGCGCTCGTTGTGTTGTTCGGTATGTGCAATATAGTTGCGTATGCTGAGGATGGGTATTTTGTGTTGCTCGATATCATGGGATATGATGAAACGGGCACGGAAATCACGGATGCAAACAATGTGTTTTACGTTAGAAATGATACTCTGTATGCTCCGATCAGTGTCTTTGAAGACTACACAATGTATAATTATGACGAAGAAAATACTGCATTTGTCAGAGTCGGTCAGGAATATGAAAGAGCCAACTCTAAAGTGGTTTTCAATTATGAAAGTGCAACGATCGACATCTACTATTTGACATATCAAAAAGAGACCCTTGATTTAGATTTTTATCAATTCGGCGATTTATATTTTTTCCCGCTTGGGGAAATGGCGGCTTATTTAAAGTCAAGTGTCGTTTATAAAAGCAATGATACAATATCTATTGTAAGTAGCGGTATATCGATCAGTGATGCTTTATATAATTATAATCCGATAAATTCCTGCCTCGATTATAGCGATCTTAGAGACGACATTTTTGCGGGCGATGAAGGCCTTTATAAAAGTGCATGTGTTCTGGGCTATGTTGGAGAAACGATTTTTTCTTTCAAAGTAACCAATCTTATGGGCTCCTATGGGGAAAAAGAGAAGTATGTTGATATTTTGGAAAGCGCTGTGACAAATAATGAACCGTATGAACAGTTGCTGAATAATGACAGTCTATTAGCCGATTTTCTTGGCATAACGGAAGAATTATATAATGATGTGTATAAGAAAGCGACAAAAACATATAAACTTTCTGCTAACGCTTTGACCACAATGTTTGAGGATTATAAATCCATGCATTCGTTTGGAGATGCTTCGCCCTTTGAAAACTTTTTTCCGGAAGAACAGGCGGAAATTGATAAAATCAATTCTTTCAGCCAATATATTGACACGGTAGGCGTTTTCGTAGATGCTGTGGATTTCTATTATAAATTTTATACGATGAATCAGGATCACAAGGATGCTATTGAACTGTTTAGCGATTCAAGTGATTATGATATGCGTGCAATAGCGCTAAGCGAGATTGCAGACCTTTACGGCAATGAAGTTGTTGAAAGCGCCATGACGCAACTGGGTGAAGAGATTGAAAAGGAATTATTAGATGAGGCTTTAGACATAGCTGCAAAGGAGTTTATGTCCGGTGCAAATAAAGTAAAGCTCGCAACAGGCATTGTAGATGCGGTTTTCAACGCCGCCGGGTTTGACCTGAGCGACAATTCCGGTTACGATGTAATGCTTGCAAGCCAGCTAAAGCATTTTGTTCTGAATAGTGTTGACGACAGTGCTGAAAATCTTCTTACCCAAGACGATTGTAACAAGATGCGTTTAACGCAGATCTTAGGCATGTTGATAGATATACAGAGCTATAAGATGGGCAATAAATTTGCTGCTAAATACAGCAGCGAAGGCATCTATGATGACGAGTTAGATGAAGCCAATAAAAGGATAGCTCTTTTCTATCTTGCAAAAGATAGTGAAAAATATGACTGCGTGGAAGGCACACAACAAATAGCAGATCAGAATAAGAAGCAAATTGCGAAATTAGATCTTAGTTTGCACATTGCTGATGAAAATACGGCCAAGAAATTTTTGGCGACGATGGGAAATTATTTAGAGGCTGCGACTGAATTAATTTATAACTTTCCCAAATATGGTATGGAATTCGTGGATACCAGTATTAGTGTTGAACTGATTGATTTAGATGGAAACGAGGTTCCTGAAATTGTTTATTGGTCGCGTCTTGGAGCAACTGGAGTTCCTTCTATAGGTGGTTTTTTTAGCTATAATGGGAATCAATATACGAAATGTGAAATAAAAACGGATATCGAAGATCCATATATTCTTTACCCTATACTGCCCAAAAATAATAACACGCAAGCAGTTATATTTGTTAGCGGGATTAAAAGCAACCAAACGCTTGAAGCATTTTCTGGTGTCCCAGAATATAACAGCTTTTGGAATTCAAACGCATCCGGTGTTGCACAATTTAACTTTGCTGACAATATCTTAACAATAACGCTTTTAGAGGATTACACAGCTTTGTGCGATCGGTGCACAGATTATTTTGTCTCCGAGGTAGAGCGAATGCAAGCGTGGGAAACATACAAATCTGAAATTAGGGAGTTTAATAGTCAGTATATTTTAAATGAGGAATATAATTATACAATTGCTCATATAGAGACGGGGTATATAGACCCCTCAGAGACAACAATGGAAAAGCAACTTGAATTTTACCACGAAACTGTAAATGAAGAGTTTGCCGAATACATAGTTGAACAATACACCGAAGGAGTCGACGAGGTCTCATATTCTGACTCCTTGGCAATGAATAATTAAATTCAAGAAATGCATTTCGGAAAAGTGGTTTGTTGCTGATTGGGAGGCAAACACCCGGCGGTGTTTCAAAAACTCGAAATAAATTCAAATTTTTTTGAAAATAGGTGTTGACTTTTGTCGTAGGTTTTGCTATTATATCAAAGCTGTCGCGCGGGACATGAGTTCCGAGCGAGCGCACACGGACCTTGAAAATTAAACAACGACGAAGAAAAAGGAACCCGAGATTCCG
>ERZ1090861.1301-NODE-1301-length-13020-cov-46.908137_pt1 | contig 13020 bp, 10 predicted proteins | sample MGYA00478482_ERZ1090861 | MGnify/ENA primary metagenome ERZ1090861 (study PRJEB33644, sample SAMEA5815744) | chicken gut metagenome | biome: Chicken; feature: Gastrointestinal Tract; material: Caecum | place: Ireland | collected 2019-01-01 | study: A study of... | reverse complement strand
TTTTTTCTCCCTTGCTGCCGCTTTGATCGCTTTTCGGTTTTGTTAGGTGTTCTTAATTTCACGCCCCAAGTATGCTCCCATCCGTGAGAAATTCACCGCGGATGTTTCCAAAGTTCACAACGGCTACTTCTCACAGGATAAGAAAGGCCGGTTGAAGGACACCAGGGGCGACACCCAGGCGGATGACGATACCTACAACACCATCATGCGGGACAAAGAGTGGCTGCTGAGTTTTGAGTGCCCGCTGCGCTTTATCTTCTCTCACTCTGCGCTGAAAGAAGGCTGGGACAATCCAAACGTGTTCCAGGTCTGCACCTTGATTGACCAAAAGTCCACCTTTACCTGCCGCCAGAAGATAGGCCGCGGCCTGCGTTTGTGCGTCAACCAGGACGGAGAACGCATCGAGGATAAGAACATCAATATCCTTCATGTCATGGCCAATGAGAGTTTCGCAGACTTTGCAGCGAAGCTCCAGAAGGAAATCGAGGAAGATACCGGCATGAGATTTGGTGTGCTGCAGCTGGATATGTTTGCAGGACTGACCTTCCAGCAGGAAGTTACACGGGAGCACACCATCGACCAGGAAGAAGCCAAAGAATTGGTGGATCGCTGGTTTGCGGATGGTTCCGTAGAGAAATGGAAGGCTGATGCCGAACTGGTGGCTGCGGAAGAAAAAATTTCTGCCGATTTGGAGAGCGGAAAGATCACATCGCCGCCCAACCCGGTCACCGAAGTGATGCGCCAGGTCAAGATGGGTGCCACTGCCGAGCAGGCTGCAGCGGCTATTGTGGGTATCACCAGTACCATCACCACGGTGGAGGAACATACCCTTACTCACGAGGATGCAGCCGAACTGATGCAGCACTTTGAAAAGAAGGGCTACATCTCCAGTACCGGCAAGATCAAGGACACCATGAAGGTGGCCTTGAAAAATGGAACGCTTGATCTGCCCCAGAAATACGAGGCAGCCCGTGAACGGTTTGTACAGATCATCTCCGCAGCAGATAGCAAGCCGCCGATCCGGGATGCGTCTCACGATGTGGTGGTCCGACTCAATAAACAGGTCATGCTCTCCCCGGAGTTCATGGAGCTGTGGCGCAAGATCAAACAGAAAACCACTTACCGGGTCAGCATCGACACCGAGCAGCTTATCAAAAACTGTGTCCGGGATTTGAAGGATATGCCGCCCATTCCAAAGGCTCGCATCATTACCCAGACTGCCGATATCCAGGTGGAACAGTCCGGCGTTCATCATGTGGAGCGGGAAATGCGCACCACCGACATCGCTGATTCGTACCAGTCTTTGCCGGATATTGTGACGGCCATCAGCGATGAAGCACTTTTGACACCAGAAACAGTCACCAGGATACTGACCGAAAGCGGGCGGCTTGGTGATTTCCTGAATAATCCTGAGGCATTTCTTGAGCAGGCCAGTCAAATCATCCGGGATAACCGCCACGCCCTTGCGATTGATGGCATCAGCTACATCAAGCTGGACGGACAGGAATATTATGCCCAGGAGATTTTCGATACCTCAGAGCTGATTGCAAACCTGGACCGAAACGCAGTCAAGGTGGAACACAGTGTCTACGATTATATCGTATATGACAGTAGCTCTGTGGAGCGCCCCTTTGCTTTGGATCTGGACCACGACCCGGATGTGAAGATGTTTTTCAAGATTCCTGAACGGTTCAAGATCGACACACCCATCGGCACCTATAATCCTGACTGGGCAGTTTATTTGCTGAAGAATGGCGAGGAAAAGCTCTATTTTGTTTTGGAAACGAAAGGGAGCGAACGGCTGGCCGATCTGCGCGATGTGGAACGGCTCAAGATTAACTGTGGCAAAAAGCATTTTGAGGCCCTTGGCAGCGGCGTGGAAATGCAGGTTGCTACCGAATGGGACACGATAAGAAAGAGAATCTAAACAGAACAATCAAAGGCCCCCGGCCAGAACACGCTCGTGTTCAGCTGGGGGCCTTGTTCTTCTTCTCACGCGCCGCAGCGCACAGCCTGTGATTTTCAATCACAGTTCACGGGGTTTGGGGCACGGCCCCAACAAGCATTTCGCTTTTGTATATACAAAAGCCCTGCTTGCTGGCACTGCGTACCGTAAAACTCCCGTTTCAATCTTCACGAGTGATTTTTCTTGGAAGAAGCCTCGCCGAAGAACATCTGCCCGGCATTATACAAGCGAAAGAATGCATGAAAAAGAAGAAACACATCTCAGAAGAGCAGCATTATCTCTGTGAAATCGGTCTGGAAAAGATGCCATATGGATCTTCCTGGCTCTACAAATCTTATACAGAGGAAAGCCTCACGCACATCACGATTACAGCCGCTCCATGCAAAGTTCCTGCTCTGCCATGATGGATTCATCCGTTGGGTCGTAGACTTGTTGGCTGTGGATCGCATTTTTTATCGGCATGGTTCTACTTTCCTTATTTATAAGGAATCTTTCTCATTTTTCAGTAGATTCTTCCAGATTCTTTCGGTACTGTGCCGGACTGACACCATACTCTTTCTTGAATACCCGGCTAAAATAGAGTGGGTTATCATACCCTACGATCTCTGCAATTTCTCCAATATTGTATTCGGTGTTCTCCAATAAGCTTTGTGCATTTACCATCCGAAGGGATAGGATGTATTGTGCAGGGCTTATTTTCATGTACTGCTTAAAATTACGGATAAACCAGTTCGTACTGATATGCAGCGATTCTGCGTAATCGTCCACACTGACCTTTGTATTATAATTCTCGTTAAAGTAGGCAACGGCGGCTTCGATTTCTTCGGGGATGCTTGTAGTTGTTTTCTCGCTTTTCTGCTGTTGCCTGCTTACTAAAAGCAGAATGATGTTGAAGAGAGAAGCAATATAGTCTTCATAGCCATATTCACATTGTTGCAGTTCCTGGATGATCTTTCGGAACAGCATTTTGTAATCCGGCAGTGTGCCGCTGTAAAAAACGTGCTTGTCCAAGGGGATTCCGTGATAGTTCAGGATGTTTTTGACATCATATCCTGTAAAGTGAATCCAGAACACCTCTGGATGATCTTCTACATAGTAGACATACTTCTGGATTTCTTTCGGCTGATAAAGCACCATGTGTCCAGAAGTCACCACTTCCTCAACACCATTGAACCAGAAGTGTGCTTTACCAGATGCCACATAGAGGATTTGATAGTCTCTGCGGCCCTTTGCCCAAAAAGTAGGCAGCTTAGGGCGTTTTTTCAAGCGATAAGTGCCGCAGCTGCCTACGACCAGCGGCTTTGAGTAGTCTTTGAAATCCAAACGGGAGTTGTTCAAATATCCTGAGTTGAAATACATCCCTGCGTCCTCCTCATCTTCAGAGATTTTACAGTGATTTGGGAAATGTTCTATCAAAGAATCACAAACGCTTTGATTTTGTGCATATTTTGTTCCATCTTGTCTATATCTTTTCGTTCCATTAGATTCTATAATATTTTCAGATGAAACGCAAGAGATTTGGGCAACTTGCGTAATGAGAATTCCAGTCTGAAGTGCGCAGCAGACTGGTCGCGCCCACACAAAACAAGCAAGATGGGAGAAAGCACAATGACTGAGAAACGTTATCTAAAGTGGTATAATAAAGTCGGCTATGGTTCAGGCGATATTGCAGGCAACGTGGTGTATGCATTCCTGTCCTCCTTCGTCATGATCTATCTGACCAACACCGTTGGCCTGAACCCCGGTATTGTCGGCACTCTGATTGCAGTTTCCAAACTGCTGGACGGTGTGACGGACATTTTCTTTGGTTCTTTGATTGACAAAACGCATTCTAAGATGGGCAAAGCCCGTCCTTGGATGCTGTACGGCTACATTGGCTGTGCCATTACGCTGGTGGCAATTTTCGCCATCCCGACCAATCTGGGACAGTTTGCACAGTACGCATGGTTCCTGATCGCATATACTCTGCTGAACGCTGTATTCTACACGGCCAACAACATTGCTTACTCTGCACTGACTGCTCTTGTCACGAAGAACAGTGCCGAACAGGTCGAGATGGGTTCTTGGCGTTTCATGTTCGCCTTTGCCACCAGCCTGCTCATCCAGTCCATCACGCTGGGTGCTGTTACGGCATTGGGCGGTGGTGCTGCCGGTTGGCGCACTGTTGCAATCATCTACGCCATCATCGGTCTGCTTGTCAACACCCTCTCCGTTTTCTCCGTGAAGGAACTGCCGGAAGGCGAATTGGTGGATACCACCGACAAAAAGAAAATCGAGCAGGACGAAAAGTACAATCTGGTTCAGGCTGCAAAGCTGCTTGCTGGTAACAAATATTATATGATGATTTGCGTCACTTACATTTTGCAGCAGATCTACGGTGCCATGATCAGCATGGGCACCTACTATGCAACCTACATCCTTGGCAACCAGAATCTGTTCGGTGTATTCTCTTGGGCAATCAACATTCCTCTGATCATCGCACTGGTGTTCACCCCGACCTTGGTTGCAAAGTGGAATGGAATGTATAAGCTGAATGTAATGAGCTATACTCTGGCAACGATTTCTCGTGCACTGGTTGCTGTAGCTGGTTACATGGGCAGCGGCAATGTGACCTTGATGCTGCTCTTTACTGCAATCGCAGCTCTTGGTCAGGGTCCTTGGCAGGGCGATATGAACGCTGTGATTGCCACTTGCTCTGAATATACTTGGCTGACGAAGCACAAGCGCGTGGATGGCGTGATGTACTCCTGCACTTCTCTCGGTGTGAAGCTGGGCGGCGGTCTGGGTACTGCCATCACCGGCTGGCTGCTGGATGCAAGCCATTTCGATAGTGCGCTGACCGTTCAGCCGGATTCCTGCATCAATATGCTGAAGATCATGTATCTGGTGATCCCGTTTGCTCTGGATGCCATCATCACCTTCATTCTCTCTCGTATGAAGGTCGAAGAAGCAAATGAAAAGCTGCGTGAAGCAGTCTGATAACAAGCCATTATCATTTCTCCTTCATCTGCTGTTCCCCGGAGGAATCCAGCGATTTCTCCGGGGAGGCTGGAGAAATATTATAAAATTATAAAAGGTAAATGAGGAAATACTATGGCTGCATTTGATTTTGCAAAAGTAAAAGACCCCACCTTTTTCAAGGAAAACGTGCTGAATGCTCATGCAAGTTTCCGTACTTACGCTTCCCGCGAAGAATATCGGACAGGCTCCTCTTCTTTGGCGCTGAAGCTGGACGGTATCTGGAAATTCGCCTACGCAAAGAACTACACCAGTGCCATCCCCGGCTTTGAAAAGACGGATTACGATTGCAGCGGCTGGGATGACATTCATGTTCCGGCACACATCCAGATGGAGGGCTACGACATTCCCCAGTATGCGAATGTTCAGTATCCGTGGGATGGCCGTGAAGAAGTACAGCCGGGCGAGATCCCGCAGCGGTTCAATCCGGTGGCAAGCTATGTAAAATACTTCGAGCTGCCGGAATCCATGCAGGGCAAGCCCGTCCACATCGAGTTCGAGGGTGTGGAAAGCGGCATGGCTCTTTGGCTGAACGGGTCTTATGTGGGTTACACCGAGGACAGCTTCTCCGCACACGCATTCGATCTGACTCCCTATCTCCAGCCGGGCGTGAACAAACTTGCTGTGCAGGTGTTCAAGTGGACTTCCTCCAGCTGGTGCGAAGATCAGGACTTCTTCCGCTTCTCCGGCATCTTCCGCAGCGTGTGGCTGTACGCCATCCCCACCGTGCATCTGGAAGATGTATCCGTCAAGACGCTGTTTGCCGGGGATGATTTTACTCATTCCACGCTGGAAGTTGCATTGCAGGTGGAGGGTAAGGGCGCAGCCCGTCTGACCCTGCGCCGCAGTGAGCTGGAAGTGTTCTCCGAAAAAATCGCACTGAACGGCGGCTCTGCGTTGTTCAGCCATGCGGTGGAGAACCCCCACCTGTGGAGTGCAGAGGACCCGGCTCTGTATGAACTGGAAATTGAGCTGCTGGACGATGCAGGCCATCTGGTAGAGGTGACTGGGCAGAAAGTCGGTTTCCGCAAGTTCGAGTTGAAGAACAATCGGATGCTGCTCAACGGCAAGCGCATCGTGTTCAAGGGTGCCAACCGTCATGAGTTCAGCTCCATTACGGGTCGTGCTGTGGGCGTACACACCCATGAGGAACTGCTTCGGGACATCATCACCATGAAGCAGAACAACATCAATGCCATCCGCACCAGCCATTACCAGAATCAGGATGCACTGTATGACCTGTGTGACGAGTATGGTCTGTATCTGATTGCAGAGAACAATCTGGAATCCCATGGCACATGGGACATCCATCAGGCGGGCATTCGCGGCATCGAGGGCGTTTTGCCCAATGATAAGCCGGAGTGGAAAGCTGTCTTGTTTGACCGCATGAATTCCACTTACCAGCGTGACAAAAATCATCCTGCTGTTCTGATCTGGTCTCTGGGCAACGAATCGTTTGGCGGTGAGACCCTGCTCCAGATGGCAGAGATGGTCCGCCGCTTTGATGACACCCGTCTGGTGCATTACGAAGGTGTGGTCAATGATCCCCGCTTCCTCGAAACCACCGATATTGAGAGCCATATGTACAGCACTGTGAAGGACATTAAAGAGTATCTGGCACAGGGCGATAAGCGGCCTTATATCGAGTGCGAATATTCTCATGCTATGGGCAACTCCAACGGTGCTTTGCACAAGTACACGGAACTTGCCGACCAGAAGGACTGCGGCTATCAGGGCGGCTTCATCTGGGATTACATCGACCAGTCCATCTGGAAAAAAGACCGCTACGGCAAGTGGTTCCAAGCCTACGGCGGCGACTTCGGTGAGCGTCCTACCGACTATAATTTCAGCGGAAACGGCATTGCCTACGGTGGTGACCGTGCTCCTTCTCCCAAGATGCAGGAGGTCAAGTTCTGCTATCAGAACATCGCCATTTCCATCGACAACTCTGGCTTCGAAGTCTGGAATAAGAACCTGTTCACCTCTACGGATGCTTTCGACTGCGTTGCACTGCTGCATCGTGATGGAAAGCTGTATCAGCAACAGGAACTGACCAATATTGATGTTGCTCCCGAAGAGCGTTCCAGCTTCTCGCTGCCGTTTATGGTTCCTGCGCTCCCCGGTGAATATGCGGTGACCATCAGCTTCCGTTTGAAGGAGGACACCAGCTGGGCAAAGAAGGGTCATGAAGTCGCCTTTGGACAGGGTGTAATCGCTGTGGTTCGCTCCATTCCCAGCAAGAAGGTCACGCCGTTTACCGTTACGCACGGTACACACAACATCGGTGTCCGGGGTGAGAATTTCGATGTTTTGTTCTCCGATCTGAACGGCGGCCTGACTTCCTACCGCTATGCCGGCAAGGAGATGATTCAGGAGATCCCCCGGCCCAACTTCTGGCGCGCTCCCACCGACAACGACTGCGGAAACAACATGGGCGGCGTTCGCGGTCAGTGGAAGCTGGCAAGTCTGTACGCTACCGCCAAGGGCATCGGCAAGGAGATCCCGTCTGTTCATGGCGGCACTATCCTCCAGAACCCCACCTGCGAGGTGGAAGCCGACAGCGTGGTCGTGACCTATCTCTATAACCTCCAGACCAGCCCCGCAGCAGAGTGCAGCCTGCAGTACCGTGTGTTCGGTGATGGCCGCATCCAGACCACCCTGCACTATGACCCGGTGGAAGGACTTGCAGCAATGCCGGAGTTCGGCGTACTGTTCAAGATCGACGCTGACTACGACACGGTGGAGTGGTACGGAAACGGCCCTGCGGAGACCTACTGGGATCGTCAGCATGGTGCAAAGCTGGGCATTTACCAGAACAAGGTCGCAGACAACATGGCACAGTACCTTGTGCCGCAGGAGTGCGGTGCAAAGACCGCTGTGCGCTGGGCAAAGGTAGTGGACCGCAAGGGTCGCGGGCTGCTGTTTACCGCAGATGCCGCAAAGCCCATGTTCTTCTCTGCGCTGCCCTACACTCCCCATGAAATGGAGAGTGCCAAGCATCCCTACGAGCTGCCCCCGGTCCATTACACGGTGATTCGTGCCATCGGCGAGCAGATGGGCGTCGGCGGTGATGACAGCTGGGGTGCCAATGTCCACCCGGAGTATATTCCTGATGTGACTAAGCCTGTGGAGTTCACCTTTACGTTCCGTGGCATCTGATGATTGCCCGCAAATGAGGTGTTCTCTGTGAAAAAAGCGAAAGATCAGCCTGAATCTGAACCAGCCGAACTAGCATCCCTTGTTGGAGAACGGATCAGAAAGATACGCAAAGAAGAGGGGTTAAGAGCACCTAACAAAACCTGACAAATAGAGGAATAAGCAGTAAAATACCAGTGGGGGTGAAGCAAATGCCCAGGAAACTGGTAAGCGACGAACTGTGGAGTCAGATTGAACCACTTTTGCCAAAACATAAGCCCAGGCCCAAAGGAGGCCGTCCACGTATACCTGACCGGGCAGCTTTGACCGGAATTATCTTTGTACTCAAGACAGGGATACCGTGGGAAGACCTGCCACAGGAGATGGGCTGCGGCAGTGGTATGACCTGCTGGCGCAGACTTCGGGACTGGCAGGAAGCTGGTGTTTGGGAGAGCCTTCACCATGTCATCCTGCAAAATTTACACGATACGAAAAAGATCGACTGGAGCAGAGCCTGTATTGACGGCTCTGTCATCCAGGCAAAAAGGGGGGCGAACACACAGGACCCAACCCCGTAGATCGAGGTCGTCCTGGAAGTAAACATCATCTCATAACGGATCGCAATGGCATTCCGCTTGTTGTCGGCCTCACTGCCGCCAATGTGAATGATTGCAAAATGCTGGAATATATGCTGGATCATCTGCCCTCCCTGCGAAATTTGCACGGGAGACCCACTTGTCATCCTCAGAAACTTCACGCTGATAAAGGGTACGATTTTCCGTTTTGCAGACAGGCGTGCACAGTGAGACATATAAAGCACCGCATTGCCAGACGTGGGGTGGACAGTTCCTCTCATCTTGGAAAGCACCGCTGGGTTGTTGAGCGAACCTTTGCCTGGTTCCATCGATACAGGCGCCTGCTCGTCCGATATGAACGCAGAGCTGATATCCATTTGGCTTTTTTCTCCCTTGCTGCCGCTTTGATCGCTTTTCGGTTTTGTTAGGTGTTCTTATCCAACCACTGCCTTCACGGTCAGTAGCGGGAAACCCTTTACCTATCGCTACTATCAAAATCCCCAGGCCAAAGCCACGCTGGTCCTGCTCACGGGCGGCATTGGGCTGTCCGACCTGTTTTATAAGCACTTTGCCCGGTTCGCCGGGGATTTTTCGGTGCTGACCTTTGACTATCAGCTCCAGTTTGCGGACAACGGCGAGTTTGCCGACGCCGTGGCAGAACTGCTCCGCCATCTGAAGGAAAAGGTCTGGCTGGTGGGACAGTCTTTGGGCGGCGTAGTGGCCCAGGTCATCGCCTCCCGCCACCCGGAAGTGGTGGAGGGGCTGGTCCTCTCCAACACCTGTTCGCTGTCCGGCAGTATGAGCGAGGCCGGACATCAGGAGCTGATGAAGATGATCGAGAGCCAGCGGAAGTTCAAAAAATGGCTTGCCTTCCTGCCGTTTCCGCTCATCAAGCGGATGATGAGATGGGCGGTGATGAAAAAGAAAACCGATGGCTTTACGCTCCAGGAAAAGGCCGCTATGGAGGAACTGTGCAACGCCATGATGGAACTGCTCACCAAGCCCTATGAACAGCACATGATCGACTTCCTCTGTGACGCAGAACACTACTTCGGCATGACCCGCGACGACTTTGCCCCGTGGGAGGGGCGGGTGCTGCTGATCCTGTCCGAAGACGACACCACCTTCACCTCTGCCTGCCGGAAGGATCTGATCTCTCTGATGCCAAGTCCCACGGTGCTCACCGACCTGACCGGCGGCCACCTGGCGCTGATGGTGCGGTTAGAGCAATACGCGGATCTGGTGACTGAATTTATTCAGGGACGCACATAAGGAAGAAAGAATCAACAAGTATTTGTGGATACAGATTCGGAAGATAAATAAACCGATGGAGGAAGTACGGTTTCCTCCATCGGCTTAATTTTTGCCATTAAGCGACAGTCATATTACTTGTTGGCATCCAACAGGTACGCCAGCTTCTTCAAACCACGCCGGATACTTGCCCACACGCGGCGGCGGTCAACGCCCTCGATTTGGGCAATCTCCTTCACCGCCATGCCTAGATAGAACCGGGCGTAAATGCGCCGGGCCTGGATGGAGGGCAGCTGCATTAGTGCAGTATACACTTCTTTCCGCAGCTGTTTCTGCTCCAGGACTTCCTCCGGGGTAAGCGGCCGGGCAAGCGCATCATTTTCAATGCCATCCTCCCGGTCCAGAGAATAATGAGCCTTGTGCCGGAACTTCCGGCGCTCATAGGAAGCGTCAGTCTGCTGACTGTTCTGAATCACAGCCAGGATTTCCTCGGCCACCTCTACAAAGACATCAGTTTTATATACATCGGGATACAGTTCCCGAAGATTGATCTTCTGCATTATGTACCTCCATTTCGATTCACGGGTTGACGGGTGAACCGAAATGAAGGCGGTGAGCGACACCTTTCGGGGAAATTCCCGAAAAAACGACAAGCAAAAGCGCCAGCATCCGAAGAACGGCGGCTGGCGCTGCTAAAAGAGGACTTATGACGCTTATGGACCAGCCACGATAGTGCCTGTTCATAAGCAGATGGAGGCCGATTGACGGTCAGGCTTTTTTTGACAGGTAAATTCCTGCCGAATTATGTCGAAGCGGTCTTTGCTTCACGGCGGCTCCCTCCTAAAGCCGCCGTAACATTCAGCACAGGGTCGTCATCCTCATAAGGGCATGGAGAACGGCGGCCTTGAAATGTATTTCAAAACCGCCGCCGGGTGAAAATGTAAATTGCGCGCACAAAGCCACCTGCCCCGCAACGGTTTTTTCTTTCCCCGTCAGGCGGGGCAGGATAGTTGAAATATTCAGTTTAATCTTTTCTCTGTGCAGATTATTAGCAAAGTAAATCTTCAATAATTGCACTAAGATTACGGCTATCAGGAAATAGCTCAATTATTTTATCTTTTTCAAGAAGAAAGCATCGATTGCATAGAGAATCAAGCAATTCCATATCATGAGTAATAAGGAAAATAGTGCTGCCGTTGTGTGATAATTCTGCGATCTGATCTCGTATCGCGCACATGGATTGATAGTCCAATCCACTACTTGGCTCGTCAAACAAATATATTTGTTTATGCAGCATCAGACTGACTGCAATAGCAAGGCGTTGCTTTTGTCCGCCTGATAAAGCCAATGGGTGATGCTCTATATAGTCCTCCAAAGCAAATTCCCGCAGTAATTCATTTGCTTTTTCCATGTCTGGATGATCCTGACTGATCGTCATTTCTTCCATAACACTGTCACCAAATAGCTGATGGTTTACATCCTGCATAACGATATAACTTAGGTTTCGGCGTTCTTTTTCGCTTGTATAGCCGCCCTCTATTTGAATACTACCAGTGGAGAGTGGATGAAGGCCGCATACGGAACGGCAAAAGGTTGATTTTCCTACGCCGTTTTTTCCGACAATTCCAATAATATCCCCCTTAAATGCCGTGAATGAAAGATTGTTCAAAATCCGCTTTTTCCCGTATCTCAAAGAAACATTATCAATCTTAATTGCTCGTTGCTTTGTATGATAAGTGGTACTTCGGTGGGAGTTTTCTCTTTCCTGTAAACGCCGCAATCCCATACGGATTCGCTCTGGATCAGAGAGCCGGAAAAACTCTGTACCTGTATATTCTTTTTCAATTTTACCTTCCGACATATATAAAACCCGATCAACAATGCCGAATAGGTAAGATAACCGATGTTCAGCAATTATAATGGTTATCCCAGCAGCCTTTAACTGAATCAACATATTTTTCAGAATATGAATGGCTTGTAGATCGAGATTAGCCGTGGGTTCATCCAGCACCAGTATTTCCGGTCTGGATATGCAGACAGAAGCAACCGCAATGAGTTGCTTTTCGCCGCCGGAAAGTTCAAAAATACTCCGGTTCCGCAAATGGCCTATTTTTAGGCTCTCCGTAACTTCCTCAAGCCTTTGATTTATTTCATCTTCAGATAGCCCTTGGTTTTCTACAGCAAAGGTCAATTCGCTGTCTGTATCAAGGTTAAAAAACTGGGATTTCGGATTTTGAAATACAGAACCCACCGTTTTTGAAAGCTGATACATAGGGATTTCATCCACAGCCACACCATTTATGTATGCAGAACCTTCTTTTTTTCCGCTTGCCATATGTGGGATTAACCCATTGAGCAGCTTTGTCACTGTTGTTTTTCCACACCCACTTTTGCCGCATAGAAGAATACACTCTCCCTTATCTACAGACATATTGATGTGAGAAACGCTCTCTTTATCGCTGTTTTCATATTGAAAGGAAACATCCCTTAATTTAATCATGCCATACCTCCTGCTACAGTTTGTTGCCACAAGACAAGCCCCAGCAGTGCTATAAGAAAGAGAAAAATGCCCCAATCCAAAAGGCGGAACTTAGTGCGGTGCAGAATTGTGCGTGGTGCTGGGTTTTCAATTCCACGAGTGACCGCCGCTGCGGATAACTCTTCGGCAATTTGAGAAGCCGATACCAGCAAAGGCACATAGTAACACTCTACCTTTTTCTGCACTCGCTTTATGATATTGTGACCGGGAGCATGAAAACTGCGAATCCGCATGGCATCATTGATATTATGCCATTCCTCATTGATAGCCGGGATGTACCTAAGCGTCACAGCCAACGGGATAACAATCTGTTTTGGCAGTTTTAGGCGATAGAGGCCGGACATTAGATCAGATACCTGTGTTGTCTGAATCAAAAGAATCCCGGCCATCGCACAAGGAAATAGCCTTCGGAACGAAACCACGAACATTGAAACGACAGTCACCAATGACTGTGGAAGCGCCGGAAGTAAGCTGTACTGCAATACCACAAATACAAAATAAACGATAAGCAATTTTACGCTGGTTCTACTCTTTTT
>ERZ1090861.1300-NODE-1300-length-13036-cov-6.254680_pt1 | contig 13036 bp, 6 predicted proteins | sample MGYA00478482_ERZ1090861 | MGnify/ENA primary metagenome ERZ1090861 (study PRJEB33644, sample SAMEA5815744) | chicken gut metagenome | biome: Chicken; feature: Gastrointestinal Tract; material: Caecum | place: Ireland | collected 2019-01-01 | study: A study of the... | reverse complement strand
AAGTTTGTGATATAGTTTAATCACCACAAAAAAACCAAACAAACGAGGCTGTTACATTATCATTATATCAGTGTGTTTTTTATCAAAATCATCCGTTGGGGGAAAAAATATTATTTGCAATGTCCCCGATGCGGCGGGGTGCTTCCCATCGATAAAACAACGTATCTCCGGATAAAAAACGGGTTGAGCACGGATATGTTGCTGCCTTCGGCTTTGCCGCACGCAGAGAAAGTTGATCCTTTCGGCGGAGAGCTTTCCCCTTCCGCAGCGGCTGTTTCTGGTTCGGCCGCGACCTTCGCCGTTGCCGGAAGTCCGCTGAAAGCGACGTCGGCGGAATCGGCTGAAAGGGCGGCTGTTCCGGAACCGGTTGTGCCGGCTCCGTCGGATAAGGAGACAAATACGGAAGATTCCGGAAAATCCGTCTGAGAACCAGGGGCGGAAAAGCGGGCGGGCAGTTTTTTTTGAGATTGGCGCTGCCCTGTTTGCGCATGGCATGGAAATCGAGATTGCGCGGAAGCAGATAGTCGGAATACCCCGAAAGAGAAGCAAACACCCGGAAGAAACGGCCGTTTCTTCCGGGTGTTTATCTGTTCACGGGACAAGGCGGGGAGAATGATACTCCCGAAAATTACGCGGCGGGATCCGGCAAAGGTTTTTTCCGGACAAAGGGAGGGCGGCAGCCGGGAAAGCCCGAAACAATCCGGTCCAGGCCGGGAAGAGGTCGCAAAAAGAAAGGGGCAGGTATAAGACGAACGATGTTATGCCCGGTTTTTTCGATAGCGCGAAGGGGTTACCCCCGTATAGGCCTTAAAGACTTTGGTGAAATAGTTGTAGTCAAAAATCCCCACTTGCGAAGCGATGTCTTTCACCGGGGAATCCGTTTCTCCCAGCAGGAGCTTGGCCTTGTCCATCCGGACGGCGGTGAGATATTTTTTAGGAGGCATTCCCGTCGCTTTCTGAATGATCGAGCAGAGCTGTTTCTGAGAGATGAAAAAGTGCGCGGCGAGATCTTCTATCGTCAGACCGGTGCTGAAATTATTTTTGATATACAGGATAATTTCCGTACTCAGGGCAAAATTTTTCAGCGTGATGATCCGTTTGTGAATGGCATAATCGAACAAAGCGTAGATGATCGTTCGGATGGCCTCGTATTTTTCAATGGAAAATTCCGCAACATTGAAATAAGCGTCGGTCAGCGTTTTTTCGTCGAATCCGTACGTTCTGCAATATTCGGCGATCCGCCCGAGATCCTGCTGCGTATTGGCCTTTTCCCGGAATGGTCCTACAAGAATATAGCCGTAGGTCTCGTTTTCGTTGGACATCTTGAAAAACATCTCTTTCAGGCCGAAGTGACAGAAATAATGAAACCCGGTACAGGAGTCTCCTTTGCCTCTTTTCATGGCTTCATCATCCGATTTTTTGCAATCGTTTCGGAGATTCTCTTTTAACAGGGCGCAAAAGGGGTCGATGGGCGATGTGCAGGCATAAGTTCCGTTGAACGTTTCGTCGAAAAAGGATATGTTCGCGATGATCAGCGGTTTCAGGCTTTTCAGCAGCAGTTTGAAAGATTCAAAATCAAAGTGTGCAATCATACTTTCATTATAATCCTTTCCGCTCCGAAAAGCAAGTTTTTGGGTGCAAAAAAGAAAAAAAAGGAAGCAAACGGAGATTTTTTACTATAAAATGTCGATTTTTTATCTATGAAACGGATTTTGGGAAGCTTATAATAATGATGAGATCGGAGAGTGGTTCCGTCATAAGCCGGATGGATTGCCGCCGTAAAGTCATTATGGAGAGAGAAGATGGAAAATTCCGTATATAAAAACTTCGGCGTTCTGATTTGTTGCGCCAGCAACGGCGTCATGAAAGTGGAGCGTGTCAAAGAGCTGATAGACATTTTGCAGAAAATGGGTTATACTCTTTTGGAGTTGTGTCTGGATGACATGTTCAAAATTCCGGATGAGCCGTATTTCGGATATCTGCGCGGCGGATATACGGGCGAGGAAATCCGTGAGATGGACGTTTATGCGAAGGCAAAGGGAATAGAGCTGGTTCCGGCAATTCAGACATTGGCGCATTTCAAGAGCCTAGTCAAAATTCCCCATTACAGCGACATTGTGGACATTGACGATATTCTTTTGGTGGATGAACCGAAGACATACGAGCTGATTGAAAAAATGTTTGCGACGATTGCGGAGTGCTTTACGTCGAGGAAAGTGAACATCGGATTCGACGAAGCCTTCAAGGTCGGCATGGGGAATTATCTGAACAAACACGGATACACCAATCGCTTTGAACTGTTGTTGCGGCATCTCAACCGCGTGGTGGAGATTGCGGGAAAATACGGATTCCGGATACATATGTGGAGCGATATGTTTTTCAGGCTGGCCAATCACGGCGAGTATTGGGGAAAAAACATCCGCGTGCCGGAAAATATCCGGGAAAAAGTGCCGGAAGAAGTGGAGCTGTGCTATTGGGACTATTATTCCACGGACGAGGCGCAATATGATCACATGCTGGAAGTTCACGAGCAATTCAGGCGGGAACTCTGGTTTGCGGGCGGGGCATGGTCGTGGTGCGGTTTTGCTCCGCATAACCATTTTTCCATGAAGACCATGAAGCCGGCGATGAAGCAGGTAAGGAACCACGGCATCAGAAATGTTCTGATCACGGTATGGGGAGACGACGGGCACGACTGCTCATATTTCTCTGTTCTCCCTTCGCTGTATGCCATCCGGCAATATGCGGACGGAAATTATCGGGACGAGGAAATCAAAGAGGGATTTGAAAAGCTGTTCGGGTGGAATTTTGATGATTTCCTGCAATTGGATCTGCCCAACCGCAACAGTAAGAACGAGTATTACGACAAGGCAAGCAACTTTTGCAAATCATTGCTGTTCAACGATTGTTTTCTCGGGCTTCGGGATGTGGCGATGGAAGAAATGGGGCATATCCCGTTTGCGGAGTACGCGGACGCGTTGCGCGGAGCGGCGCCGAAAATGGGCGGATATGCCTGTCTGTTTGAAAATCTGGCCGCTCTTTGCGAGCTTCTGGAGATAAAAGCCGAGCTGGGGATACGCACGCGCCGCGCCTATCAGAGCGGGGACAGGGTTGCGCTCTCCGGACTTCTGAGGGATTATGAGGAGACGGACAGACGGACGGAAAAGTTCCGGAATACCCTTCGCGCCGTCTGGATGAAGGACAACAAACCTTATGGCTGGGATATTCAGGAGATGCGCCTGGGCGCTTTGCGGGCGAGAATTTCGGATTGTCTGCAGCGCCTGAAAGAATATCTGGCCGGAGACTGCGAGCGGATTCCGGAATTGGAAGAAAAACTGCTCCCCTATGCGTCGTGGGATTCGCAGTTCAATTCCTATTGCGGGTTCATCAGCGTGAGCGAATTATAACATGAGGTGTCGCATGTCGGAAAAAGAAAAAGTGGCGGGCGGAAAAGAGCTCGGCGTTAAAATGAAGAACAAGAGGAAATGGGACAGAATTTTTTTCATGGCCTGTTTCCTGGTGATTCCCATGCTCAATTTTCTGATCTTTTATCTGTATACAAACATCAATTCCTTTCTGATGGCGTTCGAGCGCCCGGTGTACAGCGGCGACAGGAGCTTTAAGTTCAGCCTTGCCAATTTTACGACGATTATCAACAATTTCAGTCTGGCCGGCGGAAAAGTCCTCCTGCAGGCGCTGAGAAATACGCTGATGTACTATGTGTCGGGAATTGTGATCGGGCTTCCGATTTCGCTTCTGATGTGTTATTTTATCTACAAGAAAATTCCCGGCTACAAACTGTACCGGATTATGATGTATCTGCCCAACGTCATTACGGCGACGGCGCTTGCGGTTCTGTTCCGGTATGCGGTGGGAACGGGAGGCGTGATCGACGCGCTGTGCGAAAAGACGGGCAAAGAGTTCTTTTATATTTTCTCCCGCGACGGCTGGGCCAATTTCGGATTGCTTTTTTACAGCCTGTCCTTCGGATTCGGCGTCAACATGATCGTGCTCGGCGGCGCCATGAACAGCATCAATACGGAAATGCTGGAAGCGGCGCAGATAGACGGCTGCAACTGGTTCCAGGAGCTTTGGCGGATCATAGTGCCCACCATCTGGCCGACGGTGGGGACGATCATCATTTTGAGCACGGCGGGCTGTCTCGGCTCTACCGGTCCCGTTCTCCTGTTCACGAAAGGGGACTGGGGGACGATGACGCTCTCCTATTACATCTATGCGCTCGTGAGCGGAATCGGCGGAATGCAGGATCTGTATCTCGCTTCGGCGGTGGGGTTCCTGATGACGATCGTGTCCTTCCCGCTGGCCCTGGTGGTCAAGAAAGTCGTTTACGGAAAGGAGGTGTGACCGGGTATGAAAAAGCACGGAACCAAAGTCAGGCAATCCCTGTCGCGTAAAATCGTCTTTACCGTCGCGTTTTTTCTGTTTGTCCTGTATACGGCGTACATTCTCTTTTTCTTCCTGTTCGGCGTTCTGATTGCGCTGAAAACGGATATGCAGGCATATACGGCAGACCAGATCAACAAACGGCTGTTTTCCTGGCCGGAACATCCCGCCTGGGGAAATTTCGGCAAGGCGTTCGGGGAACTGGCGATGATCGATTCCAAAAGCACGTTTCTTTCCATTCTCTGGAATTCGGTATGGCGTACTTCGGGCAGCGCGTTGCTGTCTATCATGGCCAGCGCGATGGTCTGTTATGTGTTGGTGTTTTATCGGTCCCGTTTTACGAGATTCATGTATAATCTCGGGCTGTTCGTAGCCATCTTGCCCTTATACGGCTCGGCGGGATCCATGTATAAATTGCTGGAAAATCTGGGGCTGCTCAACAATCCGCTCATTCTCGTCGCGGATATCTCGCTGTTCGGCGGATATTTCTTCTATATGTACGCGACGTTCAAAACTCTGTCCTGGGATTATGCGGAAGCGGCGTTTATAGACGGCGCCAATCATTTTCAGGTATTTTTCAAGGTCATGCTGCCTATGGCCCTGCCCGGAATCGCCGCGCTGTTCATCATGCAGTTCATCGGGTGCTGGAACAACTACGAATCCACCATCCTGTACATGAAAGAATACCCCAACTTGTCTTACGCGCTGTATGCGTATGACGAAGTGAAAAAATATGACGCGAACGTCCCCGTGTATTTTGCGGGCGTGCTGGTCGCGCTGATTCCCGTTCTGGCGCTCTTCTTCGCCTTCCAGAATACGATCATGGAAAGAGTGTACCTCGGCGGTCTGAAAGGCTGACGGACAAGGAGAAGGGCAAAAGAGGCCGGAAAAACCGGCAAAAACGCGAAAGCGTAAAAGCGTGCAAAACGATAACGAAAGTCAAAGAAAGTCAAAGAAAGTCAAGAACGATAAAACAGAAAAATCAGGAGGATGATTTATGAAAAGGACCAAACGATTGATGGCTCTTACGGCGGCGGCGTTGCTGAGTTTCGGAATGCTGTCCGGCTGTGCCGGCAGACCTGGCGGAAATGCCGATCTGAAAATTACGATTTCCAAGCTCGGCTATGGAACCGAATGGCTGAAGGCGATCGCGGAGAAGTATACGGAAAAGACGGGCGTCACGTTTGACATCGTGGAGCCGGTCGGCAACGCGGGTATCGACGCGATCTATGCGGAAATGGAGTCCCTGGCGAGCGATACGGATATTTTCATTACCCGGCAGAGACACTTTTTCGAGACCATCTATAAGGGGAGCATTTCCGTGGACGGCGTCAGATATCCCTGTCAGTATGCCGATCTGACCGACGTGTACAAGGCGGATTCGGACGGTTCGACCATCAAGGAAAAGATGAAGCCGGAATTTGAGCAGTTCTACAACGTGGACGAGGCTTATTACGGCCTGCCCTGGGCGGAGAGCGCGCTGGGAATTGTGCGCAATAAGGACGTGTGGGACAAACTGGGCTTTACGGATGCGGACGTGCCGCTCACGACGGACGAGTTGTTCGATCTCTGCGATACGATAAAGAGCAAAACGGCCGCATCGGCGGATATGAAGGACGTGGCGCCTTTTATTTACAGCCTCAGCGACGAATATTATACGTCGTTTGTGCCGCTTTGGTTCGGGCAGTACGAAGGGTCGGAAAGCATCCGGAATTTCTTCAATGGTCTGGATCCGGCGGGAGAAACGTCTTACAATCTCTATGCCTATGACGGACAGGAAAAGGCGCTGGAAGTTCTGAACGAACTGATCACCGATAAAAACGGGTACCAGCACGGGGCGTCCAAAGATCTCACGTTTACGAACATGCAGTCGTATTTCCTGATGGGGCAGGCGGTGTTCTGCGTGAACGGCACCTGGCTGGAAATCGAGATGGGCAGCAACTATAAGGGCGCCAACATCGATTATATCAAGACGCCCGTGATCAGCGCGCTTTCGGAAAAACTTTCTTATTATCAGAGCGGAGAAGATCAGGCAAACGATGAAAAACTGAGTGCGCTTGTCGGATATGTCGATGCGCATCCCGAAGAGGGGGACAATGCGGATCGCCCTGCCGGTACGACGGAAGAGGATGTGGAAATCGTGCGGGACGCCCGCCACATCGGCTCGTACCTGGGTGAGGGAAAAGACCATATCATCAGCATTCCCGCTTACAGCAGAAACATCGAAGCGGCCAAAGAATTTCTGAAATTCATCTATTCGGACGAAGGGCTGAACATTTTTTATGAAGTTACCCAGGGACAGATGCTTCCCGTGATTCCGACGACGGGTTACGACGAATCGAAAATTTCCGCCACCACCTTCCGCAAAGCGATCAACGATGTGCTGAACGAAGGGTATATCCTGCCCTGGGAATCGAGCATGCCGACAAAGATCTATGCGCTCGGCGGAGTCAGTACCTATTGGAACAACGGCCTTACCACGACCGTCATGAAAGCGCTTTTACAGGGAACATCTCCCGCATCGATCATCAATACAAATCAGAGCTATCTGAAAACCAACTGGAAGACAATCACCGATTATTGATTGTATATAAAACGGTAAAAAAACAAGGAGGGACAGAATGAAAAAGCAGTTGCTGTGTATATTCGCTTTGATGGTCGCTTGCGTCACCTTTTTGGGTGCTTGCAGTCAATCGTCGGACGAAGGGGCGGAACCGGAGGTCTGGAGTACTTACAACACCCGGAAAGTGCTTCGCCAGACGGATAAGAACGACACCTACGAAAAACTTCCCGCAAAAATTTCGGCGTCGATGATGCAGGGCGAATATGAGGGGGCCCAGCTTCTGATCACCAGCGATCATACCGCGGAATATACGTTGAAGAAGGGCGTGCTCAAAGACGCCGCGGGCAACGAATTCCCCGCCGGGAACATCGCGGTTTATCACCAGAAGTATATTCAGGTGACCAAGAACAACAGCGGAAACAAGGATTACGAGTCGGGTTCCTATATTCCCGATATGCTGCTTCCGATGGAAACGGCCGAAGAATACGGCGAGAACGTGATCGAAGCGGGCTGTAATCAGGGCGTCACTGTGGAATTTGATTCCACCGGAGTGGCGGCAGGTACCTATACGGGAACCTTTACGCTGGAAATAGACGGACAACAGACGGAAGTGCCCGTTTCGGTGGAAGTGTGGGATTTCGGCTATGAGAGGAGACGGACGTTCCAGTCCTCTTTCCTGATCTATCGCGAACAGTTGATGGCGGGCGAATACGACACTTCGGACGAAAAAGTGCAGACCTATGTGGATTTTCTTCTGAAATACAAGATCAATTCCTATGTCATCAAGGACGCGGGGTCGTGGACGATTGAGGAATTTGTCGAAGAGGCGGAGAGGCTGTACGACAACAACAATTACAATTCCATCATCATTCCCTATGATTTCCCGCGCACCTATCTCGCCTATGAGGGGACGAAACTGACGAGCGCCGCGCAGACCGTGGTCGATTACATTCTGGCTCTCGCGGAAATTTCCACCGAGGAGAAACGGTATCTCGATCTGGCTTATTTCTATCCTTCCTCCTACGACGAAGCGGATTTCAACGGGATTGCGGCGGACGCGGAGCGGTTCCTCAAAAAGGGCGGAGAGTATGACAAAACTTTGCAGGCCGCGGCGGACGCCATCGATACGGACGAGCGGTTTTCCTCGATGACCCCGGAATTCCGGGAGTCTCTGAAAGAGAGCATTCTGCGCATTCCCGCCGTGTTCACGAACGTCACTTATATGTCGGATTGGGTGGAGAATTTCAGCGCGGCCTTCTGTCCCTATTTCAGCGTCTATGACGACGAAGCGACGTTGCAGCGCTATCAGGACGCGGCGGCGGAAAATGCCTATGGCGATATGTGGGCTTATACCTGTATGGGGCCTACCTATCCGTACGGCACTTTCCACATTGACGATTCCACCCTCGGCATGCGCGTTTCCGGCTGGATGGAAAAGGCGATGGGCATCACCGGTTACCTCTATTATGCGGTGAACATGAACACCCAGTTCCGCCTGACGGAGGAAGTTTATACGGATGTGTATAACAATCCGCTGCGCTATGAGGACGTGCCCGGCGACGGTTATCTGCTGTATCCCGGGAAATATTACGGGAGCGAGGAGCCCTTTGCGACGGTGCGGCTCGTGTCCTATCGGGACAGCATGGACGATTATGATATGCTCTGCGTCTATGAAAATCTCCTCAACGAATATGCGGAGAAATACGGCGTCGCGATCGATTTCAACGACTATGTGGGGGACCTTTACGCAGACTTGTTCAACGGAGCGGTGTACTATCAGCAAGACGGGTTGCTGGACGCCGCGAGAAAAGAGCTTGCCGCGAGAATCCTTGCACTGAAAGAGAGCGGGATTCTTCTGAAACCGGATTCCGAAGCGGAAGACGGGAAATACCGGTCCACCGTGTATGCGCCGGCGGATGCGGTGGTTTCCGTGGCGGGAACGGCTGTGGCAGGCGAGGCGGCGGGAAGCGGAAAGGCGTTTACGTTCTCCTGCGATGCGGCGCAGACGGTGACGGTGCAGGTTGCCGGCAAGAGCTATACCCTTTCGGCGAACGGGATCTCCTCGCTGATGAATACGGCGGACGTCACGGTGTCGGAAGGCAGCACGGTTTCGGTGACGGGCAATACGGCGGCGGTGACGCTGAAAGCGCAGTACCGGGACAACGGGGAGACGATCGGGTCCAAGACCAAGATGTTCCAGCCGTATGTTTCGTTCCGGGTGAGCGGACTCGGTTCCGCTTCCTGCGTGAAATTCTCCTATGAGAATACCGGGGAGATGGAAATCGAGATGTCGATCGTGTTCGTGGAAGCGGACGGCACAAAGACGACGGTCAAGACCAACTACTGCGGAGTCGGCGGGAGTCGGGAAGTGCGGATCGATCTGTCGGAGCAGCTGGCCGAAAAACTGAAAATAAATCTGGCCGAAGTGACGGAAATCCGGCTGGCGTTTGAGAACGTCCTTTACAGCCCGAACGGCACCGCGTCCCTCATGCCGGACCGTGCTTTGGTGTGCGGAAACATGCGCGTCGAATCCAGATAAGGGGGCAGAAAAAATGAAAATACAAAGACGAAAACTGTTGATGGCCGCAACGGCGGTTCTGGCGGGCAGTCTGCTGGCGGCGTGCGGAGGCAATGAAATTGTTGTGGACAGCGGTAAAGATTCGGCCCCCGAAGAAAAGGTGGGCGACGTATATCTCCTCAACGGCTTTGAAACGATGGACGATCTGTATGCGGTGAAACAGACAAATTTCGGCTACGACACGGTCGGAAAGATGGATATTTCTGCCGAACAGAAAACCGAAGGGGAACACAGCCTGAAATATTCTTACGAAGCGGGCGCCAATCCCGAAATTCTGCAGCGTTTCGATCAGTCGCAATATCCGCAGGCAGATATGACCACGGTGGGCAAAACGTCCCTGTCCGTGTACAGCACGGCGGAGAGCGCGGTGACGGCGACGCTGAAAGTCATCACCACGGGAAACATCGTGCTGCTTTCCTCCGAGGCTTACGAAATACAGCCCGGCGAGTGGACGGAGCTCTCTTTCGATATCGACGCGTTTACCCGCACCAAGAATAAAGACGACATCGTGGGCGTCTCCGTCAGTTTGGGCGTGAAAGGCGTTGCGGCCGATTATTATATCGACAACTGGACGATCACCATCGGCGAAGCCGTGACGGACGAGCAGATCGCGCAGCCGGTGATCGACAGAATCGAGGCGCTTCCGGCGGCGGAGGAGATCGACAGCCTTGCCGAGATCATATCTGTTCTGAGCGCCAACGGCTCGTATGAGGCGCTCAGCGAATCGGTGCGGGCAAAAGTTTCCAATTATGACAAACTGGCGGCCTGCATGGAGAAAACGGAGGGGTACGGCCTGTTATTCGACGCGGGAAGCCGGCTCTTCTCGATGATCACCACTTCGGGCGCCGGTTGGGACTGGACGGCGACCATGAACAACGTGACGGACGAAACGTACGGCAGCGCCGTCGAGATCAATGTCCTCAGCTACGGCTCGGGCATGATTATCGAAATGAATCACGGCGCTTTTGAAAACGCCGGAGAGTACGATCAGATGATCTTCTATGTCTACAACCCCATGGACGAGGACAAGACGCTGATCTACGCCACCGGTCAGGGCTGGTCGGGAAAATCCACGACCACGGCGCTGAAAGCCGGAGAATGGACGCAAGTCGTCATGTCCCTGAACGACGTCAATGCGGAAGGAGGATATTTCCTCATCCAGAAATCCCTGGCGAGCGGCTGGAAGTTTTCCAGCATCATCGGCGTAAAATCCTCCAAACGCGCGCAGGAGGTCGTCGACCTCATCGACGCGCTCCCGGCTGCGGACGAGGCGACGGAGGAGAATGCGGACGCGATTCAGCAGGCGCTCGACGCCTATAACGCGCTCACGGACGGAGCCAAGGCGCTGGTCGGGAATTACGACAAACTCAACGAGCTGGCCGGAAAGGTCCTTTACGGAAGCTATGCCCAGCCGGTAATGACGGCGATCGAAGCGCTTCCCGATACGGTGACCTCCGTGGCCGACATTCAGGCCATCAACGAGGTTCAGGATCTGTATGACAGTACGCTCGAAGAGGCGAAGGCCTATGTGACCAACGCCGAAAAACTCGAAGATCTGCTCGTTCAGGCGCAGGCCTATCAGAACAGCGCCGCCGCCGTCCGTTACCTGATCGGTCAGGTGGAAGGCGAAGTGGACACCGATGAGGAAATCTGGCGGGTGCTCAGCGCGAAGAGCATCTATGAAAGCCTTTCCGAAAGCGAGCAGGCGAAACTTACGGCCGACGAGCTGGCAGCCTATACGGCGGCCGTGGCGGCAACGGAAGGGTATACGCTTCTGTACGACGCCCGCACGGAAAGCCTTCTCACCTCTCCCGCTCCCGGCGATTTCACAAATACCAGCCTGGTGCGGAATACGCTGGACGGCATTTACGGAAACGTCTTTGCTCTCAAAGTGCTCGACGCGTCCGCGCATTCGGCGATGTCCTTCAAGCCTTACGGCTCTCTGGACACCAACGGAATCGCGGCCGTGATGGTCTACATCAGGAACGATACCGGCGCATGGCAGAACTTGCTGGCGGTGTTTACCAGCGACTGGTCCAATTCGATCGCCCAGCAGCTTCCCGGGGAGTATCAGGTCGAATCCGGAAGCGCCGAATCGGCCTGGTCGAAAGTCATCATTCCCGTCGATACCTTCTATGCGCTGAACGACGTGTTCTTCGTGCTGAACAATGCCGGCGCGAACTTTGAAGGGGACGCTGCGCACCCGGTGACGACGGGCACCTGGATGATTTCCGGGTTTGTGGGGATCACGCAGGACAAATACATCGAACTTCTGGCCGCGGAAACGGTGGCGCTGATCGAAGCGTTGCCCGAGGCATCCGAGGTGACTGATCTCACCTATCGGGCGAAGATCACGGCGGCGAAAAATTCGTACGATGCGCTCGACGAAGGCGCCAAGGCAAAGGTGGTCAACGTCGAAAAGCTGAACGCCTGCGTAGAAGCGCTGAACCGTATTTTTGACGGGGAAGCGGAAAAAATCAATGAAATGATCGCGGCTTTGCCCGCAGCCTCGCAGATCACCGCGGAAAACTGTGCGCTGTACCGCACCGCCATCATGGCGGCGAACAACGCGTATGCCGCGGCGGTGGAGGAAGTGCGGGAAAGAGTGACCGATTACGGAAAGCTCGAAGCCTGTGTGGAAAAACTTTCGGAATTCGCGCCGGCGACCGTAAAAGCGCTCATTGAAGCGCTGCCGGCAGCGGAATCGATCGATACGGAGGCCGAAATCTTGCAGGTGCTGAGCGTCAAGGGATATTTTGACGCTTTGACGGACGAGGAAAAGGCGTCGGTGGACAATGCGGCTAAGCTCAGCGCGTGCGTGGAAAAAGCCGAAGGGTACGGATTGCTCCTTGATCCGCTGAAAAACGGGTCGGGAATCCGTTCGGGGAGCAACAGCGGCAATCCCGGCACGGTGGGGACGACCGCCGACGAAACTTACGGAGAGCTGTGGACCTTGCAGGTGACCAACGCCGCGAACGGCGACTTCCAGCCTGTGGGCCTGAACGTCTACGATTATGCGTCTGTGACGTTCGGTATCTATAATCCGACGGGCGAGGACATCCGCCTCGTGCTGTACGACGGCAAGTGGGGCAATCAGAAGGTGGCGGCGACCATGAAGAGCAAGGAATGGACGAAGGTAAGCGTGGACGTGTCCGTCTACGGCTCCGATTTCTTCTTTATCCTCGACTCGGCCGCCTGCTCGGAAGGCGTCTGGAAGATCACCGGCTTTATGGGCGTGCCCGCGGAAGGGGGAGATAACATCATCCTCGATGCGAGCGTGGCGGCAAATCTCCGCTCGGGGATCAACAGCGGCAATCCCGGCACGGTGGGCACGGCGGTGGATGAAACGTACGGGAACGTATGGACCTTGCAGGTGACCAACGCCGCGAACGGCGATTTCCAGCCCGTGGGCCTGAACGCGGAAGGTTACGCGTACGTGACGTTCGGTATCTATAATCCGACGGGCGAGGACATCCGCCTCGTGCTGTACG
>ERZ1090861.1298-NODE-1298-length-13052-cov-10.270678_pt1 | contig 13052 bp, 15 predicted proteins | sample MGYA00478482_ERZ1090861 | MGnify/ENA primary metagenome ERZ1090861 (study PRJEB33644, sample SAMEA5815744) | chicken gut metagenome | biome: Chicken; feature: Gastrointestinal Tract; material: Caecum | place: Ireland | collected 2019-01-01 | study: A study of... | reverse complement strand
GTTCTATTTTTATAGGTTCTTTTGCTAAAACTTGTATAACTGCTTCATCTGTGTATATTTGACCAAATATATCTCTAAAAGTAATATCTATATCATAAACTCCTCCAATCTCGGGGGCTTGAAGGTCTATTTCATAATATCCAGACTGTGAATTATAAATCAGATTATAATCTTGATTGTTAAATTTTATTGTTACTTGATTTTCCATGATACCTCCTAGACTGATTTATATTGAGGCAATATTGTAACTTGAGCATTTAATACTTCATTTTGTGCAGTAAGTCTTAATTCACAGCTTCTATTTACAGGTATTCTTATTACATTATCATTTTCAAAATTTATATGGTCTAAGTCAAATAAACTCGTTGTAGTTCCATCCGTTTCTTGTTTCATAATATAAAAATCGTTTTCTCTAGTTCCATATAATAACTTCTCGTATTCTTGTATTTCTACTGTAATTTCTACACTTTGATATAACTCTCCATCAACATAAAGCTCAATTTTTGGATTTACCAAATGACCATCCATTTGAACTAAAATTGGAGCATCTGTATGTCCTTGATTAATATATTGTAGATTTCTTGTGTCATAGTCTGTAAATCTACTATCCCACATAAAATCCCATCTAATTTCATTAGTTTGAGGAGTAATTGAATATATTACAGTATTTTCCTCATACCATAATGAAAGACAGTCAAATGTGACTGTCTCTGAAAATATTCCATTTACTTGCTTTTGAGTTTTAGTTATATTTTGAAAACTTACATCTTTAAAATACTCTTTAGTACTTCCGTCTCTATAAGGTATTTTATATCCAAATCTTAAGCTTTCTGCTCCTTCTACAAAATCTACAAAAGTTTTATAATTATCATATTCTAGAAAGTTTGCAGTTCCTATTATCTGTCCTTGTTGTATATTTCGTAAGTTTTCTACGAATGTATTTCCTAACTGCTGATATTCAGTAGTATATCCATACCCCAAGCCTTGTGGTTCAGTTAATAAAAATGCATTATATATATCCATTAGAGAGAACTTTTGTCCTTTTTCATTTATTAAGTTAAACTCTCTTACCATTTCGTCCTCCATACAAAAAGACATCTATATAAGATGCCTTTTTTACTTAATTAATATCTACATATTCCGCTTCTATATATGGTAAAGTTATTTCTGCTCCTAAAATACTTGTGTAAGAAACCTCTCCCATTGCTGTACCATAAATAGTTATTATATCATCTTCTAATATTCTATCACCTTCAATTATGCATCTAACATAAACAGTATCACTATAATATCCGTTTTCTTTTGTAATATTTACTCTTAGTTGTACAATATTTCCATCATATATCGTTTGTATTACTTCTCCAACTAATTTAACACGAGTTCCTATCATCTCAGCTGGATTTCTAGCTAATTGTTCATAGGTATAAGCATTACAACTGTCTTTAAATTCTTGTTTTTCTTGTTCTATTTGCTGTTGTTTTTGTTCCTCTTCCAGTCTTTCTTGTTCTTCTCTTGCCTTTTGCTCTTCTTCTTGTTGCTTTCTTTCAGCCTCTTCCTTTTCAGCTTTTTCTTGTGCTACTCTTTCTGCTTCATAGTTATTAATTTTAATTCCTTCGTTTTCTAAATAACTAGCTTCCGCAACTTCTGCATTATTCATATTATTTGCATCATCCTCATTAGAAAATAACCAAATAGTTAAGTCCACATCTTTATTTTGCTCTTTTCGCTCTTTATAGATTTCTTCTATTTCATCATTTGAAATATTTTTATTTGTAATTACTATTTTTTCTGTTTTCTTTTTGCCTCCATCCTCATAAATGTTTCTTAAAACTTTATAAGAAATACTTTCTTGTTGTATTACATTAGAAGATACTGGCACATTACCTACATCTTTGATTCTCACTAATACAATAATTAAAAGTATAGGAATAATTATAAAAATGATAGCCCAAAAGTACCATTTTTTTAAAATATCTTTGCTCATATATCCATCCCCCTTTAAGAGGAGTATATATTACTTGTCAAATAATGTCAATATTGAGAACCAAATTTTCTATTTATGTAATTAAAGCAAGCTTCAAGTTGTTCCTGATTTAATTGTTGCACATTAAATGTAATTTGTGGTGTTGTAAATATATTTCTAGTCTTATCCAAAACATTTCCACTAAAATTACCTAAATTTAATTTAGAACCTTTAATCGCATTAAATCTACTAAGAATAGAGTTTGACACATTCTCTATTTGCTTATACAATTTTGTTTCTTCATCTTCTAATCCTAGTTCTGCACCTTGCATTAAGTAACTAAATATTTTTCTTGTTTCTTTCGATGGAGAATGCTCATCAAAAGCTTTTCTCAATCTACTTAATATACCATCAGCAATACTTTTTGCTTTAGCAAACAAAGAAGGTTCTGATTTTTCCATTTCATCAAGCATAGGGTCCATTGCATTTTTCATTGCTTTTCTAGTATCATTTGGCATACTATCGTATGATTCTATAATTGTATCTACAATATCTTTTGTTTTATCATCAAGTTGTCCACCATATAATTCGGTTTGTGAAACTAAACCTAACCAAACACCTAATTGTTCCTCCTGCTCATCTGTCATATCTTTAGTCATTTGTTTCCAGATTTTTCTCATTTGATAATTGTGCTCATTAGCCTCACTTGACCTCAACTTCATCTTTATTCCTTCATCAGTCAACGTATTGTTATTTATTTCATCAAGTTTAGCACTATGTCTATTTTCTTCTTCTTCTAATTTGCTATTGTATTCTTGTAGCTTTGTATAAAATCCATCATTTTGTGCAGACCTTTCTAAGTAGCCATTTGAATAAATTTGACTAACTTTTGCTACCTCGTTGTTTGCAGCATCTATCTTCTTTTGTTGTTGTTCCATTATCGCATTATATTCTTTTTGATATTCTTCTGTTCTTCTAGATTCTTCTGTTGAATATCTTTGATTTAATAATGCAATTTGCTCTGTTGTTCCACTTTGAATTATCTCGATTGTCTTATTTTTTTGGTCTTCTGCTGTTTTTATCCATTCTTGTGCTTGAACTTTATATTCTTCTAAGCTTCCACTAAAATTTTCTGCATTTGTTTGAGCTTGTTGTGTTATTGCTGTTGCTATTTGTTGTTGTATTTCTATTTCTCTTTGATTTAATTCCCTTAATTTTTTAAAATATTCATCTAATTGTGTTATTTCTTCTTGAGTATAGTTTCTTCTTTCATCTGAGGCAGTCTTACATATTTTTGTAATACCATCTTGAACACTTTTCATTTCTTCTTCTAATTTTTTCTGTTCCTCTGATGAAACAAATAGCTCTGTATTAAATTCATCTAAGTGTGATTGTGCACTATCAATTCCTGTAATAAAATCATTTGCACTATTTCCCATATTACCAAAAGCTTCTTTAGTATCCTTTTCTGCATTTTTCATTGCTATTGTTATCCCTGCAATTGCGACTGTTATAGCCGTAACTGCAATTCCAACAGGACTAGTTAATCCAGTAAATACTTTTGCTAGATTTTGTGTTGCTGTTGATGCTTTATTAAATGAATCTGTACTTTTTTTTCCAACTAATGCTATAGCTTGACTAAAAGTTCCTACTCCTTTTATTACAGTTCCAACTCCACTCGATAATTTTGAAAGTATTTTTATTGCTGGTCCTATTGCAGCAACTAGTGCTACTGTTTTTATTATATTTAATTGTTCTTCTTCTGATAAATCTGAAAAATTATCTACCAACCCTTGAATCCACTTTGCTAATTTTTTTATTTCTGGTGCTAATGCCTTTTGTATTGCAATTCCTGCTGTTTCAAAACTTCCACTTAAACTCTCTAATGCTCCTTGAGTATTATCTAGCATTGTATCAGCCATATCCGAAGCTGCACCATCACAATTTTCAAATTCTTTAGTAAGATTTTTTAAATCGTCAGGTCCTCTATTAATTAATGCTAACATTCCAGATAATGACTCTGTTCCAAATAATGTAGTAAGTGCGTTTTGTTTTTGTTCGTCTGTTAAATCTTTAGTAGCATCTTGCAGCATTGAAATCATCTCTGTTAAAGATTTCATTTTGCCTTCATTATCATAAAAGCTTATTCCTAAATTATCCATTACTTTTGTCATTTTATCTGTTGGTTTAGTTAATCTTGATAATGCACCCCTAAGAGTAGTTCCTGCTTGCGAACCTTTAATACCTGCATCAGACATAATTCCAATTGCTGCTGCTACTTCTTCTATTTTTAGTCCCATTGTATTAGCCGCTGGTGCTATAAACTTCATTGCCTCTCCCATATCTTCTGTTTGAGCATTAGTTCTAGCAGCCGCTTCCGCAAAAACATCAGCAACATGGGCACTGCTACTTGCGTCTAGTCCAAATCCTCTTATTGCACTTGCTGCTATTTCAGAGCTTGTTGCTAAATCTGCACCACTTGATGCTGCCAAGTCTAGAAGGCCTGGCATTGCTTCCATAATTTCATTTGTAGTAAAACCCGCACTAGCTAAGTTTTCCATACCTTCAGCAACTTCTGTTGCACTAAAGCTTGTTTCAGCTCCCAAGTCCATAGCTAGTTGAGTTAATTGTTCTAATTCATCGCCTGTTGCTCCTGCAATAGCTTGTACTCTACTCATTTGTGCCTCAAAATCATTTCCAGTTGTTACTGCTGCAGTTCCTATCGCTAAAACTGGTAATGTTAATGTAGTTGTCAAAGTACTACCTAATGTGTCTAGCTTGTCTGATATACTTTTTACTTTGTTACCAAACTCTTCTATACTTTTTCCTGCTGTAGTCCATTTACTAGCTTGTACTTGTAAATCTTTTAACTTATTTTCTGTAGTTATTATTTCTCTTTGCAATGCTCTATAATTCTCTGCTGAAACTTTATCTCCTGAAGCATTTGCTTCATCTTGTATTTTCTTCAATTCTTCTAATTTTTGTGATGTTTGCTCTATATTCTCAGCTAATACTTGTTGCTTTTGTGATACTAATTCAGTATTTGTAGGGTCTAGCTTTAGTAAAGAGTTAATTCCTCTTAGCTCTTTGCTAAGGCTAGAAGTGGCAGAATTAACATTTCTTAAAGCTTTTTGTAAACCTGAGGTGTCGCCTCCAATTTCGACAATTATTCCTTTTACAGTTCCTGCCATATTTCCTCCTTAAAATACAAATAAGAGGCTATTCGCCTCTTATGCTAAAAGTCTATCTATATCCGCTTGTGTAGCTTTTCTTTCTTTTTTATTCTTAGGTTTGCTTAAACAAATAAAAATCTTAAGTACATCTATATATGATAAATACTTCAAATCTTCTAACCTTAAACCTAATCTAATACAAGCTAAGTAAAAATCGTGCTCTGGAAAAATAGATTCCTCACTATCTCCATTGATTTTACTTAGTTCTTCAACTACTTGCTCGTCAACAAAAGTGGTCGACGGCAAATTCCGTTACCTCAACAATCCACGAATCATTCGTTCTTAAATTCTTTATACTTTTCAACCATTCTTTATATTCAGGTATATTATTGTTGGCTTCATATATTAGGATGTAAGCTAATCTAGTACTTGCTAGAACATACTCGTCTAGGTTTTGCCTCATATCTCGTGAAAGCAATATTTCTAATTGTGCATCAGTTAAATTTGGATTTTCTTTTTTATACTTATCTGCTAATACTACTTGTGTCGTCACAAATTTTTGTAGTATATCTAAATCTTGAAAAACACCTCTTTTAAATATTCTTTCATAATCAAAATACGTTAGAGCATTAGCTTCTATATCATACTTAGTTCCGTCAATTTCAATTTGCTTCATTTAAACCTCCTACACACTAGCTTGTGCATCTTTTTCATAAACTTTTGTGAAGAATGTATTATAAACATCCTCATTTGTGTCATTTGGCTCAATAACAGCCTTAATAACATGGTCTGTTGCTCTTGGAGACATTGTAATTTCAATTGTGTCTGTTTGTGGTTCTTTTGTATCCTCAATTGTGTTCATCTCAGAACTTGGTCTTGTTGCTGTACAATCATAATATACGAATCTTCTCTTCTTTACGTCTCCTTCTATTTCTCCCATTAATGCAAATCTAGCATTTACATCATCAGAGCTTTCAAATAATGCTCCATTTGTATCTTCTTGCTGTCCCAAGATTTGTGTTAAAAATTCTTTTACCGCCATAGCAAGTTCTAATTCTCCTGTATAACCGTTATTTGATACAGCTACATAATATTGAATATTATCTGCATAAAATGGTGTTGTTTCTCCTTCTGGTTCAGCTGATAGTGCTACTGCTCCAGGCATTGCAAAAGGAGTTCCGTATGTTATTTCTCCATCTTGCTCTGTAATTTTTGCAACATGTACGTTGCTTAAACCAAATTTTACTTTATTATTTGTATCTGGCATTTTATTTACTTCCTTTCTTTTTAAATTTCAAAAAAATAACTTATTTGCCAGACTTTTTCGTCTTCCAAATAAGTATCCTCTGTTCTATTCCAAGCTATGTCGCCTAGAATATTGTTTTCAATTTTGTTTTGCTCTTCTATATTTTTGGTTATATAAGTGTAATCTAATTGTATAGGCATATCTTTGCTATAAACTTTATTATCTGCAAAAAAGTTATTAGTTTCTGCTGTGATTGCTACTAAATGTGGAGGCTCTGTTGCTTTTTCAAATTTGCCAAAAGCATATTTAAAACCTGCTTTTTCGCATCTTTTTTTTAGTTCTTCTAATGTCATTTTGTCTTCCTCCTTATTTTGTTTTCTAATAAATCAGCAAACTTTGTTCCATATTTTTCTTCCACTTTTCGGATATGTGGTTGTGCTTGTGTTCTGCCACCATTTCTAGTAGCATGTCCAAATTCTAACAAGTGAGTTAATTGATAATTTGTTCTGTTCCAAATAGTTTTGCCATAATAATGTTTTTTTCGTGTTCTGCCACCATTTTTTATAGCCCAACCTTTATAATACTTTGTGTTTCTTGCTATTCCGCTTCTTGGACTTGTTTGAATAAGCTCCTGTTTTGCTTCTTTTATAACAGTATTAGTTGTTTCAACTACTTCTTCGTCTATATCTTCTTTGCATTGAGTGAGATATTCCTGTAATTTCTTTTCTAAGTTTTCAGGTTTAATTGCTTTTGACATTCTTTATTTTCCTTTCGCAAACAAGTATTAGTTCGTCTGCTGTTACTTCTTGAGTCCTTATAATTGTGTAAACAATTCCCATATACTCAAGTTCTTGTTCATTGTTATAGTTTAAAGCACTTATTCTTAGTCTCAAAGTTGGTTGATAGCCTGCTTGATTAGCTTCGTAGTATTCATTTGCATAAACATCTTCAACTTTTATAATTGGAATTTCAGTTTTAGTTGGCTCTTGTGGAATGGGACTACCTATTTCATTTTGAAGATAATTTTGTTTTATTAGTTTGCAACTTACATCACGCATTTTCTTCCTCCAGATATTCCTGTGATAAACCTAAATTAGCACAAAGAAGACTATATGTTCTTTGTGCTAACTCTTTTTCTTTTATATCTACATTTCCGAAATTTGCTTTTACAAACATCATAATAGCAGATTTTATTAGACTATCTTTAGTATCCTCTGAAGCTTTAATTCCTTGTCTTTTTAAATCTGCTATTCCTGATTGTATTAGCATTTTTATTTCTTCATCTTTCAATTTAGCTGTGCTCACAATGCTCAGGCATTGTTTAGCTAAAATTAGCAACTCTTCCATATAGCCCTCCTTATTTTATTAAACAGATGCTCCACTTTTTTTATGTCCATATACAAATGAACCTGGAACTGGAGCTCCTCCTACTACACAATATCCTGTATAGTCATTTACCCTAGAACGACCTATTACATCTTTTGATACACTTAAATTTTCATTAAAGTTCATCTTGTACCATTTAGCATTACCAATTATAAAATCTCCATCTTTTAAATATGGGTCAACTTCAACTGGAAATCTCGCTACTGTATTTAATGCAACTCCATTTACAGGATTATTTAGATATGCACCATTTGAATCTTTCATAAATACTATATCAAGTGCCATATCTTCAGCTATATAAATTTTAGCACCTGCTTTTTTTCTCTTTGGAAGTTTTGCAATTGCTGCTTTTATTGCTTCTAAGGCATTTTTTGTAGATTCGTATTCAGCATCAATATTGTTTCCTGATAATGTAATACCAGAAATTTCATTTGTTCCATTTCCATAGAAAGGTTTATCTGCTAAATTTTCTCTCATTTCTCTTGCAACTTCTTCAACTATATAATTAATGAAATCCTCAACTGCCATAGCTTCTAATTTCCAAGTAATTCTTATAGTCTTTGATAATTCCATTTGAGTAAATGTTAATGTACCCCATTCGTCTGATTCTAATTTATTATCAGTTCCTTCAGTAACCCATTCAGCTCCTGAACCTTGTTTTTTATATGGAAATGTAATTAACCCTCTTACATATGTTTTGGCAATATCTCTTAAGAAAGGTGATTCAAGTTCAACTTCTCTTAAAATTTCCATTGAAACTGTTTCAGGTATAAATAAACCACCATTATTAACTCCATCTGCACCTGAGCTTGGTTCAGTAAAAGTTGTAGCTGTTGTTGTTAATGCTACTCCTAAAGCTCTTTTCTCATCATCTGTAAAATCTGTCTCTGGCTTGCACATTAATTTTTTAGCCCAAGCACTTCTATACTCATCAGATTTTAATACATTAAATTTTGTAAATTCTTTCACTTTTCTTTCCTCCCTATTAGCTAATGTACCTATTATTTCAACTTTTCTCTTTTCTAAGTTATCTACATCTCTTATTAATTTTCTTTCTTCTTCTGGTGTTATTGTTCCATCATCTTCTGGAACTTCATTATTTAAGTCTTCTGCTTGTTTTCTTAATTCTTCAAGTTCCTCTGTTGTTTTTGCTTCGTTAATTTTGTTTCTTAATTCAGCTTTTTTAGCTTCAATTTCTTTTTTTAACATAATTTCCTCCTAAAATTAAAATTTGTAGTTCTACCACCACTCTATAAAATCTCTATTTGTTTCTACCAACAAAAAAAGCAAGTTCTACCACCGCTTCAAATTCGAGAATTATATACTTTTTTTCGACCTCTTAAAATCGATTTTAAGACCATTTTAAAATATTAGACATATACTTTTTATGCCTATAAATCAAGCAATAATTTAACTTTTTCTTTTTCTAATTCTAAATTATGCTCCTTTTTCTTTTCTTCATATTGTCTTTTTTCCTCTTCATATTGTTCTTTATTTCTTGCATAAATTTCTGTAGTTTCATATGCAGGCACGTCCACGACAGAAACATCAAATATTTTATCAAATTCAAGTATTTTTCTTGTGTCTGTTTCATAATCATATTCTTCGCTTCTTACTGTAAATGCAAAGCTCATTTTGCTTAATACACCCTCTTTAATTAAAGTGTATATATCTCTATTTACAGATGTGTCAGGTAATTTAGCTCTTATTTTTAGTCCATGTTCATCAATTGTAAATTGTAACGAGCCACCTCTTGTACGCGCCATTGGTAAGATAGAGTCTTCATGATTATATTTCATAACAATATCAGACATATCTGCATTATCAAACGCATGTCTATCTATTACTTCTTTAATCCATCCTAAATCAGTTACTGTATCGAATACTGCTGCATATCCTTCTACAATCATTCCTTCTTCTTCAGCTGCTCTCATATCTACCAGTCTTATTTCTTTTACTGCTTTTTCCATTACTCTCCACCTCCAATTTGATATTGATTAGCAATTGTACTATCAATGTTATTTAAACTTTGCAAAATTCTATTTCCTTCTTCTCCTCCAAGTGGAGGTAAATCCAATATTTCTCTTCCTTCATCTACTTTAATCATTGCCCAAGGAGCAACTACTTTTAGTAAATCTGTTTTTGTTTTTAAACTAGCATATTGTAATCTATTAGCCGTAAAAATAATTTGATGTCCTTCTTTTATCGATTTTCTTTTAAAAATTTTATTAGTAAACGCTTGTCCCATTTGTATAGCTCTAGGCTCTACTACTCCTTCATAAAAAGCGTTCCATTCTTCTTCTGTAAAACTATTATTAATAATTTTTTCTGATACTCCAAAATAATCGAAAATGTTGTAGTTAACTTGTTTCAATTGCTCATTGTCTAATGTAATTGGTTTTAACTCAACTGCTTGAAATTTTGCCTTTGCATCTAATGCAGCAATTCCGCCTTCATTATCCATATTAAGAAAATCAGTAACAAAATTATTTTTGCTCTTCTTTAAATCTTCCTCTTTAAGCATAGAATTTTCATATTGTAAAATTCCTTTTAAATTGCTTGTTGTTTTTATAGCTTTGTCTATTCCCTCTGATACAGTATGTGCAGTATTCAAATCTGTCTGTAAAACTTTATTACTCATACCAAAAATATCATTTCTGTTATAGAACAATCTCAAATGTATTAGTTCTAAATAAGGTAGTGTATATGTTTTCCCATTTATAAAATCAAACTGTAAATACATTGTTCCATCTACACCCTCTAAAAGTTCATACGTTGTTGCTAATACAGGATAGAATCCTGTTATATTTCCTAAATTATCCTTTGCAATAAAAATAAAAGCATTGCAGTCTGTGTATAGAAGTGATATTACTCTATATATAAAATCAAATGTATTCATCAGAGGATTTGGTTGATTACTTAGCAAAAAATTAATATCTCCACGAATATTATTTGTTATGCTGCCTTGAATATGTTTAGGTACTAATTTAGCACAATGTGTTGCAATTCGGTCTATAACTTGTCTTGCAATTTTTGAATTATATGTTCCTTCTGGTAGAGTACTAAATTGCGTATTCCAACCACTAAGTAATTGAAATTGTGTTTGAGTTACATTCTTTTGTTTATCACTCTTTTTACCAAAAATTGAGCTAAACAAGTTTCTTCTTTCTTTCTTCATTCTATTCCTCCTGCAAAGCCAAATAGTTGCTCATTTTTCTATATAAAACAACATAAGCATCTATTAAGCTCACACAACCGTCAATTCTTTGTTTTTGATTTTTCCCTTTTACGGGTCTTATGTTGTCATTTTCATCTGTTTTAATCGAAGTATTTAATAAGCACCATTTCGTCATTGGATTATTGTTATAATTTACTTTCTTTTCTTTTAAATCTGCTTCTAATTGTTTCATAGGATTACTCATAGTCTTAGCACCTTGTATTACTTCTTCCATTTCAAAGCCAGTATTCTTCATTTCTTCTATCCAGTACTGACTGCCCCAGGGGTCATAACCGACCCACAAAGCTGAAATATCCATTTCTTTGTGCATCTTTAAAAACCACTTTGTAACATCTGTATAATTAATTTTTGCGCCTTCACAAACTGTTAGTAATCCTCTTTCTTTCCATTTTTTATATGGTACTTTGTCTTCATTTTCTTTTTCTTCCAACTTGTTTTCTGGTATAAAATACTGCTGTAAGACATATTTTTTACCATGTTTTAAAATTAATAGAGTTGCACAAGTTAAGTCTGTTGTACTAGACAAATCAGCCCCACCAATGGCATAATTTCCTGCAAGTTCTTCGATTTTATATGTTTCTTCATTATTTACTGTATCAAAATCAAGCCACTTTTCTTCTGATGTAGTCCTTATGTTAAAATCTTTGCAAAGTATTCCTCTTTTACTGCTAGAATCATCCTTTGCCCTTTGTACTTGCTCATTTAAATATTTATATTGCTTTATTGTTCCTAATCCAGGATTTGCTTTTTGCCAACATTTAATGTCTTTCCATTCATCTGCTTGATCTAGTTCATAAAGAATTGGTAAGAATGCATCATTTTTTATTACTCTATCTAAAACATTATTTGCATATTCGTAAATATCATCAAAAATACACTCTCTCACAGTTCCTGCAGTAGTAATCATTACTACTAAAGGTTGTCTACGAGAAGATGTAGATTGTTTCATTACTTCATATAAGTTTCTGTCTTTAATAGCGTGTAATTCATCAATGATAACCAAATGTGAGTTTAAACCGTCTAATGTATCAGAGTCGCTAGATAAAGGTTCAAAGCTACTAAAAGTTGAAGGCATATACATATCTGTTCTTCTTTTAGTAATCAATGCTCTTATTTCGGGAGACTGCGCCCTCATTGCACAGGCACTTTTAAATGCTTTTGATGCTTGGTCTTTTTTGGTGGCCACAGAATAGCATTCTGCTGAACCTTCTCCATCTGCAATCATCATATATAATGCTATTGCAGATAATAGTGTTGTTTTACCATTTTTTCTACCTACTAAGAAAAGGGTTTCATTAAATCTTCTTAGTTTAGTATCTCTATAAACGAATCCAAATAATGCTTGAATATAAGCTTTTTGAAAAAGCTCTAATTTTATAGGCTTACCAATTTCACCTTCTGCTTGTTTGCAAAACCTTTCTATAAATTCAATTGGTCTATTCCCTATTTCTTCGTCAAAATAAAAAGGAAGGCTACTATCTTTGCTTTCCTTTAATAATTTTTCATATTCTTTTTTTACCTTCTTACCTACTACTAATTTTCCATTTTCAATTTGTTGTATGTATTCTTTTATATAGTTCACTTTCTACCACTTGCTATAAATCCTAGCAACTCTTCTCCTGCATTTTTCTTTTCAGTTTTAGGTAAGAAGTCTACTACTTGCTTAACTACGTTTGTATAGTTTTTAATCATTGCATTATAATTTTTACTTTCAACTGATTCTTTATATCCAAATTGACCTTTGCCATTCATATAAACTTCTTTCACTCCGTACTCTTCAATGTGCTTCCTATTTTCTTCAAGTGTTACAGACATAAAAGCCAATTCATTAATCAAATTTTCAACTAGTGAAAATGTAGGCTTGTCTAACTGTTTAAACAGTTTCTTAAACTTATTTTTTAATGACTTAATCTTTTTTCTTTTTTTCTGAAGTTCTTCAGTAGACAGTTTTTCCTTTTCATTATCTTCTAATACACCTGCTGAAACAAATTCTTCTTCATCCATACTGCCTCCTTACCACACCCCTCACATAATATGCCTTCGGAT